>ERZ761602.128-NODE-128-length-180718-cov-46.508865_pt1 | contig 180718 bp, 168 predicted proteins | sample MGYA00512165_ERZ761602 | MGnify/ENA primary metagenome ERZ761602 (study PRJEB28899, sample SAMN02445085) | bioreactor sludge metagenome | biome: EBPR sludge; isolation source: Thorneside wastewater treatment plant | place: Australia: Brisbane, Thorneside...
GAAAACCTTTACCGTAAATTGTTTAAAAACGGTCAACCTATTTCAGGACAAGACAAAGTGTGTGTCATAACAACCACAAAAAAATCGCCCAACAGCCCTAAAATTTCGGTGGCACGGTAATAGAACGCTGCCAAACGAAACCTAACTAATACTGAGATGTTGGTCGTAAATAATCTGAACAGTAATCCCCCTGAAAAATCCAAATTGGTTCATCCTTACAGTTTTCGAAAATTAAAAACTGTTAGCAGAAAGGCGCTGGGACGAATTACTTCGGCAGCCTTAAGCCCGCTTGACTACCTTGTGCTCTTCAGTACTTTTTTGTTAATGTTTGGTGCGGCTTTTCTTGTTTACGAATTGCAGCCACATTTTCATCAAATTCATTTAGACCGGATAAACTCCACTTGGGGTTTTGTAACTGTAGCCATTTCATTAGCACTGCTGGCCGTTAAAGTTTGCTTTTTCTTTTATGTTCTGTTCCTCTACAGACGCTATCAACCCGTGAAGTCCGTATCGGATGATTTATTACCCACCTGTACCGTAATTGTTCCTGCTTTTAATGAAGGCAAACTCGTGTGGCAAACCTTACATAGCCTGGCAAATAGCGACTACCCGGCAGAGAAATTACAGTTGATCTCTATTGATGACGGAAGTAAGGACGATACATGGGAATGGATGAAGAAAGCCAAAGAAGAATTAGGCGATCGAGTTTCCATTTTTCAACAACCTGAAAATAAGGGTAAGCGCCATGCCCTTTATCGCGGTTTTCATTTAGCCACGGGTGAAGTGTTTGTTACCGTAGACAGTGACTCCATTGTAAAAACTGACACGTTGCGCAACCTGGTAAGTCCCTTTATAACAAATGAAAAGTGCGGGGCTGTAGCCGGAAACGTTCGGGTGTTAAACAGCAAAGAGGCCATCATACCGAAAATGCTAAACGTAAGTTTTGCTTTTAGTTTTGAGTTTATCAGGTCTGCACAAAGTGTTTTAGGCTCTGTGCTTTGCACACCAGGGGCCTTAGCAGCCTATCGCAAAAATGCAGTTATGACTTGCCTGCCTCAGTGGATAAACCAAACCTTTATGGGGCAACCTAGCGACATTGGGGAAGATCGTGCCATGACGAATATGATACTGAAGCAAGGGTACCATGTAAACTTTCAACGAAATGCACACGTGCTGACCAACATTCCGGAGAATTACAGGAACTTATACAAAATGTTTATTCGGTGGGAAAGAAGCAATGTGCGTGAAAATATTATGATGAGTAAGTTTGCCTTCACCAATTTCCGTGAAGGATCCAAAACCGGCCCAAGAGTTTTATTATTAAATCAATGGATAAGGATCATCACCGCTTATCCGTTCACTATACTCATGTTTGTGTTTCTGTTCACGCATCCCCTGATGCTGCTTTGTTCTGTCTTTTTAAGCATCCTGGTCATATCAAGTATCCCTGCTTTCTTTTATGCTAAAAAACATAACCTGTCAGAATCCATCTGGGCATATTCCTACAGCATCTTTTACACATTTGGATTGTTCTGGATTACGCCCTATGCCATTGCCACAGCCAGCAGAAGAGGTTGGTTAACACGTGGACTACCGGAGAAAAGATAAGCGGGTGCGGCATTAAGCGCAAAGTTAAAATTCTATGTATTCCACACCTTTGCAGTGAGTTGATTGAGAATTCACTTTCAGGAACTCTGCCGATGAAATAGAGATCTAGTCTCGTTTTGCATCCGTTAAAAATCCAAGTCCCAGTGTAAGCACCTGTTTATCGCCCACGAAGGAGTAATCACCATTAAGGGTTACAGGACCGAACCGGAATCGTAAACCTCCGGTAAAGCGCATGCCACTCTTTTTGTATTCATAAGCAAAGGGGTCTGTTAGTGTAAAGGTTTGGGGCAACGCGATCTTATCACCAAAATCAGCATCGATATAGGAATCAACATTATACGTTCCATTGATATCGATGGTGGTATTTCCAGTATCATATCCCAATGCACCATACAAGGTGATAATTCCAAATTCCTTCGACACAATGGCCTGTCCGGTAAATCCGGAAGCAGACACTTTCGCTTCCTGGTCACTTCCTGAATAAATACCACTTAAATCGACTGCACCATTTATTTGGGTATAACCTGCGAAAACAGAAATTGCAAACTTATTATCAGTTGCTCCAGTAATGTATTGCTTAACATCGTGCATAAGCCCTACACCCCAATTGCCAAATTCAACTGAGCTGATGGTTGTTTGTGGTGTAAACCGAAAACGTAAATCTGTATTTTTAAATATTCCCAACCCACCTTGAATGGTATAAATAGGTTGCACCTCCATAAAATATTCAGAAGCAGGATCAAAACCATCAGCACCCTGGTAACGCACACCAACATTTGGTCCACTTAGAATTTCAAAAAGCGGATTTTCACTTTCCGGACCATAGACCGTAGGTATGGTAGTACTTCCTTTATTGGTAGTCTGAAAATCAATTGTACTCAGATTCGATGGAAATGAATAGAACTTATCTTCATTGGTTACAAAAACAGAGTTAACCGTAACACTTAAATCGAAGCCCCAGCGTTTATGAGTTTTAGCAGTGCTATACCAACCATTATTGGGTAATACGGAAATATCTACTCCCAGCGGCTGAATAAAATTGTCAATCAATTGTTCAACGTCAGCCTTTCCGGAACCATGAGCCCCCGGAAAATAATGGGCAAGCTTGCGTTGAGCCGAAACAGAACCTATCGAAATACACAATAGCAGGGTAATAATGAGGGTTTTCATGGCTACGGGTTTTAATTCGAAAGTAGCCTGAGCAAACATGGGTTAAAACCCCATAAAGATGTGGTGCTTAGATGCGCAATATCTTTCCATCACTCATCTCCACCACACGGTCAGATTTTCGGGCAAACTCTTCATCATGGGTAACGGCAATAATAGTTTGTTTGTAGGTGTGCGTAAGTTCAGTAAGAATATCAAAAACCAATTGCGTGTTATAAGAATCAAGGTTACCGGTGGGCTCATCGCCCATAATAATATCCGGATCGTTGATGAGCGCTCGTGCAATGGCTACGCGTTGTTGCTGCCCGCCTGAAAGTTTACTGGTAACTTTTAACGCCTGATCTTTCACGCCAAGTATACTCAGTTTTTCATAAGCTCGTTCCTGCACTTCTTGTCGGGAGTACTTGCCGCGTTTCATAGCCGGTATCATAACATTTTGCAAGGCTGTAAACTCGGGCAATAAATAATGAAACTGAAAAATAAACCCGATGTATTTGTTGCGGAAATCGGCCAGGTAATTCTGGTCTTTACCAGTGAGAAGTTCACCGGAAATTTCAAGTTCACCTTCATAATCCGTATCCATGGTAGAGAGTACATACATTAAAGTAGATTTTCCACACCCTGATTTTCCCACCAACGATAAAAACTCTCCGTGCTTAACTTCCAGGGTAATATCATTCAGCACTTTGAATTTTTCCGGTTCATAGAAATATTTGGTGACACCCCTTGTCTTCAGCACATACTCCATCACTATTGCCCTCGTATAATTTCTATCGGATCTATTTTAGCTGCTTTCCGTGATGGCATATACCCGGCAAAGGCGGTAGTGAGTACACCAAACACAATGCCCGTGATGTAATACTTGGTATCAAAGTTTACAGGGAAATGATCAAGGCTAACCATATCACCCCCATCAAAAGGCGCCTGCGAAATCAGGTATGAAAGCGTATAGCCAATACATAAGCCGGCAATACTTCCTATAAATCCGATAACCAGCGATTGGATCATGAAAATCTGACGTACATCACTGCCTGAAAAACCCATGGCTTTTAGTATGGCAATGTCTTTCATTTTATTGATGATGGTCATGTTGAGAATGTTGTAAATTCCAAATCCTGCAACAATAAGCAGCGTTATTGAAACCGAGTAAGTGATGATATTACGGATAACAACACCGGTTAAAAATGTTGAATTAGCCGTTTCCCAATCTTCAGCTTTATACCCAACCATAGCCTGAAATTCTGGTGCAATAGCTTTTGCCTGGTGCAGGTCAAAAAGTTTGATGTTGATATCGGTGATGTAGGTTTGATCTTGCTGAAGTATGGTTTGCACGGTGGATATGTTGGCATAACTCCGTACATTATCGATCGTTCCAATACCAATCTGAAAAAGCCCGACAATTTTCAACGGCATGGTGTGGCCTTGCGGTGTGGTGATAACAATGCGATCACCAAGTTTTACATTCATCTTACGCGCTATTCCCGTACCGATGATGATCCCATCGTTATTGGCAAGCAGGTCTTCAATCCTGCCGGCTTTCATTTTCGATCGTAAATCAAAAAGCTTGTCCTCCTCAATAATATCAACCCCGGCAATAGAACCCGGTAATTCAAGCGGACCGTAATTGTAAAAAACTTGCGAGGATAACGTTGGCGCAACACCCAACACACGTGGGTCACGCCTGATCATTTCTGCAATCTGTAAGGCATTACGCAACCTGGCCGTTTCCTTTTTTGGTTTTTGATGGTGTACAATATTTAAACCGGTTTGATTAACCTGATCTAAAATAGAAGGCCGGTTTTCTGTTATATCATTATAAATATGAATATCAGGGGAGGATGTCATGGTTACTTCCTCGGTAAAATCGTTGAGCCCTGTCATTAAACTGACCAACGCGATGAACATGCCGATGCCAAACGTAACACCCAACATCGCCACCACAGTTTGTTTTGGTTTGGCCAGTAAATGTGTTTTGGCAATTTCAACAACAAGCTTCATCCGCTTAGGGCTTTATCTTTACTTCGCTTGATTTGTTTAATCCTTCAAGCACCTCAACCTCATCCAGGGTTGATATACCTTTAGTGATTTTGATTTTCTTCTGACCGGATTCCGTTTTTATCATAACTGAATCACCGGCAAGTAAAGCTGATTTTGGTATCACCAATGCCTGTTCAACCTGACGGATAATAATGTTGGCTTCAAGCGCCAGTCCGGAAAAACCTCCCGGCAATTTATTTTTCAATTTTGCATCTACACGAAACGATTGTTGCCGCCCGTCCACCAATGGATAAATGCGGGTAATCTCAGCATAAAATATTTCCTGAGGATAGGCATCAATTTTCACTACTACAGCTTGCCCAATTCGTATTCGCTGAATATCCAACTCGTCCACATTCAATTGAAGATAGAAATTATCCGAGCTCCCTACTACAGCAATCACTTCCGTTCGTCTAATCAATTCACCAGTTTCCTTAAAGGTTTTAAAGACAATACCATCCAACTGGCTACGGATAGTATACCGGGCCGATTCATCGCGGGCAATTCTATATTGATTTTCAGCATTGCGAAGCTCGGTATTTAATTGGCTGATGGTTTTCTTCAACCGACTGTCAGCCAATTGAAAATCATTCCGGGAATTTTCGTAGGTTAAGCGGAAACGATCGTACTCAGCACGAGACGTAGCATTTTGGGCCAGCAGATTAGTATAACGAACAAAGTTTACGGAATCGAATTGCATTTTACTTTTTGCACTGGCGACAGCTGCCTTTAGTTCATTCAGCACAGGTGAGTTATCGCTGAAATTCAATTGTGCCAACTCATAATTTTCGCGGGCAATGCGGTACCGGGCGTTTTGCTGATCGGCTTCGATCACGAATAGTATATCACCCTTTTTAACAGGGTCACCATCTTTTACCAGTTTTTCAGTGATATACCCATCTACCTGCGAAAAGGCCTGATATTCATTTTCAGAAACAACAAAGCCTGAAGCATACACGGCCTCCATTAATGGCTTTTCGATAGGATGTGCAAATTCTCCATTTCGGGAGCAAGCCTTAAATAGAAATAGAATTGTTATAAGAAAGATTGAGAGACGCATGGCGGGAAGTTTCACACGTGAAGATACGTTAAGGTTATGCTTTTGGTTCAGTAAATAAGCTGTTATCGCTTCTTTTCCGATTTAAGTTTTTGTTCCCGCTTCACCAGTTTATCCAGGGTGTCCTTTTTCAGCATTTCAACGGTTGCATTTCGTACCTCTAAAAAGGCAAAGCGTATGCTGCAGGTTTCTTCATCCGCACATTCATCACACGATTCATAATACTTATAAGTCGCACAGGGTACTGCCGCAATGGCGCCATCAAATAAACGAACCACTTCAGCAAGATTGACTTCCTTTGGTTTTCGTCTTAAAAAATAGCCCCCTCCTTTGCCCTGCTTGCTACCCAGAATCCCGGATCGGTTTAAATCCAGCAGGATAGCTTCCAGAAACTTTTTAGGTATACGACAAGCAGCAGCAATGTCTTTGATCAGATACTTTTCATCCGGATCCTTTGCCATGTGCACCAGGGCATGAATGGCGTATTTACATTTTTTCGACAGCATTTAAGCTCAAGTTAAATTTTTTCTTTTCAATTTCGCATATAGGCCGAAGTAGCTCAGGGGTAGAGCAGCTGTTTCGTAAACAGCAGGTCGTGAGTTCAAATCTCATCTTCGGCTCAACTTCGTGACCCGATTTAAAAAGTCGTGAGCCTTCCTGCCAAGCCTTTAAACCGCAGGTTGATCTCATCTTCGACTCTTCTAACTCCTTGTCATGAGCAAGTCTGTTGAAGGGTGGCCTCTCTCCATAATCAATTATGGTATACCTGAATTCCATATTCATTCTATCTTTGCAGCATGTTAAAATTCTTGCTCATTGCCTTGGGTGGTGCATTGGGAACACTGGCTCGTTATGGTGCCTCCGGATTTGCGCAGCAAAAATATAATGGAGTATTTCCCGTAGGAACACTCACCGTTAATTTAGTGGGTTCTTTTTTAATCGGATTATTATGGGGTATGGCAGAAAACTCCATACTTAGTCCTAACATCCGAACATTTTTATTTGTGGGTATACTGGGTGGCTTTACAACGTTTTCAACATTCTCGCTTGAAACACTAAATCTGTTGCGCGATGGAGAGTTTAAACTCGCACTGGTGAATATTTTACTCAACAATGTTATTGGAATAGTACTGGCTTTTGTTGGTTTACTATTGGCTAAAAATATAAACACATGAATCTTTCAGAAAATGGTGTGATCCTGCGCATCTACATTGGCGAATCGGACAAACTCGGTGGCAAACCACTTTATGAAGCTATTGTTCTTAAGGCTCGTGAACTAAACCTGGCGGGTGCAACCGTGCTACGAGGAATAATGGGTTTTGGTGCCGCAAGCCGTATTCACACGGTAAAAGTTCTGCGGCTCTCGGAAGACTTGCCATTGGTAATTGAAATAATAGACACCGAAGTAAACATTAAGAAGATCATGCCCTTTTTGGATGAGGTAGTGAAAGAAGGCTTGATTACACTGGAAGAACTTACAGTGATTAAATATCGGCACAATAAATCCTGAAAAGAGAAGCTTAGTGAGTATTTGGTGTTTTAGTGCTTTCGTGGCTTGAAGTGATTTCTCTTGCCACTAAAACACTAAGTCACAAAAAATGAAGACATTTGGTTCATCCGAACCTATTGTCAGACTGAGCTTGTTGAAGTCAATTCAGATTGATAATCAGGTTTCGACAGGCTCAACCTGACATACAAACTTATTTTTGAGATTCTGAAATTATGTACCGAAGGCGGGACTCGAACCCGCATGTCTTACGACACACGCCCCTGAAACGTGCGTGTCTACCAATTCCACCACTTCGGCATTTCAATTCAAAATTCATGATTCAAAAATCTAAATGGTCGATGCCAAAAATCTTGAATCCTGAATTTTAAATCTTGAATTTAGAGGTGCCCAGAACTGGATTCGAACCAGCACACCCTTTCGGGCGCTACCACCTCAAAGTAGTGCGTCTACCAATTTCGCCACCTGGGCATTACATATAAGAACAAGCCCCTTGCCCGTGAGATTACCTCATTTTAGCAAGGGTGGCAAAGGTAAAAAGCTTTGCGAATTTTACCAATTGCAGGGTTTTACAAACTGATAATACCCGAACCCTTCCCATTTTCCTCAAAATCACTAACTTACTTAATCAAAGTACCCTGAATAAACTCTTAGTACCTAAACGCTTTAATCATGAAGACACTCCTGACTAAAACCAAGTCATCTTTTCGCATCCTATTCATATTTTTTGCAGCATTATCTATCCATATTACATCCACAGCCCAAAATGAAGTAGCGATCGGATCAGCTAGTACAAAACCAAAGGCTATACTTTGGCTTAATGGCAATGGCGGCCAAGGCTTGTTGCTTCCTGCCATGACAACCGCACAGCGTAACAGCATGGGGCTAAACAACACCGATGAAAGGGGTATGGTTGTTTTTGACAACCAGGTTAATGCTGTGTTTTATTGGAGTGGTTCATCATGGATAGAAGTGGGCGGTGGTTCAGGTGGCAGTGGGACCTTTCACCTGGAAGTCTCCGGAAATCTGCTGCGGTTATTAACTGCACCGGGCGGAACGTTACTGGCTTCCACCAACATTGCAGGAGGCACTCAATCCAATGGGGCCTTCCTCGTGTTTGAAAGCGGTGCCTGGCGCTATACCACGTTAAGTGGCGATGTGGTGGGTGCCAACGGAAACCTGCAGGTAACAGGCTTGCGTGGAAAAACGATGGCCAATTTGCCGGCTACAGCTCAAGTGTTGGTGTATGATCCGGCTGCCAACAGCGGCAATGGCGGTTGGGTATTTCAGGCGGTTGCAGGAGGCGGATCGGTGACAAATGTTTCTGGTACTGCGCCTATTGCTGTAACCACGCCAACAACAACCCCTGTGATCAGCATCAGTCCGGGGGGTATTAATAATACCCTATTGGCAAGCGATGCCGTAACAACTACGAAAATTCTGGATGGCAGCATTACCGGTGCTGACATAGCCAACACGACAATCACGGCCAATAAACTTGCCCAATCCGGTGCAACGAATAATCAAATACTGCAATGGAACGGAACCAACTGGGTACCCGTAACACTGGCCGGAGGCGGCTCCGTAACCAACGTGGCAACCGGCACTGGATTAACCGGAGGACCCATAACGACTACAGGTACAATAAGTATAGCCGCTGGAGGTGTTAGTACTACCGAGCTTGCAAATAATGCAGTTGATGCTACTAAACTGGCTGATAATGCAGTGACCTCTGCAAAAATTGCAGATGCCACTATTACTGGGGCAGACATTGCGAATACTACCATTACTGCCAATAAATTAGCTCAGTCAGGTGCAAGCAACAATCAGGTACTGCAATGGAACGGAACCAACTGGATACCCGTAACACTTGCCGGAGGCGGCTCTGTTACCAACGTTGCAACGGGTGCAGGCTTAACCGGGGGGCCAATTACTACTACAGGTACTATAGCCATTGCAACAAGTGGTGTAATAAATGCCATGCTCGCAGACAATGCAGTAACCGATGTTAAAATTGCTACAGGCGTTTCGCCTACAAAACTTACCTCTGGAGCAAACGGACAAGTACTTACCACAGTGGGTGGCGTACCCACCTGGCAAAATGCAGCCACAGGGTTTACCAACCCCATGACAAACGTTGGTGATGTTATTACCGGTGGCACAGGTGGCGCAGCTCAACGCCTTGGTATTGGTACAAACGGACAAGTTCTTACAGTTAATGCCGGTACACCAACCTGGCAAACGCCTGTAGTTTCAGGTACAGCCGGAGGTGATCTAACAGGAACCTTTCCCAACCCCACTGTTGCAGCAGGTGCCATCACCAATACGAAACTCGCTGCCAATGCTGTACAAACAACCAACATAACCGATGGTGCAGTTACTGACGTAAAGATTGGTAATGTAGCCCCATCAAAAATTCTTCAGGCAGGTGCAACAACCGGGCAGGTTTTAAAATGGAGTGGTAGCCAATGGGAACCTTCAACAGATAACATAGGCGGTGGTGGTGTTCCCACCTTAGATCCAGGCCAGATTTTAGTTGGTGATGGTACTAGTAATACACAAGTAACCGTATCACAGGACGCAACACTTAACAGTGGCAATGGAAATATAACCGTACAAGGTTTTCGTGGTCGGCCAATTTCAGCAGCGGTTCCGGCAACCAACAGTGTGTATCAATATAATGGTACGCAATGGACCCCGGTTGTTCTAGCGGGTGGCGGAACTGTTTCACAAGTCAACACCGGTACAGGTTTAACAGGAGGCCCCATCACGGCAACCGGAACAATCGCCATTGCTGATGGTGGTGTGGGTGCTACACAACTTGCCGATAATGCGGTGAATTCTGCAAAAATTGCAGACGGCACTATCACCAGTACTGATATTGCCGCATTGACTATTACCAGCGCCAACATTGCCAACACAACCATAACTGCCAACAAACTTGCCCAATCAGGCGCAACCAATAACCAGGTATTGCAATGGAATGGTACCAATTGGGTACCTGTTACCCTTGCAGCCGGTGGATCGGTTACCAATGTGGCAACGGGCGCAGGGTTAACAGGTGGACCTATCACTACAACAGGTACTATTGCTATTGCCACAGGTGGTATTGATAACACCATGCTGGCAGACAATGCGGTAACTTCAGCAAAAATTACAGACGGCACCATAACTGGGGCAGACATTGCCAACACAACAATCACTGCAAATAAACTTGCCCAGTCAGGTGCCACGAATAATCAGGTATTGCAATGGAACGGAGCAAACTGGATTCCTGTAACCCTACCTGGAGCAAGCGTTGATGTAACAACACAAACCGGAGTGCTGCTTGGCGATGGATCCACTATCACAGGTACTACAGCTGGGGCTGGTATCCGGGGAATTCTGGGAAGTAACAATAATACAATCGGTTGGGTAACTGGAACACCCAATCAATTATTGGGTACAGATGCCGTGGGTGATCTACAATTTACCGATAAAAGTAATTTTGTCTTCTCAACAGCAAACGTAGTTCCGAGGGGCAGTGTAACAGGTCTAATTGCCTCTACTATTCAGGATAACGGTACGGTCACTGCCATTGGAGGTGCCCCGGTGGCTACCAATAGATTAACCGTTAGTGCTTCCACACAGGATAATGTAATTCAAGGAACAACCACCAGGGTTGGAGCCGGTGCAAATACAGCACTTCGCGGAGATGCCAGCGGATCCACAACTTCTAACTTCGGAGTTTACGGAAACTCATTTGGTACCGGATCAACAGCCGTTGGGGTTTTTGGTTCAGCCGGTACAGCCACAACAGCATCCGGTGTATCTGGATTTGTTGGTGGTAGTGGTATAACAACAGCCTACGGTGTTCAGGGAACAACAACCGCAACCGGAACAACAAACTATGGTGTTTATGGGTCGGCTACAGGAGCAACCACGAATTGGGCCGGATATTTTGCGGGCAATACTGCTATCACTGGTGGATTAGGTGTTGGCGGCACACCAAACTTCGGCACAGCAGGTCAGGTATTAACATCTGCCGGGCCGGGATTAGCACCAACTTGGGCAAGTGCCGGTGGTAGCGGCTGGGGACTTACCGGAAATGCAGGCATAAACCCTTTTGATAATTTTCTTGGCACTACAGATGCACAGCCATTGATTCTGAGGTCTAACAATGTTGAAGGCATTCGGATTGGAACCGATGGAGTTGTGAGTATTGCCGAGGATGTATTGTCAAACAAAAAACTTGTTTTTTATGACATCACTGGTAATTCCAACCAGTTTATCGGTTGGGGTCTTAATCCTGCAGCCCTCCGTTACCAGGTTGATCAACCTTCATCCAACCATATTTTTTATGCAGGAACCAGCCCAACAACAAGTAATGAATTAATGCGTATTCAGGGGAATGGTAGTGTTGCTATTGGCACCAGTAGTCCAACAAACTTTTTTCATATTGCCGGAGATGTAGGTGGTGCTACTACCATTGCAACACTTGAAGGTCACTCGGCTACCCCTACACGCGGCCCAGGTATTTCCCTTCTTCGATCCAAAGGCACTGTAGCTGCACCTGTTGCTGTTGCGGATGGTGATTACCTGGGCGGGTTTTCGGTTAGCGGCCGTACCGCATCTGCTTACAACCTAAGCTCAGCCATCCAGTTTAATGTTGATGGCGCAGTGGCGGGTACAAGTGTTCCGGGAAGAATAACATTTTCAACCACTCTTGCCGGCTCGTCAACCTTTACAGAAAGAATGCGGATTACCAATGCAGGTAATGTGGGGATAGGAACAACTAGTCCTATATCAAGGATACAGGTAGATAATTCGACTATTGCGCGAACCGCCCAGTTCCTCAATTCTTTCGGCAGCACAGCCGACAAGTTTGCTACATACGCTTTTGCCAGTGGCACAGGTTCCGGAAATAATTACGGTGCAGCATTTGATGCCTCAGGAAGTACTGGAATCAATTATGCTGTTTCAGGAGTTGCCTTAGGAAGTTCAGGAACTAAAATTGCCGTTCACGGTAATGCTTCCGGAACAGGTACTAATTGGGCTGGCTTTTTTGAAGGTGGAAATGTTCACATACAAAATAATCTTGGTATTGGAACAACTACTCCTACCTCCAGATTAGATATAAGCGGCAATACTTTATTGCGAGGCACAAATACAAATACGCCACCCACTGTTAGTTCAGGGGTGGAATTTATGACAGGTCGGGCCTTTAGCGGAGCATTGATAGCGGGTCAGACAAGCGCAGATATTGCATTCAACTGGGGCGGGGCGTCTGGCGGCTTTCGTCATTTTATCCAAACAAGACATAACTCTGTAGCGAATAGCAACTCCAATTCAATTGACTTCTATGTGAACAACAGCACTACGGCAGCAGGATCTATTTCTCCCAATAATACCGTACCTAATGGGAATGTTCATGGCATGAGTATTACTGCGACTGGCGTGGGTATAGGTACAGCAGCACCTGCCAGAAAATTTCATGTTCAAGGTTCAGGTACTCAATACATGCGAATTGAAGGTACCGGAACATTAGCTTCCGGAGGACTTGAACTGGATGGAACTGGTACAGCCGATTGGCGAATTGTACCTCAACTAGGCATATTAACTTTTCATAAAGGTGACGTAAATGGTACCATGGGCAACATGTATCTAATGAATCAAGGAAATTTTATACCCGGCAACACGGATAACCCCAATCCAACCCTGGGGCAGTCCACCGCAAGATGGGGTACGTTTTTTACAACTGTTGCACCCAATGTTTCCTCAGATTACAGGTTGAAGAATAATATTAAAAATATCAATTATGGACTGATGGAAATCCTTGAACTTAGACCGGTTTCTTATACACTTAAATCAGACACTCTGGAGAATGTTTCACTGGGCTTAATTGCGCAAGAAGTGCAAAAGTTGATTCCAGAAATTGTAACAGTAGGTGATGATGAAGAAAAAACATTGGGTATGCGTTACACGGAACTTGTGCCGGTACTGATTAAGGCCCTTCAGGAACAACAGGAAATCATTGATAACCTAAGAACTCAAAATGCAACTTATGCTGATGAGACAGAAAAGATGGCTAAAGAAATAGATGCCATTAAACGGGTGTTGGGTATGTCCGCTAAAAAAGAAGACTGATGAGAGGCTCATTAAGAATTCTGCTTATAGGTTGCCAAGCCTTCGGTTTCAGTATGGGCAGTTTTGCTCAACTCACCACTAGTGCTACTACTCTGTTTACCGCAAGCTCCACAACCGTACTGGCTACTAATGGAGCCATCAGCAATGCCAGTGCTACTTTTAATTTCAACGGAACAATTGAACTTACCGGTGGTAACCAGTCGATCACCACATCCCAACCGGTAACGATTGGCGGCCTTGCACTTGCCGGCATTGGAAATAAAAGTATGGGAGGTGAGTGGACCATCACGCGTGAATTACTTTTTCGTCAAGGGTTATTGGTACCCAATACCGCCAACGGCAAAGTAGTGTATACGGGCACCACTCCATTGCAGGGCACTGCAAACTCCTATGTCAATGGAATACTCTATCAACGCGGTACAGGTACACGTTTCTTTCCGTTGGGCGAAGGCGCAACATACTTACCCATGTCGTTGAATAACGTTCAAGATGGCGATGTTGAACTTGGCGTGCGTGCCTTTAACAGCGGAGTATCGTTAACGCTGCCGCTTGATTTGAGTGAAATTGCCAACAACCGGCATTGGCGCATCAGTACATCGGGTGGTACCTTCCGGGGTTCGCCTGCTTCACTATATGTTCCGGGTTCATCCGTTGATGGCTCCGGTCAATTGGTAGTGGTGCAAGCCGAAGACACACCGGATGCAACCGCCATAAACCTGGGCGGTGGACTTAGCGGTGATTTTGTGGCGAGTTTCCTGGCCGCCAACAAACCTGTTCTTACCATTGGTATTGGAGAACGGGTGGACCTTCGTATTCTCGACCTCATCACCCCGTTCAATGCCGATAACATTAACGACCAATTAAAGATCGTAAACATTGAATACACGTTCGACAACAAAGTGACGCTGCTTGATCGCTGGGGTGTGCCGGTTAAAACCTGGAAAAATTTCAGAAACTATGATGACGCCATTAATCCGAATAGTGATGGTTATGATTTCAGCCGGTTAAGCCCGGGCAATTATGTATGTGTGCTGGAGTTTCAACTTACCCCTGATTCACCTGTTCAGAAGTTAACACAAATGATCTCCGTACTAAAATAACGCAACATGAAAAGACATCTACTCACCTCCCTCTTGTTGCTGTTCATGATTTATGGTGCCATCGGCCAGGATATACCTTTGTTTACCCAAAAGCTTACCAATTCGTTTATCTACAATCCGGCATTGGCAGGCCATACCTTTGGTTCGCTAACCTATTCGTACCGGCAAAATTATTCGAATGTACCCGGGGCTCCGCAAAATCATTTTGTGAGCATGCACACGCCTATTGCCAAGCATAAGTTTGGAACCGGTGTAAATCTGTTTCAGGAAGATGTAAACTTTATTCGCAACACGTATGCCTCGGCAGCGTTTGCCTATCACCTGCACTTCAACAAGTTCAACATTCTTTCAGCGGGTGTATCTGCCGAGTACAATAACTCACGTTTAAACGGTACCTCGAACACCACAAACTTTGAAACCGACCCTGTACTTACGCAACTTCAAAATGGTGAACCTACCTATGATTTTTCATTCGGTATGAATTATCAAACCCGGTTTGCGAAAGCAGGTTTTGCGATGAACCGGTTATCCACCGCCTGGATAAATAAGGAGGGCACCAATCTCTCCAACTATTTCTCTGGCTACGTTCAGGGCATGATCCCGGTGCGGGGTGGTGACGATCTGTTTGAGCCCTATATCGCCTTCCGTAAATTCTCCGAAACCAACGACACCTATGACATTGGTTTATACTACACCTTTGATAACAAGATTCTGGGTGGCATGGCCGTGCGAAAAGGCAATGTATTCAATGCTACACTTGGTTTTAAGCCTTCCAAATATCTACTGGTTGGTTACTCACGTGAAATGATCACCGGTAGTTTGGGTGGTTTTGTGGGCGCTGCCAATGAAATTACCCTGCGATTTGATTTTAATGATGAGAGTTACAAAGAACGTTTTCGGGCAGACTATAAAAACTCCATGGCTTACCGGAGAAAAACGTTGAGTCCTTCTGCGAAATTTTCTGCGCGCAACCCAAAGCAACTAAAGAGCAAACAGAAAAAGTTAACTCCCTACTCACCTAACAACCGGTATCAGAATGTAAAGAAGCTTTCCATGAATCAGAAAAGCTCAGCACCCAGAAAGAAGTCGTACAAGAGAAGGCCGGGCAAAAGTCCTGCTAAGTTTAACCCCAAGGCTCCGGTAAAACGGAGACGGTAAAAACAAAAGTGTCCTGCATCGTAAAGATGCAGGACACTTTATCAAATTCCCATTTTCCTATTTTTTAATAATTGAAATCGGAAAATCATTACCGGTAATGTAACCGGTTGGATATTGTGCCTTGCCTCCGTGCTGCTTCGTAAGTTCGGGCACCCGTTCTTCCATATACATTTTAATTTCATTTACCGTAATTTTTCCATCGCCATTATCGCCTTTACCATCAAGCGCTTCCAACAGTGCGTAGGTAAACACGCCATGTTTTAATACCTCAAATTCCGTAGCAAATTGCTGCGTACCACTGGAAGCCATCATCACCACACCTGAACTACGCGCCAACTGAACAATGGCCTTTTCATCGGCCGCTGCAGCGCGCACATTCAAACTTTTCACGGCTCCACCCGAATGGCAGGCATCCATCATAATAATCTGTTTCTGTGCTTTTAGTTGTGTGAGTTGATTTTTCAATTCCGTTGCTGAAATTCCTTTTGCTTCCAGTTGGGCCGGATCGCCATACAACTTGGTAACATCTGTTGGCACCAGGTAATACTCGTTATTATTCTCTTCGTCCAACGTGCCGTGCCCGGCATAGTAGAAAACAAATACATCTTCCGGACGGGCCCGTGCTGTAATGGATTTAAAGGCCGTCAGAATATTTTCACGGGTGGCATCCTTATCGTAAATCTCCAGTCGGTTTAACGATTTGAAAATTCCCTTGCCGTGATCCATAATTTTTTCCGTAAAGCTTTGCGCATCAGGCTTCGCGTAATTTAGATTATAAGAAGCATTCTGATAAGAATTAATACCAACCGCCAGCACATACAGGGAAGAAGTGGCGATTACATCACCAGTGTATTCAATAGGCAGTACATCTGCACGCGACTCTATCTTTTGGTAGTTGATTACTTTTACCTTAAACTCGTTCAATTCGTTTGCCATTTCCACCGCGTAGGTTTTAACAACTTTATCCATTTCGCCTGTGGTTTTTACTTCCTTATCACTGATGATCAGTTTATCGTTTTGGTAAATGTTAACTTCTTTAACTCCACCACCACCATCATAAATCTCCACTGTTAAAGGCATGGTGGTTGCCTGAGTTAAAAACTTACCCTTATCGTAACGAAGTAAGTCGGTAGATTTCATGGTAACGGATACATCGAAAAATCCGACAGATGGTCGATGAAGTTTACCAAGATCAAAAATACGTTGGCCAGACTCGCGCAAAATATCTTCCACTCTTTTACCCTGCAGTATGCTTTTGCTCATTTCTTCTTTTGGCCTGAACAACACTTCAAAATATTGCTCAGCCGTAAAGAAATCAGCCAACCGGTCAATACCACGGTTCACATGCCAGCCAAAATATTGTCCTCCTGATGATGAGCATGTAAAATATCCACGAGGTGTGTAACAAACCCACTCATTATCCTCAGTCAGAAACAACGTAGCAAACGGAATCAAAACCTCACCCAGCGATTTAAACTGTGCCTCCACCTCTTTAACGGCCTTTTGTCCGTTGGCTTTCATAAAAGCAATAACATCCTGCCAGGCTTTTTTGGTAGGTTCTTTCGTGAGTGAATCAATGGGAAGTGAGTTGAAATATGTAACCCACTCAGGTGTGTCAAAAATATTTCGCATGCTGGGGGCAAAACCTGTTTCGGAGAGTTTCCAAAGAATAATAGACTGGTCTTCTCCACCTGAGGCAATATATTGTCCATCAGAACTTACCGATATGGTGCGCACCGAACCGGAGTGACCAATAAATTCCTTGTTGAGGAAACCATTTTTGTCAAACATTTTTAAAGAGAAATCGCTGGCCACCACTACACTTCCGTCCGTTAATACCTGATAATCCAAAATTCGTCCGTCTTCTGCTTCACGCGTTTGAACTACTTTACCTTTGGGAAGAGCTATCGTGTTTACCCCTGTTTGCACTACATCTTTGGGTTGATTTCGTTGAGCAGGAAACTGAGAAGGATTTCTGTTGATGGAGAATGATGCAAAGTCGAAGCTACTGGTAAACTTAGGCTTACCGGATTTATTAAACTCCCGACTAATGAAAAGTTCATGCCCCTCACCAAACGCCAGGTGATAGATAGCACTGCCTTTTCCTTTTATTTTTTTTACGATCAATCCGTTAATCGGATTCCAGAGATAAATTTCGTTATTACTTCCCCCGGCAGAAGCTACCACGTAATTGCCTGTTAAGGAAGGTGAAAAGGCGGCACTAAAAACGGTATTATCATGACCAAGAAAATCAGTAAAACGGGTACCTCCCGGTATAGCATAACTGGTGCCCTTACCGGTAACATCCAGTGCAGCTAAAATTTTTGCGTCATACGAAAAAGCAATGGCATTGATAGGTTCTTTAATATTACTGAACTCCTTTACCACGGCACCTTCAGCACTCCACAGAATAAGCTCGCTATCAAAACTGCAACTGGCCAGGTATGAACCTTCGGGTGAGTACACCACTTTATTGAGCATGCCCTTATGTTTCTTCAACGGCTTAGGTACAAATTTAGTAGTGCCTTTTTCCAACCCTTGAAGTCCATACACCAATACATCTCTGCTTTCAGCAGCAACCGCCAAATCCTGCGTGCGGGTATTAAAACTTAAACTTGATACTGTTGATCCAACCGGAATGGTGGCTATTGATTTTACCATCGGTGAACCATCCATCTTCCATATACGAACCGTGCGGTCATCACCGCCACTGGCCAGGTATAGACCTGAACCACTAAAAGACAAACTATTAATCACATTCGTATGGCCGATAGCCGTACCCACCTGAACACCTTTATCAATGTCAATGATGACGATGTAATTATCCTTTTCTGTACTTACCGGGTATCCGCCAACCGCTAACAACTTACCATCGGGCGAAAGGGCTGAAGCATATAACATACCTTCCCAACCATCGCCAATCTGCGATTCAAATTTCTTAAGCATTTCTCCCGAATGGGCATTCCATATCCGGATGGTTTTGTCTTCAGAAATAGAAATAATACGGTTGCCATCGGGAGTAAAAATCAGGTTATGAACTTTAGCTGAATGCCCCATAGGATTAATAACAATCCGGGGAGCCTGAGCCATTAGGCTTGCCCATGCAAACAAGCCTACTAGGGTAAAAAAATATCGGGTAGCCATAACTGAGGGTATTGGTAGAAAGTAAAATTACCAATTTTTTATGGCGAATGTGAAAGTGCTCAAATTAGCTTGAAAAAGCCTATTTAGAGGTTTTTTTGAAGATCAGGATTATCCCGGGTCGCTTTCCGTAAAATTCAGGGGTATGCGACTCATCGGAAGATTTATTTAACTGAACAGAGCTGTAGAATAAAATGCTGTAGAATAAAGAAATGGTTGTTGCGGCAAGGTATATCATAATCTCTCCCCCTCGGTTTGTTTGGTCATACAAAAATGCAATGTTCTTAACCGATGGGAATTTTAATGTTAAGCATTCAGTCACAGAAGTAAGTTTTGGCATGGTTTTGCCAGCCAAAGCCACTGGAATAATTTTCAAGGAAATTACTATCAGAACTTTTACCTTGCGCACCTTAACTATTGTAAATCAAATCACTATGCATAAGAGAATATGGATAATGCTCATTTTTTTGTTGAGCATTTCAGCTAAAAATCTATACGCTGTTCAGGGTGCCGAAACCCTTCAGGATAGCACAAAAGCACCAAAAAACTGGTTTTTGCTCGACCCGGAAACTGACCGTGTTCAGGGTGTAAGTGCCGAGCGGGTATATGCTACCCTATTAAAGGGTAAACCTTCCCGAACGGTTGTGGTAGCCGTTATCGATTCAGGTGTGGATATATTCCATGAAGACCTAAAGGATGTCATCTGGGTAAACAAAAACGAAATACCAGACAACGGCATTGATGACGATAAAAACGGATATGTGGATGATGTGTATGGTTGGAATTTTATCGGGGGAAAAGATGGAAACGTAAATGAAGATACCTACGAACTCACTCGCGAATATGTACGCCTTAAGGCAAAGTTTGAAAACGTAGATGAGAAAAAAGTACCCAAGAAAAGTCAGGCCGACTTTGCCTACTATAAAGACCTGAAAGGAAAATTTGAAAAGCGCAGCCAGGAAGCCAACCAGATGTACACCCAATACAATACTATTTTTACCAACATCAACTTTGGCAACGATACACTGAAAAGCATACTAAACATTGAAAAGATCACACCATCGGCTATTGATACCTTAAAACCATCAGATCCGGTAGTGGCCTTTTCGAAAAATGCTGTTTCCATTATTTTCCAAAATTTCGGACCCGATGCAGATGTGGATGAAGTGTTGGAAGGCTTAAAAGAAGCAGTTGACTACTACCGTGTGCAGGCTTTATTCGGATATAATACCGAGTTTGATTCACGTACCATTGTTGGTGATAACTATGCCGACTTGTATGAAAAAGGTTATGGCAACAATGATGTTAAAGGACCCGATGCCGAGCACGGTACACACGTTGCCGGTATTATTGCTGCCGATCGGAAAAATGACCTGGGTATAAAAGGCATTGCCGACAATGTTAAAATTATGGTGATTCGTGCAGTACCCAATGGTGATGAACGCGATAAAGATGTAGCCAACGCCATTCGCTATGCTGTTGATAATGGTGCGAATATTATTAACATGAGTTTTGGCAAATCGTATTCACCGCAAAAAGAAGCAGTCGATAAAGCAGTGAAGTATGCCGAATCAAAAGGTGTTTTGCTGGTGCATGCAGCCGGTAATGATGGTGATGATATTGACGTAAAGAAAAACTTTCCTTCGCGGTATTTCAATGATGGCAAGGAAGCAAAAAACTGGATTGAAGTAGGTGCTTCATCGTGGGGTGCTGATGAAAACTTTGTGGCTTCTTTTTCTAATTACGGAAAAAAATCGGTTGATTTATTCTCACCCGGTGTTGAAATCTATTCGACCATTCCGGAAAATGGCTACAAAAACAACCAAGGCACCAGTATGGCCAGCCCTGCGGCTGCAGGTGTTGCAGCCATTATCATGTCGTACTTTCCTGATCTAACAGCCAACCAGGTGAAAGAGATTCTTTCACAATCCACGCGCAAGTTCGATGGGCTTAAAGTTATTACACCCGGTGGTAAAGAAGCGGTTGACTTTAATAAACTCAGTCGCTCAGGTGGATTGGTAAATGCCTATGAAGCTGTGAAGTTGGCCATGACCATGAGTAAGACTTTCGATAAATAATCTACGCAATTGCTAATAATTAAAAAGCCCGGACCATTACGTTCGGGCTTTTTTACTTTGGTGTCTTTGTGGCTAAAATATTGTGTCTCCTTTTGCCACTAAAACTCAAAACCACCAAAAATTATTCGGTTACAACCGGATTTCCTTTATTGATCCACTCACTCATTCCTCCACTGTAATTCTTAATATTCTTATATCCGTTACGCGCGAGTATAGAGTAGCCAATGGATGAACGATCGCCAGCCTGGCAGAAAATAACAACCTGTTGATCTTTCTTAACTTTATCCAGGTTTTTCTCCAGTGTACCAACAAATACGTGGTCGGCTCCTTTAATATGCCCCGACTTATATTCTGCCTCACCACGTAAGTCAACATACTGTGTGTGGTTTGATTGCATAATCTGCTTCAACTCAGGCTCAGAAATAACATTTGCTTTTTCAAGCTTGTTGCCAAGTTCTTCCCAAACTTTTACGCCCTCAACATATCCATAGATATTATCCAGGCCTATGCGCATCAATTTGCGTGTAAGATCTTCCAGTTTACTCTCCTCTGCAATCAAGATAAATGGCTCATTATAATTTAAAACCCATCCGCACCATGTGGCAAAAGAATTATTACCCTGAATATTATACGTGCCCGGAATAAACCCTTCGGCAAATTCAGTCTTCAGGCGTGTGTCAATAACCTTAACACCTTTGTCGAAAGATGTTTTAAATTCAGCAGCACTTAGTTTTTTTAGTTTTGGAACTTCTGTAAGCAACGGGCGATCAACCTTGTTCAGTTTTTTCATCATGGCAAAGTACTTTGGGGGCTCAGGTTGATCCTCCAACAGATACTTTACAAAACCATTTTCATCCTTCGGATATTGGAACGCCCAGTTGCGGATTTTCTCATACCCCACTGTTGAACTGGGCACCGCACCTAATGCTTTACCACAGGCCGAACCAGCACCATGACCGGGCCATACCTGAATGTAATCGGGTAAAGCATTAAACCGCTGTACTGATTTATACATTTCTTTTGCACCAGCTTCTTTTGTGCCCATTACTCCGGCTGCCTTCTCGAGCAGATCAGGTCTTCCCACATCGCCCACAAATACAAAGTCGCCTGTAAACAGCATAACAGGCTCCGGACTGGCCGGTGTATCGGTAAGTAAGAAGCTTATACTTTCAGGCGTATGCCCAGGTGTATGCAACACATCGAACTTTAAATTTCCAACCATAAAAGAATCACCATCTTTCAAACCGTTGTGCGGAAATTCATATAACCAGCCTTCTCCGCCCTCATCGGATAAATACAGTTTCGCCCCTGTTAATGCTGCAAGTTCGCGCGATCCGGAAAGGAAATCAGCATGGATGTGCGTTTCAGCAATGTGGGTGATTTTCATTTTATTTTGTGCTGCAATTTCCAGGTAGGTGTCCACATCGCGCTTGGGATCGATAACCATGGCTACACCAGCTTTCTGGCAACCAATAAAATAACTGGCTTGTGCCAGGCTTTTGTCGTAAACGTGTTGAAAATACATATCGCTATAAGTTTAGTAGTTACATATCAAAACTTGTTGTGCAGATCAGCGAGGAACAAAGGTAAGGTATCCGACTCATTTTGGAGATACTAAAACCCATGATCAAAATCAGTTTGGCACTGATTCTGCCGAAAATTGGTCGATTACCCGTTCCAACTGGCTCGCATTTAGCACGCCAGATTGACGCCAAAGTACCTCACCGTTTCTGAAAAGCATAAGTGTTGGAACGCCCTGAATACGATAGACACTCGCAAGCTGTGGGTTTTTATCCACGTCAATTTTAATGATGGAGGCTTTACCAGCAACCTTTGCCGAAAGTTCCTGGAGTATGGGTTGCATCATTTTGCAAGGGCCGCACCAGGTGGCAAAAAAATCAACCAGAACCGGCTTATCACCGCTTATGAGTTCTTTAAACGTTTTCTTCTTTTCCATAAAGCGTTTCAATCTGTTACAAAACTACAATGGAAAAAAAATAGTTTCGGTGATTTTAGTTACACTAGTCCAAAGCTGAAGCATTAACTGAAAAAGAAATATCGGACAAAACCGATAATACCTAGACACAACAATACCAGGCCTGGGATCATCCGTATCAGCCGATTGTCTCTGAAAGAGGAAGCTACCCGATGCGCCAGAAAAATAAGCAACGAAAGCAACATAAAGGCACCAACTGAAGTGCCTAGTACATAACTGTGCAGTCGCCATCCTGTACTGATGTCAATCCAGCCTTGATATTTCAGGTAAGCCGTAAGGGCTATCCAGAAAGGAATAGCTTGTGGATTAAGGATGCTCAAAATAATTCCTCTTCGAAATCCGCTCTCTTGTAGTTTAACAGAAATGGCCGATGGTTTTCGAACAGTCCATAGGCTAACGATTCCAATAACGGTCATAATAATGGCACCCCATAACTGCAAATTTTGCATCACCACAGGCGATGATGTAATGAGTTGTTCAAACTCAACAGCAATCCACGCGTAGGGATATTCAACGATAGCCACCGCTAAAGCAAAACGCAAAGCTGCCTTAATACGATGCTCCAGACCCATTTGAAGCACCATTAAATTAAGGGTGCCTGGAGGAATAGAACCCAGGAAGCTAAATACAAAACCAACTATAAAAACCTGTACGATCAAGATGTTGTTTAGTTATGGTCAACGAAATTCATACCCGAACCCCATGAGTTGGGTGAGTAATGTATTGGGCGCATCGGTTGCTGTAGCACGACCTTCAAGCTTAGGTGCTATGGGTGAATGTTTGGCCAGGTACTCTTCAATTATTTTATGCAGGGTAGCTCCTAATTTTTTTGGTTCAGCTACATTTTCAACACGGCAAATAGTTGTGTCCGGATCACCCTCCCGCTCGCAGGCAACAAAAGAATAGTTCTTGTTCATATCCAAAGCTTTTCCTTTAACCTTAATCCAGTTTACGCGCTTACCTTGCTCATTGCCGATTGTAAAATTAACTTCCATTCCTTTAAATCGAACCACCCATCCTCCAAACCGTTTGGCTGGATCTTTTGCGAAAGCGTTATGCAATTCTTTCTCCATCCAGTCCCATAATTGTTTTCCGGTAATAGTACCAAGTTTCGCTTCACTATCTACCGGCAACATGCTCCATAAATAATCTTCTGTGATTTCTGCTACTCCGGTTTTTGTATCGGGCACTAATGGCGGACAAAACCGAAACCCATTACTTAACGCGATATCCGGTTTAAACTTCCACATAATTGCGTCAGTAATGAAATTGTCCATGGGCGTTTCAATAACGTAGTACCGCACCAATGGCGTTTTAGTTTTACCGATAACACGATCCAGGCGGGCACGGTAAGGTTCACGCGCTTTTTCAACCAACGCCTTCATTTCTTCATCTTCCTTGTATCGATCCGGATCAACATCTAATAATTGGTAGGCCTGATCTTTAACAACACCACTTTCAATGGCAATATCCAGACGGGCTATAAATGAACCGAATGCACCAGGTTCAGTAACATGCGCATATTTTCCACGTATTGGCTCGCGTACACGCTCATGTGTATCCGCTCCGAGGATATAATCAACGCCTTTAATATAAGGCATATCTGCCAATCCGATTTGTTGCGCAAGCCCCATGTGAGTAAGCAACATCACTAAATGACAACCTTCGTATTCTTTTAAAATCTTAACATACTTCGCAACATTTTCCTGGGGATGGGTGAATTGAATACCCTCACTGTAGGCGGGCGATTGGCGCTTTGGTGTGAGCGGATCATTGAACCCTATAAATCCAATTTTGATCCCTCCGATATGTTTCACATAGTAAGGCGGAAAAATCAAATCACCATTAAAATCATCCTTTGTGGCGTGAAACATGTTGGCACATACCTTTGGGCAAGTGTAGGCAAACATATCCTTCATCATCATTTCTTTGCCGTAAACCACTTCCCAGTTTCCTGGAAGCATCAGATCATAACCGATATTGTTCATTAACGGAACGATAGCTTGCCCCTCGGTAAGGGCGGCCACACCGCCTCCCTGGAAACAATCACCACCATCAATTAAAAAAGTATTAGCCGGGTTTTCCTTGCGCAACGAATTGATCATTGATTTCAGTGTGGCGTATCCACCCCGCTTCTTGTAAACCGGTTTACCATTCTCAATGAAGAATTCATCATGAGTAAGCAATTGAGCATGAATATCGGCTGTGTGCAAAAGGGTGACTACTGAAGTTTTACCCGATTTAACCGACTTATTACTCAAAATTTCGTTGTGCCTTGCTCCACCCTCACCGTCATTCATGGCCGATGCCGCCAATGGTGAAATCAACCCACCGCCTACACCCAAGGCTAAACCCAGACCGCTTGCTTTCTTAAGAAAATCTCGTCTGCTGGCATCAGAAATTTGTACGTGCAGCTTTTTTTCCTTTTCGGATACGGCCTCGGTTTGACAAGAATAACATGTACATTCACTCCAATGATCCATGGTGAATTTTTAAGAATTGAATGATTTAATAAAATCAGCGCTCAACAGGCTTACGGGCAGCCGTCCATGCATTGAAACCACCCTGCAAATCGTAAACTTCTTTAAACCCAAGTTGTGAAAGTATGCTTGAAGCCTTGCCACTGCGAACACCACCGGCACAATAAACGAATACAGGTTTTGTTTTATCCAGTTGATTGACCTGGTCTTTAAAATCGCTGCTGTAATAGTCAATCATGGTTGCCTTTGCCAAATGACCATCTTTAAATTCGTCTGCAGTCCGGACATCGAGCACAATTTTATTTCCAGTTGCTTCTAACTTCTTTTCAAAATTGTCAACGGTAAGTTTTTGTACACCCGTTTGTCCCTGGCAACTTACCGTTAACACGATGACGGGAAGTAAAAAGAGTATTCTTATAATTTTCATAGTTATAGCTTTCATTAAAACCCAAGTTTTACATAAATCCAATTGTCCTGTTGCTTCTTAACAATATCTACTAAAGCATAGGGCACCGTTTTCGCATAAGGCACCAAATCGCCTTTTGTTAAGTTTCGTTGCTTCATCGTGAACTCGCATCCAATAAAGGATACTTTACTTAACTTCATTTTATCAAGCCTGTTTATATACGTTGACTTTGTGTTCAGCAAAAAGTCCATTCCCGGACCGTGACACACCACGGCAATCTCTGCATCAGGTATTTCCTTTTTCATATTACTGATCTGGTTAACGATGGATCGGTGTACCAGTGTATCGCTGGATTGCAGATGCATAACCACGCGTGCCGGTTGCTGTGCTAAAGCCGCAATAATAGGGCTTAGTATCAATAGAATTGTGACGAAACGTTTCATGATTTGCCTTTTCTTTAAAGAGTAAAATTCATTAAATTTTAATTCTTACAATGTAACGAAAGTTACCGTTGATTTTGCAATGATCTATGCCGAGTGGTCTATTCAAATAGAACAAATCAATCCTACCTCTAAAAATAGTAATCCAGCACCAGGCTCATGTGGTGCATATCTACTTTATTATGATAGTAAGCGGGTATTTCTTCAAGGCCGCTAATCATATTGCCCTTGTACAGGTAAAGCAAATCGGCCTGGAGGCCTTGCAAAAAGCCACTGAATTTATACCGCATGCGCATGTTCATCTGGTAAAAAGATGGCAGTATATATTTATTCAACCGGGCATCGGCAACGGATGGCAGCACAAACAAGCCAGCGGATGTTTGCAGCGACAGGTGCTTTTGTTTGTCGAGCAGGCGGTTGTTCTGGATCATCATGGCATGCACATCGCCCATGCCTTCCATGCGCTCGCGTTGCATAAACGTGTAAAAGGATTCAACGCCCCACTCACGCGGAAATAGAAAACGACCATGTGCTGTTATTCGCGTGTAATTAACATTCCATTCTTCACTTGTAGTATTGTTTAACGCGCTGGCGCGAAAACTAAAACTATGCGATTGTTCGTCCTCACTGATGTACTGCTTTTCGATTGACAGCGTATCAGCGTATAAGGACTTTTGCCAAAAGTATTGAAGCCCGGCCATCCACGTTATGGATTGATTCCTTTTCCTGACTTCAATTTTCTGCAAAGTCATGTTGAACAATTTATTGGCATGGTAATTCCACAATTGGTAGTTCAATCCTTTTACGGGAAGCAACTCTGCATGCCCTATGAAAACATGTTTGGTGCTGATGTTTCCGGCATAAGAAGCTTTGTTGCCATTAACTGCTCTTCCCATGGGATATACACCCACGGAACTGCCCATGTTGTACCATCGAATGGTGCCACGAGGCGATGTTTTCCAAAGCCAGCCGGCTTTAAATCTGAACTTTTCCCATTCGTTAATTTCTACCCACGCACCATCCTGCAGGTTAGGTCGCATGCGGCCATCCTGTAAATTGACTAACGGAGTTTTTAAATGGAACCTACCCACCTGCATGTAAGATTTATTTTTCTGTGAGATATAATATCGTAGATAAAGGTCTTCGAGTCTGTCAAGATCTTCGTGATTATCCGGATTGGTTACATCAAATAATGCTGCTTCATACCGATTAAAAAAAGGTGGCCTTGGTCCAAGATGCGAGGATGAAAGATTGTAAATGATAAACCCCGACATGCCCACCTGAAAATTTTTAATAATAGGTGAATAGTATCCAAGTCCTCCGCCAACTCCCAACGCATAATAGTCATGGTATTCATGATGATTGACTGTGCTCATAAAGAAGCTTCGAACATGTCCTTCAAACGTACCAAGTTTGTGCAACACATTGCACAAACTGTCATTCTCAACACACTGTTGATTGATAATTGCCCTTCGGGCCGACCAGCTGGGATCCTGATGTTGTGATTTTCCGGCAATGAAATTCACCGTAAACAGTAAAAACAAAATCAAACGCATCATTTCACTGGTTAGAAGCAACAGCTTTATTCAACATTTTTCGTTTCTCAACAATCGGCTTAAACGGGCCATACTTATGTTGCTCTTCCGGAAAACCATCATGAAAAGGCCCGAAAGGATGATCGACAGGTTTCTTTGATATATCGGGCCAGTCGCTGGCAAGATCTTTATAGGGGTGATGTAGTGAATTGACATACGCGGCAACATCCCAGGCTTCCTCATCGGAAAGTTGGGGTTCATTATACGTAGCGCCCAACGGCATATTTGCCTTTACATATCCGGCAAAGCGCGAAAGGCGGTATAAACCTGCACCCTGGTTATAACTTTTTTCTCCCCACAGGGGTGGGTAGATCCAGGCTGTTCCTTCGGGATTAAGAATTCCTTCACCACCGACTCCATGACAGACCACACACTTCGCTTCATAAATCAGTTTACCATTTTCAAGGCTGGCTGCGCGATCCAGAAAAGCTAACTCAACCAAACCAGAACCCTTTGGACTTTCACCCTTTGGTACATCTTTTCCAACCCAATTAATGTAAGCAACAATGGCTTTCATCTCTTTTCCATCAGTATCCAACGCTTGGCCATTGAGGCTACGTTCGAAGCAATCATTCACACGCTTTTCAATGGTCTCCTCTGTTCCGGAACGTGGCCGAAACTTGGGATAGGTTGAAGTCACTGCGCTGTAATTATTTCCGAAGGGCTTAGTGCCGGCATCGAGGTGGCAGTTCTGACAATTCATACCATTACTCATAGCCAACACTTTTCCATTTGGCCCGAGATATTCAGATGTATGGGCTACGAGTTCTTTTCCATAACGAATAAGATCACCGTCTTCACCTTGTGGAATAGTGGACTCGTCAGGTGCCCGCCACAGATCCGGAAGCACAGAAACATTAGTACTTGTTAAATATGTCTTGCTTTCATTTCCCGATGAAGAGAACCATGCTGTAATCTCAGAAGCAAAAAACAGTGAACCGGACAAGACTACAATCAACGACACCATTATAAAGATTAATGTCACCAACGTTGCAGTTATCTTAACAAGGGTAGAATCCGATGAATTATTTTGTTCGCTCATAGCCATTCTGCTACTTCCTCTCTCGCTTTCTCAATAGGTTAATGAGGAAGTCTGTCGCGCAACAATCCGTAGAACCAGGTTCCGGCTATGGCACTCACCAATGTTACCAGCACAACCAAAAAACCACTACCAATTTGGGCAAACAGCGGCCCCGGACACGCACCGGTTATGGCCCAACCGAGGCCAAACATAGAGGCGCCAATAATATTGCCCCAATGAAAATCCTTTTTGTGGAACACTACTTCTTCACCTTGCATGGTTCTGATTTTGAATTTCTTTATCAACCATACAGAGATCATTCCCACCACCACGGCTGTTCCGATAGCACCATACATATGAAAGGAATGAAGCCGGAACATTTCCTGGATGCGATACCATGAAATAATTTCTGCCTTTACAAAAACAATCCCGAAAAGAATACCTACCACCATGTACTTCACATTAGATACGATGGGTGTTTCGAGGGTTAACTGATCGTTAGGCGCTTCACATTCTATGGGATGCTCAAGCACCAGGGGATTGGTCACAAATTCTTCTGTTGTATTCTGCATAATTCTTCTTTTCAAAATTTTAAAATAACTTCATTAGCCATGGAAAAATCAGGTGAACCATAGCAAAGCCACCGGCCATAAAGCAACATGTTGCTACCAGTGAGGGCCATTGCAACGTAGACAAGCCCATAATGGAATGACCGGATGTGCATCCTCCGGCATAGCGTGTTCCGAAGCCTACTAAAAATCCGCCCAGCACAAAGAACACAAGGCCTTTAAGACTAAACAGATTCTCAAAACTGAATATGGAAGCGGGCATTAATTCGTTATCGACTACCACATTCAAGGCTTCGAGATCCTGAACGGTTTGTGCCGATACCTGAATAGGATCAGGATTGCTAAGAAGCTGTGTAGCTACTAAACCCCCCAACAATACACCACCAACAAAAAACAGATTCCACATTTCCCTTCTCCAATTGTACTTAAAGAAAGAAATATTGGCAGGCAAACAGGCCGCACAAATATGTCGCAGGGAAGAGGAAATACCGAAGTGCTTGTTACCCAGTAACAACAGCACGGGAACAGTAAGACCGATAAGGGCTCCGGCAACATACCAGGGCCACGGTTGACGAATTAATTCTAGCATAGGAACAGTATAGTTTTTACCAAGTTAAACACAAAAATAGAGGAGACATTACGGGGCTTCCGTAACTTTTGTAACAGTATCTTAAATTAGGTTAGAAAAAGAGCTCTTTACCCAGAATGTAAACACCCATTACCAGCACAAACCAGCCAAAGGCAGGCTTTAGTTTTTCATTGGATATGAACCGGGTTAAATAACTGCCAATGAGAATGCCTACCATCGCAAAAGCAGAAAACACCAGCATAAATTTATAATCAATGGTTAGTTCACCCCCTAAATCTCCAGTAAAACCAATCAAAGATTTTAGGGCAATAATCAACAATGATGTTCCCACTGCTTGTTTCATCGGTAAGCCGGCAAATAATACCAATGCCGGGATAATCAGAAATCCACCTCCGGCACCCACCAATCCGGTAACACCGCCAACCACCAAACCTTCAACGAAAATCAAGGGGAAATTATAAGTCTTTTCTTTCGCTTCTTCCTTTTGGTTTTTAGGTTTCCGGATCATCGAAACAGAGGCCAACAGCATAAGTATGGCAAACAAAACCATTACAAAAACACCTTTGGTGAACTCAAAACCTCCAACCGTAAACAATGAATCGGGGATAATGGGTACAACAAATTTTCGAACAGCATAAACTCCTGCAATGGAGGGTAACCCAAAGATTATGGCGGTTTTTAGATCAACGTTTCCTTTTCTAAAATGACTGACCGAACCCACAGCGCTGGTTAAACCAACCACAAAAAGTGAATATGACGTAGCCAGTACCGGATCTTCCCGAAATAGATAAACCAATATGGGAACCGTAAGAATGGAGCCACCACCACCAATTAATCCTAAGGTAAGACCCATTACAATTGCAGCAGCGTAACCCAGAATTTCCATTCGTCAGCAAATTTTAAATTTCGGCAAAAGTAGATTTCTACAGAGCCTGAATCGGTAACAAAAGTCACGCAGGTTTAAGGATGTAAGGTATTCAATCGATTTTATGAAGCGAAAAGTAAAAAACAGATCCTTTACCCTCCTCACTTTCAACCCAAAGTTTACCGCCATTTTTTTCTACAAAATCTTTACACAGAATTAATCCCAGGCCTGTTCCCTTTTCATTGGCCGTTCCGGGTGTTGAATGTTTCGAATCAAGTTTGAATAATTTATCCACTACCGCTTTACTCATACCTACTCCTGTATCCGCCACTGAAACAATAATTTCATTACCTTTTTGTTCAGCACTTAACTTAATAACACCATTGGAGGGGGTAAACTTAATGGCATTGGAAATCAGGTTTCGAACCACCGTGGTGATGGATTGCTGGTTTGCATTAACCTGAATCGGATTATTCTGTTCGTGCAGAATGGTAATTTCTTTTGCCGCTGCCTGTGTTTGTAACAAATCCCTGTTTTGTCCCAGTACTTCTACAATATCAAATGACTCGGGTTTGAAATCAATATTGCCAGTTTGTGAACGCGCCCATTCCAACAAATTATTAAGCAGTGTAAACAGGTTTTTGAGTGATTTGTCCAGATCCCTGGCAACGGTTTGAATATCCTCCTTACTCAGCGCCTCAAAATGATTGATTAATAAGTTTGAAAAGGAAGTCAGCGAGTTCAGCGGACCTTTAATATCATGCCCGATGATGGAAAAGAATTTGTCTTTGGTAGCATTCAACTGCTGAAGCTGAACATTCTGGTGTTCAATCGTTTCGTTGATTTGCTTTAGTTGTTGATTTGATCTGCGCTTTAACAAATACAAGTACAGCGTTAACATGATGATTACAAAACCCAACCCAATGAGCAGGTACAGGTATTGCTGAATGCGCTGCTGCTCGGCCAACTCGCGTTCGCGATCGCGCTTTACCAACTCCAGTTTTTCTATCTCCTGTTCCTTTTTTACCAGCGCATAAAGACTTTGAGCCTCCAGTAGTTTCTGGTCATTTTCTTCCTTGGCCATAAATTCATTCATCGCCAGAAAAAGCTCACGGTACGTTAAAGCCCGTTTGAAATCACCTAATGCTTTACAGGTCAGGCTCAGGTAATCATAACTGGTGCGCAACGCATCTTTTGTTTGGGCCGACTGTGCGGACTGCAAGGCCAACTCAAAATTGGGTAACGCCTGTTTGTAATTCTTTTGACGGTAATAAAATAAACCCAGGTTGTTGTAGGCATCTGCAATCCCCTTTTTATAGTCTACCGATTGAAAAACCTCCAATGCAGCTTTGTAGTTGGCAAGGGCCCGCTCCGTGTTATTCATGAGTTCGTAAACACCACCGATTTCATTTAACAATACGCCTTCACCGATTCGCTCACGGTGCTTACGCCTTACCGCCAGCGCTTGTTTAAAATAATCGAGTGCATTTGAATAGTTCTTTTGCAGAACATATAATTGTGCCATGTTAAACAATGCCTCAGCCTCAAAATCGGGTTGTTGCAACTCATCCTTTAGGCCCAACACCTCTTCAAAGCGCTCAAAAGCTTCCTGTGGCTGATCAGCGGCAGCATAGGCCTTACCCAATGCATTTAATACCAGCGCCAGGTTATCAGGCTGGTTTATGCTCAGGCTTACATCATGCGCACGTTCTAAAAATTGCAGGCTCTTTTCGATGTTACCAGTTTCATTAAAAACGTGCGCAATAGAAAGGTATACATAGACTTGCCCATTCAGAAGGGTGGCAGAATCGGCCAGGCTCAAAGCCTTCAAAAACAAATCCATGGCTTCTTCATACTTGTAGGCCCGTGTAGTCTGTGTCATGCCCAATTCCAACAATACAAAAACGCGGGCCGAGTCATCCTGAATTTCTATGGCTGTGAGCAAATCATCTTGTTTTTGCTTTAAAAGTCTTTCAACCGACTCGTTATCGCTTGCTGTTAAAAGGTTGCGGTACCAAGTTGTTAACGGTGTGGTCTCCTGCGCAAGGGCTGATTGTAATGAGAAGAACCCAACACACCCTGCGATCAGAAACTGCACCAGCAAATACTTCATCAATCAAGAATTTTACTTAAAACTGTCAAAAGTTACGAAAGTACAGCGATTGAGTCCGGCAGCAAGCCGGCATGTTGTAAACCAAACGATAAACAGAGGTATCTGACGATAAAAAGAAAAGCCTGATGAAGCTTCATCAGGCTTAGTGATCCCGCTGGGACTCGAACCCAGGACCCATACATTAAAAGTGTATTGCTCTACCAACTGAGCTACGGAATCGTTTCAACGTTCAAATTTGCCTGTTTTGCGGGCATTTCCGTTATTGAGGGCACAAAGGTAACAGAAGGTGAAAAATATGCAAAATAGGCTTTTAAAAATTGTCCCGCATCTGTTCCTGCTTTTCATTTTGTTCAACGCCACGAATGCAGCCGGTCAGTCACTCAGCTATCACCTTACCAAAGCCGATTCATTGTTTGCTCAAAAGCGCTACACGCAATCGCTTGACCTTTACCGTTCTATTTTCAACCAACAGCAGTACACACCTTCTATGTTTTTGAAAATGGCCTACATAGAAGAAGGTCTTGATCACCTGGCGCTTGCCCTTTATTACCTCAATCTATATTATATGGCCTCGCGCGATGAGAGGGTGATTCAAAAAATCAAGGAAATGGCAGGTAAAAATCGGTTGGATGGTTTTGAATTCTCTGATCGTGAGCGGATTCTCTCCCTATATGGTGAATATCATGTAACCCTATCCGCGGCCCTTATAGCCATAGCACTATTTTTACTAAGTCTTCTTGTATTTCTTCGTTCGCGTAAGAAAAGAGCCTATGGGGTATGGAGCACATTGCTTATTGTTCTGGCTATTATTCTTGTTCACACTAATTTTCCGTTACAAAACAATACGGCCATTATATCTTCCGGTAATACTTATTTAATGAGCGGACCTTCTGCCGGAGCCTCGGTAGTACAAATTATCGGTGAAGGACATCGTGTTAACGTACTCGGGCAGGAGGATGTGTGGGTACAAATTCAGTGGCGAAATAAAGTTGCCTACATTAAGGCAGATAATCTTCTTCCTGTTTCACTCTAAAACTTAACCGAAACAGAGCCTTTATACTGCCGGTGAGTATAGGTTAGATGATAATAGTATACACCTGCTGCGGCACCTTTCGGAAACCAGCGGAAGTCACGGTTTGAACTTTCATACACCTGTGATCCCCACCGGTCGTAAATGCGGATGTTCACAAAGCTTCCAATACAATTATCGTTAGGAAGGATGCTTATGTAAGTCCCATTTTCCAGCTTGACCATGGCGAAGAATTCATTAACTCCATTACCATCGGGGGTGATTAAATTCGGAGGAAGAAATTCTTCGTAGCTGGCCTCTTCATCCTTTATTACAATATCAACTTCAATACTTTCTTCCTTGGCATTAAAACATCTGCCATCGTTTACAGTAAAAGTAAAGGTGTAGTTATTTTCAAACACTCCATTTTCAAATATGGAGCAATCGGGTATCCATGAAAAAACAGATTCAACCTGGCCTGTTCCTTCAACACTGGAGAAAGAATACCCGGAGGGTGTTACATTGCCCGATGCATCCGTGAGTTCCAAACGCATTACATCTTGTGGGTTAACATCGGCATCAAGACCGGTAACGTTAAGCTGTATTTCATCCCCACGAAAAGCAGTAAGCACTCCACTTACCATGGGCTGATCAGTATTTAAACTTGAGAGCGTAATAATCGGTGCCAAGTTATCGGGTGGCTCAACATGCACCACCACCACCAAGGTATCGGCTTTGTAGAAACGGCATTTATTAGCGTTATCTACTACCAGAAACATAAGTTCGTAAACGGACTTTGCTTCAAGATTAATCTTATCACAATTCAGGTACCACGAAAAGGGAGACGATACATTACCATTACCCTGATCACCGGTAAAGTTCATGCCATACTCAGCTATATTAAAATCTTTACCCGTAACATTGAGAATAAGAAAATCATCATCCGCATCCGTTCCCAAGACGTTAAAGTTAAGCGACTCATAAATTTTTTTGGTCACCTCAATGCGCTTCTCCTGAAACTGTTGAAGATTGGAACTGATAACCGGATCGGCATTGCCTGGCAGTTTGATGGTAAGATTAAAGGTTAGCGTATCCGGGCTTGCGATCAAACACTTATCGCGATCGTCAACAATGACCTGGATTTTAAATTGTGTTTTCTGGGTAAAGTCAAATACATCGCAGCGCGAATCCCATGTAAATAAACCGGTTAAGAGACCCGGCTGTGACGGATCCAGATCAAGGGTCATACCCACATTAGAAAATAGAAAACCATCAACTAATACAAACACATCCAGTTGATCCTGGTCAACATCTATAGCCTGGATAGGAATACTTAGCAATGGATCACCTTCATTAATAAGAATATTCTGATTAGCAGTAATAAACTGTGGCGGATTGTTAGGCGGAGGTTGTACAAAAACATTTACCACCAGCGTATCGGACAGCGGCAAACTACAGGCATCATCAAAGGCAATAATGCCTACCTGATAATGTCCACCGGGCACCAGTGGGCACTCCGGAAAGCAAATGGTAAAATCTGCTACACTGCCGTTGATTAGCGTAGCTGTGCTGACAGAAGGCAGCAACTCATTCAGGTAACGGGTTGAGTTTTTAAAATTCAACGGTAACACCCGGATGTAAACTTTTTCTTGAAAACTGTCTTCGGCTTTTTGTGAATCAGCATCAGATACTTTTACCTCAACGCAACGATCGCTCTCAACTGTTGTATTGGGGAAATTAACCGATAGCGTTTGATTGGGTTGACTGAATCCAACAGTTCCTTTTTTCCTTCCTACTATCTGAGGTGGCTCCGCTACAGGGCAGGCATCTACCACAAGCATCTGAAAGTCGCGCCTCACTTCACCTATTTTTACACCATCGCGAAATTCCTCGCACTTTACCGCAAATACATATAAAGCAATACCGGTTTGTGGAGGGGTTACGGTAAGGAACCCGTCATCGCTGATTTGCAAATCGGGTGAACCACCCGTTATGCGATCAAGACTATAGCCGGGACGCCACAGCACATCTGGATAAGGGCCTGGTCGCGGCAGTCCACCAGGCGGAAGCGCATCAGGCGTAAGCGTATTTAATGGCGTTACTATAGAGTATACCAATGAATCCCCATCATCATCGGAACCAGCAAAATCAACATAATATTTTTTCTTCGGACAAGCATAGTCATTTAAAGGTGGAAACAACCGTGGTGATGAATTAATAAAGGGCTGTCCATTTTTTACTACCGGTGGAAATTCCAGGTAAAATGTTTGCCCTGCGTTACGATTGCTGAAGGCTGGATTCTCGCTGTAAATATTGGCGATCTGATAATTTCTACAGCAACGTTCCCAGGAGATGTAGTAACCCTCAGGATCATTAAAAACATTATCCGCTAACGTAATGATATTGCTATAAACAATTTTTGATGTGACAATTTCTCCTTTTGAACAATCGGGCTGCGTATAGTTTACATTGCTAATGCTAAACTGACTTAAACGGATACTGTTGAACATAATGGCGTTATCGCGTTTTCGGAAAATCCGAACATCAGCAAACGGATCTTTTGCTCCCTGCAAACCGTTTAATTCATCAAAATATAGAATGAGGTTTAACCGATAGGTGTTGCCGGAAATATGAATTAACTCGAATTCACCCCCTACAATATGGGAGGCTTGTGCCGGAAGAACGGCCAAAAGAAGCAACAGGAATAGAATAGCAACTCTCATAACAACAACACGATTCGAAAGATAAGAAAACACACCCAACCGTAAAATACCCCCATTTGGTTAATTTGCCGCCATGAAGAAGGGAACCATACTGGAAGCAATATATTTGGAGAGCATGGCCGCGGAAGGAAAGTGCGTAGCCCGCGTAGATGGAAAAGTGCTGTTTGTCAATGGTGGTGCCCCCGGAGACACCGTTGATGTGGAGGTAACCAAAATCAAGAGCAACTTTCTGGAGGGAAAGGCTGCACGCTTGCGGAAAGCATCCGAACATCGTGTGGAGCCTGTTTGCTCTCACTTTGGATTTTGTGGAGGCTGCAAGTGGCAACACATAAACTATCCTACGCAACTTCAATACAAACAGCAGCAGGTTATCGACAACCTCCAACACCTTGGCGGTTTGCACTTACCTGAAATCAACCCGATTATTCCTTCCTCAAAAACAGAATTTTATCGCAACCGGTTAGATTTTAGTGCCTCTGCCATACGCTGGTTAACACACGAAGAACTGAAATCAGGGGCACCTTTTGGCGAACCTGCCTTGGGTTTTCATGTACCAAAAAGTTTCGACAAGGTTTTTGATGTTCAGCGTTGCTATCTCCAAGCTGAACCAAGCAATACTATACGATTGGCCATAAAGGAAATTTGTTTGCGTGAAAATATTTCCTTCTTCGATCTGCGCAAGCAAACCGGATACCTGCGCACGGTAACCATACGCACCACCAGCACGGATGAAGTAATGGTGATTGTTCAGGTTGCCTTCGATAAGCCTGAGTGGCTTGCATCAATTTTAGAGGGGATAGGAAATCGCTTTTCACAGATCACTTCGTTGCTGTATGCTGTTAACACAAAACGAAACGATACTTTTCAGGATCAGGACATCATCACCTGGAAAGGTAAACCCTATATAACAGAGTCCATGATCAAACCCGACAAGAGCGGAGCGCTTCAGTTCCGCATTGGGCCAAAATCATTCTACCAAACCAATTCTGAACAAGCCTACGAATTATATAGAGTAGCATGGCAACTGGCTGATTTAAAGGGCAACGAATTAGTGTATGACCTGTACACCGGAACAGGTACCATTGCCAATTTTGTAGCCGGGCAGGCAAAAAAAGTAATCGGCCTTGAGTATGTGGAGGCTGCCATTGAAGATGCAAAGGTTAATTCCTCTATCAATGGAATTTCAAACACTGAGTTTTATGCTGGCGATATGAAGGATTTGCTTGATGATGCATTTCTTCAACGGCATGGCAAACCTGATGTAGTGATTACCGACCCACCCCGGGCCGGCATGCACGAAGATGTGTGTAAGATGCTGCTAAAAGCCGAGCCTAATCGCGTTGTGTATGTAAGCTGCAACCCGGCCACACAAGCCCGCGATTTAAAAATCCTTTCTGAAAAGTATTCCATAGTAGCCGTTCAACCGGTGGACATGTTTCCGCATACGATGCACGTGGAGAATGTGGTGAGCCTTAAATTAGGCAACCGGTTCCAACTTGCAAGTGAAATGTCGAAGTAACGGAGTTTCAAATAATATCTTATAACCTTTTGCTTTTTCCTTTTCCCGGATGAGCTCATCAAACAAAGCAATCACGTAATCAATATGACTTTGGGTATACACCCTGCGGGGTATGGCCAGTCGCACAAGATCCATGGCTGATGGTATCAATTTTCCCTTATCATCATACTTACCAAACATCAGTGAACCCACTTCCACGGCACGAATGCCACCCACTTTATATAATTCACAAACCAATGCCTGGCCGGGATATTGATCTACCGGAAGGTGTGGATAAAAAGTTCGAGCATCAATATAAACCGCATGGCCGCCAATAGGCTGCATTACCGGAACACCTTTCGCGATAAGCTTTTCACCTAAGTACGATGTGCTGCGAATGCGATATGTAAGATATCCATGCACAAAAACTTCTTTCAATCCCACAGCAATCGCTTCCATGTCGCGACCTGACAGACCACCATACGTGGTGAAACCTTCGGTTATGATCAGCAGGTTGGAACATTGCTGAGCCAGTTTCTCATCATTCATCGCCAAAAATCCACCCATATTTACAAGCGCATCTTTCTTCGCACTCATAATGGAGGCATCTGCCAGCCGAAACATTTCGCGCGCAATATCAAAATCAGATTGATCACCAAATCCTTCTTCCCGATGGCGAATGAAATAGGCATTCTCGGCAATGCGACAAGCATCCAGCACAAACAACACGTTATGCTTCTGGCAGATTCTACTCACTTCTTTTGCATTGGCCATACTTACCGGCTGCCCCCCACCGGAGTTATTAGTTACTGTTAAGATAACCGCACCGATAGCGGAAGCTCCGTATTGTTGAATGCTTTTCTCTAAAGCTTCGGTATCCATATTTCCCTTAAAGGGATGAATCAGAAACGGATCAAGTCCTTCTTTAATCGGAATATCCATTGCAGTGGCACCGGTAAATTCAATATTAGCCCGTGTGGTATCGAAATGAGTATTACTTAAAAACACTTTACCCTTCCCTCCCACAACACCATATAATATACGTTCTGCAGCACGCCCCTGGTGGGTAGGCAAAATATATGGATACCCGGTAAGCTCATTCACCACCTGGTACAAATGCTCCCAGCTTTTAGCTCCGGCATACGATTCGTCTGCATCCATCATGGCAGCCCATTGTGCACTGCTCATAGCCGATGTTCCGCTATCGGTAAGAAAATCAAACGTTACCTGACTCGAATGGAGCAAAAACGGATTATAATGGGCCTCCCGTAAATACTGCTCGCGTTCCCCCCGCGATGTCATGGGCAGCGGTTCTACAGATTTAATCTTAAAAGGTTCAATAATTACCGGGTTAGAAGATGTTGAGAACATGTGACCACAGGTTTGATTTGAAGCACCAAGAAACTGACGAAGAACTTCCCAAACTATGACCTAAGTCAGTCATCACTTCAAAAACCCACTCTAATTTTCAGCTCGATAAAATACAGCAATATGAAAGCACGAAAATCATGGGCTGAACCCTTCAAAATCAAAATGGTGGAGTTGATTAAAATGACCACTCCAAAGCATCGGCTGAAAGCCATTAAAGAAGCCGGCTATAATACTTTCTTGTTAAAATCAGAAGATGTATATATCGACCTGCTCACCGACTCGGGCACCTCAGCCATGAGCGACCGGCAATGGGCAGGCATGATGCTGGGTGATGAAGCTTATGCGGGCAGCCGAAATTTTTATAACCTGGAAAAATCTGTTCAGGATATTTATGGTTACAAATACTTAGTACCAACGCACCAAGGCCGTGGCGCTGAGCATATCATTTCGCAAATCCTGATCAAGAAGGGAGATATCCTTCCAGGGAACATGTATTTTACCACTACGCGTCTTCACCAGGAATTAGCCGGTGGCACTTTCGTGGATGTGATTGTTGATGAAGCCCACGATCCGAAAAGTGAATTTCCGTTCAAGGGCAACATTGACTTACAGAAACTCGAAGATGTAATTAAAAAACATGGCGCAGAAAAAATTCCCTACGTATGCATGGCCACTACGGTAAACATGGCAGGTGGTCAGCCCATATCCATGGAAAATCTAAAAGCCCTGCGAAAACTCACCAACAAATATAACATCCGCATCATACACGATATGACGCGCGTGGCTGAAAACGCTTACTTTATTAAAGAACGGGAGAAAGGATATGCCAATAGAAGCATTGCATCATTGGTAAAAGAAATCTGTTCGTATACCGATGGTGCCACCATGAGTGCCAAGAAAGATGCTTTGGTAAACATCGGTGGTTTTTTAGCACTCAATGAATGGGATTTATTTGAAGAAGCCCGCAACATGGTGGTGATTTATGAAGGCTTGCATACGTATGGTGGATTGGCCGGGCGGGATATGGAAGCCATGGCCATTGGCATTCGCGAGTCGGTTGACTACGATCATATGCATGCGCGTATCGGACAGGTGCTTTACCTGGGCGATAAACTGGTGGAAGCCGGTGTGCCCATTGTTCATCCCATCGGTTCACATGGGGTATTTCTGGATGCCAGTGCCATTTTAAGCCACATCAAACAAGATAATTACCCAGCTCAAACATTGGCTGCTGAACTTTACATTAACTCAGGGGTGCGTAGCATGGAACGCGGCATTGTTTCGGCCGGCCGAGATAAGAAAACAGGAAAGAACTATTATCCGAAGCTCGAACTTGTCCGGCTTACCATTCCACGAAGAGTATACACCCAAGCGCACATGGATGTTGTTGCCGAATCGGTGACCGATGTCTATGAAAACAGAAAGAAAATCAAAGGGCTGAAGATGGTCTATGAACCTAAATACCTTCGCTTCTTCCAGGCACGGTTCGAACCTTGATAATTCAGTCTTCACAATCGGTTGAGATGAATTATTCACATAACGAATCACTACCTAACATTCGTTTTTATAAAATTTTTTATTGCTCTTCTCTTGAACTGTAGAATATTATTCCCCACTATTGCAGTATATCAATAGAAAATGAAGTTATCAGCACATACTATATCAGGCATCAGCAACCCTATCGGTAGGCTGACGGGTATACTTGTGCTAGTCATTATTGTCATTATTAACCGGGCATCGGGGCGATGGTGATTTGACTATAGAAATAGAACCAAACATGAACCGCCTCGATGAAAATCGGGGCGGTTTTGTTTTACTAAGACGTATACAAACTAACAGTTGTTTAACCTATGTACTACACCAAGAACACCGTACTATACCTGAATGGCAAATTCATCAAAGCCGCTGATGCCAACACTGACTTGTATAGTCAGACTTTACATTATGGTTATGGAGCGTTTGAAGGCATTCGCGCCTACAACACCACCCAGGGAACAAAAATTTTTAAAGCCTATGAGCACTACGAACGACTTCGCCATAGCTGTGTATCGGTTGGCATTCCCTTCGATTATGATACTGAATCATTAATCCAGGTAACGTACCAGCTCCTGGAGAAAAATAAATTGAAAGATGCCTACATCCGCCCGTTGGTGTATTGCAGCCCCAACATGTCGCTTACGGCACCCAAGGAAGTTTTCATCATGATTGCCGTTTGGGAATGGGGGAAATACCTGGGCAGCAACCTGCTTAAACTTTGCTTCTCATCGTACCAACGCCCAAACCCCAACTCGGTAAAAGTGGATGCTAAAATCACCGGGCACTATGTAAACTCCATCCTGGCCACCAGTGAAGCCAAAGTGCGCGGGTATGATGAAGCATTAATGCTCGACATGCATGGCCATGTGGCCGAAGCACCGGGCGCAAACTTCTTTCTTGAAAAAAATGGTGTGCTGCACACTCCCCTTCAAGGCCATATCCTTCCCGGTATTACCCGGCAAACCGTAATCAACATTTGTAAAGAATTAGACATACCGGTTCAGGAACGCAACATCAAACCCGAAGAACTTCAGGATGCCGACAGTGCTTTTCTGTGTGGCACAGCAGCCGAAGTAATCGGCATTGAATCAGTGGACGCAAAACCCTTTGCAAAACCATGGAAAGAAACCTTGGGAGCCATTATTCAGGAAGCTTACCAGGCACAGGTGCTGGATAAGTCGTTTAGTCATGTTATTATTTAGACATAAGTAGAAAGACGTAAGTAGTAAGACTTAAGTAGTAAGATAGTAATGTCGTTAAATAAATACAGTCGTACCATCACACAAGACCCTACCCTGCCCGCATCGCAGGCCATGCTGTATGGTATTGGGTTAACGGAACACGACCTTACTAAAGCACAAGTTGGCATTGTAAGCACCGGATTCGATGGCAACACCTGTAACATGCACCTGAACAAACTGGCGGAGGAAGTGAAGACTGCCGTGTGGGATAATGAATTGGTGGGCTTGATCTTCCATACCATTGGCGTTAGCGATGGTATCAGCAATGGTACCGAAGGTATGCGCTATTCGCTGGTGAGCCGTGAAGTCATTGCCGATTCAATCGAAACCGTGTGTGGTGCACAATACTATGATGGCTTGATAGCCGTAGTGGGTTGCGATAAAAATATGCCAGGCTCGCTTATCGCGATGGGCAGATTAAATCGTCCTGCGATTATGGTATATGGCGGAACTATAGCAGGCGGCAACTGGAAAGGTAAAGAACTCAACATTGTTTCAGCCTTTGAAGCCTTGGGCGAAAAACTAGCCGATAAATTGTCGGATGAAGATTATAAAGGGATCATACAAAATTCCTGTCCCGGTGCAGGGGCATGTGGCGGTATGTATACCGCTAATACTATGGCTTCAGCCATTGAAGCGCTCGGCATGTCATTGCCTTACTCATCTTCCAATCCCGCGTTGAGCAAAGAAAAATCGAAGGAGTGCAGTGATGCCGGTAAAGCAATTCACAACCTGCTCAAACTAGATTTAAAACCACGCGACATCATGACGCACAAGGCATTTGAAAATGCGTTAACAATAGTAATGGCGTTGGGTGGAAGCACGAATGCGGTATTGCACCTGATTGCCATGGCCAAAGCAGTGGGAATAAAAATCACGCAGGAAGATTTTCAAACCATCTCCGACAAAACTCCCGTGTTGGCCAACTTAAAACCCAGCGGTCAGTATTTAATGGGCGATGTACATCGTATTGGTGGCGTACCCGCAGTGATGAAATATTTATTGAGCAAAGGCTACCTGCATGGTGATTGTATAACCGTAACCGGAAAAACCATTGCCGAAAATGTTGACCATGCAGCCGATCTGAATTTTAATACACAGGATGTTATCGCTCCTGTTGAAAAACCGATCAAAGCAACAGGCCACATCCAGATACTCTATGGCAACCTGGCGGAGAAGGGATCGGTAGCCAAGATCAGCGGAAAAGAAGGCGATGCCTTTAAAGGAAAAGCACGCGTCTTCAATGGTGAGTTCGAACTTATTGAAGGTATTCAACAGAAGAAAGTAAAAGAAGGTGATGTAGTGGTGATCCGTTACGTTGGCCCGAAAGGCGCGCCCGGCATGCCCGAAATGTTAAAGCCGACATCGGCCATCATTGGTGCGGGACTTGGTAAGCGTGTTGCGTTGATTACCGATGGAAGATTCTCCGGTGGTACACATGGTTTCGTTGTAGGGCACATCACACCCGAAGCGTTTGATGGCGGAACCCTTGCGCTTGTAGAAAATGATGACTGGATTGAAATCGATGCCAGACAACACTGCATCAATCTGCTGGTGGAAGACGCCATCATTGCCCAACGAAAAGCTTCCTGGAAACAACCTGCCCTTCGTGTAAAAAGCGGGGTGCTCTTAAAATATGCGAGACAAGTAAAAACAGCAGCCGATGGATGCGTTACTGACGAAGAATAAAAAATTAACCACATCAACGGCCGAACCGAAGAAACAAATTTCCGGTTCAGAGGCTTTGTTGCGTTGCCTGGTAGCAGAAGGCGTAGATACACTGTTTGGTTATCCGGGTGGTGCAATCATGCCGGTATATGATGCATTGTATTCTTACAGTGATCAGTTAAAACACATTCTCGTTCGGCATGAACAAGGCGCTATCCATGCCGCCCAAGGGTATGCACGTGTATCAGGCAAGATGGGTGTTGCCATGGCAACTTCCGGCCCGGGTGCCGCCAATCTTGTAACCGGTCTTGCTGATGCGCTCATTGATTCAACACCAGTTGTGTGCATTACCGGCCAGGTAGCCGAACATTTACTGGGCACCGATGCCTTTCAGGAAATGGATGTAATCAATACCACCTTGCCTGTTACCAAGTGGAATGTTCAGATCAGCAAAGCTGGTGATATTGCCGAGCAGGTAGCGAAAGCATTCTACATCTCGCGAAGCGGAAGACCAGGACCCGTGGTTATCGACATCACCAAAAACGCACAGTTTGAAATGATCGATGATTTCAGCTACGAAGTTTGCAAAAGCGTTCGCACGTATTCTCCTAAACCCATTCTTGATCACTCTACAGTTGAAGAAGCTGCCGATATAATCAATGCAGCCAAACGACCTTACATTTTGTGCGGTCAGGGTGTGTTATTGAGCAATGCACAAGATGAATTGCTTGCCGTAGCCGAAAAAGCAAATATCCCCATCGCTTCTACCCTGCTCGGTTTATCGGCAGTGCCGGTTAACCATTCCTTGTACGTAGGCTACCTGGGCATGCACGGAAACTACGGTCCGAATATTCTGACTAATGAATGCGATGTGTTGATTGCCGTGGGCATGCGGTTTGACGATCGTGTAACCGGAAACGTGAATAAGTACGCCAAACAAGCTAAGGTCATTCACATTGAGTTGGATAAGGCTGAAATCAACAAGATCATCACGGCCGATGTAGCGGTTCATGCCGATGCAAAAGAAGCGCTGACTGCACTGTTACCATTAATTGCAGTGAACAAACATCACGACTGGTTTCAAAAATTCAGAGAAGCAGAACGTAAGGAGCATGAGAAAGTAATTCAATTTGATATTTATCCGGTAACGGAATCACTCAAGATGAGTGAAGTGGTGTTTGAACTGGCGGAGCAAACCAAAGGCGAAGCCATTCTGGTTACCGATGTAGGACAGCACCAGATGGTAGCATCGCGATACTATCCGTTTAAACATCCGCGCACCAACGTTACGTCAGGTGGTGCCGGAACGATGGGCTTTGCCTTACCCGCTGCCATAGGCGCAGCACTGGCTCAACCTGAAAAACAAGTGGTTGCTATTATTGGTGATGGCGGTTTTCAGATGACCGTACAAGAACTAGGTACCATCATGCAATACAACATTCCGGTTAAAATCATCATCCTGAATAACAACTTTCTGGGAATGGTAAGGCAGTGGCAACAACTTTTCTTTGAAAGTCGCTATTCATTCACTGAAATGGCAAATCCTGATTTCATTAAACTCAGTGAAGCCTATAAAATCCCTGCATTAAAAGTGGAACACCGTTCGCGGTTAAATGCCGCGATACACAACCTGCTGAACATACCTGGTCCGTTTTTATTGGAAGTGGTGGTGGAGAAAGAACAAAATGTTTTCCCGATGGTACCCACAGGAGCAGGGGTTGCCGAAATTTTATTGGAAGCGCACGGAACAAGACATTAGTAGCAAGACATTAGTAGCAAGACATTAGTAGCAAGTAGTAAGACATTAGAAAAAAGATTATTTGAATATGAAAAAAGATTACACCATCGAAGTTTCAGCGGATAATAATTTTTCCGTGCTCAACCGGATCATCAATGTATTGAACCGCAGGCGCGTGCGCATCAAACAATTGGTTGCGCATGAAGATGAGCATGATTTCCGAAAAGGCGGTGCCACCATGCTGCTGCACACCACACCGGAATTAATCGAAAAAGTAAAACACCAGTTGGAAAAACTTATTGAAGTAGAAAGCGCCAACTATTATGAAGGCAGCGAAGTATACATGGAACTGAAAAACAATCAAAGAGTCGCTTAACGAAACGAAAAACTAATAACCATCAATTAACAACCAACATCATGGCGCAGATCAATTTTGGAGGAACCATAGAAGAAGTAGTAACCCGCGAAGAATTTCCAATGGACAAAGCATTGGATGTGCTGCGCAACGAAACCATCGCCATCCTGGGATATGGCGTGCAAGGACCTGCACAGGCATTGAACCTACGCGACAATGGCTTTAACGTAATTGTTGGCCAACGTAAAGGCAGTAAATCCTGGAATAAAGCTGTAGAACATGGCTGGGTTCCTGGCGAAACATTATTTGACATTGAAGAAGCCGCCAAACAAGGAACTATTTGGCAATTCTTACTTTCGGATGCCGGACAGATTGCATCCTGGCCAACCATTAAGCCCTATTTAACCAAAGGCAAAACACTTTACTTCTCTCACGGCTTTGGCGTTACCTTCAACGACCAAACAGGCATTGTACCGCCAGCGGAAGTAGATGTAATCCTGGTGGCACCAAAAGGATCCGGAACATCTGTTCGCAGGTTATTCCTTCAAGGCAAAGGCATTAACTCCAGCTACGCCATTTATCAAAATGCCAGCGGACAAGCAAAAGAAAAAGCAATCGCGCTGGGTATTGGTGTGGGCTCAGGCTATTTGTTTGAAACCGATTTTAAGAAAGAAGTTTACTCTGACCTAACCGGTGAGCGTGGTACGCTGATGGGTGCCATTGCCGGCATATTTGAAGCACAATATGAAGTGCTGCGCTCCAAAGGGCACTCCCCTTCCGAAGCTTTCAATGAAACCGTAGAAGAGTTAACACAAAGCCTCATGCCGTTGGTAGCCGAAAACGGTATGGACTGGATGTATGCCAACTGCTCTACCACGGCACAACGCGGTGCCCTCGACTGGAAGAAGCGCTTCAAAGAAGCAACGCTTCCGGTATTTAAAGAACTCTACGAAAGCGTTGCCAGTGGTGCCGAAGCAAAGCGCACCATCGACACCTGCAGCAAACCCGACTATCGTGAAAAGCTTGGCGAAGAACTAAAAGAACTCCGCGAAAGCGAATTGTGGCAAGCTGGCGCTGCGGTGAGGCAGTTGAGACCTGAAAAAGCAGGTGTAGAAGAAAGCATGATCAATTCGTAGACATAAGTATCAAGACATTAGTAGTAAGACATAAGCAGTAAGACATAAGCAGAAAAAAAATTCATAAATCTTGTGTCTTGCTACTTAGGTCTTAAGTCCATTTGACCGATGAAAGAAGAAACAGCAACAACATCCTTAGAGATCGACAAAGCACACGAAACACTCAAACACGTGGTGCTCAAAACTCCTTTGCAGTTTCATCGCAAACTTTCTGAGCGGTTTAAGGCCGAGATTTATTTGAAGCGTGAAGATCTTCAGGTGGTGCGTTCCTACAAAATACGCGGTGCGTATAACCTGATTCAGGGTTTAACGGAAGAGGAAAGAAGTCGGGGTATAGTGTGTGCCAGTGCCGGCAACCATGCGCAGGGTGTTGCCTTTTCGTGTAAGTTATTGAACATACATGGCACTATCTACATGCCCAGTATCACACCCAAACAGAAGATCAACCAGGTAAAAATGTTTGGTGGTGATCAGATTGATATTGCATTGATTGGCGACACATTTGACGAATGTCAGGAACATGCGCTTCAGTATACACTGGAATCATACAAAGTATTTGTACCACCGTTCGATCATCAAAAAATAATTGAAGGCCAGGGCAGTTTGGGCATTGAAATCGGGGAAGAACTTTCGGGTATTGATTATATTTTTATTCCCATCGGTGGCGGTGGACTGTGTGCTGGCGTGGGCAGCTATTTCCAAACCTTTTCGCCCAACACCAAAATCATTGGCGTTGAACCACAGGGTGCCCCATCCATGACGGAAGCACTAAAAGAAGGCAAACCCGTTACCCTTGAATCTATACAACGCTTTGTTGATGGCGCATCGGTTAAAAAAGTAGGCTACATTACTTTTTCCTATATCAAGGATTTCATTAATGATATGTTACTGGTGCCAGAAGGCAAGGTAAGTTCTGTGATTTTACAACTCTATAATGAAGATGCCATTGTTGCCGAGCCGGCAGGAGCACTAAGTATTGCTGCGCTGGAGCAGTACGCAGACCAAATTAAAGGCAAGAAAATAGTGTGTATCGTAAGCGGTGGCAATAATGACATCGATCGGATGCAAGAGATTAAAGAGCGATCGCTTTTGTACGAAGGCTTAAAACATTATTTCATTATCCGGTTTGCGCAACGACCGGGAGCGTTGAAGGAATTTGTAAACCACATTCTCGGCCCTACCGATGATATTGTGCGTTTTGAATTTATCCAGAAGCACAATAAAGAAACCGGGCCTGCACTGGTGGGCATTGAAGTAAAATCGCGGGAAGACTTTGAACTGCTGCGTGCCCGCATGCATGAACACCAACTGAACTTTACAGCTATCAATCAGCATGAAAACCTATTTGAATACATTATCTGATTAAACCATGACGTTTCGGAATGAAATAACCACAAAGAACTCAAAGACTACACAGCGTACACAAAGCTAAATCTTTGCGAACTCTGTGTGTATTTACTCTGTGACCTCTGTGGTTAAGAATTATTAAAAATGAATTAAAGACATTTTTGGATATCAACATAAAATTAAAGTACTTCACCACCATGTTAACGCAAGCAACCATTATCATTACCACGGCAGCCATCACGGCTACAGCTTGCACACGTACTACCACTACGGGGTAACCCGTCATCACCACCATATTCCCTTTTCGTCAGGGCTTCTCCAGGAGTCGCGCTGATTCATGATTATTTCTCAAGCATCTAATACAAATTAAAGTGTTATGGACATCTTAAAATTCGGTGGTTCATCCGTAGGAACCCCGGAGCGGATAAAAAAAGTAATTGTTATCATTAAAGGCAAACTGCCCGCTGAAGTAGCCGTGGTGTTCTCTGCCTTTGGCGGTGTTACCGATCAACTCATTCGTTGCAGTCAGCTGGCACTGAACAGCAATCTTGAATACAAAGCAGAACTTTCCAGATTGGTTGATCAACACCTGAATACTGTGCGCGAACTGATTCCTGTTGCAAAACAAAGTGGAATCCTTGCACAGGTAACCATTCAATTCAATGCACTGGAAGATGTGCTGCACGGTGTTTACCTGGTAAAGGAACGCACACCACGAACACTGGATTACATTATGAGTTTTGGCGAACGCATCAGCGCCTACATCATCAGTGAAGCTATGCGTGAACAAAATATTGATGCCGAGTTTCTGGATGCACGACAAGTCATTCGTACCGATGATCAGTTTGGTACAGCACAGGTAGATTTTGAAATCACCAACAAGCGCATTGCCGATCATTTCCATCAACATAAAAAATTACAAGTCGTTACCGGTTTCATTGCTGCATCTGAATCAGGTGAAACCACTACGCTGGGACGAAGCGGTTCCGATTATACGGCAGCTATTCTGGCCGGTGCGCTAAAGGCAGCATCACTTGAAATATGGACCGATGTAGATGGCATCCTCACGGCCAATCCAAAGCAAGTTAAGAAAGCGTTCACCGTACCTGAGCTGAGTTACGAAGAAGCCATGGAACTCTCCCATTTTGGTGCCAAGGTAATTTTCCCTTCCACCATGCGGCCCGCCATGGCACACCACATCCCCATCTGGATAAAAAATACTTTTAATCCACAAGCACGCGGAACACGCATCAGCGCACAAAGCACTAACGGCAAATTGATCAAAGGTATTTCATCCATTGATACCATTTGCCTGTTGAACATACAGGGCAGTGGTATGGTAGGTGTAGTGGGCGTGTCTATGCGGTTGTTTGGTGCCTTGGCTCTGGAAAAAATAAATGTCATCCTGATCAGTCAGGCATCATCCGAACATTCCATTTGCCTTGCAGTAGAACAACAACAAGCCGTGAAAGCGAAAAAAGCCATTGAAAAAGAATTTGAATACGAGATCAGCAGCAAGCGCATTGATGGCATTGAACTAAACGATAATCTGAGCATTATTGCCCTGGTGGGTGATGGGATGAAACACCATTCCGGCACCAGCGGAAGAATGTTTTCAGCCTTGGGAAAAAACGGGATTAATGTTGTGGCTATTGCGCAAGGTTCATCCGAGCGAAATATTTCGGCTGTTATCTCCAAACATGATACAGCTAAAGCATTGTCAGCTCTGCATGATTCGTTCTTCCTGTCGAATACAAAAACTATCAATTTGTTTTTAATTGGCACAGGGTTGATCGGAAAAACATTACTGCAACAAATTCATCAACAACTCAACAAACTGCTCACTTCCAATAATCTTGAAATCAAACTCGTGGGACTCACCAACAGTCGTAAAATGTTTTTTAATGAAGATGGTATTGAAGTAGGGAACGCTTTGCAGCACCTTAACCATCGCGGAAAAGAGGCCAACCTGGGAGCGTTCAAGGAAACTATTATTCAATACAATATGCCCAACAGCATTTGCATCGACTGCACAGCCAGTGATACCGTGGCTGAAATTTATGAATCACTCTTACGCGCAAATGTTGCAGTAGTAACACCAAATAAAAAAGCCAATTCATCCGCTTACGATTCGTATGCCGCCATTCGTAAAACCGTTCGCGATCACGGCATTCAGTTTTTGTATGAAACCAATGTTTGCGCAGGTTTACCGGTAATCAACACCTTAAACGATTTGCTGTTGAGTGGCGACTCCGTGCAACGGATTGAAGCCGTGTTGAGTGGCACATTGAATTATATCTTCTCATCATTCACAGCAGGCAAACTATTTAGTGATGTAGTGGCCCAAGCAAAAGCTTTGGGATATACCGAACCCGATCCACGCGATGACCTGAGCGGAATGGATGTGGCGCGTAAAATGCTGATCCTGGCTCGTGAAACCGGATTGAAACTGGAGTTATCAGACGTAACGGTAGAAAGTCTTGTTCCGGAAAATTGTATTGGTGAACTTTCAGCAAACGAATTTCTTGAACGGTTAAAAGGATCGGATGATTATTTTGAACAACTTCGCTCACAAGCAGAGCATCAGCAGAAAAAACTACGTTACCAGGCATCGTTGAAAGATGGTAAGATCACCGTTGGTCTTGCTGCAGTTGAAAGCGATCATCCGTTTTATTCCTTGTCGGGAAGTGACAACATCATTCAGTTTATAACCACCCGCTACAGTGAACGGCCCATGGTAATTCGCGGCCCCGGTGCCGGTGCAGAAGTTACAGCGGCTGGTGTGTTTGCCGATATCATTCGAATTGGAAATAATATCCGGTGATGAACAATACAAATTGGATAAAAGCCTTTGCCCCTGCTACCGTAGCCAACGTGTCCTGCGGGTTTGACGTGTTTGGATTTGCCTTGCACCAACCCGGTGATGAAGTGGAGATTAAATTGAATGACTCCGGCACTGTTACGATTACTGAAATTACAGCTGACAACAACTTACTTCCGCATGAAGCACACCTGAACACGTGTGGAGTTGCTGTGCAGCATTTCCTTAAGGCGACAAACCCTTCATATGGTGCGGAAATTAAGTTGAATAAAAAATTACCACTCGGCAGCGGTATGGGCTCCAGTGCCGCGAGTGCAGTAGCAGCATTGGTAGCGATAAATCACGCCACCGGAAATAGGCTTTCCAGAAAAGAATTGCTTCCCTTTGCCATTGAAGCTGAACGAATCGCTTGTGGATCAGCCCATGCCGATAATGTTGCTCCTTGTTTACTCGGAGGCTTTGTGTTGATCCGCGATAAAGAAACATTGGACATCATCAACATCCCAACACCATCAGATTTATTGGCCGTTGTCATCCATCCGCACATTGAAATTAAAACCAGCGATGCACGGCAGGCCATGCGGAAGACATTAAGCCTAAGCGATGCTGTAAAACAATGGGGAAACACCGCAGGGCTCGTAGCCGGTTTAATGAAAGCGGATTATGATTTGATTGGCCGATCGTTGGAAGATGTGGTTGCCGAGCCAGTGCGCTCTATTTTCATTCCGGGATATTATCAGGTTAAGCAAGCTGCATTGCGGGCAGGAGCACTAGGTTGCGGCATTTCCGGTTCAGGACCATCTGTTTTTGCATTATGCAGCGGTGAGGTAAATGCACATGTTGTGTCGAACGCTATGCAGGCAGCTTTTCAGGACATCAAACTTAAATCCGACAAGTATATCTCAGGAATAAACTCAGTTGGTGCACAGGTACTATCATCATACAAAAATCAGCAACCGTGAAGTATTACAGCTTAACTACTCCATCCCATAAGATTTCCTTCCAGCAAGCCGTAGTTTCCGGACTTGCACCTGATGGTGGTTTATACATGCCGGAATACATACCTGAACTATCAAATGAATTTATCGGTCAGTTGCCAACTTTATCCAAAACAGACATTGGTTTTACCATCGCACGGCCGTTTGTTGATGAAAGTATTGCAGATGAAACCCTTCGTGAAATAGTCAGCGAAACCATCGACTTTGATTTTCCATTAGTTGTGCTGGAAGAAAATGTATTTGCGCTGGAATTGTTTCACGGACCAACACTGGCCTTTAAAGATGTGGGTGCACGGTTTCTTGCACGCATACTCCGGCACATTGCAAAAACTATTCATCAGGAAATCGCCGTACTGGTAGCCACATCAGGTGATACCGGCAGCGCGGTAGCACATGGTTTTTATAATGTCGAAGGGATTCGTGTGGTTATTCTCTATCCGTCAGGTATGGTGAGCGCCCTGCAGGAAAAACAATTCTCGACACTGGGAAAAAATATTCAAGCCATTAAAGTAGCCGGTACATTTGATGATTGTCAGCGGTTGGTCAAACAAGCCTTTCAGGATGAAGAACTCCGCAAGACAAGATTTTTAACATCGGCTAACTCCATTAACATCGCCCGGTTAATTCCGCAAACATTTTATTATTTCCTGGCGTGGTCGCAGCTCAATACACCTAAGCAAGTCGTATTCTCTGTTCCCAGTGGAAATTTTGGTAACCTCACAGCTGGTGTGTTGGCTAAGAAAATGGGATTGCCCATTCGCGCATTTGTTGCCGCAACCAATGTAAACGATGTCGTTCCCGAATATCTTCACACCAACATTTTCAAACCACGCGCATCAAAACAAACCATAAGCAATGCCATGGACGTGGGTAACCCAAGTAACTTTCCACGATTGCTTGCCTTGTACAATAATGACTGGAATTACATATCGAAAGAAATTCATGGTTACGCATTTACAGATGCGGAAACACAAACGGCAATGCTTGATGTGTTTACTCAAAAAAAATATGTTCTTGATCCGCATGGTGCCGTGGGCTACCTGGGATTAAAAAAATACCTGGAGAGCACTCCCAGCGCACAAGGTATATTTCTTGAAACGGCACATCCATCAAAATTTCCAGATGTGGTGGAGTCTGCGATTCAACAATCCATTACTCTTCACCCATCACTGGCTGGACTTTCCCATAAACAAATTCAATCGATTTCTTGTACTTCAAATTTCTCAGATTTTAAAAATCTGTTGATGAAGCATTAAGCTTATTAAACTACCAAACACTCGTCAGCTAAAACTTTTTACGATTTCGTTTACATTAATTCTCTGTAACGCTTATGTTAGCAGATCAAATGATCAGAAATAAAATTCAATAGTAATTAGTCATTCATATGTAAACCGCCTCGGTAAAAACCGGGGCGGTTTCGTTTTAAACAGGCATCAACTAACTAACAGTTGTTCATGAGTAAACCAAAAACGCTGTTCGATAAAATCTGGGACGCGCACGTAGTCAAGCAAAAAGAAGGATACCCGGATGTATTGTTTATCGACCGTCACTTCATTCACGAAGTAACCAGTCCACAGGCCTTTGACGGGCTACGTAAAAAAAACATTCCTGTCTTCAACACAAAGCGCACCACCGCTACAGCCGACCACAATGTGCCCACCAAAGATCAGCATCTTCCTATCAAGGAAGCATTGTCGCGGCACCAGGTAGAAACGCTACGAAAAAACTGTGCAGAATTTGGCATTGAGCTTTACGATTTAGGGCATCCCTTTCAAGGCATTGTGCACATCATCGGTCCGGAACTGGGATTAACCCTCCCAGGCATGACCATCGTGTGTGGCGACAGTCATACCTCCACGCATGGTGCGTTCGGAAACATTGCATTTGGTATTGGAACCAGTGAAGTAGAGCAAGTGCTGGCTACTCAATGCGTACTTCAATACAAACCTAAAACCATGCGCATTGAAGTGAATGGAAAGTTGGGGCACGGTGTAGTGGCTAAAGACATAATCCTGTACATCATCTCAAAAATTTCGGCCAGTGGTGCTACGGGATACTTTGTAGAATATGCCGGTAGCGCCATTGAAAATTTATCGATGGAGGCGCGCATGACTATCTGCAACATGAGCATTGAAATGGGCGCACGGGGCGGATTGATTGCACCGGATGAAACCACCTTTAACTACATCCGCGGAAGAAAGTTTGCTCCACAAGGTGAAGCATTCGAGCAGCACGTTGAACAGTGGAAGAAATTAAAAACCGATGAAGGTGCTGTGTATGATAAAGTACTCACCTACGATGCAGCCGACATTGCACCGATGATTACCTATGGAACAAATCCGGGTATGGGAATTCGTGTAACCGATCGGATTCCTACGGAGAATGAGTTGAAAGAAATCAATGAAAAAACATCCTTTTCAAAATCATTGGAGTATATGGGTCTTGAGCCTGGTTCACAATTGCTCGGCAAATCAGTCGACTTTGTATTCATTGGTAGTTGCACCAATGCACGCATTGAAGATTTACGGTTGGTCGCTTCCATTGTAAAAGGAAAAAAGAAGTCACCAAATGTAGAAGTGTGGGTTGTACCAGGTTCGAAACAAGTTGAAGAACAAGCCCGCAAAGAAGGGCTCGATAAGATTTTTGAAGAAGCTGGATTTGAACTTCGCGGACCGGGATGCAGCGCGTGCCTGGGCATGAACGAAGACAAGATACCCGCTGGCAAATATTGCATCAGTACATCGAACAGAAATTTTGAAGGACGGCAAGGACCGAAATCCAGAACTTTTCTGGCAAGTCCGCTGAGTGCTGCTGCTGCTGCAATTACCGGAAAGGTAACGGATGTAAGAGAGTTGTTAGCTGATGGTTCTTAGTTATTAACAGACCTATTTTCCTAACAACTAACTACCAAGAACGAACAACTAGACATGAGTAAAGAAAAATTTATAACCCTTCAATCAACAGCTGTTCCGCTTGCGGTGGAGAACATCGACACGGACCAGATTATCCCTGCACGTTTTCTGAAAGCCACAACACGCGAAGGCTTTGGTGAAAACCTGTTTCGCGACTGGCGGTATGATGGTGACGGAAAACCAAAAGCAGAATTTGTTTTAAACAAGTCAACCTTCAGCGGAAAAATATTGGTTGCCGGAAAAAACTTCGGATGTGGAAGCAGTCGTGAACATGCGGCCTGGGCACTTTACGATTTTGGCTTCCGGGTTGTCATCTCATCTTTCTTTGCAGACATTTTTAAGAACAATGCGTTGAACAATGCACTTTTACCCATTCAGGTAAGTGATGCATTTCTTAAAAAGATATTTGCTGCTATTGAAGTGAATCCATCCACATTTATTGAAGTAAATCTGGAGAACCAGTTTATAAAACTTCCTGATGGCGCTAAAGAGTCATTCGATATCAATCCATACAAAAAAGCATGCATGATTAACGGGCATGATGATATAGACTACTTATTGAGTTTGAATGATGAGATTAGGGAATTTGATTTAACACAATAAAAAAGCCACTAGTTTTTAGTTGCGAGCTACGAGTTGCTCGTGACTTGAAGCTCGCAGCTATAAGCTAACTATCATGAAGAAACACATAACCATCCTCCCCGGAGACGGCATCGGAAAAGAAGTAACAACGGAAGGCAAGAACGTGCTTCAGCACATTGCTGAAGGTTTCGGACATGACTTCACATTCACCGAAGCGCTCATCGGGCATGACGCCATTGAACAAACCGGCTCAGCACTCCCGGATGAAACGTTAGTTATACTACGAAATTCGGATGCAATATTATTTGGTGCGGTGGGCCACCCGAAATACGACAACGATCCAACATTAAAAGTTCGTCCGGAACAGGGCTTGCTTAAAATGCGCAAGGAACTTGGCTTGTATGCCAACCTGCGTCCCATTAAACTATTCGATGAATTACTCCATGCTTCCAGCATTAAACCGGAAATCTTAAAGGGTTCTGACATTTTATTTTTCCGTGAACTAACCGGTGATGTGTATTTCGGTGAGAAAGGAAGGAAAGATGAAAACAACACCGCGTACGACCTGATGATTTATCATCGCTATGAAATTGAACGCATCGCACACAAAGCGTTTCAGGCAGCACGCACAAGAAAGAAAAAAGTAACCTCGGTCGACAAAGCGAATGTTTTAGAAAGCTCACGTCTGTGGCGGGAAGTAGTGCAACAGGTGGGAAAAGAATACCCTGACATTACGCTTGAACACCAGTTTATCGATGCCGCTGCAATGAAGCTCATTCAAAACCCGCGCAGCTTCGATGTAGTGCTCACCGGAAATTTGTTTGGCGACATCCTTACCGATGAAGCCTCACAGATTGCAGGCTCCATGGGCATGCTGGCTTCTGCTTCTGTGGGTGACACCGTTGGCTTATACGAACCCATCCACGGCAGTGCCCACGACATTACCGGAAAAGGAATTGCCAACCCGCTGGCTTCCATTCTTTCGGCTGCATTGCTGTTGGATATTTCTTTTGGATTGAAAGAAGAATCGGAAGCAGTGATACAAGCTGTAGAGCAAACCTTGAAAGCCGGCTACCGCACGGTAGATATTGCCGAAAGTACAACACCAAAAGAAAAAATTTTAAACACGAGTGATATGGGCAGAAAAATAATCGAACAATTAGCACTCGTTTCTATCCCATAACCAACAACGAATAATCAACAACATGGATAACCTATGAACAACAAAGTATACATTTTCGACACTACGTTACGCGATGGCGAACAAGTGCCTGGCTGTCAGTTGGCAACAGAAGAAAAGATTACCATTGCCCGTGAACTGGAGTCATTGGGGGTTGATGTGATTGAAGCCGGCTTCCCGATTTCCAGTCCCGGGGATTTTCTTTCCGTGATTGGTATTTCGCGTGCGGTGAAAGAGCCGGTCGTCTGCGGACTAACCCGTGCCAAACAAGAAGACATAGATGTAGCTGCTGAAGCGCTTCGTTATGCCAAGCGAGGTCGGATTCATACCGGTATTGGTTCCAGCGATGTGCACATCAAACACAAATTCAAAAGCAACCGCGAACAAGTATTGGAGCAAGGTGTGTGGGCTGTAAAATACGCGAAGTCGAAAGGATATGAAGTAGAGTTTTATGCCGAAGATGCCGGCCGTGCCGATTTGGCTTTTCTTGCACAAATGATTGAAGCCACCATTGCAGCCGGTGCTGATGTGGTGAACATACCCGACACAACCGGATATTGTTTACCGCATTTATATGGTAAACGTATTCAATATTTATTCGACCATGTGAGCAACATCGACAAAGCCATTGTTTCAGTGCATTGCCACAATGACCTGGGCATGGCCACCGCCAATACAATTTCCGGTTTAATTCATGGCGCACGCCAGGCAGAAGTGACCATAAACGGTATTGGTGAACGTGCCGGAAACACTTCATTGGAAGAAGTGGCTATGACGTTAAAAACCCATCAGGATTTGGGATTGACCACCAACATCAAATCGGAAAAAATTTATGGCATCAGCAAACTGGTAAGTAAAATGATGCGCATGCCCGTGCAGCCTAATAAAGCTATTGTAGGTGCCAATGCCTTTTCACATTCATCCGGCATCCACCAGGATGGTTTCCTCAAACACGCAGAGAACTATGAAATCATTAACCCGGCTGACGTAGGCGTTCCCTGCTCTTCCATTGTGCTGACTGCCCGTAGTGGCAGGGCCGCACTCAAGCACAGACTTGAAGTATTAGGGCATAAGATAGAAGGAAGCGAACTAGATATTGTTTACGAAAACTTCCTGATTGTGGCCGATGAGAAAAAGCATGTGAATGACGAAGACCTGGAGGTATTGGCTGCTAATGTACCGGTGTTGACACGGTAAAATAGCGACCCAGTCACGCTACAAGTCAAGCACTTTGACCAACCACTGGTTTTTCGGGTTCAGTCTAAAGAAGCAAATCTAGAATGACACTAATAAGAATCATGAGTTTTTCAACTTCCTTTGCGGATAACCACTAACTATTTAATAAACAGCTACTTAACTCATTATGGAGAGGCTTGAAATTATACTTCCTCTGTGCGGAAAGGAGCAAATTCGTATCCGTCTTTGAGGTAGTTCGGGAAAATTACCAGGTGCTTCTTTTTCACTTCATCAAACAACAGCTTCTTTAACTCAAGCATATTTTCGCCCGTTTCAGCCGAAACAAAAATTACCTGAGCAAAGCCATGTTCGTTGTAGTAGCCCTTCATCGATTCCAGGTTTAGAGGCTCCTCTTTATGCTGTGCTTTTAAGGCATCAACCTTATTCAGCACCAACACTACCGGAATTTCAGAAGCGCCAATCTCAGCCAGGGTATTGCTCACCACTTCAATGTGGTTATTATGAAACGGATGAGCTACATCGACCACATGCAACAGGATATCCGCCTCCCGCACTTCATCAAGCGTTGATTTAAATGATTCAATTAAATGGTGTGGAAGTTTTCTAATAAACCCTACCGTATCGGAAAGTAGAAAGGGAATGTTGCCAAAGGTGACTTTTCGGACCGTTGCATCTACGGTTGCAAACAATTTGTTTTCTGCCAGGACGCCAGAACCTGAAAGCTTGTTCATTAACGTGGACTTTCCAGCGTTGGTGTACCCGACTAAAGCCACGCGCACGATATTGTTCCGGGATTTGCGTTGAGTTTTGCGTTGCCGGTCAATTTTCTCAAGCTCTTCTTTTAATAGTGTTATCCGGTAGCGGATGTTTCTTCTATCCGTTTCAATTTCCCGTTCACCAGCACCACCCCGTGTTCCGGTTCCCCCCCGCTGACGTTCAAGGTGAGTCCACAACCGTGTAAGTCGCGGTAATAGGTACTGATTACGGGCCAGTTCCACCTGGGTGCGGGCCTGAGCGGTTTGTGCTCGTTTCAGGAAAATATCCAGAATGAGCAAACTCCGGTCGTAAATCTTCACACCTTGTTCACTATCCTTCGGGTTGAGTTCTTTTTCAAGGTTTCGCAATTGTGAGGGTGACAAATCATCATCAAAAATTACAGTATCAACCTTTTGTGTTATGATGAACACCTTCAGCTCCTCAATTTTACCCTTACCGATAAAGGTTCTGGAATCGGGCAATTTGAGGTTTTGTATCATGCGGTGAACAGTTCGTATCCCGGCTGTTTCAGCCAGAAAGGCGAGTTCATCCAAATGCTCAGTAGTAATTTCCGGTTGACGAGTGTCCCCCAACGCTACCAAAACGGCTGTGTGTTTATCCTTTTTCTCCATCAGTATATCCACAAAGTTAGCATCAATAAAATCAGTTTTTAAGAGCGGTTACTTTTATATAATTTTGATGATTCAAATTGAAATTTTGAATAGAAAAACCCTTTTTTAGCTCAATTCTTTAGGTAGGCTTAATCTGATTCATGAAAGTTGCCATTGTACTGAACACCTCCTGGAATATCGTCAATTTCCGGTTAAGCCTGATTAAATCACTACAGGCACTTGGCCATGAAATACACACCATTGCCCCAACAGACTCATACACAGAAACACTGAAAACATCCGGATGTATTCACCATGCGCTGAAAATGGACAGCCGCGGGGCTAATCCGCTTAAAGATATTGCGCTTGTTTTCGAACTATACTCCATTTACCGCTCCATCCGGCCTGATGTGATTTTGCACTATACCATTAAACCTAATGTATATGGTACGCTGGCCGCGGCCTTATTAAGAATACCGGTAGTGAACAATGTTTGTGGACTAGGAACAGTTTTTCTGAAAAAAGGACCGCTATCTTTTATTGCAAAGTTTTTATATCGCTCCAGTTTTCGTTTCGCTCGGAAAGTATTTTTTCAAAACCCAGATGACCTAAAGTTGTTTCTGGACGAAAAACTGGTGCCTGAAAATGCCGTAGACCTGATTCCGGGTTCTGGTATTGACTTGAAAAAATTTGCTCCGGTTCCATATAACCGCAATTCCAAATTTACCTTTCTGCTTATTTCACGGCTGATCACAGACAAAGGAATTTTAGAATACATAGAAGCTGTAAAAAAACTTAAAGCACAGGGATTAGACGCCCGTTTTCAAGTGCTTGGCGCTATGGATCCGGAACACAAGCGAGGCATTAATCGTGATGTAATTCAGTCGTGGATAAATACCGGTACCATTGAATACCTGGGAACAACCGATGATGTTCGCCAATTTATCACAAAGGCTGATTGTATTGTGTTGCCCTCCTACCGCGAAGGCACTCCTCGTACTTTGCTCGAAGCCGCCAGCTCATCAAAGCCTATTATAGCCACCAACGTTCCGGGTTGTACCCAGGTAGTGGAGCACGAAGTAAACGGTTTATTGTGTGAGTTGAAAAACGCAGACGACCTTGCAGAAAAAATGCTGACGTTATCATCGTTAGATGATAATCAACTGATGGCCTTCGGAGCAAACGGTCGTAGAAAAATGGAAGCTGAATTTGATGAGTCACTTGTTATCAATAAATACCTGCAAACCCTCACCGAATTAGAATCATCTTCTCTTCATGCAGGTCGTTAAAACAGGAATTAAAGATCTAGTGGAGATACTACCGGCTGTTTACCAGGATGACCGCGGCTGGTTTATGGAATTTTACAAAGAAGACTCCTATCAACCAGCAGGTATTCACTATAGGTTTACACAGGAAAATATATCCTTCTCAAAAAAAGGAGTTGTACGGGGTATGCATTTTCAGCGTGCTCCTTATGAGCAGGCTAAACTGGTATCGGTTCTTCAGGGTAAAGTATTGGATGTAGTAGTTGACCTGAGAAAGGGATCAGAAACCTTTGGCCAGGTTTACACCTGCCTGCTCGATTCTGAAAAGCGTAACTTGCTGATGGTACCCGAAGGATTTGCACACGGCTTTGCTGCCCTGGAGGACTCACTCTTTATATATAAAACTTCGAATGCCTATAACCGTGAATCAGAATGTGGCATCGTTTGGAATGACCCAGATCTGAAAATTGACTGGCCCCTTACTGAACCTATACTTTCGGACAAGGACAGGAATCTACCCACGCTCAGTGAGTTGTTGGAAAAATCATTAATTTCACGGGATTAAATTCCTACAAGTTGAGACAATACTTATTTTTTGGATGCAAGCTCCTGCTGTTCATCTTTTTACTTAGCTCTTGCGCCTCCTATAAACAGAATATTATGTTTAAGGTAGGCGAGGGAACCGTTTTGCAACAAAAAGTTGAGGAGGCCGAAAAGAACTATGTCATTCAACGAAATGATCTGCTCAAGCTTAAGGTGTATACAAGTAAAGGTGAATTGATCATTGACCCGGATCTGAAGCTTTTAAAAGAAATTCCTGCTCAAACAGGTAATTTAAGAGCGGATCCAGATTACCTCGTGGATATTAATGGTGTGGTTAAATTTCCTATGGTAGGTGAGCTTAAACTGGAGGGGTTAACCATACGACAAGCAGAAGCTATTCTACAGCAGGAATTTTCACAGTATTATTCCGATCCTTTTGTTATACTAACCTATACCAACAAGCGTGTAATTGTCCTGGGTGATCCTGGCGGCCAGCTTATACCCTTGGTGAATGAGAATGTAAGCCTGGTGGAGATTCTTGCAGCCGCCAAAGGATTAAGCAATAATGCGAAAGCACATAATATACGCGTTCTAAGAGATGATCAGGTTTTTGTTGCCGATTTAAGTACCATTGAGGGCTACCGAACTTCAAATATGATTATGCAGCCGGGTGATATTGTATATGTAGAACCTATACGAAGACCTGCCAGTGAAGCCTTACGCGATTACGGGGCTATCGCAAGTATACTAACCAGTCTAACAACACTTATTGTAGTTCTCATTAGCTTATAAAACACAACCTGTTGAAAGATCATAATCATATACCTTCTTTTCAAAACTCCGCTGAGGGTATTGACTTCAATAAAATGCGTATTGTGCTACGCCAATATTGGCTTTGGATTATTACCATTTTCGTTGCCGCCAACCTTACGGCATTTATGATTATTCGGTACACCAAAGATCTCTATCAATCTGAGTCAGAGATTAAATTGGACATCAAGCAGGATGCATCGGAATTGGGTATTAGTGAGTTTCTGCCAGAGCGGCAAAAAGTCAACATGATTTCAGGTGAAATTGAAACCATTCAGTCTAAACTCTTTCTAAGCAGGGTTATTGATTCCCTTAACCTTCATGTGAGTTACTTCAGCATCGGGCAGTTTCTCAATACTGAATTATATACTTCATCACCTTTTACTGTTGAGTACCAAATTCAAAATCAAGCATATTACAATACTCCGATTGCCATTGAACCGTTGCCGAATAATCAATATGAACTGACTTTAGGCAAATCCACAAAATCTATTATTGGAAATTTTAATGAGCCACTTCATCTTGATGGAGTTTCATTGTGGATTAAGAAAAAACCAGACAGTGAGTTCTATCCGGAAAATTCTTACTCGTTTGTAATCAATAGTCGCGATATTTTACTGGACTACATTAGTAAAAATCTCACCGTTGAGCCCATCAAGTTTGACGCAAATACCATACGCGTATCGTTCAAAGACAGCAACCCCTTCAAAGCCCGAGATCTTGTCAACGGAATTGATTCGCTTTATCTTGCTTTCAGTCATGACCAGAAAAATCTGGCCAACAAACAAAAGATTGACTGGCTCAGTAATGAACTCAGCACGATTGAGAAACAGATGGAGTCGTATGAAACTTATTTTGAAAATTTCACCCTAACCAACAAAACAAGTAACCTTGAAATTGATCTAAAAAGAACCATTGAACTTATTCATAGAATTGACTCCCAACGATTTGAAATTAATCGTAAAATTATCGAGTTGAATCAGCTCATTGACGCACTTGCCAACCCAGAGCTTTTTCTCAGCTTAAATCAAAAAGCTATGTTTCCGGAATACCTGAATAAAAACCTGGAAAAGCTTCAAGAACTTTATTTTGAAATGGACCGAATGAAGTTGTCGTATAATGAAAATACCTTTGCCTTTAAACAAAAACAAAGTGAAATTGAAACGCTCCGAAACAGAGCTTTTACACAACTTACCGAATTAAAAACCGGGCTTCTTAAAAAACAAGTAGAGCTGAATCAATCGAAAAGCAAACTGGAAAGCGACTTCGCTTCGATGCCAGACAAAAATACCCAATTCACCAAAAAACAAAGGTTTTACAAGTTGTATGAGGAGTTTTACTTAACCCTTATGCAAAGCAAATCGCAATTTGAAATCGCACAGGCAGGTAGCACACCCGATTTCAAGATTCTTTCAACCGCTAACCTGCCAACAAAACCCATATCACCCAACCGCCCCATCATTTTCGGAATTGGGTTTGTTGCGGGCATCGTACTCAATATTGTCTTCATCGGATTACTTTACCTGGCCAATAATAAGATAAACAGCCTCTATGAAATAGAGCGGCTTCAGGTACCGTTATTGGGTGCCGTACCCGCTATGCGCAGCAGTAATGGCTCAGGTCTTTATATTCAGGATCATCCTAAATCAATGATCAGCGAGGCTATGCGAACCCTTCGCACTAACCTCGATTTTTTCAATATTTATTCTACTAAGAAGGTTATTGCAGTTTCATCAACGGTATCGGGTGAAGGAAAATCCTTTATTGCTCTAAATCTTGGTGGCGTAATGGCTCTATCTCATAAAAAAGTGCTCTTACTTGATTTGGATATGAGGAAGCCTAAAAGCAATTCATTTTTTAAAGACGCTGATAAAAGTAAGGGTATTAGTACCATTCTGATCAGAAAAAACACCTGGGAAGAATGCCTGACAAAATCATCTCTTCCTAAATTTGATTTTATACCCGCAGGCCCTCATCCTCCTAATCCATCGGAATTATTGTTGAATGGTGAGTTTTCACAGCTGCTCAGTGAATTAAAAAAACACTACGACTACATTATCATGGACACACCTCCTGTTGGTATTGTTACTGATGGCATCATGGCTATGAAGCATGCCGATATTTCTGTTTATATCTTCCGGGCCAATTATTCAAAAAAGGATTTTATTGATACCCTAAACCGCATCATACGCATCAATAAGTTCGAAAACATCACATCCATACTCAATGCAGTTCCCTCTTCTTCAGAAACCGCCTACGGCTATGGATACTATGAAGAACAAAAAACAAATTGGTTAACATCAATTTTCAAACACGGTGCTTAGCTGGTTCAGAAAAAAAACATCCCCACATAGTAGTAATCCCATTCTGGTAGATATTCACTCACATCTCCTTCCGGGATTAGATGATGGTGTAAAAACATTCGATGAATCAGCCGAAATCATCGAACGTTTTGTTGCCTTAGGGTATCGTAAACTTATTACCACTCCACATGTTATAAGCGACAGTTATCGTAACACCAGCGATGGTATTCTGGCCAAACGTGATGAGTTGATTGCTTATCTGAAAACAAAAAATATTCAAATTGAAATTGAAGCTGCTGCAGAGTATTATCTGGATGAGGCTTTCGCTAAAAACATTGAACAGGGAAATCCAGTATTAACCTTTGGTGACAACTATCTGTTGTTCGAAACCAATTTCATGACTGAGCCCCTTAACCTGAAAGAGTTTATTTTCACGGCCTCCACAAAAGGATATAAGCTTGTACTTGCACATCCGGAGCGATATGTATTTCTTCAACACGATTTTGATAAGATTGAAGACTTGATTAACCGCGGTGTATCTTTTCAACTGAACGCATCTTCACTTACCGGGTATTACTCAAAGGAAGCTCAACGAACAGCGCAAAAACTTGTAGACCGGGGTTGGGTGCACTTTCTGGGCAGTGATTGTCACATTCAGCAGCATGTCACATTACTGCAACAAGTGCAGACTAACCGGTACTACCAAAAAGCATTAACTTTACCCCTGTTGAACAACACTCTATAAGTATGATAGCCGTAACGGGTGCCAATGGTTTGCTGGGAAGTTTTGTGATCAGAAAACTTATTGATACACATACACCCTTTATAGCACTGAAAAGAGAAAACAGTGACATCTCCCTGCTAAATGATGTTGTTGATAAAATTACCTGGCGTGACGCTGATATTCTAAATCCCGAATCGTTGTATGAATCTTTTGCTGATGTAACAGGTGTTATTCATTGCGCAGCAATGGTTTCATTCAATCCTCGTGATGAAGAGAGACTACAGGTAGTGAATGTGGAGGGCACGAGGAATGTAGTCAATGCTTGCCTGCTGCTTGACATTAAGCGGTTATTACATGTTAGTTCAGTTGCCGCACTGGGCAGACAAAAAGATCAAACCCTTATAACTGAAACCAATCTTTGGAAAGACAGTCCGTTCAATACCGTGTACGGAATATCAAAGTACAAAGCAGAGTTGGAGATTTTCAGAGGACAGGAAGAGGGACTGAGTACCATAATTGTTAATCCTTCTGTTATTCTTGCACCTGGCAATTGGGATAAAAGCAGCGCGAAACTTTTTAAGTATGCGTGGAAGGAGCGTCCGTTTTATACTGATGGCTCCTTAAACTATGTGGATGCGCGTGATGTCGCTTCAATAATTTACCAATTATATTTTTCAACCCTTGAAGGCGAACGTTTTATTGCCAGTGGTGGTACAACCACCATTAAAACTTTTTTTGACACCCTGTGTGCATTATTGAACAAGAAAGCACCTGGCATTAAACTGTCAAAAAGCGTTCTTCAAATAGTGGCAAAGTTGGAATTATGGCGTTCGTATTTAACCGGTTCTGCCCCGCTGATAACTCAGGAAACGGCCCGTTTGGCGGATACCTTCTTTGGCTACGATAACCAAAAAGTAAAAAACGCCCTCCAGTATCAATTTCAAACGGTTGACGATACCCTTGGCTGGTGCGCTGAATTTTATCGAAAACAAACTGAATTAAAAAATTAAAATTGGTCGTAGCTTTGAGCTGATTTTTTTCTACCTTAGGAAAACCCATTAAGCACATGGCGAAAGAATTCCGCAAACGAGAGGACGAGGGCAATGAGCTGATCAGACGTTTTGAAGACCACCTGCGAAAAAAGAAAACTGAGTTTTTTGATTTGGATGCCTATGAAGAAATCATCGATTTCTATATGCTGCGTTCCAAGTACCAAAAAGCCCTTAGTGCTGTTAACCTGGCCATTGATCAATACCCTTACTCCATTGAACTGACAGTCATTAAAGCACAAATTTTATCCCACCTTGAAGAGTATGACCAGGCGCTGGAATTACTCGATTACGCAGAAAATCTTCAACCTAACGATTCAGAAATTTTATTTACCAAAGGATCAATTTTTTCCATTCGAGCAAAATATATCGAAGCCATTGATTGCTATGAACGTGCTTTAAATCTCACCGATGACAAAGACGAAGTTTACTACAACATCGGGTTAGCCTGGCAAAATCTTGAAAAATTCGATCAGGCTATTGAGGCTTACAAAAATGCGATTGAGTTTAATATCGGTCACGAAGGCGCACTATACGAATTAGCTTACTGCCTCGATGTAACCGGCCAACTGGAAAGCAGTGTATCGTATTACAAAAAATTTATCGATGAAGATCCGTACTCAGCAGCCGCCTGGTATAACCTGGGTATCGTTTACAACAAACTAGGAATGTTTGAAGAGGCGTTGAATGCATACGACTACGCCATCACTGTTGATGACACCTTTGCCTCAGCCTACTTCAATATGGGCAATACATACATGAATACAAGTGACTTTACCAAAGCATTGGATTCATTCAAAAAAACAGTTGAACTGGAAGGACCTAGCGCTGAAGTGTATTGCTCCATCGGTGCGGCTTATGAAAGCCTTGAGCAATATGATCTTGGATTGAAATATTTTCAAAAGGCAACCAAACTTGATAACATGTATGATGAGGCTTGGTTTGGAGCAGGTGCATGTCTTGAGAAACAAGAGAAGTGGTATCAGGCGCTACACTTCTACAACAAAGCATTAAAACTTCATGTTGACAATCCGGAGTACTGGAAATCCATTGCGCACGCTGAATTTAAAGTCGGCAACATTGTATCCAGTTTAGATGCCTATGAAGAGGCCAGCAAACTCGATGCTCAAGACAAAGAAATCTGGTTGAATTGGTCATTTATATATTATGAGCAGGGCGATTATGAGAAAGCTATTGAGGTTTTAGCCCGTGGTTTTGATGAGATCGCTGCCGATGCAGAATTGTTTTACCGGATGACCGTTTACATGATAGAAGCTGGTCGTTTTAAAGAAGCCTTCAATTATTTAGAAAATGCATTAATTTTGGACTTTGATGCACACGCCACCTTGTACGAGTTCTTCCCCCAGCTCGAAACACAGAAGGCGTTGTTCAAAATTATAGAGCAGTTTAGAAAAGAAAACAAGTAACCCAAAGATTATTCAACCCCACTTCCACCATCAATTGGAAGGTTTTACGTATTAAACCAATTGTTAGTTAATGAACTATGAATTAAAAAATTTGCCTGAGCGTACCAAAAAGCCCAGGCAATATGGCTTTACAATGGCCATGGATAAAGGACTAAGCGTTCGCGAAGCCGAAGATTTTGTAAGCATGTGTGGTGATCATGTTGACATTGTAAAATTAGGCTGGGCAACATCCTTTGTTACGCCCACCCTGAAAGAGAAATTAAAAGTTTACAAAGATGCCGGTATCCCTACCTATTTTGGGGGTACTCTTTTTGAAGCGTTTATTATCCGCGATCAATTTGATGACTACCGCAAAGTACTGGATAAGTACGACATGGCCTTTGCAGAAGTATCCGATGGGTCCATTGATCTTGATCACGACAAAAAGTGCGATTACATCACTAAGCTTTCCGAACAAGTTACTGTTCTATCAGAAGTAGGATCGAAAGATGCCGACAAGATTATTCCACCATATATGTGGATTGACCTGATGCAAAAGGAGCTGGATGCAGGCGCCTGGAAAGTTATTGGTGAGGCACGTGAGGGTGGTAATGTAGGTCTGTTCCGTTCTACGGGTGAGGTTCGCTCAGGTTTGGTTCAGGAAATTTTAACCAAGATACCGTTTGAAAAAATTATCTGGGAAGCTCCGCAGAAAGCGCAACAGGTTTGGTTTATCAAGTTGTTGGGCGCCAACGTAAACCTTGGCAACATTGCACCAAACGAAGTTATTCCGCTGGAAACCATCCGGCTGGGCTTGCGTGGCGATACGTTTTTGCATTTCTTAGGCATTGAACGAAAGGTGGACAAGAACACCCCGCCTTTTTACGTAGACTGATCTTGAGGCGACCTAAAGATTATATTCTTCTTTATTTGAAAGGTTTGGCCATGGGCGGTGCCGATGTAATACCCGGTGTGTCGGGTGGTACCATCGCATTTATTACCGGCATTTACGAAGAGTTGTTAAGTTCCATCCGATCGATTGATGTCGATGCGCTTACGTTGCTTCGCGCACTACGCTTTGTAGATTTCTGGAAAAAAATAAATGGCACATTTCTTACTGTACTGCTTGCCGGTGTTTTAACAAGCTTACTTTCATTAGCTAAGCTTATGCATTGGCTGCTGGCCAATTATCCTATTCAAATATGGTCATTTTTCTTTGGGCTGATCCTCATTTCATCTCCGCTTATTCTCAGAGAAATAAAAAAATGGAATGGCGGAATTATTCTCACCTTCATGGCCGGTATTGCAATAGCCTACATAATCACCATTCTGTCGCCCGCACAAACTCCGGATGATCTGTGGTTTATATTTATTGCAGGCGCCATTGCCATTTGTGCTATGATTCTTCCCGGCATTTCAGGGGCATTTATTCTCTTGTTGCTCAGCAAGTATGAATATATGATTCAAGCCATCACCAAAATCAACATCCCGGTAATTTTAGTTTTTGCTGCTGGTTGTGTTGTGGGGCTGATCAGCTTTTCGCGATTACTAACGTGGATACTGACACATCATCGTAATCTGGCGCTGGCTTTATTAGGAGGCTTTATGCTAGGCTCACTGAACAAGGTATGGCCATGGAAAGAAGTGATTGCCTTTAGGTTAGACAGTGCCGGAAAACAAGTTCCGGCATTTGATAAAAGTGTATTACCTTGGGACTTTCTTGCAAAAACCGGAAACGACCCTCAGATTATCCAGGCTATTGTAATGATGGCACTTGGAGTTTTTATAGTTGTATTGATTGAAAAGATTGCTGTCAGACTAAAAACAAAAATCTAAATGGAAAAAATTTACGGGCTTATCGGTGCAACCGTTAGCCATTCTTTTTCAAAGTCATACTTTGATGAGAAATTCTTCCGCGATGGGTTACGCGATTATCATTATGAATTATTCCCGCTGGAAAAGATACAGGAAATTGAAAACCTTTTTGCCAATACAAAAGGGCTAAGTGGATTAAATGTAACACTCCCGTATAAGGAACAAATTCTTAAGTACCTGGATGAAGTTGATCCTGCCGCAAAAGAAATTGGCGCGGTAAACGTAGTTAAAGTAGAAAATGGTAAACGGAAAGGGTACAATACTGATTCAGCTGCCTTTTTAGAAACCCTTGAAAAATGGTTACCAAAAGATAAAACATTTAAAGCGCTTGTGCTGGGCACCGGGGGTTCTTCCAAAGCAGTACGTCAGGCATTGGTAAAATTAAACATACCTCATCAAACAGTTTCACGCGAGAAAAGCAAAGGAGACCTGACGTATGATGATCTTAAAAAAGATACTTCAATTTTAAAAGAGACACTCCTTGTCATCAACACAACACCATTGGGCATGTATCCACAAACAGAGTTGTACCCTCCTATCGCTTATGAGTGCCTCACCAAAAACCATTATGTATACGATCTGATCTACAACCCGGCACGTACCATGTTTTTACAAAAGGCTGAAATGCGTGGAGCCACGATCAAAAATGGTCTGGAAATGTTGCACGTTCAAGCAGAAAAATCATGGCAGATCTGGAATAACTAACCGTTATTTGTTGTGCGTTGCTAGTTGTTCGGTCTTATATTTCGAACAACTAGCAACGAATAACCAACAACAACATTGGACTTTACCCTCACCAGCGAATACGTTCCCACAGGCGACCAGCCCAAGGCCATACAACAATTGGTAGATGGACTTCAACGGGGTGAACCGCACCAGACATTATTGGGGGTTACCGGATCAGGCAAGACGTTTACAATAGCCAATGTTGTTTCCCAGGTGCAAAAGCCAACGCTGGTTTTGAGCCACAATAAAACGCTTGCCGCTCAGCTCTATGGGGAATTCAAAAATTTCTTTCCCGACAATGCCGTAGAGTACTTTATTTCCTATTACGATTACTACCAGCCTGAAGCCTATATCCCTTCTTCCAATCTCTACATTGAAAAAGATTTATCGATCAATGAAGAAATTGAAAAACTAAGGTTAAGCGCAACTTCTTCCTTGCTCACCGGCAGAAGAGACGTGCTGGTAGTAGCTTCTGTTTCCTGCATTTATGGTATTGGAAACCCCGATGAGTTTGGAAAAAATGTAATCAAACTGAAAGTAAACGAAACCATTGCACGCAATCGCTTGCTGTTTGCCCTGGTAGATATTTTATATCATCGTACAGAAGCTGATTTTAAAAGAGGCACCTTCCGCGTAAAAGGCGATACGGTAGATATTTTTCTGGCGTATGCCGATTATGCAATCCGCATTTACTTTTGGGGTGATGAAATCGAATCCATCCAACGGATTGATCCCATAACCGGAAAGAAAATTTCAGACGAAAAAATCGTGACCATCTTTCCGGCTAACCTTTTCGTAACCGGAAAAGATTCGCTCCAACAAGCGATCCGCGAAATTCAAGACGACATGGTGACGCAGGTACACATGTTCGAATCCGAGAAGCGCCATCTGGAAGCCAAAAGATTAAAAGAACGAACTGAATTTGATCTCGAAATGCTTCGCGAGCTCGGTTATTGTTCGGGGGTTGAAAACTACTCCCGCTACTTCGATCGCAGAAAACCCGGGGCACGACCCTTCTGTTTATTAGATTATTTCCCGGACGATTATCTGATGATTATTGACGAAAGTCACGTTACCGTTCCGCAAATACGCGCGATGTGGGGTGGTGATCGATCACGAAAAGTCAACCTGGTGGACTTTGGTTTTCGTTTACCCTCTGCCCTCGACAACAGGCCCTTAACCTTTAATGAGTTTGAATCCGTTGTAAACCAGGTGATTTATGTTAGCGCCACCCCGGCTGAATACGAACTACGAAAATCGGAAGGTGTAGTAGTGGAACAACTCATCAGGCCTACCGGATTGCTTGATCCGGAAATCGACATCAGGCCAAGCCGTAATCAGATTGATGATTTGTTTGAAGAGATTGATGAGCGGGTAAAAAAGCGCGAGCGCGTACTCGTTACTACGCTTACCAAACGCATGGCTGAGGAGCTCACCAAATTTATGGAGCGCGCCTCCATCAAATGCAGGTATATTCATTCTGAAGTTGATACGCTGGAGCGTGTTGAAATTTTACGTGAACTCAGGCTTGGCGTTTTTGATGTATTGGTTGGAGTTAACCTATTGCGTGAGGGTCTTGATTTACCGGAAGTTTCTTTAGTTGCGATTCTGGATGCCGACAAAGAAGGCTTCCTTCGCAACCAACGATCATTGGTACAAACCATTGGTCGTGCTGCCAGAAACGTTAATGGAAGGGTAATTATGTATGCCGACAAAGTGACAGAATCGATGCAGCAAGCCATCGATGAAACCAACAGGAGAAGAAAAATACAAGCAGAATATAACAAAGAACATGGCATAACGCCTACTACGATCATTCGCTCTAAAGAATCCATCTTAAGCCAGACCAAAGTTGCTGATTCGAAAAAGTCTACTAAAAAATACTATGTTGAAAACGAAGAGGTGAGTCTGGCAGCCGACCCGGTAGCAGCCTATCTAAGTAAAGATGAACTGGTTAAAATGGCTGATCGTACACGCAAAGCCATGGAAAAAGCGGCCAAAGAACTGGAGTTTATGGAAGCCGCACGCTTACGTGATGAATACCTTGCCATCCAGAAATTGATTGACGATAAAAAGTAAACGATTCTTATATTTGGTAAAATTTTTATTCATGATAAAACGGATTCTTCCCATCATTCTTCTGGCAATAGCAGGCATAACACAAGCGCAAAGTTCACACGATTTTATGGTTGGCGGAGGGCTCGACTTTTTGAAAACTGACAACCAGGAATTATTCCAGAAAGCTCAGCTGGGCTTTGAAGCCAATTATTTTGTAATAAGAAAATTTACAGTGACTGCCGGAGTTGATTTCTGGACCGAACGTAGAACCAGTTTTGTATTCGGTTCGCGTTGGTACTTTGCCGATAAGTTCTTCGCCCGCTTTCGCGGATTAATCGGGCAGAATGATTTTTCGATGGGAGCTGGGGCTGCCATTCCCTTTCAAAAGAACTGGCGATTTGAATTGATGGGCGACTTTTACTTTGAAGGCGAGTTTGCGGTGCGGACTGGCGTTGCGTATGTGATCAACAAGTAAAACTCTTCAAACTTTATCGATGAGATCGATAGTCATGAATAAATTCTTTCAAAGCCACCAAGTCTTAGAGGTTTGTTTGCGGCTGAGATTCTTAAAATCTTATAACCAGCTTAGCCCCGGTACCATAGGGTAATACCTCTACACTGGTAGGCCGGGCGCTAGCCGAACCCAAGTCTTTGTTGTAAATCCTAAGAGCATCTCTTGAATGTTTTAGGAATGCATTGTTGAGTGGAATAGAAAGCAAAAGCACCCCTACCCCTCCTGCTGCTAGCCCCCATTGTGGGTCGCCCCCACCAATAGCGGTACCTAAAGGCCAGCCTATCATAAACCCACCAATAGCCCCGAAAACCTGGGCAGCATCATAGTTAGATTTAGCCTTTTTAAAAGTAGCATAAGCCTCTTCGTCTGCTTTCATTAAATTCAATACCTCCTTGGGCCTAATTAACGTGTTGTCATTGTAAAACTTTACACCCCAAAAGGATTCTTTCATGCGGAGTCCATCTCCACCTGTCTGGGCCAGAAGTGAGCAGGAACTAAAGAAAATCAATACAAGGATTAAATTCTTTTTCATTTTATAATATTTACGATCCTAAAATTATTGGGAACTATTAAGCCTGAGGTCAAATCATCTTAACAAAAAATTCCCGACTTTACAATCGGGAATTTAAAATACACAGTAAAATGCAATTAAAAAACCTCCAAAGTCTTAAAAACCTTAGAGAATTATATATGGGTTAAATATTATTTAACAGCAGCAAATCGTTTCGCTACTTCACCCCACGATACTACATTCCACCAGGCGGTAATGTAATCTGGCCTACGGTTTTGGTAATTCAGATAATAAGCATGCTCCCACACATCGCAACCAAGAATGGGTGTGCCCTTAACTTCAGCTACATCCATTAATGGGTTGTCTTGATTTGGTGTTGATGTGATCTGCAGTTTGCCTGAGCCATCCACAATCAACCAAGCCCAACCCGAACCAAAACGTCCGGCACCTGCCGCGGCAAATTTGGTTTTAAATTCATCAAAATTTCCAAACGCTCCGTTTATAGCATCGGCCAAGGCTCCAGTTGGTGCACCGCCTGCGTTCGGACCCATAATCGTCCAGAACAAACTGTGATTGTAATGACCACCACCATTGTTGCGAACAGCCATCGGATACTTTGAAATATTTTTACAGATTTCTTCAATGCTCAAATTTTCTTCCGGCTTACCGGCTACCGCATTGTTGAGGTTGGTTACATAGGCATTGTGATGCTTGCCATGGTGAATTTCCATAGTACGTGCATCAATATGAGGTTCAAGGGCATTAAAGGCATAGGGTAAATTTGGCAATGTAAACGGCATACTTATAATGGTTTAATTGTGAAACATGAAAGATGTCAAATATACAACTCAAACAACGGGAGATGAAATACAGTTCAGGAGAATTTTACTAGCTGTTAGCTACTAGCTTATAGTTAATAGCTTGAAGCTAGCGGCTAGAAGCTATATCACTCCCTAATCCTCTTGAAAAATATATCAATTAACTCCTTCGCTTCAACAGCAAAAACTCCGGTAACCACTTCTGTTTTTGGATGCAGTACTTGCTGTTTTATCAGGCTATACCCACGTTGAACATCAGATGCTCCGTACACCAATTTGCCGAGTTGTACCCAAGCCAATGCACCACCACACATCACACAAGGTTCAAGCGTAACATACAACGTACATTCATTCAGGTATTTTGAACCCAGGTAATTTGCAGCTGCCGTTGTCGCCAGCATCTCGGCATGGGCCGTAGCATCAGTAAGTTTTTCGGTTTGATTATGGGCACGTGCAATAATTCTGTTTTTAGCAACCACTACAGCCCCCACTGGCACCTCATCTATATCCAACGCTTTTTGTGCTTCTTTTAAAGCTTCACGCATAAAATACTCATCGGTGTATAACTCCATCCGAATTACTTCATTTTAATACTGGTCATTATTTTTTTTGCAGTACTCTGCCATTCCAGCTTAAGTCTCCTGGGACTATTAAATGAAAACACCAGTGTACGGCCAGGCTCTACCAGGTATTGAATGTAGGTATAATTTAACACCGGATCGCGTTGTGATAATTCGCGTGGATTTCCTTTCACACGCGATTCAAATTCAAAAAATATGAATGATTTTCCATGCACTTCATGAATGCCTTCTGATATGAATTCAACGTTATCAAACAGGTTGGTAAGGCCTGCCTTGAAAAATTTATGTGCCAGTTCAACATCCTGATCGGGCCATTGTGTGGCAGAAATATTTACACTGAAATCCACCAGCCGGTCCTCATTGGTGTAGGCGGCAATGGGCTTTCGTACCGAGGGGTAACGTTGCCCGAAATCCAGGTCATCCATAGGGCGAAAATTCTTCGGTAACAACACTGAAATATTGGACGATACTTTCGTGCGCACCAGTTTTACCGATGCCTCAAAAGAACATAACCCAAGAAACGCCAAAATCATCAAACCCGATCGCATACTTATATTTTTAGTCTTTCATGCCCTGATAAAAAGTATTGCTAAATTCGCCCCTCCTTAGCACTCAACTTTGAGTAAGCTACAGGCAGGTGAGCTAACTAAAACGATTTAGCCTACAATTATTGCGCAATATTAAGTAAAAACACGCATGCTACGGACACATACCTGCGGTGAACTCCGCCTTTCGCACGTTAATCAAACCGTTTCACTAACCGGCTGGGTACAGCGCCTGCGCGACAAGGGCAGCTTGTTGTGGATTGACCTACGCGACCGGTATGGGATTACACAGCTTATACTGGAAGAAGGATCAACTGATGCTACGTTGATGGCTGCCGCTAAAAACCTGGGACGCGAATTTGTCATAAAAGCTACCGGTGTAGTGAAGGAAAGGATGGCCAAAAACGATAAGATGCCCACCGGAGAAATTGAATTAAAAGTTACTGAGCTGATTGTATTAAATGCAGCCAAAACGCCCCCCTTCACCATTGAAGATGAAACCGATGGTGGCGATGAGTTGAGAATGAAGTATCGTTACCTCGATTTGCGCAGAGCGCCCGTACGGGAAAGTTTATTGCTCCGTCATAAAATGGCGCAACAAACCCGCATTTATCTGGACAGTCTGAATTTTACTGAAGTAGAAACCCCTGTGCTGATCAAATCAACACCCGAAGGAGCACGAGACTTTGTGGTGCCTTCGCGGGTTCACCATGGCGAGTTTTATGCCTTGCCGCAATCACCACAAACCTTCAAGCAACTTTTAATGGTATCTGGTTTCGACCGATACTATCAAATTGTAAAATGCTTTCGCGATGAGGACTTGCGTGCCGACCGCCAGCCTGAGTTTACACAAATAGACTGCGAGATGGCGTTCATCACGCAGGAAGATATTTTAAACACCTTTGAAGGATTGGTGCGTCACCTGTTTAAAACGGTAAAAGGAATTGAATTGCCGGAAGTACCACGCATGCGTTATGATGATGCCATGAAATATTACGGCTCTGATAAACCTGACATTCGCTTTGATATGAAGTTCTTTAACCTTAAAGAGTCGGGTGTGGCTGATCTTACTTCAGGAAAAAACTTTCAGGTTTTCGATAACGCAGAATTAGTTGTTGGTATTTGTGCCCAAGGCTGCGCGGAATACACCCGCAAACAATTGGATGAATTAACGGAGTTTGTTAAACGTCCGCAGATTGGCGCCAAAGGTTTGGTTTACGTTCAATGCAAAGCCGATGGTACCTTCAAATCATCGGTAGATAAATTTTACTCTGCTGACGATCTTGCTACATGGGCTAATGGATTTAATGCTCAACCCGGAGATTTGTTGCTGATTATGGCTGGCGAAACGGATTCCACACGAAAGCAACTGAATGAACTTCGTTTGCTGATGGGAGAAAAGTTAGGCCTCCGTGATAAAAATAAGTTTGCTGCATTGTGGGTTCTTGATTTTCCATTACTGGAATGGAATGAAGAAACCAAACGCTTCCACGCCATGCACCATCCGTTTACGTTACCAAAGCCTGAAGATATTCCGCTACTGGAAACCAATCCCGGCAAGGTTCGTGCTAACGCTTACGATATGGTGTTGAACGGAAGCGAAATTGGTGGTGGATCGATTCGTATTCACGATCGGGCTACACAGCAGATGATGTTCAACCATTTAGGTTTTACCGAAGAAGAGGCGAAAAAACAATTTGGCTTTTTGATGGAAGCATTTGAATATGGTGCGCCTCCGCACGGGGGCATTGCCTTTGGTTTCGACAGGCTGTGTGCTTTATTTGGCGGCTCAGATTCCATCCGCGATTATATTGCGTTCCCCAAAAACAATGCTGGCCGTGATATGATGATTGATACGCCATCCACGATTTCAGAAGATCAACTGAAAGAGCTTGGGATTCAGATAAGAAATTAGATTATCGACAGGCTTGTTAGAAGAGAAGTTAGAACAAAAGTGTACATTCAGGTATGAAGTGGATCGTTAACCAAGGAACTTGAAAAAAAATACTTGCTAAGTCAAATGAGGTTTAGTTTAGAAAATCAGTAGGGCATGGTAACAATCTTAGGCATCCCACTAGACGAAAACTCATCCTTCCTCGAAGGAGCCAAAACCGCACCGGAGGCTATTCGTAAAGCATTTCACTCACCTTCTACCAACTATTGCACAGAAGATGGTATTGATCTAAGCCAGGACAAACACTGGAAAGATGCCGGTGACCTGATGCTTTCACCGATGCCTGCTGCCATTGCTGAAATTGAACTGGCTGTAAAAGCGCAACTTGAAGCAAAGCACAAAATTTTATGCCTTGGCGGAGATCACTCCATCACCTACCCGATTGTAAAAGCAGTTTCAAGCCAACACAAAGATCTGAACATCCTGCACATTGATGCTCACGCAGATTTGTACGATGACTTCGAAGGAAACGCCTATTCGCATGCCAGTCCGTTTGCGCGCATTATGGAAAGCGGGCTGGCAAAGCGTCTGGTACAGGTGGGTATTCGTACGTTAAATCCGCATCAGCGAGAACAAGCCAAAAAGTTTAATGTTGAACAAGTGGAGATGAAAGACTGGAGCGATAGTATGCGCTTTTCGTTTACTGGTCCACTCTACATATCGCTCGATCTGGATGCACTTGATCCGGCCTTTGTTCCAGGTGTATCGCATTACGAACCGGGAGGCTTCACTACCCGACAACTACTCAATTTACTTAGGTATCTAAAGGCTGATGTTGTTGGGGCCGATATTGTTGAGCTCAACCCAACGCGAGATGTCAATAACATGACTGCCATGGTAGCGGCAAAATTCGTTAAAGAATTATTGGCTAAACTAATTTCGTAATGGCTGAAAAAGATTATTTCTCGGGGCACGCCCAACTCTATGCTAAATTCAGACCCACCTATCCCGATGAACTGTACCGATTCATTTTCGGTCATTTGAAATCCTTTGATGCCGCCTGGGATTGCGCCACCGGCAACGGACAAGTCGCGAAGGTACTGTCCACACAGTTTGACAAGGTTTATGCTACCGATATAAGCCAGCAACAATTGGATCATGCCGCACAAAATGATTCTATACTATACTCCCTTCAACCGGCTGAAAAAACAACGCTTCCCGACAAGAGTGTTGATCTGATCACCGTGGCACAGGCCCTTCATTGGATAAATACCAACGAGTTTTATAAAGAAGCGAAGCGCATCGCCAAATCCGATGCCTGGCTGGCGGTTTGGGGTTACGCCAACTGCACCATTAGTCCGGTTATCGATCAACACTTCCAGAAATTCTACAATCAAACAGTAGGTGCTTATTGGGATGATGCCCGTAAATTGGTGGAGGACTCATACAGAAGCATTCCTTTTCCCTTTGAAGAAATTATCGCACCGAAGTTTTTTATTCGTGTAGAATGGACAGCAGAACAATTTGCAGGTTATTTAACTTCGTGGTCAGCAACACAAAAATTTATTATAGAAAAGGGCTTCAACCCTGTTTCGGGAATCATGCATGAAATTGCTCCCCATTGGGGAATTAACAAACCAGTAACTTTTCCCCTATTTTTAAGGATGGGAAAAATCCATACATCATGAAACACATGCTTCTTATTTTTTGCCTTCTTGGCTACATGGCCTCGGCTCAAACGCTTTCACCGGTTGAGCTTGCCGACCTGCAACTGAAAGGATATAACGAACGCAACATCGACCTGTTTCTGCAAGCCTATAGCGATTCGGTTAAGGTTTTTACTTTTCCGGATAAACTTCTTTACCAGGGAAAAGAAATGATGCGTCAAAACTATGCGGGAATGTTTGCCAACCTGCCCGATTTACATTGCACTATAAAAAGCCGAATGGTTATTGGCAATACGGTTATCGATGAAGAGAATGTACTGTTGAGAAAAGACCAACCCCTGCTTCATGCCATTGCGATTTACAAAATCGAGCAGGGCAAAATTCAGGAAGTGTATTTCATAACCAACCGGTAACATTTTTCGTATTCTCAAACTAGTGAGAATAAAGTAACAACCCCGACTCTCCTTCATGAAAGCCTCCATCCGCACAACCTACGGCTCCCCCGATGTGATAACCATTAAAGAAGTTGAAAAACCAACACCAAAAGCAAACGAAATTCTGGTTCGCGTTTATGCCACTACTGTAAATCGTACAGACTGTGGTGCTCTTTGGGGAAAACCTTTTGTTTACCGTTTCTTCATCGGGTTGTTCAAACCCAGAAATGAAATTACCGGAACCGACTTTGCCGGTGTAGTTGAAGCTGTGGGACAAAATGTTACAAGCTTTAACGTTGGGGATCGTGTTTGGGGATTTGATGATAATACATTGCCCTCACATGCCGAATACATGGCTATTGATACGAAGAAACCTGTCTTAAAAATACCGAATGGCTTTACGTTCGAAGAGGCAGCTGCCAGCGCGGAGGCCGCACACTATGCTTATAACTTTTTGAACAAGGTAAAGCTTGCACCGGGTAATAAAGTTTTGGTGAATGGCGGAACAGGTGGTATAGGTTCAGCGGCAATCCAGTTTTTAAAAAGCATGAATATTTTTGTTACAGCAGTATGCCACTCACAATACAATGATCGTGTTCTGGCACTGGGGCCTGATCGCATAATCCACTACGATAAAGAAGATTTTACCCAAGACAATGAAAAATATGATTTCGTTTTTGATGCCGTAGGTAAAAGTTCATTTAAACCATGTACAAAAATTTTAAAGGATAAAGGTGTATATATATCTTCTGAATTAGGGCCTGGCGCTGAAAACCTGTATTTGCCTTTGCTGACTTCCATCAAAGGAGGAAAGAAAGTTATATTCCCTATTCCGATTGACATTTCAAAAAGTCTCGTCTATGTGGCTGACCTGGCAGAGAAAGGAAAATTCAAGCCGCTTATTGATCGCACCTACTCACTTGATGAAATCAAAGAAGCTTTTGCGTACGTAAACTCCGGGCAGAAGATTGGGAATGTGGTTATTAAGTTACCAGAATAAACTTTGTATCAGGAATTCTTAAAGTTACAAGCTTTGAGTTGGGAGTTACGAGTCAAAGGATTACTTCAAACCGGTAGCTCGAAACCCAAAGCTCGTAACTATTTCACATCCCCATCATCACAAACGCACCCCAGTAATACGGGTCTTTGTACTTAGTCATGAGTTGGAGTTGGGCCTGTTTAAAAGCACGTTGCTTATTACCCAACTTGAGCCAATTCGTGTAAAAGTTTGTCATCAGTTGTTGGGTGGCTGCATCATCCACTTTCCATAAACTCATAATCATCGCATCGGCACCGGCCACGAGGAAAGCGCGCTGCAAACCGTACACCCCTTCACCCGATTTTACATCACCAAGTCCCGTTTCGCAGGCGCTGAGCACAACCAGGTCAGTGCCCTCCAGGTTCAGGTTCATAGCTTCATAAGCGGTAAGCACACCGTTATCGTTACTGGAAATATCGGTGCCACCTCCGCTTATCGACTTACCGGCTCCGGCCAGAATCAATCCGGAACGCAGCAACGGATTGTTGGTGGCATTCTCTGCATTTACACCAAACACCGATCCGCCCCCACCTTCTACATCTTTAAGAAAATAACCATGCGTGGCGATGTGTACCAATGCCGGACCTTTAATCGCCTTTACATTGGCTTCAGTAGCCTGCTTTTCCATGAACTGGCTAATCTGATATCCCGATGCCTTGAGTAAGCGAGCCACGCCATCCACTTCTGTTTTAGTGCCCGGCAAAGAAGAAATTTCGCTGGTAGCATAATCAGGGAAACCGAGAAGGAAAGCACTCTTCCTTGGGGCACCCGGTTTTTTTGCTTTTAGTGCAATTAAATCTTTCGAATTACCAATAATCACCAGGTCGTAACGATTCAACACGAAATCGCCATCTGGCTTTTTCAGCGTGTTCAGGTTAAGTTGATTGTACACACCATCGGGCGATATATAAATCATCTTCCGGTTACCCAGTTCTGGTTCAATCCTGCTCCAATACTGATCGTACGAATATCCATCCGCTATTTTTTCATGAATGGCATTTCGATAAAATCTTGCATATCGGGTTTCCAGCTGATTGCCATTTTCCAGTATGACCATGCGTGGCGTTTCCAACCCCTTTTTCAAGACCAGCGCTACATAGCGAACATCATCAGTAAAATCCTGATTGAACCCACGCACACGCACAATATCAACCACTGCTTCGGTATCGGTTAATAGTCCAAGAACTTGCTTGTAGCTGATTTTTTGTGATGAATACCCGGCCGAGAAATCTGTTGACCGCTCGGACAAGGAACGTTCCATCGCGTTGGCTTTACGTTCCATATCAGCCAGGTCAATCTTTTGTTCTTTCAACTCTTCTTTAGAGTAGGCATACAGGCGAGCTAGTTGTTCCTTCTGGTCAAGCCAATGCAAATAATCTTGTTTCAGTTTTTCGTCATTGCCTTTCAGAATAGTCTCCTTCACTTTGTTGGTAGAGTTCAGCAAAATGGCTTTGGTGGCGATGTGATAATCATAAAAATCCTGAACTACCTGGGGTTGTTCAATATGTGCTTCAATAGCAAAATTGAAGAAACGCTGAAAGCGTGGCGAGGTGATGTCCCAATACTTTGTTTTTTCCGCTTCACTCATAGGCGGAAAGTATTGATTAATGAAGTCGATGGTCTTATCCATCACCTCGCGGTACATCATATAGGCTTTATCTAACCGACCGGTTTTCCAATAAAGTATGGCCACATCTTCCTGCGACCGCACAAAGTCAGGATGGCTTGATCCTAATGTTGATTCGCGTATGGTAAGCGCTTTGTTCAATAGTGTTTCAGCCTCTGCGTTTCTACCTTGTATGCGATAGAAGTTCCCAAGATCGGCTGTTACCTTGGCAAAAGAGGGGTGTTGTTCAGTGAATTTCTTTTTATAGACATCAGACGCAGTTTTAAGCAGCGCCTCGACCTTATCCATTTTGCCCATTTGGATATAAAGAATACCCAGTTGGTTCAACAGGTTAGCATACTCCGGATTGCTCTTTTGCCCCCGGTTTTCATAAATAGATTTAATATTCAGGTAAGCCTTCTCCGCATCTTCAAACTTACCTGCCGCCTGGTAAACATTGGCGAGGTTAGATAGAAACTGTCGGTTTTCAAATGATTTCTTCCCTTTAAGTACATTAGTTTTTTTTAGTGCAACTTCAGCTACACCGCTAGCCTCTGTCATCACCTGAATAGCCTCATCAAAGCGGCCCATGGTCTGAAACAAAACAGCCTTATTGTTTAATAGAATGGCATACTGCAAACTCTGATCACCAAACCTCTTCTTACCCTGTTCCAGGGCTAAATTAAATGTCTTCTCAGCATCATTATACCGACCAAGTTGCTGTTGCAATTTTGCTTTGCTGTTTAGGTTGGAAACATACGCTGCGCTATTTATACCTTTTGAGTTTTCAGCTGATTTAATTGACCATTCAATAAACTCCTCTGCCTGCTGAAATTTTGACTGTGCCAAATAAACCAATGCCATGGTTGAAATACATCGTAGATAGATCACCTCACCTGTCAGGTAATTGTTCTCCATGAAAGTCTTCGCATTTTCAAATTCGATTTCAGCAAGTTGAAAAGCACGGAACTGAGCGTAGTAACTAATAGCACGCTCAAGGATATCCCGAGCCTGATCTATTTTTGTTTTTGTGCTCTCATCTTTATAGGCATAGAAACCGCGCGACCAGCCTTCACCTTTTTGCTCAACGTCCAGAAACCCTGAATTTTCATTTACCGAAATGGCGAACTGAAAATCAACCGAGTCGAGTTTGGCTTTCGACTCCGCACCCGCATCACCTAATGCTTTTGTCAACCAGTCCTGGGCATTTAACGTTACGGAAAAACAAATAAGGGTAATAAAAGCTGCACTACGCATGACCGTAAAATTGAGAGTTGTTTTGTAACCTCTAAATTACTTCGTTTACGAAATTATTCCATGTTAAGTTGATGAAATGTCCACTCCCCTGAAATTGCCCCGTTCCGCTGCAGATGCCATTATACAGGTTTTGAAAGATGTATTTGTGCATAACAAGTATGCAGATAAAGCGCTGGAAAAGGCTTTTAAGGCCTTACCTCGTATGAGCGATGATGACAAGGCTGTAATTGCGGAATCCAGTTATGCCATAATACGCCTTTACCGGTTGCTTCAAACGGTAAGCCATAGCGATAGTTTATGGAAAATCTTAGGTGCCTGGATAGTGCTAAACAATTTTGAGCTTGATAACTGGAAGGAATTTGGATCCCTTAATGCTGCCGCTATTCAACAACGGTTTGAGGACGTAAAGTCAGATCGGAAAATCCGGGAGTCCATTCCGGACTGGCTGGATGAACGAGGCGAACAGGAACTTGGAGGTAAGTGGGGTGCTTTAATCGCTGCATTGAATCAACCTCCGGTGATTACCTTGCGGGTCAATACGCTAAAGCTAACCATTGAGGAACTGCAACACCAATTGGATGATGAAGGCTATGAAACAACTGTCGTAGAAGAATACCCGGAAGCGCTTGTTCTCTCCAAGCGGAAAAACATTTTTCAATCGCGTGCTTTTCAGGAAGGTTTGTTTGAAGTTCAGGATGCCGGCTCGCAAAGTATTGTGCCCTTTTTGCAGGTTGAGCCGGGTATGAGGGTAATTGATGCCTGTGCCGGCACCGGAGGAAAATCGTTACACCTGGCTGCACGCATGCAAAACAAAGGACGATTGATTTCCATGGATGTGGCCGATTGGAAACTGGAAGAATTTAAAAAGCGGGCACGCAGGGCCGGTGTTCATAACTTTGAAACCCGAACAATTGAAACAGCGAAAAGTATAAAACGTTTTCATCAAACAGCTGATCGTCTTTTGTTGGATGTTCCCTGTTCAGGATTAGGTGTGCTGAAGCGAAACCCGGATGCGCGATGGAAACTGAAACCGGAATACATCACCAAAATTATCAACACCCAAAAGGATATTCTTCAAAACTATTCATTAATGCTTAAACCCGGTGGGATATTGGTTTATTCTACCTGCAGCATACTGCCCTCCGAAAATGAAAATCAGGTTAAGCATTTTTTAGAAAAGAATTCACAACAATTTATTTTGGAAGAGGAAAAGACAATTGAGCCATCCACCTATACCGATGGATTTTATATGGCACGACTAAAGCGTTTATCGTAACTTTTTTAACTTCGCCACAAACATTACACTGTTGAAAATACTTTACAAGATTTATACCCTTTGGGTAATTATCGTTTTCAGTTTTTTTATGATCCTATTTCTTCCAGGAATCATGATTCCCTTTTTGTTGGGCAATCGGTTCTCCTGGATGGGGTATAAATTTTTGTGGATCTGGTCGTGGGTATTCAGCAAACTCACTGCCATTCGCTTTGAACTTCTCCATCGGAATAAAATTAAAAAAGGAAAATCCTACATCTACGTAAGTAATCACACCTCGTTTCTCGACATTCCGGGTGTACGACTCATTATCCCAGGAGAATTCAGACCCATTGCAAAAAAAGAATTATTGAAAATTCCGGTGTTTGGATTTATTGTGAAAGCGGGTACCGTAGTGGTTGACCGAAGTAGCCATGAAAGCCGGAAGAAAAGCGTTGAGTACGCCCGAAAAATTTTACAGATGGGGATTTCCATGCTCATTTTTGTTGAAGGTACACAAAACCGAACCAGAGAATTATTGCAACCCTTCAAGGATGGTGCGTTCCGGTTAGCTATTGATACCCAAACACCCATAATGCCTTTGGTTGTTGTTGGAGCGGGCAAACTCATGCCCCCTGGAAAACTTGATCTTCGGCCGGGTAATATAAAAGTTATTGCAGGCGATGAGATTTCTGTTGAAGGACTAACTACTGAAGATCAAAGTCAACTTAAACAAAAAACGTTTGAGGTTATGAAACAAATGCTCGAACAGAATCTCTAGCAACTTTAATCAAATCATAGCTTATAGCGGAACGTAAACTACTTTTTTGGTTTCGAAAAAATCCTCTTTGAAATAATCAGAAAGATTATAGAGCGCATAGGGTTTTTTCAATTCAGCTAACTCTTCCTCCAGGTCTCCGCCTTTTAAATAAAGTATTCCATTGTCCAGGTCATGGACAGATTCCTTCTTCACTTTATTGTGTACCCAGCCGTAAAATTCCTTTAATCGCGTAACGGCACGGCTCACAATAAAGTCGTATTCGGTTTTCAATTGTTCCGCACGCATTTGTTCTCCCCTTACATTCCTTAATCTCAGTGCCTCGGCCACGGCATTCACTACGGTAATCTTTTTACCAATAGAATCCACCAGGTGAAAATTTGTTTCCGGAAAAAGTATGGCCAACGGTATACCCGGAAAGCCTCCGCCAGTTCCAACATCAAGTACATCGGCACCGGGCCTGAAGGTCATTACCTTTGCTATCCCAAGGGAATGCAAGACGTGATTGACATAAAGGTTATCAATATCCTTGCGGGAGATGACATTTATCTTTTCGTTCCATGCTTTATATAAGGAACCAAGTTCGCCAAACTGACGAGTCTGCTTGTCGGTTAACGAAAAATACTTTTGGATTGGCTCAACGGATGCAGACACTTAATTCCAGGTTATGGGCGATGTGGCGGCTTCATATTCATTTCCCTTCACATCGCGTACATACACATGGAATGCTATGGGGTTTGAATGATTCGGAACTTCCTTCATCCAGATTTTTGAAGCAATAAAGTTCCGTTTGTCTTCCAACTGGTTTAGGGGATTCCGTTTTGGAGGGGTGTATGAATAAATTTGTCCTTCATGATGCTCAACCATGAAGAGATCGTTCATGATATCACCTGCACGGTAATCCTCGTTAAAATCCTGTAATGATGTAATTATAATTTCCTCCACCGAATACTTTGGGCCGAGATAGCCAAACTCACACGACAACGCATAAGACTCAGTTACACCAAATTTTCCTACGGCTACGTAATCTAAAATGATCGGAAAAATTACCATGACCAAACTATCACTTGATTGTAGTTGTGTGCCTTCCGGCATTACTTCAATTCGATCATAAACATAGTACGGTAATTTCTCACAGCAAGACTCATACAGGGTTACAACTAACCACAGCGAAAAAATTGCTAATACTTTCCGAAACATATTTTCTTATATATGATCGCGCTTATTCTTAACCATATCGAACATAAGCTCGCGCGCCCGGTGTAGCTGAGCCTTTACAGTACCCAAAGGCGCCTCAATTTCTGCCGCTATTTCCTCGTACGACAATTCATTGAAGTAACGAAGCCTCACCAGCTTTTGGTATTTCGGGGGTAGCTTATCGACAAACACTTGGATCAATTCTTCCTTCTGCGCCTTAATGGCTTCTTCCTGCGGATTCAGGTTTTCATCCTCCACATCAATAGACACACCCTCGCCATTATCATCGGTAAAAGTATTACTGATGCTGAGCGTATTCAGTTTCTTTTTACGAATGTGATCGATGGTGTTATTGGTGGCTATTCGGAACAACCAGGTGGAAAAAGTGAAATCTTTTTTAAACCGGTGCAGGCTTTTAAATGCCTTGGCAAACGATTCAATGGTAAGATCTTCGGCATCATCCACATTGCGTACCATTTTCAATATCATATGGTACACCGGTCGCTTATACCGCTGCATGAGCTTGGCAAAGGCCTGCTCATCGCTGTTGTTCACAGCTTCATCGATCAGGCGAAAGTCTTCCAGTGCTTTCGATGAAAAACGGCCTTCTAGCTCTTCCATTGTACTTTTTTGGTTACTAATGCAACCGTACCCGTTGAAATATAGTAAATCGCAAAAAGAAAATCTAAAAGCGGTACCGTCCAGGCTTCAAATTTGTGCCCAACTCGTTTAGCGAAGAGATGTACGGTGCCTGCCACAGTAAAAACCCGTAGAACCAAGGCAACCGGCACCCACCAAAAATCCGGTAACAGGTAAATGAGCACCCCACCAAGTAACCAGGTTAACAGGTGTGAAATCGTGAATAAACCAAAAATAAAGCGATGTTTGAATTTGTAAAACTTGCCCACGCTTAAATGTCTGATTTTCTGCTGAACGAATTCACGCCAGATCTGTTTCGGGGTTGAAGTTACAATTGCACCCGGATCGGTACAAACGGCTGCATTACTTCCAGTGGCATGACGGTTAACAAAAAGATCATCATCACCACCCGTTATACCTAAATATTCATTAAATCCTTTGTTTTGAAGAAAGAGTGATTTGCGATAAGCCAGGTTTCTACCCACCCCCATATAGGGGTAACCTAGCCAGGCGAATGAGAAGTATTGCAGAGCTGTAAACAGTGTTTCATACCGGATGAACAAATTCAGAAAGCCTTGCTTTTTTTGGTACGGTGAAAATCCGAGCACAAACTGTGTTTGTTCATTAAAATGTGATGACATGGATTGCACCCACGTGTTGCCCACTGGCCGACAATCAGCATCGGTAAGCAAAATAATATCATAATGCGCAGCTTTTATACCCAGTGTTATACCGTATTTCTTACCATTGGCATGAGGAGGCAAATGCTCCACCTTAACAATACGAAGCCGGTTATCCTTTTCTGCTTCTTCGCGGAGAAAATCAAAGGTCCCATCGTTTGAGCGATCATCCACAATGATAACTTCAAATTGTGGATGGTTTTGCGCAAGCAATAGTGGCAATAATGCGCGAAGATTTTCCTCCTCATCGTGTGCGCAAACAATAACGGAAACGGGCTGATGGATTACCTCCACTTTTGAATTTTGCTTCCTGGTCGATGCTACCCCAAAGGCTAAAAAGAAAATAAGCTGGCAGACAATAGAAGCAAAAAAAAGAGTCAGTAAGATGAGCAATGCGCGGATGGATTAAATTTAACCGTGCAAATATAAAGGTAGATTAACGCGCAGAAAGGAATTTGCTTTAAACGCATTCAAAATTTTACAAAGAGGTTTTTTAACTGGATAAGGGTATTTTTGCGACAGCCTTACAAGCGGCTTTTATGAAATTCTCACTCACCGGAAAAGACCCGAAATCCTCCGCCCGTGCAGGTGTACTGTCCACCGATCATGGTGAAATTCACACACCCATTTTTATGCCTGTAGGTACAGCGGGGTCTGTCAAGGCCGTGCATCAGCGTGAGCTGGAAAACGATATAAAAGCAGAAATTATTCTCGGCAACACCTACCACTTGTACTTACGCCCGGGAATAGAGTTGCTGCAAACAGCAGGAGGCTTGCATGCTTTTAATGGCTGGCGTAAACCTATACTTACCGACAGCGGGGGCTACCAGGTATACTCCTTATCTGAAACTCGGAAAATCAAAGAAGAGGGCGTGACCTTCAAATCCCACATTGACGGTTCAAAACATATATTCACACCCGAAAACGTAATGGATATCCAGCGCGCTATTGGCGCAGACATCGTAATGGCGTTTGATGAATGTACGCCCTATCCGTGCGAATACAAATACGCCAAAAAATCAATGGAGCTAACCCATCGCTGGCTCGACAGGTGTATTACGCGCATTAATGAAACGGATCCCTACTACGGATATGAACAATCACTGTTCCCAATCGTTCAGGGAAGCGTATATAAAGATCTTCGCGAACAATCCGCTGAATTTGTTGCCTCAAAAAATCTAAGTGGAAATGCTATTGGTGGTTTATCCGTAGGCGAACCGCATGAAGATATGTACGAAATGACTTCACTGGTCTGCAACATTCTTCCGCAGGATAAAGCGCGGTACCTCATGGGCGTAGGTACACCCGAAAACATTCTGGAGTGCATTGCTTTAGGCATTGATATGTTCGATTGTGTAATGCCTACACGGAACGCACGCAATGGTATGCTCTTTACTACAGAAGGCATCGTTAACATCCGGAATGAGAAATGGAAGAATGACCTGTCACCCATTGATGAAGCCTTAGGGGGTTATGTGAGCACGTTTTATTCGAAAGCCTATTTGCGCCATTTAATCATTAGTAAAGAGATTTTAGGCGCACAAATTGCTTCTATACACAACCTTACATTTTACCTGTGGTTGGTAAAAGAGGCAAGAAACAGAATTATGGATGGCTCCTTTACAGCATGGAAAGCTCAAATGGTAAAGAAGGTGGCCACAAGGCTTTAGTCGTTTAAATAATAATATTACGCTGTGAAACTCATAGACCGGTACATAGTAAAGCAATTTCTCACCACCTTCATTTTTGTGGTGCTTATGCTGTTGGCCGTTATCACCGTAATTGACCTGACTGAAAAAACAGACAAATACGCCAAAGCTGGTTTAAACTGGTGGCAGATTTTAGGTTATTATGCCGATTTTCTACCCTGGATTGCGGGTTTGGTCACTCCGATTACTGTGTTTATTGCTGCCGTTTATGTTACGGCCCGATTGGCCGGAAGAACGGAAATCATTGCCATTCTAAGCAGCGGAGTAAGCTTTCGCAGGCTGCTTGTTCCCTACTTTGCAGGTGCATTGCTCATTGCCTCCATAAGCTTTTGGCTTAACGGTTGGGTTATCCCCAATTCAAATAAAACCCGACTGGCTTTTGAGATTGCTTACCTGAATAAAAATTCCAATCCGAACCTGCGCAACATTCATTTACAAATTTCACCCAACACATTTATTTACATTCAGAGCTATAACAGCTCTACCGATAAGGGGTATCAGTTTACTTTGGAGCGTTTCGAGAACAATAAACTGATTGAGAAACTAACGGCCAGCCGTATTGAATGGGATACCGCCAAATCAAAATGGACGTTACGCGACTGGAAATTAAAACGCATTGAACTCGTTTTTGAAAAAGTAAAGGCCGATTCAGTTGGAGATAAAATTACTTCCGGGCTTGCCCTGGACACCACCCTGGTTATTCATCCAAAAGAATTTAAAAACGACTATCGCAAATTCGATGGTCTTACCATTTCCGAACTAAAAGATTATATTAAAACCCTTCGCTTCCGCGGATCAGCAGGAATTGAAACCTACGAAGTAGAGTTGTTTACCCGGTACGCATCTCCCGTTTCCATTTTCATACTAACCTTCATGGCGGTGATTGTTTCATCGCGTAAAAGCCGGGGCGGAACGGGCTATCAAATTGCGATTGGCTTTGTGTTGTCATTTATCTTCATCATGTTTTTTATTTTGTTCAGATCATTTGCTGAAAGTGGTGCATTACCACCTATGATTTCGGTATGGATTCCATCTCTCATTTTCGGAACGCTTTCCATATTCATGTACAAATACGTTCCGCGATAAATGGCAACTACTACTGATTACCTCAAACTCCATTTCATAGTTTTTCTTTGGGGATTTACAGCTATACTCGGGTTGTTGATTTCCATTCCTTCTGTGGAGATGGTTCTTTACCGCACGTTATTAGCAGCCTTGGGCATGGGGGCCTTTATGCTTTGGCGAAATGGCTCCTTCCAGGTATCCAAAGTCGATAGCATCAAATTAATATTGATAGGCTCTATTGTTTGTTTTCATTGGTTGGCCTTTTTCGGATCGGCCCGCGTTTCAAATGCATCTGTTAGTCTGGTGGGCTTTGCCACTAATTCATTATGGGCAGCCATGCTTGAACCCTGGATGAATCGCAACCGGATTAAAAAATTCGAATTGTTACTCGGGCTGGTAGTTATTGTAGGATTATATGTTATTTTCTCCTTCAATTTTGAATACAAACTTGGATTGGCGTTAGGCATTGCTGCTGGATTTACGGCTGCATTATTTTCCGTGCTGAATGCTAAAATGGTCAGACGTATCGATCCCTACGCCATTACTTTCTATGAAATGATAGGTGCATTTATTGCCACAGCTCTTTTCTTACCGATTTATAAATACACCATTGCAGAGCAGGGTGAACTCCGGCTCATACCAACTTCATTGGATTGGGTTTATATAGCCCTGTTAGCCTGGGTTTGTACCGTCTACGCATTCTCCATGTCTGTTAAGTTGATGAAAAAGCTTTCTGTCTTTTTCATCCAGCTTACACTGAACCTGGAGCCTGTTTATGGAATCATTATGGCCCTGATTATACTGGGCAATTCTGAAAAAATGGGACTGAATTTTTATGCCGGCACGCTAATCATTATTAGTGCCGTGGTCTCCTACCCCTGGCTGAAAAAGAAATTTGACAAGCCGGTGTTTATGCGCTAAAGATTACCCGACCAATAACTAGCGCGAGGAAAATGATGCTTTAAATCAACGGGTTCTTCAAAAACACCAAACACGCTTGAGCCTGATCCGCTCATGCTTGAATAAAGTGCGCCAGCTTCATAGAAACTTTTTTTTATCGAAGCAATCTCATGAAATTTTTGAAATACAGATTGCTCAAAATCATTCTTGAGACTATCGCGCCAGGCTGAAATACCTGAATTCAAAACAGCTCTAAGGTCCAGTTCAGGTTGTGTAGGCCTAACCATTGCATAGGCATCAGCTGTTGAAACATGAATGGCAGGCTTAACCAAAACTAAAAACTTCCCCTGCAGGTTAACATCAACCTCCTGCAGCACTTCCCCTCTGCCCGAACCAAGCATGGGTCTGTTTTCAATAAAAAAAGCACAATCGCTCCCTAATTGTGCGGCATATGTTTTCAATTTTTCTGTGGATAGATTTAATCGAAATACCTGATTAATCAAAAGAAGCGTAGCGGCAGCATCGGACGAGCCACCACCCAAACCGGCTCCAGAAGGTATTATTTTATGAAGATGTATTTTAGCCTCACCAAAATTGAAATCATTTTGGAGCAGCCTGAACGCTTTAACACATAAATTTTCTTCCAAATCACCAGGAAGCGCAATACCGGTGCAGGTAAATGAAAATCTGGTGGCCGGAATTAGTTCAAGAATATCTGTCCACGGTACCGGATAAAAACATGTTTCAATATTGTGGAATCCATCCGGTCTTTTTGAAAGGATATGCAGTCCAAGATTGATTTTACACGAAGGAAATGAAACCATAGATACCAAACGCATCCGGCAAAAGTCAATCCGGTTGCCGGATGCAAAGGAATTATTTTGTCAAGCGCTCAATTAAATCTTCGGTGATTCCAGTGGAAGAAAAGCCACCATCGTGCATCAGGTTTTGCATTGTCACCATACGTGAATAGTCGGAGAACATAAGCACAATATAATTAGCGCAATCTTCTGCCGTAGCATTACCCAATGGTGACATCATTTGTGCATAATCATAAAACACATCGAACCCCGAAATGCCAGCTCCGGCTGTTGTTTTAGTTGGCGACTGTGAAATCGTATTTACCCGCACATTCTTCAGTTTAGCAAAGCGATAACCATAACTCCGCGCTATCGATTCGAGTACTGATTTTGCCTGCGCCATATCGGAGTAATCCGGAAATGTGCGCTGCGCGGCAATGTAAGAGAGTGCAAGAATTGACCCCCATTCGTTCATGGCATCTGTCTTCTCGGCAGTTTGCATTACCTTGTGAAAGGAAAGACCGGAAATATCAAGGGTCTTTAAAAACCAATCATAGTTCAGATCTCCGTACCCTTTGTCTTTCCTTACGTTGGGACTCATACCAATGGAATGCAATACAAAATCAAGCTTACCACCCAATACCTCTACCGACTTTGTAAAAAGTGTATTTAAGTCCTGCTCAGAAGTAGCATCTGCAGGAATGATCTCTGCATTACACATTTTGGCCAACTCGTTTATTTTGCCCATGCGCATGGCTATGGGTGCATTGGTAAGGGTGAAACTACCCCCCTCTTCTTTCACTTTGAGGGCAGTTTTCCACGCTATTGAGTTTTCATCCAGGGCACCGAAAATGATGCCGCGCTTTCCTTTTAATAAGTTATAGGCCATAGTTAAAAATTTTCTAAAAGTATTCTAATTCTGACTGTCAGACAATAGGCAAAAACAACCATAAAAACCCTTTAAATCTTGCATTACCTGCAGATTTATTACTAATTTTAATCTACCCTAAACCCCACGAATTATGGATGTTCCTCATGAATTTCTCGACTCCTGGAGTCAGTATATGTATTTGGGGGCAATTGCCTTCATCGTTCTTGGATTCCTTGTCCTTGGCTATCACGAATTCCGCATATTAATTATCAAAGACCTAAAGGAGAAATACGATTATGTAAACCTTAATGAAATAAAATATTTCTGGTACGCCATTATCGCGTTTATTGTCGCGGCCTTCCTGTTCTTTAACACCCTGGCCACCGACATGATACACAAAAGCGGTATGACCTGGTTCTATGTTAGATTATTCATAACCACAAGCTTTGCTATTATCTTTTATTTTATCTTCTTCAGCGCAGTGCGCATTTATTACCCTCGCTTTGTAGAAAAGCGGCTGCGTAAACTTCGCAATAAACCACGGGTTTCTCCGGATGGAAATACCATGCGCAAGCTTACAGAACAAGAGGAGGATGCTCACCTGGAGGAAAGCATGATTGAAGAAGAGCTCTTTCATTCCATTGACTATGATGTTTGGGTTGACGAAAAAACCGGGCATAAGAAAATCGAAAAGTATTTCGCCTACCAGCATTCAGAAGAATGTCCGGAATGTGGGTATTTTACGTTTAGAATTGATCGTGAGGAACTTGAAAAGGCCCCCACCCTTAATGAGACGGGGTTATTTATCAAGCACTTTCAGTGCAGCTATTGCAATCACCGGGAGGGACGTGAGCAGATACTCGCTAGACTATCCTCCAACGTTTAATTAATTGAGAATAAAACATTATAGCTGCGGCAAAAATTTATATTTGCCGCAGCTTTTTTATGCGTCCATCTTCTGAACAACCGGTTGGTATTTTTGATAGTGGTATTGGGGGTTTAACCGTAGCCCACGCCATTCGAACCGAATTACCACACGAAAACATTATCTATTTTGGTGATACCGCACACCTGCCTTACGGTGATAAATCAGAAGCAGCCATACAAGCTTACTCCGTTAAAATTGCCGATGCCCTTTTAAAGAAGGGGTGTAAAGTGATTGTTATTGCTTGCAACTCAGCAAGTTCTGCTGCCTATGAGTTGTTAAAGGAATATGCAAGGCACATAAAAATTATAAACGTGATTGACCCCATGATTGAACTGGTGGCAAATAGATTTGCCAATAAGCACATCGGGTTAATCGGAACTAAACGCACCGTGCAATCGGGTGTATATGCACGAAAAATAGAAGAGTTAAACGAAGGGATAACCCTTCATTCACTGGCTACTCCCTTACTGGCGCCCATGATTGAAGAAGGCTTCTTTGATAATAAAATCAGTCATGAAATTATTGCTCAGTACCTGGCCGAACCCGAATTGCAAAATATAGAAGCGCTCATTTTGGCGTGCACCCATTATCCCTTAATTAAAACTGAGATTAATGATTATTACAACAACCAAATGGTCATACTGGATTCATCGCAAGTAGTAGCCGTTGCATTGAGGAAATACTTAAACGAAGAAAACCTGCTGAATTTAGCAGGGGGTGATAAACATGAGTTCCTGGTTTCCGACTATACCGATTCCTTTGAGGCTTCAACACGGATTTTCTTTCAAAAACCAGTTCATTTGGAACGGTATCCCTTATGGAACTAAGCTTAACCCATGTATTGTTTTCTTTCATTTTTAGCAAAAAAACTCACATTTAATTGGCATTTTTATAAATTCATAAAAGACCCTTAACCTTAAAATGTTGTTAATACAGATTTCAAATGAAGTATTTTTTAGCCTATAGTATAGTTTTAATCTTTCTGCTCAAGGCCGCATCGTCCTATAGTCAGTCAATTGCCTATTTGGATAGTCTGGAAAGTCAATTAGCCATCAAAATGCATGATACGGCTCGTGTAAGTTTATTGTTATCCCTAGCCAATTCTTATACTTTTAAAAATTTCAAAAAAAGCCTGGCCTACGCAAAAGAGGCCACTTTACTTGCTGATCAGACTAATGATCAAGACCTAAAACTGAGAGCTCACAGAGAACTAGGATTGATTTTTAGCCTGGGGGGGGATTACACCTCAGCTTTAAGTCACGAAACACTAGCCCTTCAACTTGGCATTGATAAAAAGGACTCGACAGAGATCGGTAGAAGTTATAGTAACATAGGTAATTATTACTATGAAATTGGTGTTTATGATGATGCCTACTTTTATCTGACTACCGCCTATAGCATTCTCAATAAAGGAACAATTTCAAAAGACGATTCCTTGCTCATGAATATTGTTATCCACAATGTGGGCAGGGTATTCAAAGAGATGGGGCAATATGAAACAGCCTTACAACACTTGCGGCTTGCCCAAAAGGTTAGCTTCAAGCTTGACGATAAAGAAGGAAATCCTTATGCATTGGATGAGATCGGAGATGTGATGCTAAGAATTGGCAAGTATGACTCCGCATTGATTTATCTGCAACAATCCTTAAAGGAAACAAATCATCTGTTGTCACTCAACCCTGAAAACATTGTAAAAGAACTTCGCACAAAAACGCTTATAAAAATTGCCAAGGTGTACTCAGCTCTAAAAGAGTATGATAATGCCCTGGCTTATTACGACTCTACCTCCCGTTTGCATGAACTCACGAATAATCAATACGGCATTGCTGAGGTTGAATTGGGAAGAGGTACCTTATTCCTTAATAGGCAAAACTTTGTTGAAGCTGAAAACCATATTGACATAGCACTTGAATCGGCAAAAAAAATAAACGCAAAAATCCTTGAGATCAATTGCTACAACGAACTGGCCAAACTTTGGGAATTAAAAGGCGACTTTAAACAATCGCTTGAATTTTTCAAGAAATATAAATTTTTAAACGATAGTTTGTTTAGTGAAGAAATGCAGCAAAAACTTTTCCGCGACCAGGTGCGGTTTGCCACAGCATCAAAAGATGAACAGATACAATCATTAACAAGACTTGAAGAGTTCAGAAAAACAGAAATCAAACGGCAGGAGTTTATAAGCAACGTACTGGTAGTTGTTATGGCACTGGTGGTAATTTTGCTTGTAACCGTTTATCGTAGTGGCCAGCGAAGAAAACGAATTAATACACTACTCTTGCAACACCAGGAAGAAATGGAGAAAAGAAGTGTTGAGCTTGAGCAGCTTAACCAGGTTAAGGATAAATTCTTTTCCATCATTTCTCATGACCTACGCTCCCCGATTAGTGCATTGGCCGGCCTGCTTGATCTTATGGACAAAGGAGCTATTCACAGCGATGAATTACCCATGGCGATAAAAGAATTAAGAATTCGTTTTAACCATACCCGAACGCTTCTGAATAACCTGTTGGACTGGACACTCTTGCAAATGGATAAAATAAATTTGCAGCCTGCTAAAATCAGCCTTAAAAATCTAGCGGATGAGAATATTGAACTCATTCAATCCCTCCAGTCGAAAGAAATAAAACTGACTAATTCAGTTTCGCCAACTGCTTTCGCCCATGCCGACAGCAACACCATTAACCTGGTTATTCGCAACCTGATCAGCAACGCACTGAAATTCACCAACGAAGGAGGTGAAATAAAGATAGCTTCTGAAGAACAGAAAAATGAATGGGTAATTTCGGTTAGTGATAATGGGGTAGGTATGAAACCCGAAGTAGTGAACATGCTTTTCGATAAAATTAACCCCTACAGCACCCGCGGAACAGCCAATGAAAAGGGTACCGGACTGGGTTTAATACTCTGCAAGGAATTTGTAGAGAAAAACAATGGCCGCATATGGGTTGAAAGCAAAGAGGGTCAGGGCAGCACATTCTGGTTTACCCTTCCGAAGGCCTGAAACACAACTTTTTGATCGCTTAAACTGTTATAAGCATTCAGCCTGTCACATATTGATGGGATGCCTGAATAACAGTAACTTTGTGCCTTAATGGAGCACCAATGAGTGATCAAATCCTTCACGAATGCGGAATTGCCCTGATCCGCCTGCGCAAACCTCTTTCTTATTACATCGAAAAGTATGGCCCAACGTATGCCATGAACAAAATGTTCATTTTGATGGAAAAGCAGCATAACCGGGGACAGGACGGAGCGGGTATTGCCAACATTAAAATTGATCTGGAAGCCGGGCGTAGGTATATCAGCCGGTATCGTTCAGTAAAACAACAACCCGTTGCTTCCTTGTTTAAAAAGATCGGCAAAAAGTACCGTAAGGCACAAAAAGAAGGAAAAGAGAAATTCAGAAACGAGAAATGGCTTAAAGAAAATGTTGCCTTTACAGGGGAGCTTTGGCTAGGTCATCTCCGGTACGGAACACATGGAATAAATAATATTGAAAGCGTTCATCCGTTTTTGCGCCAAAATAACTGGCGTAGCCGTAACCTGGTTATGGCGGGCAACTTTAACATGACCAATGTTGACGAACTTTTTGATTTACTAATCAACATTGGTCAGCACCCCAAAGAAAAAGTAGACACCGTTACTGTAATGGAGAAAATTGGGCATTTTTTAGATGAAGAAGTGCAAAGCCTGTTTGAGCTCTATAAAGATAAATACGGTAATCAGGAGATTTCTGAAATTATTGAAAATGAAATCGATTTACACCGTGTATTAAAAAGAGCATGCAAAGATTTTGATGGCGGCTACGCCATGGCTGGTTTAACAGGGTCGGGTTCTGCTTTTGTCGTGCGCGATCCTAATGGTATTCGGCCAGCTTACTACTATGCTGATGATGAGGTGGTAGTGGTGGCCTCTGAAAAACCTGCTATAAAAACTGCCTTTAATATCGATTACAATCAGATCGAAGAAGTTAGGCCAGGACATGCGCTCATCATTACTAAAAGTGGAGAATTAGCTCAGCATGAAATAATAAAGCAAGGTGAAAAAAAATCATGCAGCTTTGAACGCATTTATTTCTCGCGTGGAAACGACCCCGATATTTACCAGGAAAGAAAAAAACTTGGCCGCCTTTTGGTTCCACAGGTTCTTCGGGCGATTCACTTTGATCTAAAAAATACTGTATTTTCTTATATACCCAACACAGCGGAGACGGCCTTTTATGGATTAATGGCTGGCGTTGAAGACTATCTGATCAATAAGCAAAAAGAAATCATTCTGGAAGGAAAGCCATCGGTGGATCCCATTGAAGATATTCTGTCCTTTCGGCCAAGAATAGAAAAGATTGTATTAAAAGATGCCAAGCTAAGAACTTTTATCACGGATGATCAACATCGTGATGACCTGGTAGCTCATGTTTACGATACCACCTATGAAGTAGTGAACCGTGGAAAAGATACATTAGTTGTAATTGATGATTCCATTGTTCGAGGAACTACACTGGAGAAGAGCATTCTCACTTTGCTGGATAAACTTGGTCCTAAAAAAATCGTTGTTGTTTCATCTGCACCCCAAATTCGTTTCCCGGATTGTTACGGTATTGATATGAGCCGCATGAGTGATTTTGTGGCCTTCCGTGCTATGATTGAACTTATAAAAGATCAAGGCAAAGATTACTTATTGGGCGAAGTGTACGACCAATGTCTGCAATCGAAAGGCGAGGAAAACTATGTAAAGAAACTTTATGCTCAGTTTACAAACGATGAAATCTCATCTAAAATAGCAGAAATCATTCGCCCGAAATCTATTAATGCGGAGGTTGAAGTTGTCTTTCAAACTGTAGAAAACCTGCACAAAGCTTGCCCCGGCCATTTAGGTGATTGGTATTTTACGGGTGATTTTCCAACACGCGGTGGAATGAAAGTTGCCAATCGGGCATTTGCCAACTACATGGAAGGAAAACTGGTACGGGCATATTAGTTCACTCAAATTTCCTTTTAAAAAGGTACAAAAGTTCATCACTTTAACAGCCTAAAGTTTGCTACTTTAGTAGTTCACATTAATGCTATGAATTACTGGCTACTAAAAACAGAACCCGAAACTTATTCCTGGGCCGATCTGGTGCGTGATAAGAAAACTGTTTGGGATGGTGTTAAAAACTTTCAGGCACGTAAAAACCTGAAGGCTATGAAAGCGGGGGATAAGGTCTTTATTTATCATACAGGAACTGAAAAGTCCGTTGCAGGCATCGCCTCAGTAAAAAAAGAAGCTTATCCAGATCCTAAAGATGCGGAATGGGTTGTAGTGGAACTTGTACCCGAAAAACCCTTGAAGAATTCAGTTGCCCTATCCACTGTTAAGGCAGACAAAAAACTATCCGCAATGGCCCTGGTTAAGTATGCGCGGTTATCCGTTCAACCTGTTAAGAGAGAAGAGTTTGATCGAATACTTGAGCTTAGTGAAAAGAAATGATTCACCCTGTAAAAATCATTCATTTAATTCTATTAAGTCTCTTGCTTTCTGGTGTTCAGCAAGTACAGGCTCAAATTCTGCAACCGTATCGCTTTGAAAAGGAACGCAAGTCCTCTGATGAGGATTTTACCATTATCTCCCTGAAAGAAGACGGGCTTGCTTTGGTAAGGGAAAAGAATAAGTATAAAAGTGGAAACAAAACATGGGAAGTTATTTTGCTTGACAGCACGCTACAGGAAAAAAATACTATTGAACTAGAGATTGACCAACGAAAAAATCTTATCGGGTATGAACATGCACCCGGATCTCTCTATCTGCTTTTTAAAGGTGGAGATAATTTCAAACTTCCGCTAGACCTTATAACCATACAAGTTGCGAGGGCCGAAATCGAACGCCATGAAATTAAAACAGAATTAAACTTTCAACTCTCTCAATTTATAAGGGTAGAATCTAATTTTATTTTTGGTGGCTACATAAATAGCGAGCCGGCAGTATTGCTGTATAATACCATAACAGAAAACCTTAAAGTATTGCCCGGATTTTTTCAGAAACAAACCGAATTGGTTGATCTGAGACCCAATTACAATCAAACCTTTAACGCAATACTTATAGACCGAAGCGATCGCGATCAGCGAAAAATACTATTTAGAACATTTGATGCCGCTGGAAAGGAGTTGGTGGAGGATTCGGCTCCGATTGAGGATAAATATTTCCTCCAAACAAGCATTAGTGGCACGTTGATTAATGATGATTTAATGGTACTGGGAACATATGGCTCAAGAAATTCAAAACAATCGAATGGATTTTACGCATTAGTTATTGACCCTTTTAATGACAATCCAATTAAGTTTACCGCCTTTGGCGAATTAAGTAGCTACCTGGATCAATTACCGCCAAAACGAGCAAAAAAAATAAAGGACAAAACACAAAATGCCCTTAATCAAAAACGCATACCGGATTTTGTTAACTATGTTATGCCCTATCGCGTTGAGGAGCGGGCTGAGGGCTATATCATGCTAGCCGAAACATACGTACCCTCTAATACAGTTAACCGGTATCCAAACAATTACCCTTATCCTTATGGCTATACGCCTTATCCTTACTATTCACCCTTCTGGGGATATTATCCAGGTACTTATAATCGACTGTACAACCCCTATTATGGTTATGGACCTAATACAACAACAACTAGCGATGAGATAAAGGGTGTACAGACTGTACTGGTTGCCTTTAATTCAAAAGGGCAAGTATTATGGGATTACAGTTTAAAATTCGAAGAAATTCGTATGAACTCACTGCAACAAATAGCCGACTATCATGTTCATGATAACAAGCTACTTATCCTGTATAAAAAGGAGTCTGAGTTAAAAGGAAAAATTATTACTTTAGATGAAAAGCAATCACAGGAAGTAACTGAAAAAATTAAACTTGCTAATGACTCAGATGAAATACGTTCTGAAAGTAAATCGTTAGGATTTGTGAGAAATTGGTATGAGAATAACTTTTATGTTTGGGGACAGCAGAGCTTATCTAATAAGGAAAAAGGCAGTGAGGGGAATCGTCAGGTGTTTTATATCAATAAAATTTCATTTCATTAAACTCAGTTTTGTATTCATCATTCTTCCAGTACAAGCACAACTTCAGTATCATGGAGGCATCCAACTTCCTGTTCAAAGAAATGAATCAACCTTCAATATTGTTTCGGTAAATTCAGACGGGCTGATTTTTCTACGACCGTTGAATCAACCTGAGTCATCTGTTCAATTTATTCATGTTGACACTGCATTCATCCAAAAATGGGCAGGACTTCTGCCTATTGAGAAAAAATATGTTTACGCACAACATTATATTCATAAAAAGTATGCGTATTTCCTTTTTCATCACCGCGAATTTGCCGATATCAGTTTTCATGTCTATCAAATAGATTTAAAAACCGGCAGCTATACCCGTTACCAGGTAAATAATTACATCCCATTTCTTCCCACTCATTTCACGGCAACTGAACGGGGTCTTCTTATTGGAGGTTACTTCACCGGAAAAATTCCTGTCGTGTTATTTTTTGATTTTGCTTCAACCAAAAGTAAAGTTTTGCCCGCCCTCTTTAATGAGCCCGGAGAGTTACTTCAAATAAATACATCCGATGACCAATCATTCAGTGTATTAATTAGTTCCAGAAACGCTCAACGACAAAAAAACTTATGGGTTAAAAACTATGGCCCATCCGGAGACCTTATTCAGAATAAGACCTTAAATGCGTCAGAAAATCAAAGCCTTTTATTTGGACAGATTATTTCCATTCCTGATGGATCACAACTTGTAGCCGGCACATATGGAAATAGAAACTCTGATTTTTCAAAAGGGCTGTTTATTACTCGCCTCGAAAAGGATTCAGAATTCACCAACTACTATCCCTTTACAGAATTACAAAATTTTTTTTCGTACCTCAAATCTCAACGAGCTGCACGGCTAAAAGAACGTATAAACCGAAAAACAGTAAAAGGAAAAAAAATTCGCTTGCAATACAGGTTCTTGGTAAATGAATTTATTCCCAACAAAAATGAATTTCTTCTCTTAGGTGAAGCATTCTATCCTGTGTATAAGGCAATGGATCGGAATTATATGGGTGGCGGATTAGCACCTGGTGGTGCCGTATTTGACGGGTACAAATACACACATGCCGTAATTATAGGATTTGATAAAAATGGTGAGTTGCGCTGGGATAATAGTTTCGAAATCAATGATGTTAAATCCTTTACCCTCGAACAATTTGTTAAAATTGATATTCAGCAAAACAAAATCGTTCTATTTTATCTATTTGATAATAAAATTCGGTACAAAATCATTCTAGATGACCAGCTGGTGGAACAAAAAGAGTTTAATACTTTAGATATAAACAATACACCCCTTGATGATGATGAAAGTCTAAGCTCACTTGACTACTGGTATAATAGCTATTTTACTGCATCGGGCACAAAATATACATCACAAAGAAGATGGGGAAAGCAAAGCCAAAGAGTATTCTTTGTTACCAAATTAAGTCATCGTTGAGTTTGGTGGTAATAAAACACCTATATTTGCCTCCGGCATATGCAGAAGAAACTCATTCTCGACTCGGACCTTCTTGATATAACCCTTAGCCGTCTTTGCCAACAAATCATTGAAAATCACCAGTCTTTTGAAGAAAGTGTAATCCTTGGTCTTCAGCCCAGGGGAATATTTCTGGCCGAAATCATTCACAAAAAGCTGGAGAAGCTGATTCGCAAAGAAATTCCATTAGGTTACCTGGATGCTACCTTTCATCGGGATGACTTCCGTAGACGGGAAATTCCAGTAAAAGCTAGCGAAGTAAGGATACCCTTTATCATTGAAGGTAAAAAAGTGATTTTGGTTGATGATGTGCTGTTTACCGGACGAACCGTACGTGCTGCCCTGGATGCTATGATCGCCTTCGGCCGACCTGCCAAAGTTGAATTGTTGGTTTTGATTGATCGCAAACACAACCGCGACCTTCCCATTGCCCCCGATTACGTAGGCCGGACAGTAAATACGCTTTCAACACAAAAAGTTTTAGTTGAATTAGAAGCCCAGGGGCACGAACAAAATAAAATCTGGTTGATAAATAATAAGGATTAGCATGTCTAAATTAAGTCAAAAGCATCTTCTGGGAATAAAAGACATAACACCTCAGGACATTCAATTGATTTTTGAAACTGCCGATACCTTTAAGGATGTTTTAAACCGACCGATTAAGAAAGTACCCTCCCTGCGCGATATCACCATTGCCAATATTTTCTTTGAAAACTCCACACGCACCCGCCTGTCATTCGAACTTGCAGAAAAAAGACTATCAGCCGATGTGGTGAATTTTTCAGCCTCTACCAGCTCAGTAAAAAAGGGCGAAACTTTATTGGACACCGTAAATAACATTCTGGCTATGAAAGTAGACATGGTGGTGATGCGTCACGCTAGCCCGGGTGCACCTCATTACCTGGCCCGTCATATCAAGGCTAATATTGTTAATGCAGGCGATGGTACACACGAGCATCCTACACAGGCTTTGCTTGATGCCTACTCCATTCGTGAAAAACTAGGTGATATTGCCGGAAAAAAAGTTGCTATCATTGGCGACATTCTGCATTCACGCGTAGCGTTGTCAAATATTTTTGCACTGCAAAAGCTGGGGGCAAAAGTTATGGTGTGTGGTCCGCCTACGCTACTTCCTAAATTCATTGCACAAACCGGTGTGCTGGTGGAAACCGATGTACGAAAAGCGCTGGAATGGTGTGATGTTGCCAACGTATTACGCATACAATTAGAACGGCAGCAAATCAAATATTTCCCATCGTTACGCGAATATGCATTGTACTACGGCATTACAAAAAAGATACTTGACGACTTAAAGAAACCCATTGTGCTGATGCACCCAGGGCCTATAAACCGGGGTGTTGAATTGAGCAGTGATGCAGCCGATTCACAGCATGCTATCATTCTGGACCAGGTAGAAAATGGGGTTGCCATTCGAATGGCCGTACTTTATTTGTTGGCAGGGTCGGCCAACTAACAGATTCTTTTAAGAATTACCGTTTTTCATACATCCACAACCCCAACAGGCAGTTTTTCTTAACTTTGCTTCACATCATACCACAATTCCATGCAATACTACAATTCCATCATTGAGACTATCGGAAACACGCCTTTGATAAAATTGAATAAAATATTCAAAGGAGTACCCGGAACATTTCTGGCCAAGGTTGAATACTTCAATCCGGGAAATTCCATGAAGGACAGAATGGCTATAAAAATGGTGGAAGATGCAGAAGAAGCTGGATTGCTTAAGCCAGGCGGAACCATCATTGAGGGAACCTCCGGTAACACCGGTATGGGATTGGCACTTGCAGCGGCAGCCAAAGGCTATCGTTGCATCTTTACCATGGCCGATAAACAATCACAGGAAAAAATTAATATCCTGAAAGCAGTGGGTGCTGAGGTTGTAGTTTGTCCGACTAACGTTGAACCTGACGATCCTCGTTCATACTATTCTGTAGCACGAAAATTAAACAAGGAAATACCGAACTCCTTTTATCCGAATCAATACGATAATCCATCAAACACAAAGGCACATTACGAAACAACCGGCCCGGAAATTTGGACGCAAACCGAAGGTAAGATTACACATTACATTGCCACGGTGGGCACCGGTGGATCCATGTGTGGCACGGCTAAATATCTTAAGGAACAAAATCCGGCAATTGTTTCTGTTGGTATTGATACTTATGGTTCTGTCTTTAAAAAGTATAAGGAGACCGGAATTTTTGATGAGAATGAAATTTATCCTTACCTGACAGAAGGCTTTGGGGAGGACATACTTCCAAAGAACGTAAACTTTGATGTGATCGATCTCTTCATAAAGGTTACCGATAAGGATGGCGCCCTAATGACACGCAGACTAGCCCGCGAAGAAGGAATGTTTGTTGGGTGGTCGTGTGGCTCGGCCGTACATGGCGCACTGGAATATGCCCGTGAGAATATGAAGAAAGACGATGTCGTAGTAATTCTGCTTCCCGATCACGGTACACGCTATTTGGCAAAAGTATACAACGATCAATGGATGAAAGATCATGGCTTTTTGGAAACCAAAACATTCAGCACAAAGGCCAGGGACATCATCAGCACACGTAATGGAAAGGAAGCACTTGTTACTGTACAGCCCAAAGCAAAGATCAGTGAAGTTATACTCATGATGAATCGTGAAGGCATTGATCAGATACCCGTTACCGAAAACGATCAATTCATTGGCAGCGTAAGCGCCTCCAGTCTGCTTGAAAAAATGATTGAAGACCCGCAGCTTCGGGAAAAAGTAGTGGGTGATGTAATGGATAAACCTATGCTTTTTGTGGCACCTGATAGTACCCTGGACGTACTTTCATCCCTATTAAACAAAGAGAATAAAGCCGTGCTTATTAGGGATGAAGCACAACGTGTTCATATTATTACGCAACACGATCTGTTACGGGCAATGTCTAGCTAACAGACACGTAACACAGGAATATGGGGAGGGGCTGGTTAACTATTGGTTTTATTTGTTGGGTTACACCACTGGTAACACTTGCCCAAACACCACTACCCGATAGTCTTGTACGGTTTTCAAAAATTCCGCAAGACAGTAATTATGTAACTTCACTGAACAAACTGGCTACGGAAGTTTTACGACATAATCCCATCGCTTCCAGGAGAATCGGGCAACATGTTTCTGAAATTGCCCGGACATTAAATTATAGAAGAGGATATGCCCGTTCACTCACCGTTATTGGTAATTCATACTGGTCGGAAGGTGTATTTGAACTCGCTCAGGAGTATTACTTCATGGCAGCACGTGAATACCAGGAAGCAGGTGATTCAGTGGGCTGGGGACAAACCTATAATAACATAGGAGAAGTTTACAAACGTCTTGGAGAACCAGAAAAGGCTCTTGAATTTCTGTTGCATTCAATCGAGTTAAAAAAGAAAGATCTAACCACTAAGGCAATAACGTATTATAATATCGGTGAGCTGTACTACGGCATCGGTGATTTAAAAACAGCAGTGTCGTATTTTGAAAATTCTCTATCCCAAGCACTGCGTGATAATAATAAACGAGTGATCGCCTACAATTACATGGGTTTTGGGTTAGTGAACCTGAAACAAAAAAAGTATGAAAGTGCATTAGAGTACTTTACACGAGCTGAAAAGATATTAAAAGAGATAGGTGAAATACGTATGCTTATCCTGGTGTACCACCATCTTTCCGATACCTACCGGAAACTTAAATTTTTTGAAAGGGCTGAGAGATATCTGAATCTGGCCAATGAAATGGCTGCCTTTATCAAAGCCACTGATCTGATGGTGGTGAACTATTCAAAAAAAGCCGAACTGGATTCAGCCCGTGGTGACTTTGTAAAAGCCTTACAGAATTTATATCGTTATAATACTCTAAAAGACAGTGTATATAGCCTGAGCAAATCCGAACAGATTGCACGGCTACAAATGGTCTATCAAACCGAAGTTCAGGAAGCGGAAAACAGGCAACTCAGGTTTGAGAAAAATTTTAGAGAAACCCGTTTAAGGCAACAACAACAAATTATCATTTTCATTACCATAGGCCTTTTACTGGCGGGTATTATGGCCTGGGTATTATTGGTACAACGAAGAAGAATATTAACCGTTAATGCCCTTTTAAAAAGTAAGAATGATGAAATTCAAAGTCAGAAACTGGCTATTGAATTACAGGCTTCAACTCTTAAAAAACTCAATGAAGATCTTCAGGAACTGAACAAAAATCTTGAGACAAGGATTGGTGCACGAACCATGCAACTTACTATTCAAAATCAAAAACTAACCGAGTATACGTTTGTAAATGCCCACAAACTAAGGGGGCCGGTGGCCAGTGTACTCGGTTTAATCAGCCTTTTGGAACAGGCCGACTCAAACGAAAAAGAGGTTATTTACAAACACCTTACTTCCTGCGCAGTAAAACTGGATCAGATTACCCGTGAGATCAGCCATACCCTTGAAGCAGGAATATTTGAAAATGAATAAGCCCTCTTGCGGAGGGCCTATTCTAGTAGAAGTTATTTCAAAAATGTTACCGTCCTTGCGGTCCGCCTCAAGCGTAGAAGCTATTCAGACTTTTAATTTTCGAGTATCTCAATCTCTACCCGCACATTATTTTGTGCCTGGGTATGTAGCTTATCCACAACGGGCTTTTTACCACCCCATGCCTTAACGTGCATACGCTTAGCATCAATACCATTGGCCAGTAAATAATCACGAATAACTTCAGCACGTTCCTGTGACAATTTCTTAGCTGATCCGAAACCTTCTTTTGTGTCGTTTAACGAAAAGAAGTTATCTGATTTTTCACTCTTTGAAATAATCTTACCCGATGCATTGCCATTAGTATGGCCGTGAATTTTAATCTTATACTTAGGATTTTCGTTAAGCATATCCAACAGACTGTTTACTTCCCAGCGTGATTCAGGACGCATAACACCTGCATCCTTAAAGAAGTAAACATTATACATTACTGCAATATCGCCTTTCTGCAACCGTACCAAATCAAATGGCACAACTACAGCATTATTCTCTATACCAATGCCCTCGCCTTCTGGATTATTAAAATTCATATCCTTTTGCGTTTTTCTGTATCCGAATACTTCACAGATAAGAGAAACATTGCCTGATGCATTACCGGGTGATGCAACCCGTACATCCGTATTACCCGCATAGGTTCCCAGCTTTTTAATACGCTCCGCATCAATCACATCCACATCACCATTAATAGATTCATTATTATCTGCGCGGTATAACTTAAAAAAGAAGCTTCTCGCTTTGTCGTCTGAAACTATAGCACTAGAGGATTGATTCTCATTGCTCATCGTTTCCTGCGGAGGTGTTGATTCTCTTACTTCTGACTGATTTGAATTTACTACAACTTCCTCGCCTGCCTCTGATCGCGGGGCAACAAGGGAAACCAGGGGTTGATTTGCCGGTGTATCAGCAACCGGAATGGTCTCAATATTTTTTCGGGTTACCGGGTTAATATCCTTGCCGGACGAGGTTGCGATTGCTTCTGCACCCAATGGGCCACTGTACACCCAAGTATCGCTATAGGGAGAATTACTCTGTAGTCGTAAGGCTTCTTCAATCGCCTGCTTCTTATCATTCGTTTTCAGAATGTAGACATAATACAGGTTACGTGAGGGATTAACCTCGTACTTAACGGTGAAGTCTTTTGATGCCTGATTGGTAAACTTTATGGCATTCTTTTTAAACTCGAACGCTCCAATAACAACATAGTTAGCGTATTGAGGGTCGGGTAATTGTCCGGGAGCTTTGAACGCTGATTGTAAAATCAGCAAACCAATCAAAGCAATTGCATAGCACTTTTTCATTTTGACAGGGTTTATTAACAGGCACAAAGGTATACCATGTTAAATGTAGAATCGATCAAATCAATTTAAAACCTTACATATCAGATATTTATCACTTTGAAATAACTTCAAAGCGCACTTCCAGGGTCTCACCGGCATCGTCAACAAGTGTTAAAATATGCTTCCCTTCCCCCGGATTTAGTGGAAAACGGTGATTTTTAGAGGTATTTCCAAGGTATTGGTCATCCAAATGCCAAAAAACACTCGCTAAAGGATTGCGGTGGGCAAGCTCAAAAACGGAGCTTCCTGGGGTACCATCTAGTTCCCGGGGTATAAAAAGTCGTGCATTTGGCTTAGGGTAAACCAATTCCATCGTACGCAAAGCTGTATTAGACTCGCAGCCGGGCTTAAAGGGAGGTAAGATTTTATACGAAACGTTCCTGGTTTTAAAATAATGTTCCTGAATGGGGGGTAGTACAAACCAATTATGTTCAATCATCCGATCCGCGGATTCACAGTTTAGGTGCACCCTGAAGCGCCTGTCCATGGTGAGGTGTACCTTTTTATGATGGGTACACGGCCTTACCTCAAGGCCTTTAGGACTTACCCATGTCGTATCAGCCTTTTCACAAAATTCAGCTATGCGTAAACCGCTTCTGGAACAGACTGGTATTTGCTCCATTTCGATATAAGGCTCCTGAAACCAATCGTTTCCGGGAAGCTGTGAAAAAATATCAAACAAAACAGGAGCTGCTGTTTCCGTTCCGGTTAATCCCGGTCTCCCCTCACCATCGGCATTGCCCACCCACACACCAACAGCATACTGTGGTGTTACACCTACAGCCCAGCCATCACGAAATCCAAAACTGGTACCGGTTTTCCAGGCTATTTTTTTTGCACTGTAAAAGTTACGCCAACCAGTCTCTTCACCAGGTCGGTACACTTCCTTTAACACATCAATGGTTTGATAGATGGCTGAAGCACTGATCAAACCCGATGGCCCAAGAGAGGCTGGAGACACTCGCTCATCTGGATTTTGAGTGTAAGATGGGCTTTGATAATCTGTATTAGTGTACTTCAGGTTTTCAGAACGCGTAAAATACCGATTTAAAACGCGCGCCATTGAAGCGTACATACCTGTAATATCCCATAGTTTTCCTTCTGCGCCACCTAATATCAAAGCAAGTCCATAATGATCGGGAAGCCGTGTTAAAGTAGTCATGCCAGCATCTTTTAGCAGTGAATGAAATTTTTCATAACGATACTGCTGAAGCATGTATACGGCTGGAATATTTAATGATCGGATTAATGCCTTATCAGCAGGCACAGCGCCATCAAATTCACGTTTAAAATTTTTGGGAGCAAAGCCATTAATCACGGTTGGAACATCCGCTACCAGTGTAGTCCGTAAAATCTTTCCTTCATCAAGCATGGCTGCAAACAAAAATGGTTTTAGTATACTTCCCGTACTTCGGGAGGCACTGATAATATCCACTTCTTCACCATGATAGCCCGACTGATCGGCTTGTGTATTGCCAACATACGCCACAACATTGCCGGTTTCAACTTCTATCACCAACGCTGCAGCATTGTAGATTTGATTGCCCGCCAGGCGCTTGTAATGATCATCGATAATTTGCTCTACCCTTAGCTGCATTCCTTCATCAAGTGTTGAGCGTACCCGTGTTTGTTCCAACCCATCACGAACGATGCGCTGGATCAAATGACGGGCGTGACGCGGTAAAGCCGTTGGCTGATCAGGAATTTGTTCCTCCTTAGCAAGGAGGCACGTGGCTTCATCCAGCACGCCAACCTGTAGAAGTTTATCCAAAAGAGCATTGCGTTTTACCAATAATCGATCCCTGTTTTTACCCGGATGGATTAGCGATGGCGAATTGGGCAATACAGCAAGCAAAGCTGCCTCTGCCCACGAAAGTTCATCAACATCACGACCAAAATAACGCCAGCAAGCCGCTTCAAGCCCTACTACATTGCCACCAAACGGTGCATGCGAAGCATACAAGGCCAGTATTTCACCCTTGGTGTACCGAAGCTCAAGCCGGGCGGCCAGCAGTATTTCAATAAGCTTTTCTCCATATGTTCTTGACTTTCCTTTGCGGGATAATCGGATCACCTGCATGGTGATGGTGCTTCCACCACTGATTACTTTTCCTGCTTGCAAGTTTTGCCGGAGTGCCCGGGCGAAAGCGCGAATATCAATTCCCCAATGACTATTAAACCGCTTATCTTCATAATGAATCAGTGCCTGCTTAAATTTATCGGGTACAGTATCCAACTGCGGAAATCGCCACTGTCCGTCCTTGGCAATAGTTGCCGACAACAATTCTCCATTGCGATCTTCAAGCACTGTACAATATGGATCATGGAATAATTTATCGGGTAATAAAAAATAATAGATGATTGAGGCCACAACCAATGCACCGCCTCCAACAATTATCCTTTTTCGGAAGAAGGTCATTTATGGAAGTCGGTTGGCGTGACGTGATGCCAGCAGCCATTTCTTATTCTTCAGCACATACACTTCGGTATAGAGCAGGCGTAAATCGAAAGTATTGCCATTGTTCCCTCCGGAAAACTTACCGGTACCGGTAACAATTGCAGTACTTTTATATAACCTGACTTTCGCATTCTCGATCTGCACATCGCCATATACCAACTTACCTGATCTAAGGTTTTCCAGAACATCCTGTTTGGATTCGACCCAGCCATTGGAGTGGATATACGCCAGGTCGTTGTCAAGAACGAGGTTGAGTGAATCCAATTGTTTGTTTATTAACCATACAAACTTTCGTTGTGATAGATCAAGAATTTCCTTTTGCCTGGAGGTTTGAGCAGTTGAGGTGTGGATAATAAAGAATAATAACAAGAATTTAATCCCGTAGATTACGCTGATTTTCGCAAATGATTTAGAGATCATAGTCTATTGATTTTCAAAAATAACCACTGATGTATTGTATCAACTTTTTGTGATTTAGTGCTTTGGTGGCAAAAAGGAAAATGAATTATCCCGCCACAAAAACACTAAAACACAAAACACTCATCAAATCTACAACAACTGCTAAATTCCAGAAGCCTTCACTACCTCAACAACCTGTCCTTTTCTGCGGCCATAAATCGAGCGGTCGTACATGGCCTCGCAACTGACAGCCGGCAAATAATAGGTTCCTACGTAGCTGGCTGTAAGCATCACCTGAAACGTTTTCCGTTGATTCGTACCTAAATCAAAATAGGTATAAACACGATCATCGCGAATATCCTGATAGGTTGGGACGTCACCGCCAAGCCTGCTCTCTGCTTCATCTAACCGTAAGTTGTTAATTTCCCAACCGGATGGAAAAATCTGATTCAACGCCAGATTTTTGTACGGGCCACGCATTCCGGGATTCGAAACCGTTACGGAAGCAATAAACTCTTTGCCTTGTTCCAATTGGGTAGGGTCAATCATCCGACCATCAACATCCGTATAGGTAATCGTCAGATTTAAATTATTGAACTCTTCCGTTTCTTCTCCACGGGCGGGAATTCCCTCAGCAATCAATCGCACATACAATGTACCGCCACTTTCACTTACTACCTTTAATGCATTTGATTTTACTCCATCTACCTGAACAGGTACTTGCGCGATCGGCAACTCAGTACTTGCTGTTGCATCTTTGCCGTTGTAAGAATAATTGAACTTTAATGCCCCACGTTTTTCCGTGCCCGCGAAAGCTCCAACCGATTTTAAACACCACGCCACCGTTTGGGTACTCATCCAGTAGGATGAGTTACTCAAAGAAGCTGAGATATCCTTCAAGAGCTCAAAACCTTTCGTACGATCCCCCAGCAACACCAACGTTTCCAGAATGATGGCTTTATCACGCAAATCCGATCCATAGGTATAGGCCATTTCATGATACGGCTTTACCGAGGTGGACATATTAGCTACCAAACTTTTTGCCGCTTCGGGCTGTCCGGCTTTGGCATATGCAGCCGCCAACATCCACGCTGCGGTGGATGGGAGGTTGGTCTGTTCGCGCAACCTGTTCATGGCACCCAGTTCAGGATCGCCCGCAAGGGCCAACGAATACAAACGATAAGCTTGTATTAATTCACTGCTATAAGCTTCCTGGTTTCTTCGCCAGGCTTGAGCTTTTGAGCGTTGATATTTTTTCCAGCGCTTTAACATATCGTTCGGAACGAGGTAGCCCTTGGCTTCTGCCTCTACCAGAAAATGTCCGGCATAGGTTGTCGACCAACTATCAGCATTCTCGGCACCTGGCCAATACCCAAAACCTCCATCGCGCTGATGAAAAGATTTAAGGCGTTCAATGCCCGCTTTAACATTTGCCTGGATCATGCTCCGTTCTCCATCCGTCAACACTTTTACCTGATCTAGGTACAGTTGTGGAAATACTGAAGAAGTTGTTTGTTCGATACAACCATAGGGATATTGCAATAAATACTTCATGCGTTGCCCAAGGTTAATCGGGGGTAACGAAGAAACTTCCAGCATTGCTGTGTTCGTACCTGTCATACCCGCACCGGTAACATTTATATTCCATGTTTTGCCGGCCTCCAAAATAGCTTCCTGAACTTTTGTTACCGGAGGGTTGGGGTTGCGGATTTCAATTTCAATTACATCGCTGGCTTTGAAGTTTCCGGAAGTGGCAATCACTTCAACTTTCCCAACGCCAAGCGTTCCCAAAACCGAGAGGTCAAATTCAATGGTTTGGTCAGCACCAACCATATTAACCGTTTGTGAACTTTCGCGCAATTGTAACGGTCCGCTGGTTTTAACTTCCACCTTTACATTACGGATGTTTTTATCCATCGTAAAAAGTGTTACCGGTAATTTCAATTTCTCTTCAGGACCAAGTACTCTTGGTAACGTAGCCAACACCATCAAAGGCTTGCGCACAGGTGTTGCCTTCTCAGCAGATCCATAAGCGCCCTCATATCCTGCAACAACCATTGTTTTAACTGACCCAATATATTGCGGCATAATAAATTTATGCTCGTTACTTCCGCCCGTTAAGGTAAAGGGTCCAAGGAACTTCACTACTGCTTTAAAGCGATTGGCTTTTGCGTCCTCTTCCTTGCCGGCCATTAACGCCATATCGCCACCCACGGCAAGCAACCGTTCAATGCGTGCACCGAAAGCGCCCATCACATTATCATACAAGTCCCATGTTTTTACACCCAACGCTTCGCGGGAATAAAACCGCTTCCACGGATCAGGTGTTTTAAAACGGGTTAAGTCGAGCAAGCCTTCGTCCACCATCGCCAGCGTATACGTCATTTTACGTTTCGATTTTTCTGAAATTTTTATCACTACTTCCTGACCAGGCTCCAACACATCGGGCATGGTGATAACCGGCTCCAGATGTGTTTGCGGATCCTCAACTCCAATAGGTATTACACCGTACATTCTGATGGGTGAATCGTTAATGGTTTGCGCATGGGGTTGAATCAGTGAAACATGAACAAAAATATTCGGGGTCATGTCCTTTGTGATGGTGAAGCTGAAAGGTGTATCACCTTGTTTGGTTTCTACCCAGTAACTTTCGATCACCCGGCTTCCGTTTTCAATACTTACCAAGGCACGACCCGAACTACTACCCGGTATTACCACGCTTGCTTTTTCGCCAATGGTATAAGCAGGTTTATCAGATGAAAACGTGAGCATGGTTGCACCTTCGCTACCGCCACGTGCGCGGCCTGCCCAACCAGGCCAATCGATGTACACGATTTTTGCTGTGCTGTGACCAGATATTGGGTCAACAGCTTTTATAAGGTAACGCCCCCATTCGGGATACTTAATTTTAAAATTCCATTGACCTTTTCCGTTTACGGTACGTATCGTTCCTTTACTTACCAGTGTTGCATAATAATCACTCATGTACACTGCACTCTCCTCCGTATTATCCCACCACGACCGCCAGCGAAGCTTATGTATGGATACTTCCACACGCTCTCGCGAAAGCGGATTCCCTTCAGCATCAATAGTCACTACATCAACAGTGTGGGTGGTATCGGTAAGCAACATGCCACGCGCTTTATCGCCTAATGGCAATCGAATACCGGTAAAGGAACGATACGGATAATATGGAATACTAAACCGATCAACTGAAAAATTACCGCTCTCCTCAAATACCTTTCCACGAATTAATGCATTGAGTGCCCCAGGCGCTGAAGTGATGGGCTCCAATGAAAAATTAATCCGGGCATTTCCTTCACTATCGGTGTAACCACTGAAAATAGTTTGAGCCTCGCTGTAAAATTCCTTTGATGGATCTTCAAACGTAAAATCAGGATATTTTGAAAATTTAGTCTCAGCTTTTGTAAGCAGCACTTCAAATTCAGCCAACAGATTTTTACCAGGCGCACCGTGCAGCCAATTTACATTCAGGTTACCCGATATATTGTTCGTACCGGCTGTGATTTTCTCCACACCAAAGTCGAGATTGATTTTTAAGCGGTTCGGTTTTACCGTTTCAATTTTAACAGGATGTGTAAACTCTGTACCACCAACTTTTACCCGTGCTGTCCAGTTGCCGGTAGGCGCATCCGAGGACGTGACGGTAGCAAACTTGTAAAAACCATTTTCGCTGCTTGAACGCACCAGTCGGCTGGTAACCTGGCCTTGCGGATTTTGAAGCTCAAATACCACCGGATGTGAAGTAGGTATAAGTTTCAATTTGTCTTCCAACATAAAGGTTAAGAAAAGCGAGTCGCCAGGCCGCCATACGCCACGCTCACCATAAATAAATCCTTTCAGGCCTTTGTTCACACGTTCACCACCTACATCAAAACTACTTAGCGATAACGACTCACCATCGGGTAACCGTAAGTAGCCGCGTTGCAAACCGCTTTTTGCTACCAGGGCAAAAGGTATTTCTTTGGTATTGATTGTTGCCTTTCCATCATTACCGGTAGACGCTGTTCCGATCAACTGTTGCTGATAGTCATAAAGTTCAAGCGTAACACCCGAAAGTGGTTGTGTGGTTTTTAAATCGTTAACAAACACGATGGTGCTTCCATCGCCACCACGCTTGGCGATGAGGCCCAGATCGGAAGCGATCACATTCTTTTTGATGTTGCGTTGGCCGGTATAATAAGAAGAGTGGCATGGGTTATCGCGCTCCTGCCAATCGTAGTCATAATCATAATAGTAATCTTCATACGAGTCCCAATAGCTGTACTCGTTTTCTCCACCCGACCAATCTTCCTCGGTTTCAAATCCAGCGGTTGACTGATCATCGCCTTCGTTACAAGCCAGCGCTGTATATGATTTTTTGATGTTGATTCTCACCTGGTAGATAGCACCCGGCTCGGTATTGATCAATGAGGCCAGGTCCAATGTAAAGCGATTCCATTTTCCTAAATCGGTTACACCTGAATTTTCAAGTGAGATAATCTTCTTCAACACCGGTTTACCAACCCTGCGTAATTCAGAATTACCATCAAAATTATTTACCTGCAAAAACTGAACAATGTTGTTTTCAAAGATTCTTACAATTTGTACTTCAACCATTTTCAGGTTAACAGCTTCAAAAGGAAGTATCAAACCATCGGAACTGGGTAAGATATTGCCTTTACCGGTAAACCGAACTGCAGGTTTTAATTCCTCAAATTGAACATCAAAGCTGGCGCCTTCCTTCATCCGGAAATTCAGAATATTTCGGATGCCGGCTTCAATAGCCAGGGTTTTGCTTCCGGTTTGCCGCACCGAAGGATACACCCTTACCTCGTTGTCGCGTACTTCATAATCCAGACTGGAAAGACCGCTTATGCGGATAAGGCCATCAAGATTTTGCTTTTCGCTTAACGGATCGGAAAACTGAATAATTACATGTTGTGTAGATCCCTGATCGACCCGAACATTCATCACTTTAAAATCACTTAGGGCAGGAATTTCGATTTCCTGGCTGGTGGACTGGCTGATACCAATACCTTCTCCATTAATCGCCACTATAACTTTACTGGCTTCTTCCTTGCGTGTTACTTCTTCAATGATAAATGAGTGTTGTTTGCCTTCACCCCCATGGCTCCAGTTCACAGTTAGTGATTTACCATCTTGTTGCGCACTCAGGGCTTTTTCAATAGCCGTTACATCGGCAAAATCGGATGTGTACAAAACGCCCTCAATTTTTTGGCGGGTTAGCTCTGTTTTTACATAAGGTTTTACATTATCAATGGTAACCTCATAATTCTGCGGCATCACCTGGAAGGAGTAAACGAAATTCGACAGTGACGAAGGCACATCCATTAACCGCGACAAATTGAAATTCACTTCGTAGCGCTGCCCTGAAACCAGTCGCCCTTCAGGCCTGAACTCCACCGTGTTCTTATCGATCCAAATTGCTTTTCCTTTTATGGCTGGGGTAAACGAAAACAGCTTCCCTTTGGCCTCTTCCCCTACGGCAGCATCCTCTACAGCTCCATTCACCAACACTATGCGGATGGAGGAAACTGAACTGACTACACCAGAGGTATAGGATGAAATATACTCCGCAAAGGCCGGGTTAAGGAAGCCCTTGGGCTCGCGTGTACCTTTGCTGGTGATACCATAAAACAATGCAGCGGCAAATACGCCCAAACCGACCACAACGATGGCGATCTTTTTCCAGGGAAGGTTCTTCATATAGGGAAAGGATTAAGGAAATGAAATTTCGAAAAATTAACGGACAATCATGGCACGATTGTATTAATTCTTGGGTAAACTTTTTGCTTTCAGTAGTATAGGTTAGAAACATGACGCAAAATCTCAACCGTAGTCTGAGATTGCTTCTGTCGTACCTCCCTCGCTATGAACGTTACCTTGCTTCTCTGCCTGTGGCGGATCGCAATGACGTGGTTTTTAATGAGGTCCAGTGTACAAATTTTGCGTTTTAACAATTAAATCGGGGCTAAAAAGCAGTCAGTGATTACCTTTACCGCAAAAAGCTTTAGCTATGGAAGACGTTCTGCAAAAAATATACTTTAATAATACTGTACAGGATTATGCCATTGCCACTGCCATTATTGTGGGCGGGATTTCACTTCTCAGGCTTTTCAGAAGCAGGCTACTTAATAGGTTAAAAGCTCTCTCCGAAAAAACAGAAACCAAGATTGATGACTATGTTATTGCCGGAATTGAGCGGTTTGGACTACCCATCCTTAATTATGTAATTATCTATTGGGGTGTTCATTACCTCAACCTCTCCGACCGTGCCTCACGCCTGGTAACGGTAGTTACCTCAGTGGTGATCATTTTCTTTGTTATCCGGATTATACTCACTGTCATCCGTAAAGCCCTTGAAACCTATGTGCTGAAACAGGAGAATGGTGAAGCAAAACTCAAGCAGATTACCGGCATTATGGTGGTGATCAATATCGCTGTATGGGCATTGGGTGCTGTATTTCTGTTTGATAACCTGGGCTATGATGTTACGGCCATTATTACCGGCTTGGGCATTGGTGGTATTGCCATTGCGTTGGCCGCTCAAAATATTTTAGGCGATTTGTTCAATTACTTTGTGATCTTTTTCGATCGGCCATTTGAGGTGGGCGATTTTATTGTGGTAGATGACAAGCGTGGTACGGTTGAATTCATCGGTATTAAAACCACACGCATTAAAAGCATATCCGGTGAACAACTGGTCATTTCAAACAGCAATTTAACCGGCTCACGCATCCATAATTTCAGAAGACTGGAAAAAAGACGGGCGTTGTTTAACATTGGTGTGGTGTACGGAACGCCCCTTGAAAAATTAAAACGCATACCCGAGATCATTACCAGGATTGTTGAAAGTGAACCGCTCACCACACCCGATAGGGTACACTTCGCTACGTATGGTGAGTTTAGCTTAAATTTCGAAGTAGTGTTTTTTGTGGAAAGTGCAGAATATAATCAGTACATGGACATTATACAGGATGTGAACTTCAGGATATACGAGGCTTTTGAAAACGAGGGGATTCAGTTTGCATATCCTACGCAGACGATACATTTACATAAGCCTGCCTAGAATAGGGTTATTTACACGCCACACCATCCACATAGCTAACGATCACATCCAGCTTCGTTGCTGTATCGCTTCCCAGAAAATCCTTGATGTCGGTAAGCTTGATGGTGTTTTTGTAGGCTTCTAATAGCGGTATAGAGAGCGGTGTGTACGACCAATGCCAGCGTTCTTCTTCATACCCTGTGCGGCCATTTTCTTTTGAGGTGTAGGGTTGACAAAATCCATACTCGTGCGCATGGGCTTTGAGCCATTCGTAAATTTTTAATCCCTCACCGGAATCAAAGTATTCGTTGTTCAGATCATTCAAGTCCATATCCGTTCCCCAATGATGGCGCGAAGTACCCGGCATGGAGGAAAACAATAAAATCTTTTTTGCGCGATCGGCCTCATTTTTAATGGAGGCTTCCGCCATCCATTTTCTTTCCCAGATGGCTTTCTGCTGAAAGTAATTTCGGGTAGCCGAAATAATAATCAGGTTAACACTGTCTGCTTTTGCCGCTTCGGCCATGCGGATAAATGCTTCGTAGGTTTCCTTGCGCAGGTAAGCGCCCTTAGCGGAACCGCCTGTATACTGATCAGCCAGTTGCACAAACCGGGCGTCCTGATAGGGGTTGAACTTACCTAACAGATAGTTCTTGTCAACATCCTGGGCGGTAACAATTGTGCTAAGCAGACTAAAACAGAACAGCATTAAAACGGGCTTCATAGGCTTGTTTGTTACAAAAAAGAAGCCTAAAGCTAAAACTTTACATTAAATCGAGAAAGTGGCAGTTTTACGAATAGCTACCACAAAGACCACAAAAGTTTGTACAAAGAACACGAAGTACCGACTTTGTGAACTCCGTGTACACTTTTGTGGTCTCTGGGGTAAAAAGAAAAACTAAACTTTCACATCGGCTTTGTTCATGATCTTGGTTTGCACCTGAATAGATTCCTGGTGAACGAGTTTGAGCATTTCGCGCGAAAACTCTTCGCTTAAGCCCATGGCCAGGCCAAGTGCAACGCGTGTGTGGATAATTTCTTCCCACCGGTTTACCTGAAGAATGGTAACCTGGTTTTCCTTTTTGAACTGCCCGATCTTTTCTGAGATTTTCATACGCGCAGCAAACTTCTGCATGATCTCATCATCCAACTGATCGATCTGTTCGCGGAAAACACTTAACGAGTCTTTCACATTTTTGTCATCAGGCGATGGTGTGCGCACCACCAATCCTTTTACAATTTTAGTAAGCACGGCCGGAGTTACCTGTTGCTTCGCATCACTCCATGCTGCATCGGGATTAATGTGGCTTTCAATCATCAGTCCGGCCATATCCAGGTCGAGTGCTTTTTGAGCAATGAATGGAATCAACTCGCGTGTACCACAAATGTGACTGGGGTCGCAAATGATATCCAACTCCGGAATACGTGTTTTCAATTCAATGGCCATATCCCACATGGGTGCATTGCGGAATGGGCCCTTTTCGAAAGAAGAAAACCCGCGATGAATGGCAGCAAGCTTGGTGATGCCGGCTTTGTTTAAACGCTCCAACGCACCGATCCACAATTCCAGATCGGGGTTAACCGGGTTTTTTACCAACACCGGCACATTTACGCCTCTTAAGGCATCGGCAATTTCCTGAACTGAAAATGGATTCACGGTTGATCGGGCACCTACCCACAGTATATCAACGCCAAGTTTCAAACATGCTTCTACATGCGCAGCATTCGCCACTTCTGTTGCTACGGGCAAACCCGTTTCCTTCTTCGCTTGTATGAGCCAGTTTAAACCTTCGAGCCCCATGCCTTCAAACTGGCCTGGGCGTGTACGTGGTTTCCAGATTCCTGCACGTAATACATGCACATTGCCTGTAGCGGCCAATTGTTTTGCCGTAGTAACTACTTGTTGCTCGGTTTCTGCACTGCATGGTCCGCTGATGATTAACGGGCGATTGGTCGTGGGTGCCCAGCTACTTATTGGTTCAAGTTGTAATTCCTTTTTCATAAATCGTAAATCATGTTAGAGGTTGTGTTGCTTTATGGGTTGTTCCATTTAAACTTTTTTCTTGGGTTGGGTTCTCAAATCCATCCAGTATTCGTCTGATGTGGTTTGCTTCCGTCATTATCCTGCTAAGTTCTTTGGTGTCGCGTTTCATCAGGTGGTATTGAAACCGCTGCAAGTGGATAATATATTCCTGCAGCGCCTGGCTCAGGTATTCCATGTTCTGTTCAAAAATGGGCGCCCACATACCCGGTGAACTTTTTGCGAGGCGAACAGTTGAAGCAAAGCCACTACCCGCAAGGGCAAAAATATTTTTTTCGTCTTTTTCAATATCCAATACCGTTTGTCCTAATAAAAAGGAACTGACATGCGACAAGTGAGAAACGTAAGCAACATGCTTATCATGTTCTTCAGGCTGCATATAGATGACATTCATCTCCAGCGCAGCAAAAACTTTATGTACCACATCAAGGGCATGATCAGAAGATCGCCCACGGTCACAAATGATTGTTGTCTTCCTTGTGAACAATCCTGAAAAGGCAGCATCGGGGCCAGAGTTTTCCGTTCCGGCAATCGGGTGGGCGGCTACAAATTGTGAACGCTTGTCATGGGTAGCAATCGATTTACAAATCTGTGCTTTAGTTGAACCTACATCCATCACCACCGTATTTGTTTTTACACTATCTAAAACAGAAGGGAGCAAGGCCGCCAGCGCATTTACCGGTATGGTAAGAATAATTAAGTCGGATGAAACAAAAGCAATATCTTCAGGTTCTATTCTGTCAACCAGGCCTCGCTCTAGTGCACGCTGGGCATGATGAGGATTTAAATCAACACCAATTAATTCGGCAGCAAAACCTGTTTTACGAAGATCAATCGCCATGGATCCACCGATCAATCCTAAACCAACTATCGTTACTTTCATGCGGCTACCGATTTAGAATTTATTGCAACTGAAGCTTTCCACTTTGCAATACGCTGTAGTGCTTCTTTGAATTTTTCCTCTTTTGCGCAAAGTGAAATTCGTATGTAGTGTTTACCCGCATCGCCAAAAACAAAACCCGGGGTAATGAACACCTTCGCTTCATACAAAATTTTATCGATAAACTCGCCAACATCGCTAATGCTGTCAGGAACTTTTGCCCATACAAATAAGCCAGACTGGTTAGGCGAAAATGAGCAGTCCAACGTTTTTAAAATCGCATGCGCCAACTTCCTTCTTTCTGCATAAATATGGTTCAATGCTGTAAACCATTGTTCACCTTCTTTCAAGGCTTCAACAGCAGCATGTTGCAGGCTGAGAAACATTCCGGAATCCATATTGCTGCGCACACGAAGCACCGCATCAACGTATTCCTTCTTTCCGGTCACCCAGCCCAAACGCCACCCGGCCATATTATGCGATTTGCTCAACGAGTTTAGTTCGAGCGCTACATCTTCTGCGCCTTCAATAGAAAGCAAGCTTAGCGGATGGTCATTCAGGATTAAACTGTATGGATTATCATTCACTATTAAAAAATCATGTTGATGTGCCAGCGCTACTAGTCTTTCAAGCTCGGCACGTGAAGCAATCCTACCTGTAGGCATGTGCGGAAAATTCACCCACATAATTTTAACCTTTGAAAGGTCCTGCTTGCTCAGTTCATCAAAATCAATACCCCAATCAAGATTTTCTTTATGTGTATAGGTTTTCACCTTTGCGCCAACCAGGTTGGTTACAGATGCGTATGTAGGATAACCAGGGTCTGGAATAAGTACCTCATCTTCTTCATTCAGGAACGCCAAACTGATGTGAAGAATACCTTCCTTCGAGCCCATTAGGGGAAGGATCATCGTTTCAGGATTTAATTCAATGTTATAAATGCGGGAATAAAAGCCTACAATTGCTTTGCGCAGCTCGGGAATCCCCTTGTAATTCTGGTAACCGTGATGGGCAGGATTTTGCGCGGAGGTAATTAATGCATCAATAGCGCTTTGTGCAGGCGCTAAATCCGGGCTTCCAATTCCCAGGTTGATGATGGGAAAATCAGGAGTATCCAACGCACGCACTTCAGCCAGCTTTCTACTGAAGTAGTACTCCTCAACGTTATTAATTCTTCTTGCCGTTGTTATCATGTCGCTATTCATTCTCTAGGTGTACTCAATTTTTGCCTTCTTATACTCACCCAACACATTTAAATTTTTTACCTGACGTAAAACCAATTTCAAGGCATCGTCATAGTTTTTTCTGCGTTTCCATTCCACATCCACATGAATGGAGTATTCATTGGGTTTACCGATTACGGGTATGGATTGTATTTTGGTAAGGTTGATTTGATTGTTCTTTAACGTCATTAACGCATCGGCCAGGCTGCCAACTTCGTTGGCTACTTCAAAACTTAAAGAAGCTTTGTTGGCCTGTTTATTTTCAACTGACTTCCTGCTTAGTATCAGAAAGCGAGTAAAATTCTTCTTATGCGTTTCTATCCGCTTCTCTAAAATCTGCAGGCCATACTTTTTTGCTGCCAGTTCATTGGCAATAGCTCCGGTATTTTTCAACTTCAATTCCTTAACCCGCTTTGCCGAAAGTGCGGTATCATCGCTTTCGCGGACCTCAACCTGGTGACCGTTGGCGTTTAGTGCATGTATAAATTCCGTGCACTGACGCAACGCCATGGGGTGCGATTCAATGCTGGTGACTTCCGAAAGTTTTACACCGGGCAGGGCAAGCAAGTGCATATGAATGGGTAAATACAATTCTCCTATGATGTTGAAATGGTATTGCTGCAGTAAAAAATAGTTTGGTAATATGCTGCCGGCAATGGAGTTTTCAATAGCCATCACGGCAAAGTCGGACTTGCCCTTGGCCAGTGTTTCACACAATTGATGGAAGGTCAGGCACTCTACTACTTCAATCGGCTGATTGAACCAGGTTTGTGCGGCCACTTCATGAAAGCTTGCAGTAAGCCCTTGTATTGCCACTTTTAATTTTCTTCGCTTAGCCATTTTCACTTTTATAGTCATAAAAAAAGTCCCGGCTGTTCACCGGGACTTTTCTGAGTTCTCTGTTATCGTTTACTTCAACAACATACCGCTACTCGTTCAAATCCCGGAAGGGCTTTAAAATAGTAGTAGTAAAACCAAAAATATGCGTTGAAGCTTTTCATTTCTTTAAATCAATGCTCTAATAAAGAGGAATTTACAATACCAACAAAATTTTTAGAAAATCTTTTTATTACCCTAATAATCGTTAGGCTACGTTGATGGACGCTAAAAGAGGACGTACTTTTGTTGAAAATCTCACAATACCATGAAAAAACTGCTTATCATATTTGCTTCCCTGATCATACTTTTTACCTCATGTAGCCCCAAAAAAACAGAAGAAGACACTAACAAAGTGCTTTACAACCAGGTGATGGATATCCATGATGAGGTTATGCCCAGCATGGATGAACTCTACAAACTAAAAAAACAATTATCCGAAAAGATTGAAAACTCGCCTGACCTGGTGGAAGAAAAACGACAGGAGATCGAACAAGCCATTTTACTGATTGATTCCGCAAGTAAAGGCATGATGCGTTGGATGCGCGAGTTCAAGCCTGAGGAATACAAAGAAGTTGAGCTAACAAAGTACCTGGAATCTGAAATGAAGCGTGTTCAAACAGTTAAAGAAACCATGCAGAATGCTTTGGATAAAGGAAGAAAGACCAACCAGGAATAGCCATCAATACGTCTTCGTCATGTCCGAAGGAATGCAGATAATAAAATCTGCTGTATTTTTATTGTCATCAGAAAGCTTATTGATATCCTCCTGCTCAACGGAATGAATCGTAACGATCTTCAGGTTGGGGTTTGCCTTCCTTAAATACCAATAAATACCTTCAAAGTTTTGTGAATGGTAGGCGCCATGATAGTGGATAAAAATCCCAGTGGATAGGTTTTTGAGAATAAAATATGCCATGGTTGCATCTTTAACCGCCTGGGCACGAGCAATATTCTCAGCGCTACCCGGGGTGCCGTGGCTTCCCATGGAACTGATCATGTTTTTATAACCCGGTAATTCCAAATCAATTTCAATAGGCAAAGTTGCTATGAATTGTTTTCCTTCATCTTGTATTGATGCCAACGCATCAATACCCTTTCGCGAAACAAGGTTAGCGTAGCGCCTGGGTACATTGGTGGCAATAGCCTTGAGTTTATTCGCTTTTGCAAATTCTATCAGCGGCTTGTAATCATTTTTATAGTTATCCCAAACTTTAGCCTCATGAAGCAGATGACGTTCTTCAATGGTCCCGTTCAGGTATTCATTTAACACCAATTGATTGTCCGCTTCAAACATTTCAAATCCCAGTGCTAATTGTGGATTGGCTTTGAAAAGGTCTTTCGTTACTTGTAGTTGAAGCCAATGGTCAATGGAATTATCATGCAATTCACCAAACAATACAATATCTGCTTTGATGAGCTCATTGATTATCTTTTGAAACTCAACGGGTTTACCTTCTTGGGTATAAAGCCTATAGGCAAGCTTATCCTGTGCCTGTAACGAATAACTGAAAAGGGTAAGGACAACCAAAAATCTGATCATAACTATCTCAACGTTTTTTATAAATCTCAATGGTGGCGCGTTTACACTTACCCCCTATTGGTGGGTTAATTTTAGAAATTTTTAATTCGACCGATAATACAACAGGCAATTCACGCAGTATATCATCCACTATTTTGCCGGCAACGGTTTCAAGAAGTTTGGAGGGTTTCTCCATTTCATCTTTTATTATCCGGAAAAGCGATTCGTAATTTACGGTACCCGATAAATCATCCTGAAAAGCAGCTGCCGTGAAATCAGTTTCAACGGCAATGTCTACTTCAAACCAGTTGCCGGATTCGCGCTCATGTGGATACACACCGTGAAAGGCATGGAATTCAAGACCTTCAAGCGCAACCCGACCGGTCATCCAATCTCGTCAAAAAAAGAAGTTACTTTTCTGGTGTGAGACTCCACAACAACGCTTTCCTGTTCCACCAGCATAGAAGGTTCAGGTTGTGGCTTTTGCACTATAGGTTCAGGAGTAACAATGCGTTTAGGTTCTTCCTGTTTCTTATACGTCTGTTGATGATCAGCGTTGGGGAACACGGCCTTCTTAATTTCCATTCGGGCTTGCGACAGATGCTTATCGGCATCAAAGCCCTTCTGATTGTTTTGAATGCGTTCAACACGTTCAATACTGTCTTGCGAAATTCGTTTAAGCTCCTGCAACAGGTCATCGCGTGTAGATTCGAGCTTCTTATAATTTTCAACCATTCCACGAAGTCTTTCCTCCATTTCTGACAACACCTGCTTGGCGCGTTGCTCCGCTTCATCAATGGTGTTGCTGGCCATCATTTTGGCTTCATTCATCATGGCATCGGCCTTCAGTTGCGATTCACGCAAATGAAGATCGGCTGCCTGCCGTGCCTGTTCAATAACATGGGCACCCGTATCCTCGGCTGTTTTGAGTGTTTTATATAACGAACTCTCTACTTCCCGCAGTTTGGTAACTTCTCTTTCTGCGGCTTCAAGCTTTATGCGTAATTCCTTTCCTTCATCAACCAGGCGTTCCCATTCGGAGGAGAGGGTTAGCAAAAAAGCGTTTACCTCATCCTTATCATACCCACGAAAATGTTTCTCGAAGGTTTTTTGCCGGATTTCAAGCGGTGTAATTTTCATTGTACTACGGGTTAAGTTTAAAAAATAGGAGCCGATAAAAAATCAGGTATCAAGGCTCTCATTAAAATCTATACTCCACACAGACATGGTTCGGTCATCGCTGGCACTCACCAATTGTCCCCGATGGTTCGTCCATAAAAGTTTGTTTACCGAGGTTCCATGGCCGGCATGCCGCCCCTTGTCTATCACTTTCAACAACCTCAGTTCACGTAAGTCCCACACCTTTATGGACTTATCCATGCTACAAGTTACGAAATGTTTGGAATCGGGGCTAAATTCAATGTGATTTATTGCATACATATGGGCTACCACCTCCGTAACGGGTATGTAGCAAGCCTGGGCATCCCACAATTTTAGCCGTGCATCACGCGATCCACTCATTAAAAAATTACCATCCGGAGTGTAGCGAATTGTAAACACCGAGTTGGCATGCGCTGCCCATTCGTGCTTTAAGCTCAGGGTGTCCAGATCAAATACCCGGATATAGCAGTCACTATATCCAACAGCAATTTCCCCCCTTGATGGATTGATTGCTATTGAACGGGAGCTTTTATCAGCCGGTTTTGTACTGTTCAAAATGGCTAAGGTATGCACATCAATTGTCGTTAAAACTCCTCCGCCATCCGCTACAAACAATCGCTGGCCTGCTGATTGAATATCGAAAATGGCAGCGTTAGTCATCTTTAACGAGCCGCCTGCCTTTTTATTCTTCCAGTCAATCAGGTGAATACCATCATAATTATGGCCTACCGCCAACAATCCGGACGGCTCAACATGCAAAGCATAAATAGAATGGGGTAGCTTTGCGATCAACTCTCCCTCCTGGGGATTTTCAAGGTTCCACAACACCACCATACCATCACCGGAACCACTAAAGAAAAGGTTGTGCTTATCGGCCTGCTGGAGTGTATAAATGGAATCGCGGTGCCCGGTGATATTGTGTAATCGCTTTACGTCAACCTTACTCATCAATTGGATAACTGATGCAAAGGTCTTAAAGTTTACACAAGTTTGTAGTAAAATTGTCTGATAAAGCTAAATTCCATGCCCCAGATTTATCAAGAAGTATCTGAAACACGCGCCTGGGGGCTGTGGAAAATTGAAGAGTCTGAAGAGACGCTACGGCACTTAACATCAGAAATCGCCCCGCAGGAAATCAAACATCCTGAAAAACGATTGGAGTACCTGGCCGTTAGGGCATTGATCAAAAAATTACTACTGGTGTGGGGGGCGAACTTTAAAGGTTTAACGAAAAATGAGCATGGAAAACCCTTCCTGAAAAACCTAAATTTCCACGTTTCGCTCAGTCATTCCTTCCCCTACGTAACGGCTATTTTGGATAAAGAAAAAACTGTGGGTATTGATTTGGAACACAGCAAGGCCAAACTATTGAAAATTGGGCCCAGAATGCTCCATTCAGGGGAATATGAAGATGCCGGAAAAGATATAACCAAATTATGTGTTTACTGGTGTGCCAAAGAAACCATGCTAAAAGTTTATGGTAAAAAGGATTTGATTTTTGCAGAAAACTTGCTGGTAGAGCCCTTTATTCTGAAGGAAAAAGGCAATTTTGTTGGCCGGATTATTGTCAATAATCAAACGACAACGATCCCTTTGCACTACCGATTGTTCAAAGATTTTGCGATTGTCTATAACCTATGAACGTATGAAACTGTTGAGCCTGATTTTAATTTTCACCGGCCTGATCGCGAAAGCACAAACCATTGAGAATTTTACATTGACCAATGTTATTGACAATAAAAAGATTTCTCTTTCCTCGTATGCCGGATCACCTGGTGTGATTATCATTTTTACAAGTAATGAATGTCCGTTTGATCGCCATTATGCTGATCGTATTCAAATGCTTGCCACTGACTATGGATCCAGAATACCCATATTATTGATCAACGCTCACACCGATAGTGAAGAATCTGTTGAGGCAATGAAAAATCAAAAACTTACATTGCCTTACCTCGCAGACAAAGACCAGACTGTTTTAAATCAATTCAATGCACGGAGAAGTCCGGAAGCCTTTTTAGTAAAACCAACTGCTGGAAAATTTACCATAGTTTACCGTGGCGCTATTGATGACAATGCGCAATCGGCTGATGATGTTATCCATGCTTATCTGAAAGATGCTGTTGATCAATTATTGGCGGGGCGAAAAATTGAAACAACTGAAACACGACCCGTTGGCTGCAACATCCGGAGAAACTAGAACCCATCTCAAAAATACGAAATGCAACGAAGTCGTACCGGCTTTGAGCCAGTATCCGGTTTATGAATTTATAAAACTGAATTTATAAAACTAGATCGCGGATCACTGTCCGCAATGACAACTATTTTTGAGATCGGCTCTAAACACCCAGGTCTGCACCATCGGCAATGATGAGCAGCAACTCCTTTACTTCTTCAGCTTTTTCATGTTCTCCCATTTTATCAAACGACATGATAAGGTTTCTGAATACCCTGCGGATAATTTCCAAATTGGAACACGGCTCAAAAAATGAAGCTTGTGGGGTAAGGCGTAATTCGTGAATGTAATTCTCAATATCCTGCCGAGAAAAAATCAAACCTTTATTAAAGGCATTGATGTAAAATGAATTTTTACCATCCTGATAAATCAAAACAAATAAATTCGGAAGGTTTACACCATGTACTGGTAATTTAAGTTTTTGCGCCACCATCATATAGATGACACAAAGAGAAATCGGGTTACCGCGATGTGTTTCCAGCACCACGTTAATCATGGAATTACCGGGCGAATGAAAGTTTTTAGTATTTGCCGTAAACTTAAGTTTATTGAACAACACACCATTCAACACTTTAATCTGGTCAAACGGATATAAATCGGGCTTAAACTCCAGCCAGGCCTCATAATAAATTTGTTCTAGATCTTGCTTTAATTTTTCCAGTTCCAGATCCGGGTATTGGTACGTAGCAATCAGCCAGAGTCCGGTAAGCAAATCCTGATCCTCACTCGCATACCAATCCTTAACACGCTGCTTGATCAGTTCATATTGCAAATCGTGAATAAGGCCTTCAATTTTTTGCTGTACTTGCGGATTGAAGCTGTTCTCCCACTGTTGCTCAAGGAAGGGGATAATTTCCTTACCGAGCGAACGTATCTTATCGGTTACATGAGAAACAATCTGATCATCCTCATCATCCAATAACGAAACGAGCGCTTTTAATTCCTTATCATTCATCATGTTTGAATAACACCAACATTAAAACGTTCCACAGGCGCATGATTGGCTGCCTCAATACCCATAGCTATAACCTTGCGGGTTTCAAGCGGGTCGATTACGCCATCTATCCACAAACGGGCGGCCGCATAGTAAGGACTTAATTGATCGTTATACCGATCGGTGATTTCCTTTAACAATGAACTCTCTTCCTCTTTGGTGATTTCCTTGCCTTGTGATTTTAAGGCATTGACCCGTATTTGAAGTAATGTTTTAGCTGCCGATGCTCCACTCATCACAGCTATTTGTGCTGATGGCCATGCAAAAATTAAACGTGGATCGTAAGCCTTGCCACACATGGCATAATTACCGGCACCGTAAGAATTACCAATAATGATGGTGAACTTCGGTACCGTGGAATTGGCCATAGCATTAACCATTTTGGCACCATCTTTAATAATACCACCATGTTCAGCCTTACTGCCTACCATAAAACCACTTACATCCTGAATGAACAGTAAAGGAATTTTACGCTGATTGCAATTCATGATAAACCGCGCTGCCTTATCTGCTGAGTCGGAGTAAATTACTCCGCCCATTTGCATTTCGCCTTTTTTGGTTTTAACCACCTTACGTTGATTGGCTATTATGCCTACAGCCCAGCCATCAATTCGTGCAGTACCACAAATAATGGTTTTTCCATACAACGCTTTGTACTCATCAAATTCAGAATTATCCACCAACCGATTAATAATGTCCAACGTATCGTATGGCTTAACGCGATCGGAAGGGAAGAGTCCATAAATTTCAGAGGGGTCTTCTTTAGGAGGTCGTGAATCCGTGCGATCAAATCCGGCTTTCTCGAAGTGCCCCATCTTATTAAACAACGAACGGATATAATCGAGGCAAGCCTGATCGTTAGGAAACTTGTTATCGGTTACACCCGATATTTCGCAATGCGTAGTGGCTCCACCTAATGCTTCATTGTCGATATCTTCACCAATGGCTGCTTTTACCAGGTATGAGCCTGCCAGAAAAATAGATCCTGTCTTATCAACAATCATCGCTTCATCCGACATGATGGGTAAATAGGCGCCTCCGGCAACACAACTTCCCATGATAGCAGCAATCTGTACAATGCCCATAGAAGACATCTTTGCGTTGTTTCTGAACTGCCTTCCAAAATGTTCCTTATCTGGAAAAATTTCATCCTGCATGGGCAGAAAAACACCTGCACTATCTACCAGGTAAACCACGGGCAATCGGTTTTCCATGGCAATCTCCTGAATGCGTAAATTTTTTTTTGCTGTAATCGGAAACCAGGCACCGGCTTTTACTGTGGCATCATTAGCCACAATGACACATTGCCTTCCATGAATATACCCGATACCTGTAACCACACCGGCCGAAGGGCAACCCCCGTACTCAAGGTACATGCCCTCACCGGTGAATAAACCGATTTCTAAAAATTCGGACCCCTTGTCGGTAAGGTATTGAATGCGTTCCCGCGCGGTGAGCTTTCCTTTCTGGTGCTGTTCATCTATTTTCTTTTGTCCGCCACCCAGTCTGGTCTTGGATTCTTTACTATGCAACTGCTGTACGAGCTGTTTATAGCGATCTTCATTTTTATTAAACTCCAGATCCTTCTTGGACATGATAGAGGTATTAGATGAATTAATCTTCTTTGCGCTGTTTATCTAAATCGCGCTGAATCTTCTTTTGACTCTTGCCTAACGGAGCCATGAAGTGCTTGGGATTACTATTAAAATGCTTGGCCAGGGAATCGATGGACAGTAACATCTTGTTAAGATTGACATACAATGAATCTTCCGTCATCAACTTACTAACAGTATTATCACCCTTACTGAATTGACCAAGCGCTTCATTTAACTTGGATAATGTTTGTTTGATTTTTGTTAGTGTTTCATTGACCTCCACTGATTTTAATGAATCGGAAATCGTTTTAAAATTTTGCAAGGTGGGATCCAGGTGACGCAGTGTGCGGTTTACATTAGCGGTTAAATACTTTATGCTATCCGAAAGACCGGTAATGGTGCGATTGGCATTGTCAACGGTGGAATTTATTTTACCTGGGGTTTCTTTAAAGTCATCAAAAATGCCATCAATCTTTTGTGAATTCCTCGCCAGGTTTTCCAATATGGTGTTAAGCTTTCGCAATGTAGACTGAAGGTTATCAGCAACAGGAGCTGCACTTTCTTCCAAAAAAGCAGTGATGCCTTTCGCGACTGAAGAATTCAACGTGTCCTTTGGTTTTAACGGCTCAGTAACCCGGCCTACAGAGAGTTGGATGAATTTGGTACCCAAAAAATCACCATTCAGAATAGCTTCTGAGGAATCACCCAGTATAACATACGAATCAATCTCAAGCTCAACTACTACCCTTCTTTTAGCTTGTTGAATCTGTATTCTGCTCACACGCCCCACCGAAACTCCACTGAGGTAGACCTGGTTAGAGGGCATCAACTGATCAACATTTTCGTAAATGGCGTAATATTTCTTTCGGGAAGAGAAAAAATCTATGCCTTTCAAAAAGTTGAAGCCAAGATAAAGTAACACCAGCGACACGACCATAAACAGGCCAACGCGTACTTCTTTCGATATTGTCATGGGGTACAGTTGATGCGTAACGAATTCAAGGCCTAATTTAGAGATTTTACCTTGTTTTTATAATCGCGAATAGCCCTGAAAATGGCAGAAGCGATATACTCCTGAACCTGTGCATCGCTCAATTCTTTCTCTTCTTTGGTATTGGAGAGGTATCCTATCTCAATTAATACGGCAGGCATGGCGGTTTCCCACAGCACCTGAAAGCCCGCTTGCTTAACACCCCTGCTTTTCCGCCCGGCCTTATCACCAAATTGTTTTTCTACCAGGTCCGCAAAATAAATGCTTGATTCGTGGTTGGCGGATTGCGTCAGGCTAAACAAAATATAAGACTCCGGGGATTTGGGATCAAACCCCTGGTACTTCTCTTCGTAGTTCTCCTCCAATAAAATTACTGAGTTTTCACGCATAGCAACCTCGAGGCTTTCCTGTGATTTGTGCAGTCCTAACACGTAGGTTTCTGTTCCGAAAATTGATTGCCTGCGTTGATCAGGGGTATTTTCGGGCAATGAATTAGCATGAATAGAAATGAATAAATCGGCATGATTATCATTGGCCACTTTTGCCCTTTCCTTTAAGCCAATAGTAATGTCGGTTTTGCGGGTATACACCACCTTTACATCGGGCATATTCTTTTCCAGTATCTCACCCAGTTTTAGGCCTAGCTTCAGGGTTATGTCTTTCTCCTTGGTAAACTTTCCGAATGTACCGGGCTGCGTGCCTCCATGCCCGGGATCAATGCATACGATAAACTTTTTGGACGAACCATTTTGACCACCATTTTGAGCAGAAGAATCGAAGTTTAGCAAGGTTATTGCTAACGAAAGCAAGACTAATCCTATATTCCCCACGGTCAGTAAAATGTTCAGGCGATTTGCAATACCTTTGCGCAAAACTGCGAATTTTTCAGCAAAACTTAAAGAATCGATCTTTACCCCTGTTGTGCGTCCAGCCACTTTTACTTTCTTGTTTTTCACTTTATGCATTCTTGGTGTAGTGCGTGGGGTATGGGCGCAAGAACCGGTTCCAAAAGACACGATACGAACTCCCGTAACCCAACAAGCCAAAGAATTAGTCAAAAACCTTGCCGATAGCGTAGTTCAAAAAAAAGGAGACATTGAAACAACCATTCAATATTCTGCCCGAGACTCCATAAACAGCAGTGTAGATGGTCAGATGATCTGGCTTTATGGAGCCGCTAAAATCATTTATGGCACTATTGAATTAGAGGCCGAAGAGATCACTATCGATTATGCCAACAGTACACTGACGGCCCATGGTATTCGTGATTCCCTGGGAAGACGGGTGGGTTATCCTATTTTCAAAAACGGACCTGAACTTTACGAAACAAAAGACATAACCTACAATTTTAAAACCGGCCGGGCCAGAATATCAGAAGTGGTAACACAACAAGGTGAAGGGTACTTGCATGGCGATATGGTCTTTAAAAACGAGAAGGACGAATTGCTCAGTTTGCACAATCGATACACTACCTGTAACCTTGAGCATCCTCATTTTGAAATTATATCAACCAAAACGAAAGCCATTCCGAATGACAAAATTGTATCCGGACCCTTTTACATGCGGTTCAATGATATACCGCTTTACCCGTTGGGTTTTTTGTTTGGAATGTTCCCGGCACAACAGGAAAGTGCCTCAGGTATTTTATTTCCATCGTTTGGCGAAGACCGCACCCGTGGATTTAACCTAAGGGGATTGGGGTATTTTCTGGATGCCAACGAATATGTAAAGGTGGGGGTCCGGGCTGATCTGTATTCAAAAGGTGACTATGTGCTTTACCTGGATGCTCCCTATAACTGGCGCTACCATTTTACCGGGGGTTTCAATTTTAGCTTTTCCAAAACCAATAGTTCTACACAGATTGAAAACCCGCAGTTCACCAACGATTTTAGTGTCCGGTGGAATCACTCACCACAAACAAAAGGTACCGGGCGATTTTCAGCTTCAGTAAGTGCAGCGTCCAGTACGTACAACTCCAATAACAACCTCAATTTCGGAGCGCCTCAAAGCATTAACTCGTCTGCGTTCAATAATACCAGCAGAAAGATGAATTCAAATATTTCCTACAATAAGACTTTTAAAGGAACACCCTTTAGTATGGGTATAAACCTCAGTCATAACCAGGATCTGGTGACGCAGCAGGTTGATCTTACAGCGCCCAATCTTACGCTAAACATGCGAAACTTATATCCTTTTCAGCGTAAAGATGGAACACCCACCAAACTCGACAATTTCTCTTTGGGGTATAGCATGGCGGCCACCAATCGCATCTCCAATAATCTTGGAAGAGTTGGAAGTGATCCTCAGAAGGATAGCATTGCACCCTTTACAATGAGTAACCTTTCTACTTTTATTGAAAATGGGCGAAATGGTATTCGTCACTCCATACCTATTGCCTATTCCTTTAAAGCGTTCAGATATTTTACTGTTTCACCTTCCATATCGTATGAAGAAAAGTGGTATTTCGAAAAATTAAACTGGGAGTACGACATTATTAACAATAGACCGACACTGGTAGCCAGTGATACCATACGGGGTTTTAACCGCATCGCTAATTATAATTTCAGTGCTGGGTTTAATACCCGTATTTACGGTACTTACTTTTTCAAAAAAGGAAATGTAAAGGCCATACGTCATGTTGTGAATCCTAATATTTCTTTTGGATATACACCAGACTTCACCAAGTATGATGATTATTTCCAGGCGATAAATCAGAATGATAAAATTATTTATCAATCGCGTCACCAGGGTTTTGTATACGGTGGATCAACGCCCGGAAAAAGCGGCTCCATTGGCATTGGTTTGGGCAACACACTGGAAATGAAAGTGAAATCGGAAAAGGATACAGTTGCACGAAAAGTAAACTTATTGAACAGCCTTTCACTTGGCACATCCTACAACATCATTGCCGATTCCTTCAACCTGGCGCCAATTTCAATTTCAGCGAACACCAACATTCTGGACAACCTGATAAACATTAACATTAACTCAGTATTAGATCCGTATTCGTATGTTAACGTTCTTGATCAGGATGGCAATCCAGTAAAAAATCCTAATGGCAGCATTCAGGAGCGCAGAATTAATCAGCTTGCCTGGAAAGGGGGGAAACTGGGAAGAATAGTCTCTGCGAATTTGGCCATGGGATCTAACCTGAATCCCAAGGCGCGTGAACAAAATCAGCAAACCCGGGAGCGAATTGCCAACTCAAACATGACCGAGCAGGATAAACAATATTTTTTGGCCAGTCCTGAAAATTATATTGATTTTTCAATTCCCTGGAGTCTTCAACTCAATTATAGTTTATCCTTCTCGCGGCCGATCAACAGTGATATTAATATTTCACAATCGCTGCAATTTTCTGGCGATATGTCGCTTTCAGAAAAATGGAAAATAACCTTCAATTCTGGATTTGATTTTGAGAATATGGAATTCACGACTACCAATGTTGGTATAACACGCGATCTTCACTGCTGGACGTTAAATTTTGACTGGGGTCCATTTGGGAAATTTACCTACTACAACTTCCGTATTGCTGTAAAAGCATCGGTATTGCAGGATTTAAAAATTGACAGAAGGAAACCCTTCTACGATAATATTCGGTAAATAATGGATTATGGCTACTTCAACCAGCCTTCAACTTCCTCCATGGTGGGGTTCTTCACATCTTCCAACTTCATCTTTTTTCGCAGCCCACACACATCATTAAATAACTTGGAGGCTTTCATGGATTTGAGTTGCTCCACAGATTGAACACCCATTTTTTGAAGGATCGGGTAAAGCTCTTTGCGGATACCCAACTGTTCGGCATCGCGCTCTGAAAATCCTCCACCTTGTTTTTCGGGTTTCATTTGCGGAAAAAACAAAACATCCTGTATGGAAGGTGAGTTGGTCATAATCATGCACAACCGGTCGATACCCACACCCAGGCCTGCTGTTGGTGGCATGCCGAATTCAAGGGCACGAAGGAAATCCTCATCCAACGTCATGGCTTCTTCATCACCACGTTTACCTAATTCCAATTGTTCTTCAAAACGCTTACGCTGATCGATCGGATCGTTTAACTCAGAAAAGGCGTTACAGATTTCTTTTCCATTGCAAATAGCTTCGAATCGTTCAACCAATCCAGGTTTATTCCTGTGCTTCTTGGCCAATGGCGACATTTCCACCGGGTAATCCATAATAAAGGTGGGCTGAATAAGCAAGGGCTCGCACTTCTCACCAAAGATGGCATCAATAAGTTTTCCTTTAGCCATGGTTTCATCTACTGGAACATGAAGCTTGGTACACGTTTCGCGCAAAGCGACTTCATCCAAAGCGGAAATATCAATGCCCGTAAAATGTTGTATCGCCTCAAACATGGTGAAACGTTTCCACGGCCTGCGAAAATCAATTTCATGTTGGCCTACTCTCACTTTGGTGGTGCCGTGCAAATCAATGGCGACTTTTTCAATCATCTCCTCCACCAGGTCCATCATCCAGAAATAATCTTTGTACGCCACATATAACTCAACCTGCGTAAACTCCGGATTGTGGAACCGCGACATACCTTCGTTGCGAAAGTCTTTCGAGAATTCATACACACCGTTGTAGCCGCCTACAATCAGTCGCTTCAAATACAACTCGTTGGCAATACGCAGGTACAGTGTCATGTCCAGTGTATTGTGGTGCGTTTTAAATGGTCGGGCAGCTGCACCACCATATAGTGGCTGTAGTACAGGAGTTTCTACTTCTAAATAAGCCTTATCATTCAGATACTGGCGCATGGAGTTAACCAGTTGGGTTCGCTTGATAAAGGTATCGCGCACTTCAGGGTTAACAATCAAATCAACATAGCGCATGCGGTAGCGTTGTTCAGGATCGCTGAAGGCATCATGCTTGTGCACCACCCCTTGCTCATCGGTGGTTTCCTTCACCACCGGCAAAGGACGCAACGATTTTGAAAGGATTTTTAAATCAGTTACATGAATAGAAATTTCTCCGGTTTGTGTGGTGAACCCATAGCCTTTCACCCCAACGATGTCGCCAATATCAATAAGCTTTTTAAATACGGTGTTGTATAAGGCTTTATCCTCGCCCGGGCATATGTCGTCCCTGCGGATGTAAATTTGAATACGACCGGTCTCATCTTGCAATTCAGCAAACGAGGCCGAGCCCATAATCCTGCGGCTCATGATACGTCCGGCAATGGAAATCTGGCGATAGTCGCTTTTGTGACGCTCGTAGTTTTCAAGAATCTCAGCGGCCGAAGCATTCACTTCGAAAAGCTCTGCCGGGTAGGGGTCAATGCCCAGTTTTTCCAATTCTTCTTTCGCCTGTCTGCGTATGATTTCTTGTTCGCTTAACTGCATTTCTCGATTTATTTCCGGCAAAAATAAGGGAAATAACGGGCTGATAAACTCTGTACAGGTAAATCGTACCCGTAAGCAGCAACGGATAAGGATTTACTTACCCTTGATGAGTAGGACATGGGGTTTCCCTGGATCAGGTGGAAAAATGCTGGCCTTACTCCTTTCTGAACCGATAACGGATACCCCAGCTTCCACGTAAAATAAGGTCGTCAGAAACAAATGGAGTTAGTTCAATGTGGAAGCCGAGTTTCTTACGCTCAAAAGGATAAAAATTGAAGCCCACAGGAAACACCAAACTTTCATAATAAAAATTTAAACCACCACCTACATAAAATGAATAATCAGGCTTCGCCAGTATGTTATAATTAATTACACCCTCAAGTTGCTCAATGTCCCAATAAACATCTGTTAAAATCCGTAACTCCGGCCGCAGCCTTTCCTTAAACTCGTAGTTAAAACTTATAAATGGTATTTCAGATTGATGATAGGCTACACCAAATTGGGCAAGGGAACAAAGAGGGGAATAGAAGTGTGACTAACAATAAGTTTTTTCTCATCGTTATATCAAATTGATTTATTTTTTCTCCGCTTCAGCTCCTTCTTAATAAAAGTCAATTCACGACTGCTCTGCCCGGCTACCGAAGTATTCTCCGCAGCCCTGCGTAGCAGGTACGGCATTACCGAACGCACCGGTCCGTAGGGCAGATACTTAACCACATTGTATCCAGCCTTCGCCAGGTTGAAAGAAATATTATCGCTCATGCCGTAGAGCTGGGCGAACCAGGCACGTCTATCATCAGGTTTCATACTGTGCTTGTCCATTAACACCGACAGATAATAGTTACTGTATTCATTGTGCGAGCCGCACATAACAGAAACACGTTGCTTGTTATCGATACAAAAAGCGAGCGCTTTGTTAAACGCATCATCGGTAGCTTCCTTGTTGGGATGGATGGGGCTTTCATATCCCATTTTTTTGGCACGTGCCCGTTCCTTTTCCATGTAAGCACCGCGCACCAGTTTGGCCCCAAAGTATACGTTGTTCATCACGGCTTCATGAAAATGATCGCGAAGATTGGGTAATCCAGCTGTGCGATAGAGCTGATACGTATTGTACACAATCGCCTTCTCCTGATTGTACTTTTTCATCAAGTCCAGCACAATACGGTCAATCGGGTTTTGGTACCACGAGTCTTCCGCATCAATCATGATGGGTATTCCGTATGCATGACCTTTTGCACATACACGATCGAACCGGTTGATGATGCGTTGGTAGGCTGCCTCATCAGCGGCCGAAAGTTTTTCATTCGCCTGAACTTTGGTCAGCAGTTCGGCCGAGCCTAAGCCGGTTGGTTTAAATACACAAAACGGAATGTTGGATGAGCCGTGTGCTTTTTCAATCGTGCGCAAGGTTTCCTCCAACGTAGCATCAAAACCAGCTTCAGATTTCTCACCCTCTACAGAATAATCAAGAATGGCGCCTACATGAAACTTTCCCAAAACCTCTACGGCATGGGCTGCCTTATCAATGCTTTCACCACCACAAAAATGATAAAACACGGTTTTCTTAATTATACCCTCCACGGGCAGCCTCAAGGCTAGCGCAAATTTTACCAGGCTTGTGGCCAGGGCTGAAATCCACGGGTGATTTACCAGGGAAAAAATGAAGTTAGCTTTTTTAAGTTCAGCATCCGACTTATAGGCAAAGGCAGTTGCGGTGTCGTCAAAGGAAATTTTGGGTGATGATTCCATACGTAAATGATGGCGTAAATATATATAGCGCAGGCTTTAAGTTACAAGGTCATTTAAATGCTGAAAAAGTGACCAAAAAGCACACTTAAAACTTTAAAGCCACACTTTTGTTCCTTCATTGCCATAGGTCATATGTGCCTGGCTTTGATTAATTTTCTGACTTTATGAAACTCACCAATTGGATTTCTGCCTTTAAAACATCTCATCAACCCTTGTTGATTGCCGGGCCTTGCAGTGCAGAAGGCCCTGAACAACTTTTAACGGTAGCACAAGCTGTTAAAACAATGGGAATTTCCGTTATGCGCGCAGGTGTATGGAAACCCCGTACGCGCCCCAACTCGTTTGAAGGCAAGGGCAAGGAAGCACTGACCTGGATAAAAGAAGTAAAACAGAAAACCGGTTTGGCATTTGCCATTGAGGTAGCGAATCCGGCACATGTTGAACTGGCCTGTGAAGCCGGTGTAGAAATACTTTGGGTTGGAGCACGCACCACAGTAAATCCATTCACCGTTCAGGAAATTGCTGATGCCTTACAGGGAATCGATAAAATTGTGCTGGTTAAAAATCCGATTAACCCTGAACTATCACTATGGATTGGAGCGCTTGAAAGGCTGAACCGTGCAGGCATTCAAAAACTAGGGGCTATTCACCGGGGCTTTTCATCTTTTCAAAAATCACGGTTCCGCAATCAGCCCCTTTGGCAAATTGCGCTTGAATTGAAAACATTGCATCCTGAATTACCGCTCATTGCTGATCCCAGTCATATTGCCGGTAATCGGAATATGATTTTTGAAGTGTCCCAAAAAGCCCTTGATCTTGATTATGACGGACTGATGATTGAAACCCACCCTTATCCTGATCGTGCCCTGAGTGATGCGCAACAACAGGTTACTCCAGACAGGCTGGCTGAAATCATAAAAGACCTTCGCGTAAGTGAACGACTGTCATCCAACGCCTTGTTTTTAAATCAACTGGAAGCTTTGCGTGAAAAAATTGATCACCTGGATCAGGAAGTTATTGAATTGCTTTCCACGCGCACGAAACTAACCGAGCAAATCGGGGAGTATAAAAAAGAAAATAACGTAACGGTCTTTCAGTTGGAGCGTTGGAATGAAATTATGAACACCCGGCCTGAGTGGGCTAAACTGGCACACGTATCACCTGATTTTGTGCGCGAATTGTATAAGATCATTCATGATGAATCCATTCGCATTCAAACGGAGATCATGAATAAAACTTCGGAACCTGAAAAGTAATGCTCCCGAATAATATCAAGCTAGCCGACAACCCGGGGCCATTTCTGAGTCTCTATTTGCAAAAATGGTCGTTTAGTAAAGTTATGGTTTTGACAGATGAAAATACCCTAACACACTGCTATCCATTGTTGAAATCACTCCTGCCGGATCATTCGGTTATTACCATATCAAGCGGAGAGGAAAACAAAACCCTTAAAACATGTGAAGAAATCTGGAAACAGATGACCAACCTTGAATTGGACCGGCATTCCATTCTTATTGTGTTGGGGGGAGGCGTGCTTGGCGATATGGGCGGGTTTTGTGCTGCTACGTATAAGCGTGGAATAGACTTTATACTAATCCCCACCACCTTGCTGGCGATGGCCGATGCCAGCATTGGCGGAAAACTGGGCATCGATTTTCATCACTTCAAAAATCATATTGGTGTTTTTAAGGAACCCAAACTGACTGTTATTTACAGCGAGTTTCTGAAAACGCTGCCAACAGAGGAATTGCGTTCTGGTTTTGCAGAAGTAATCAAGCATGCCCTCATTTCTGATCGAACCTTGTGGAATGAGCTTCGCAGCAACACGTTGGACAATCAGCCCTGGGATGTATTACTCCGCCATTCGGCTGAATTTAAGTCTTCTGTTGTGCAGCAAGATCCTACGGAGCAGGGCATGAGAAAAATCCTTAATGCAGGTCATACTATTGGCCATGCTCTTGAATCGTTCTTTTTAAAAGCTGGAAATAAAATTCTGCATGGAGAAGCTGTGGCAGCCGGGTTGGTTGCAGAAGCATGGCTTTCCAAAAAGCGGGGAATCCTCAGCGAGACTGAACTGAATGAAATTTCTGAGTTTATTTTAAAAGTATTCGGAAAGCTGAACATTGGTTCAGAGAATTTGCACGCCATTGCAGGACTATGCAGTCAGGATAAAAAAAATAAAGGCAAAAGGATTTTATGCGTGCTTTCCGAAGGCATTGGGAAAGCCCGGTGGGATTGTGAAGTTACTGAGAATGAGATTGTAGATGCTCTGGCATATTACCGGTCACTTCAGATGTAATGAGCTTCCGAATCATCGAAAGACTCAATCTTCTTCTGAATGTTGCGCTTTAATTCATCAGCTTTTTTTGCAATAAAATCTGTGGTCTTCTTTTTTCTGTCGCCAGTAAAGAGCCACGCTGCTAAAACTGCCGCTGACGCAATTCCCAATCCCAACGTTATTTTACCTGTTTTATTCATATAACAAAGTTAACTGTATTTGAGGATCAATTGTTTCACAGGGTTAAAGAAATCTTTAACTAATTTGCGTGCTCTTCCTAACAACTATTCGGAACCGTGAGCACTTACATTCACATTTCAAAAAAAAATAGCCTTTCGGGATCGGTAACCAATCTTCCTGCATCAAAAAGTATCAGCAACCGGGTGTTGATTATAAATGCGCTGGGCGGAAATCAATCCGAATTACTTAATCTTTCTGAGGCCAATGACACGGTACTGATGAAACAACTGGTGAACAGCACCGATCAGGTGCTGGATGTTGAAGATGCAGGCACAACTATGCGGTTTCTTACGGCTTACCTGGCCATCACCAATCAACAAAAAATACTTACCGGAACGGAGCGTATGAAGCTTCGCCCCATTGGCATCCTTGCAGATGCATTGAGAAAACTTGGTGCCCGGATTGATTACCTCGAAAAAGACGGCTTTCCACCCCTTGAAATAGTCGGATTTAACGACCAAAAAACCAATCAACTAACTATTCGTGGGGATGTTAGCAGCCAGTACATTTCCGCATTGATGATGATTGCACCAGCCCTGCCGATGGGATTGACCTTAATGCTGGAGGGCAAAATTGGCAGTCGGCCATATATTGAAATGACCGCTTCATTAATGCGCAAATTCGGTGCTGAAGTACTTGTTGGGGATACGGTTATTGAAATTGCTCACCAACACTATAAATCTTGCCGGTATACGGTTGAAGCAGACTGGTCGGCAGCGAGTTATTGGTTTGCGTTCACTGCGCTTGCCATTCAGGCCGAAATCACCTTGCCGAACATAGCCTTACGTTCCCTTCAGGGTGATCGTGTAATCGTTGACATGATGGAGCAGCTTGGTGTAAAAGCAGAACCACGAGGAAATACACAGTTATTGACTAAGAAAGATCCTCTACCTGAATTTAGTTGGGATTTTTCACATTGTCCTGATCTGGCACAAACCGTGGCGGTAGTGTGTGCTGCAAAAGGAATCCAGGGGACATTTACAGGGCTGGAAAGTTTACGTATAAAAGAAACTGATCGCATTGAAGCACTGCACACGGAGCTTCAAAAAATTGGTGCACAGTTAATTGAAACCGGTTCGGATTGGAAATTAATACCCACACAGAAGTTACCGGATAAAATCCCAGCTTTCAACACATATCTTGATCACCGCATGGCCATGGCTTTTGCCCCGCTGGCTTGTCTGGCTGATATCTCAGTAGAAAATCCTTTAGTGGTCAGAAAATCCTACCCGGGATTTTGGAATGATCTTAAAAAGGTGGGGTTTACATTACTTGAGAACGAAGCTTCTTGATATAATCAGCAAACAAACGTAAACGGCTTCCATACCAGGAGAACATTTCGCCATCAACCAACATAATTTTGCTTGCCGGTAGAATAGTTTTAAGCTCATGAATATGGTCTTCCCTGAATGGGTAAGGCTCAGATGAAAGAAAAACCAAATCAGGATTCAACGATTGGATTTCTTCTTCTGAAAGTTCCGGGTATCGTGAATGATTGAAAAGACAATTCTTCAAACCTGATACGTTAATCATTGAATCAATAAACGTTCCGAGGGCAGCGCCCATCCAGGGCTTTCGCCAGATCAGGTACAAAACATGCAAAGAAGGTAGCTGTATCATGCCTTCCCATGACTTCCGAATAGCAGATGTTAAGGTCTCTGCTGCAACCTCCCTTTTAGTAATCTTACCTACCTCAAGAATCATGTTAAAGGCGTCATCGGGTGTGGTAACATTACTCATCCATACAGGATAGTGCTGCCTTAGCTGTTCAATGCCCTCCTGATAATTCTCCTCTTTGTTACCGATAATCAAATCCGGATGAAGTCTATGGATGCGATCAAAATGAAAGTTTTTGGTTCCACCAACAACTGCTTTATCCCTTCGCCAGTGCCCCGGATGAATACAGAACTTAGTGATACCCATCACTTCGTTGTCCAAACCAAGATCTGCCAACAATTCTGTTTGAGATGGAACCAGGGAAATAATTCTTTTGGGCGGATCGGAAATTTTGACCGGGCTTCCCATCTGATCAATAAAGGTTTTTATGCCCATAGGCACAAAAGTAAAAGAGCACCCTTTGTAAACAAAAGATGCTCTTTGATGAAAAACGCACAGAGTACACGAAGAAAGACCCTCTCAATAAAACTCCGTGCCCCTGCGCGTTATGTGTAGTTAAAACGTTGGCTAAGTAAACTTAGTTCGTTAAAACTTACCTCCCCGTGGGTCGTGGGGAAGTAATATCATTTTCGATTAGATTAAGATAGACATGGAGCTCAGCTGATTGGATACCTTAAGGTTCGAATTGCTGAAAGTAGATTGATTAAGCTCCCACTTCAGTTTGCCGTCAATAACTTTAAAGTTAATGCAGCTACCTTTCTGACCAAGACCGTTACCATCGGTTACTGTTAATACAGGCTTGCCACCTACAGTATTCTTAACTGTTTCAAATTCCTTACTCTTGTTCTTTCCGATGTACACTACCTGACAATCACCGGTATCAGCACCAGAAGCAAGTTTTTTAATAACATACTTTTTGCTGCCTTTAGGCTTGCCATCATACCAGGTCTTTAATGTATTGAATACATCATCTTCACCAATAACACCTACAACGAACTCCCCACCTGATCCATCATCGGGCCATTGCACATACTTAATAAAGTTAAAAAGCATGGCAGCATGGATTTCATGATTAGGTCTTTCTTGTGCAAAAGAAGAAACGCTGAATGCAATTGCGATTAGAACTAAGCTTACTTTTTTCATAACTAGAGAGGTTAATATTTGTTTAATGTTTTGTTTTTTCGTCAACCTTACGATACAAAAGTAGCCTACCCTTCAAAATCAGTAATTTCTAAGCCTTTACTTATCTTTCTGATGTAAGGTTTTTACCTACTTTTAAAAACAACCACGTTAAACAAAAGTGGTGCAGAAGTGCGAGGATCTGCACCAAAAGCCTCTAATTTCGATAATAACAAAGAAATCATTGGATATTGGGCTGATTTCTGTCCAAAAATGAGACTTTCAAATCTATAACTGGAATCCTGAAATCTGCCTAAAATGTTAAAATCAAGCCCTATTTTATATATCGGAAGTCGTGGCCAGGTTTTGCCTGTAGCAATACTTCATAAATAAGCTTGATCACATTCTCCACATCATCCTTATGAACAGTTTCAACGGTGGTGTGCATGTATTTCAGCGGAAGAGAAATGAGCGCTGAAGCAACACCCTCAGCCGAATAGGCAAAGGAATCCGTGTCTGTGCCTGTTGAACGACTTACCGCCTGACGTTGGAACGGTATTTTTCTCTTTTCAGCCGTTTGGATGATCATTTTAAGAACATTGTTCTGTACCGCGGGACCGTAACATAAAACTGGTCCGGTTCCGCATTTAATATGTCCAGTATCTTTCTTGCTATACATGGGTGAGCAGGTATCGTGGGTTACATCGGTACAAATAGCCAGATCAGGCTTTAGCCTGCGCGAAATCATTTCAGCGCCCCGCAACCCAATTTCTTCCTGCACCGAGTTCACAATGTAAAGGCAGAAAGGAAGTTTTTTCTTGTTCTCTTTTAATCTTCTGGCCACCTCAGCAATCATAAATCCACCCATACGATTATCCAGCGCACGGCCCACCAGATAATTCTTGTTCATCTCTATCAGCTCATCCTCAAATGTGATCACACAACCCACATGAACGCCACGCGCTTCCACTTCCTTCTTCGATTCACAGCCTATATCAATAAATATATTTTTCAATGAAGGTGGTTCTTCCTTTGCGGCATCACGAACGTGAATGGCGGGCCAGCCAAAAACACCTTTTACAATGCCTCTATCGGTATGAATATTAACACGCATAGAAGGTGCAATCTGGTGGTCCGATCCACCATTACGCTTGACATAGATGTAACCGTCATCCGTGATGTAGCCTACAAACCACGATATCTCATCAGCATGGGCTTCAATAACAACTTTATACGATGCTTTAGGGTTAACCACACCCACCACCGTGCCGTACACATCAACCATATAGTCATCAATGTAGGGCTTCAGGTAGTTCAGCCAAATTTGCTGCCCGGAATGTTCAAAGCCTGTAGGTGATGCGTTGTTGAGGTATTCAAAGAGAAAGGATTTACTTTTTTTGTCCATAGTGATATTGATTAATCGATTTTTTGATCAACTTAATTATAACGGAATGTTACCGTGTTTTTTCTTTGGCAAGGTAGCTACCTTATTTTCCAACATCTGAAATGCCCGGATTAATTTCTCACGTGTTTGATCCGGGTAAATAACTTCATCAATATATCCACGGTGTGCAGCCCGATATGGATTGGCAAATTTGCGGGTATATTCATCTACTTTTTCATTTAGCTTAGCTTGCGGATCGGCTGCCTCTGAAATGTCCTTTTTGAAAATTATCTCGGCTGCACCTTTTGCCCCCATCACCGCAATCTCTGCCGTTGGCCACGCATAGTTCATATCGGCTCCAATGTGCTTTGAATTCATTACATCATAAGCACCACCATAAGCCTTTCGCGTGATTACCGTTACCCGTGGCACGGTAGCTTCTGAAAAAGCATACAACAATTTAGCCCCATTGGTAATGATGGCGTTCCACTCCTGATCGGTGCCCGGTAAAAATCCCGGAACATCTTCCAGCACCAACAACGGAATATTAAAACTATCGCAAAAGCGTACAAAGCGCGCACCTTTTACACTGGCATCAATGTCCAACACGCCTGCCAATGAAGCCGGTTGGTTTCCGACAACACCAACACTACGACCGGCAAGTCTCGCAAAACCAACAACTATATTTTCTGCAAAGTTTTTATGCACTTCAAAGAATGATCCTTCGTCCACAATACCATCAATCACCTCGCGCATATCGTAGGGCTGGTTTGGATTGGATGGAATGATCTCATTTAATTTCGGACGGCTTTCGTCACCGGCCGCATAGGGCAACCGCGGAACTTCATCTTCGCAGTTTTGTGGTACGTAACTCAGTAGTTTTTTAATATATTGTATGCATTCCAATTCATTTGCACAAGCAAAATGGGTAACCCCGCTTTTGGTACTGTGCGTAATGGCACCGCCTAACTCTTCGGATGTTACATCTTCATGGGTTACCGTCTTTACCACATTGGGGCCGGTAACAAACATGAAGGAGGTATTTTCTACCATCAAAATAAAATCGGTAATGGCAGGAGAGTAAACCGCTCCACCGGCACAAGGGCCCATGATAGCAGATATTTGTGGTATCACGCCAGAAGCCAACGTATTCCGGTAAAAAATATCTGCATAACCCCCTAGTGAAACCACACCTTCCTGTATTCGTGCACCACCGGAGTCATTTAACCCGATAATGGGTGCACCATTTTTCATGGCCAGCTCCATCAGCTTTACAATTTTCTCCGCATGGGTCTCCGACAAGGATCCGCCAAACACAGTAAAGTCCTGCGAAAAAACATATACCAACCTGCCGTTAACTGTACCAAACCCTGTTACCACTCCATCACCTAAATAGTACTCCTTATCCAGTCCAAAATCCTTGCACCGGTGCATTACAAATTTTCCGAGTTCCTCAAACGAACCTTCATCCAACAATAGCTGGATTCTTTCCCTGGCGGTTAGTTTTCCTTTTTTATGTTGCTGATCAATTCGTTTTTCTCCTCCACCTAAAAGGGATTCTTTACTCTTTCTTTCTAACTCATCAAACTTTTGCTGGAGGATGGAATCGGTAAGTTCTCGCTTTGCCATGACCTGAATTTAGGTTCGAAATATAGTTAAAGGAAGTATTAAATTGACCCAAATTCATCATGAACAACCGGCTGGCCATTATTGATTTAGGGACGAACACCTTTCACCTGTTGATTGCCGAAAAACTGGGTGATTCGTTTCATATTGCCCACCGCGACCGGCAGGCAGTAAAGATTGGCAAGGGGGGCATAAACAATAATATAATCCCCTCAGATGGGCTGGATCGGGCCATAAAGACCCTCAACTTTTTTAAAAAGAAAATAGACTCCCTTCAAATAACCAAAGTGTTCGCCTTTGGAACCAGTGCCTTGCGAAATGCAACCAATAAAGAAGAAGTACTGGAAAAGCTAAAGGTGGAAACAGGTATTGCTGTGACCCTGATTTCAGGAGACCAGGAAGCAGAATTCATTTATCACGGTGTTTGTTCTGCCGTTAACCTTGGGAATACAAAATCATTAATTATAGATATCGGGGGAGGGAGCGTTGAGTTCATTATAGGCGATGCAAAACAGATTTTCTGGAAGAAAAGCATTGAGATCGGGGCACAACGACTGCTGGAATTGTTTCATAAAAGCGATCCGATAGCCCCGGCTGAAATCTCAAAACTTAATGAGCACTTTCAGAAAACATTATCACCCCTATTTGAAGCATTAACCATTTATAAACCTGAAACAATGGTTGGTTCCTCCGGCACATTTGATACACTAAGTGATATTTATTGTCTGCAGCATTCCATCTTTAAAAATGATGATGACCGTGAAACTCCTTTATCATTGGAAGGTTTTGAAAAAATATTTTCTGAACTAATTCAAAAAAATCGCATAGAAAGGCTGGCCATACCGGGCATGATTGAAATGCGTGTAGATATGATTGTGGTTGCCTGCTGCCTGATCCGCTATATTTTAGATCACCATCCCCTCACAAACATACGTGTATCAAGCTACTCACTGAAAGAAGGAGCCCTTGCACACGTGAGTAAATCCTTTAGCTGATTCCAAGCTTCTTTTGAATATCCTCCAGCGACACACCTTTTGTTTCCGGAAATTTTATCAATGCCCAAAGTAGCTGCAACACCATCATGCCCGCAAAAAAAGCGAAGATAATCCATGGGTCGTTTCGCAATAACCCCTTCGATTGATCCAAAAATACCGGGGTGATTAAGGTAATTATTGCGGCAAAAACCCAGTGCACACTGCATCCAAACGATTGACCATAAGCCCGTATGGCATTCGGAAAAATCTCAGAAATAAATACCCAGATAACAGAGCCCTGGCCCATGGCATGTGACGCTATAAAAACAAGTAAGAAGGTCATCATTAACCCGGGGCTTGCACCGATATAAAAAGAATAGGAAACGACCGAAAGGCTGATGATGTAACCCAGTGATCCAATAATAAGCAAATTCTTTCTTCCAGTCCGGTCGATCAGATAAAGCCCAACAAAGGTGAAAATAAGATTTATACCACCAATAGCTATTGAATTGAACAGCGAATCTTTAGCGGCAAGGCCGGCACGCTCAAGAATTTCCGGGGCGTAGTATAGAATAAAATTAATTCCGGAGAGCTGATTGAAAAAGGCTATGAAAAAGGCCAGCAGAATAAGCTTACTGTACTTGCGGCTAAAGAAAGGTTCATGGTGATGAGCACTCTCTACACGCTCATTCGCTGCTTTAATGGTCTTAACATCTTCAGCGGGATTAACCGACCCCAGAGCTGCCAAAACTTTCTTGGCTATTTCCGAGTCGTTCTTTTTGGTAATCAACCAGCGCGGACTTTCAGGAACACGCATAACCATTACTGTGTATAAAATTGCAGGTAAGGCTTCCACACCCAGCATCCAGCGCCAATCGTTGATGCCACCAAATCCCTGTAAAAGGTAGTTGGAGATAAAGGCTATCAATATTCCGAACACAATATTGAACTGGTACATGGCCACCAGGCGACCGCGCATCCCTGAAGTAGAAATTTCTGCTATATACGTTGGAGCCGCAATAGAGGAAACTCCAACGCCAACACCTCCGATAAATCGAAAGAAAGAAAACGTATAGGGATCGGGAGCCAATGCCGAACCAACGGCTGAGGCTGTGTACAATAACCCAATCCAAAACAACACTTTCTTCCGGCCATATTTCTCCGTTGGTGCCCCGCCAAACAAGGCACCAATTACAGTACCCCACAGCGCCATCGACATAATGAAAAAACCGTGAAACCAAGGTGATGTATTCCACAAATTCCTGATGGGAAGGTTGGCTCCGGATATTACGACCGTATCAAATCCAAAAAGGAAACCGGCCATAGCGGCTACCAGGGCGATAAAAAATATATTATTCTTCATTTTTGATGGCCGTACTTTTAACAGGATGCCGTCTCATTCTCGAAGATAATTGTTTTAGTTATCAAAAAGTCTAGTCGTATTCTTTTAGGGTAGATTTGTTTACGACCATCGCTTTGTGACAAAGCAATCCCATGCTACAGTGTGAGAACCAAACACTTAGATTGGGATTGCTTCGGTCGTACCTCCCTCGCAATGAAGAACTTTTTGGATTTGAAGCTGCCCTGAATCTACAACCCACTAATCTGTCTGTCCTTCGGGTACTTCACCTCATATTTGAACACCACCTTACGGGTTTCATTCGGCTGAAGGTTCATGTCCCATAAAAGTTTACCGGTATCCTTATTATGCTTTGCTCCACCTACATCCAGTACAGTAACTTCAATCTGGCTGTTACGGGAAAGCGGCAAATGATCTTCTACGGTAATCTTTACCGGCTCGTTTCGGGTATTGCGCACCGAAATTTCCCATGCATAGGCTTCGCGTAAATTGGAAGCAATGGTTCTTCGTGTGGTGAAATCTTTTACCTTTTCACGTTTCACAACAATGCGCTTATCCCTGCCCAACGAAACAGAAAGTGTGTCTTTCAAATTATTCGGATCGAGGTATGTTTTACCTACAAAGGTTCCTTCAAAGAAAACATTGGCCTCGCCCGGCAGCAAGTTAAAATCTTCCCATCCCACAGCTTTTGCCAACAGAAAGGCATCGGTATCAAGTTTAGGGGCTACCGCATATTGGTACACGGCTTTCATATCATGCTTTTGAATATCCACCAAAGTTGGTTTAGCAGCAGACAAAACCGTGTAGGGTAAACTTATATCAAACTCGGTGTTCAATGAGGTTTGTACGGTTTGAGTAAAGTCGGCAACGCTGGAAACACTAGGCATCGCCATGCTTAGTTCCTCAGCAGGCATATCTTCCCGTTTATCAACAGAGCGTTGTACCTGAACACCGGCAGCCTTGCCTTTAAGACCAACATATGGAGGTTGGTAGAAATCAAGATACCAGCTGTAAAGTTCAGGTTTTACACCGCCCAGACTTGGATTTGCCGTTGAAAGCCTCAGGCGAACATTACTCCACTCCTCACCCGTGCTTTGAAACACGTTGGCTTTATAGTTGAGTTGTACAGGGGATTTAGTGTTGATGGCCCGTAAATCATACACCGGATACCAGCCGGCATTACCTACTACATAATTTACTTCCAGTTCTACACTTGTGGCTGCATCCGCAGAAACACTGATCACAATTTCACTGGTGTTGCGACTGTACAATTCGTTTTGCTCGCGTATTTGTTGATTGAGTTTGGTCATACGCTCGTTGATCTTCTTAATCTTATCATCAGCTTTCATTTTCGATAAACCGATTTCGCCCAACCGGATGCGGTAAAAATCGGCCATAGCTTTAAGTTCATTCACCGAAACGTTCTGGTTAGCCCCGCCAATTTTCTGATTACTCAAAATCATTTGTTCCTCTTTTGTGAGGATATCCTTTTGATGTTGCTCCTGCGCAAGCTGGCGTTTATAAATCTCAAGCGAGTCCCTTAACATCACCAACTTCTTGGGCATGTTGAACTCACTCAGGTAATTCTGGTTATGATTGATCCCCAGTATAGTGATGTTTCCTTTTCCTGATACCTGTATACTTTCCTGATCAAGTTGCGAAGTCAAACCTGATACAATAAGATTGGTACGGCCTGCGTCTACACGGCTTTTTACCTCGCGTGTTACCTGGGCCCGGTTCAAAAACACCGTTACTCCACTGATTTTGGAATCTACGTGTTTTTCGGATTGGGAAAATGCCGGGAACATCGCCACCAGCAGGTAAATAAAAATAATTTGCTTCATAGTAGTTGAGTTTATTTGCCAGATGCACATAGCAGGCAAATTCCATAACGAAATTAACCTTAAAATCGTGCTGCGCCACAAAATGGTTTTAGGATGGCTTATTCAATTGAGATTATCTTTGCGCCATGACAGATGAACACGTATTTCCGGTTAAATCCCTTCGGCACTTCAGTTTTGGAATTTTCAAAAAAATTGGATGCTCCGATGATGATGCCAACCTCGCCACCGAGGTATTGCTCTCGGCCGATCTTCGGGGTATCGATTCGCACGGCTTGGCCCGGCTATCCGGCTATGTACGCTTATGGGAAGCCAAACGTATAAATGCCTCACCCAATATTAGAATTGTTCATGAATCGCTCAGCACAGCCGTGGTGGATGGTGATGGTGGGTTGGGCCTGGTAGTGGCGCCTAGGGCTATGGAAATTGCCATCGCAAAAGCCAAGACAGCCGGAACCGGATGGGTGGCGGTCAAAAACTCAAACCATTTTGGTATTGCCGGCTACCATACCATGATGGCCCTGCAACACGATATGATTGGCTGGGCGATGACGAACGCCAGCCCATTGGTAGCCCCAACTTTTTCTGTTGAACGGCTGCTGGGAACAAACCCTATCTCCATTGCCGTACCAGCTGATAAGCAACCTCCTTTCTTACTCGACATGGCCACCACCACGGCAGCCAATGGTAAGCTTGAGATCCTTCAGCGAAAAAATAAAGAAGCTCCGCTGGGTTGGATTCAAACAAAAGACGGAATGCCTTCAGCTAATCCACACGAGTTAAAAGATGGCGGGGCATTGATTCCGTTAGGCAGTGACTATGAACATGGCAGTCATAAAGGTTACGGACTTGGGGCCATGGTGGATATTTTATCGGCTGTGCTTTCAGGCGCCAACTATGGGCCGTGGGTTCCACCCTTTGTTGCTTTTTTACATCCGCCTGCCGATCCGGTTGGCGAAGGCATTGGTCATTTTTTAGGTGCGATGCGTGTGGATGCTTTCCGGCCTGCCGATGAATTCAAAAAACATATGGACAACTGGATTACGCGGTTTCGGGCAGCAAAAACTATTGAGGGAAAAGATAAAGTATTAATTCATGGCGATCCCGAGCGCGAGATGAGTGCACGAAGAAAAAATGAAGGGATACCGCTTAATCCAAAAGTGGTGGAGGACCTAAAAGAGCTTGGTAAAAAACTAGGTGTTACTTTCTAGAAAATAAATCCACCAACATTTACCCCTACCCGTAAAATCCATGGATTATAGTAGGGAGCATACTCACCAGGTGCCGGTGTTTGAAAATTGAAGTTGTACAACACCATTGCAAAAAAAGCAGCATTTCTACCGATAGGCTGAATGTATCCTCCGCCACCTAGAAAGCTGTTAAAGGCCTCACGTGTTGTTTCCAGTGGGGGGTAGTTAATAAACTCATAGTTAAGGTGCTCAAACTCAGTTTGGAGGAAAAAACCCTGTATCACATTAAAACGCAAAAAAGGATTTATACCATAGTTGTTGGCATTAACATCTTTACCCGGCAAAACATTCTTGTACTTTACGAACTGATAAGAAAGTCCGACACCGCCCATGAATTTTCGTGTAAAGGAATATCCAATTACTGGTGAAACAGAAACATAATCCTGGAAGTTATTAAAGCCCATTCCAAATCCACCACCGGTAAACACTCTTTCTTTAAATGGAACGTCTTTTAAACTGTTGTTTTCGCCTTGTGCCCATGTAGTGCCAACGCCAACAACCACAAGTAGAGAGATAACGAATGCTCGCATAGTATTTTTTATTCTTCAACGATTACAAACACATCTTCGTTTTCCTTCTTCATCAAATATTTTTCACGGGCAAATTTCTCTAACGATTCCCGGTCGCCAAAAAGTTCTTCGCGGTCCTTTTCCACTTCCTTTATTTTCTCCTCATAATATTCCTTCTCATTTTCCAAGGCACGAAGCTTGGCCGATAATTTATACCGAGACATAAAATCATTCGAGTCGAGGAAGAGCATCCAGGTTAAAAAAATGAGGCCAGCAACCATATAAAAATTGCGAAAAACCTTAGGTACACGATTCAGCATAAACGTTTAAAAAGTATTCGAAGATAGAAAATTATTGGCAAGAACTAAAAAAGCCCCATTTTACCGGGGCTTTTAAGTATCCTACATAAAAAATTCTACATCTTTCTTCCCGGGAAATATGCTGTTTCTCCCAACTCCTCTTCAATACGGATAAGTTGATTGTACTTGGCTGTACGATCTGAACGGGAGGCGGAGCCGGTTTTTATCTGACCGGTATTCAGCGCCACGGCTAAATCAGCAATGGTACTGTCTTCCGTTTCACCTGAGCGGTGCGACATTACGCTTTTATAAGCGTTTCGTTTAGCCAGATTAACCGCATCAATCGTTTCAGTAAGCGACCCGATTTGATTTACTTTAATCAATATAGCGTTGGCGATGTTCTCATCAATACCTTTTTGCAAACGCTTTACGTTGGTTACAAACAAATCGTCACCCACCAATTGAACCTTGTTTCCAATTTTTTCGGTGAGGGCTTTCCAACCAGCCCAGTCGTCTTCTGCCATACCATCTTCCAGGGAGATGATCGGATATTTCTTTGACCAGTTTGTCCAGTACTCTGCCATTTCCAAAGGCTTGAGCTTTTTACCTGATGATTTCTTAAAGTGATAAACTTTGGCTTTTGAATCATAGAATTCTGAAGCTGCCGGATCAAGTGCAATAAAAATATCTGAACCTGGTTTATAACCTGCCTTTTCAATGGCTTTCAGTACTACCTCAATTGCCTCTTCGTTCGACTTCAGGTTTGGTGCAAAACCACCCTCATCACCCACGTTGGTAGAAAGGCCCTTATCATGTAAGACCTTTTTCAGCGTGTGAAATACTTCTGCACCCATTTGTAGCGCTTCTGAAAATGTATCCGCTCCCACCGGCATTACCATAAACTCCTGAAAGTCGATAGCGTTATCGGCATGACTTCCACCATTCAGAATGTTCATCATCGGTACCGGAAGTGTGTTTGCGTTAACGCCTCCTATGTAACGGTATAGCGGTAAGCCTGCTTCCATAGCAGCAGCTTTAGCAATCGCTAACGAAACACCCAGTATGGCATTGGCACCCAGTTTACCTTTATTAGGTGTGCCATCCAACTCCAACATGATTTTGTCAAGCAAATTCTGTTCAAACACAGAAAAGCCGACTACTTCAGAAGCAATTTTATTGTTTACATTTTCCACGGCTTTCAATACACCTTTTCCCAGGTATTGCTTTTTATTGCCATCGCGAAGCTCAACGGCCTCATGCGTTCCTGTGGAAGCCCCGGATGGAACCGCTGCGCGCCCATAAGCTCCGCTTGAGGTAACCACATCTACTTCAACAGTTGGATTACCGCGGCTGTCAAGTATTTGCCGGGCATGAATGTTTTCAATCAAGGACATAATATTTCGTTTAGATGATAAATTTTATTTTTAGTTACTAACTGTCTGGAACTGTTCCTGCCTGATCATTTCAACAAACTGATCGAACAGATAACGCGAATCATGCGGCCCGGGAGAAGCTTCCGGGTGATATTGAACAGAGAAAGCCTTTTTATTTTTCACACGAATACCCATTATGGTATTGTCATTTAAGTGCAGGTGTGTTACTTCAATATTGTTATTGCCTTCAATATCTTTTTCACTTACTGCGAAACCATGGTTTTGAGATGTCATCTCACCCAAACCAGTTACCAGATTTTTAACCGGGTGATTTAATCCCCGATGACCATGATGCATCTTATACGTTGAAATGCCATTGGCCAACGCCAACAATTGGTGGCCGAGGCAAATGCCAAACACGGGCTTGTTTGTTTCTAAAACTTTCTTCACCGTGTCAATCGCATAATCCATTACAGCTGGATCACCCGGACCATTGGAAAGGAAAAATCCATGCGGCTCCCAAGCCTCCATATCAGCAAAATTCGCTTTCGCGGGGAATACCTTTATATAACAACCACGTGCCGCCAGATTAGTAAGAATACTTTTCTTGATTCCGAAATCAATAGCTGCTACACGAAATGGAGCACTCTCATCACCTACCGTATATTCTTGTTTTGTTGACACCACCGATGAAAGTTCCAGGCCATCCATGGAAGGAACGTTTTTAATCTCCTTCTTCATTTCATCAGGAGTAAGCTCGGAAGAAATCAAAGCATTCATGGCACCTTTACTTCGGATGTAACGCACCAACATACGCGTATCAACATCGGAAATACCGGTAATACCATGCTTCTCTAAATACTGCTGAAGACTTTCATTAGAAGTCAAGCGGCTGAATTCTTTTGAGAAATCATTTACCACCAATCCACTAATCTTAGGGGTTCCGGATTCCTGCTCGGCATCAACGGTACCATAGTTACCAATGTGGGCCGTTGTATTAACTATGATTTGACCATAATAAGATGGGTCAGTGTAGATCTCCTGATAGCCGGTCATGCCTGTATTAAAGCATATTTCTCCACCAGTGGTACCTGGTTTTCCAATCAGGATTCCCTCCATCAGGAGGCCATCTTCAAGAAGTAAGTAGGCTTTTTTGCTCACGTGTTTTAGTGGTTTTACAAAAATAAACTTCAGGCGCTAAAGCGGGGACTAAACCCAAAACTTTTTCGCCACAATCGATTTAACGGGCCAAACACAAATAAAAAAGGATTGAACAACGTCCAATCCTTTTCCTATGTGAATAGAATAGTTCACTATTCTTTTTCCTCGCTCTTTTTATCAGCCTTCTTAGAGGTCTTTTTTGCCGGCTTTTCTGCCTTTTCTTCTGCTACGGGTTCGTCTACCACCTGGGCATCCTCAGCCTTCTTACCTTTTGCCACACGACCTCTTCTGGTTTTAGCCTTTTTAGCTGTTCCTTCCTTCTTGTAGATATCGTTGAAATCGACAAGTTCAATCAGGCACATTTCGGCATTGTCACCTAAACGAACATCAGCCATTTTGATAATGCGCGTATATCCACCCGGACGCTCCGATGTTCTGGAAGCTACCGTTCCAAAAAGCTCCTTTACTGATTCTTTGTTCTGTAAATACGAGAACACTGTTCTCCTGGAATGCATAGTATCGCTTTTCGCCTTGGTAATAAGAGGCTCAACATACTTGCGTAATGCTTTAGCCTTTGCTACCGTGGTAGTGATACGTTTACTCAGGATGAGAGAAGAGGCCATGTTCGACAGCAATGCGCTCCGGTGGCTGGCGGTTCTTCCAAGGTGGTTTACTTTCTTACCGTGTCTCATTTCAATTAATCTTCATCAAGTTTATACTTAACCAGGTCCATACCAAAGGTAAGTCCCTTCTCAGCTACCAGTTGTTCCAACTCGGCCAGCGACTTCTTACCGAAGTTTCTGAACTTCATCATGTCGGAAATTTCCAGCTCTACCAGGTCACCCAGTGTTTTTACATCAGCTGCCTTCAAGCAGTTGTATGCTCGAACTGATAAATCCAGATCATGCAGAGCGGTCTTCAAAAGTTTGCGCATATGCAATAACTCCTCATCTACCTGCTCAACTTCAGCATCTTTGCCGGTTTCAAGTTCCATTGACTTATCTGAGAACAAGGCAAAGTGCTTAATTAAAATATGTGCAGCGCCTTCCAAAGCCAACTCAGGGTGGATCGAACCGTCTGTTTGAATTTCAAGAACTAATTTTTCGTAGTCAGTCTTTTGTTCAACGCGAGTGTTTTCCACACTAAACTTTACATTCTTGATAGGTGTAAAGATGGCATCAATAGGAATGAAACCGAATACCTGTTCTGCTGGTTTGCTTTCCTCTGCCGGCAGGTATCCTCTGCCCTTCTCAATCGTTAACTCAATCTCAAACTGAGCTGATTCATCAAGGTTACAAATTACATGCTCCGGGTTTAACACTTCAAAAGCAGAAGTAAACTTGGTGATATCACCAGCCTTGAACTGCTTCTGTTTTTTAATGTTGATAGTGACTTTTGTATCGAAACCATCAGTGATTTTCTTGAAGCGAACCATCTTTAAGTTAAGAATGATCTCCGCCACATCTTCCACCACACCTTCAATGGTAGAGAATTCATGAAGTACACCGGGTATTTTAATACCGGTAATGGCATAGCCCTCCAGGGAAGACAAAAGAATTCTGCGTAAAGCATTACCGATGGTAACACCGTAGCCTTTTTCCAACGGTTTAAAGGTAAAGGTGCCGTGAAAATCATCGGCTTTCTCCATTACTACTTTATCCGGAATCTGAAATGCTAATATTGACATAATGCGTTCTTATTAATTAGTTAGAATTACTTCGAGTACAATTCAACGATCAACTGCTCATTGATGTTCTCGGGGATATCCTGGCGTACCGGAATGTGAATTAGTTTACCTTCCAGTTCGCTACCATCCCACTCCAACCAAGGGTATTTTTTAACACCTTGAATGGATAAGCTGGTGGTGATAGCCTCCAGGGATTTTGATTTTTCACGAACACCTACTTTATCACCAGCACGCAGGGTGTACGAAGGAATATTAACGATATCACCGTTTACGGTAATGTGCTTATGGGAAACCAACTGACGTGCAGCCCTACGGGTAGGGGCAATGCCGAGACGGTATACCACATTATCGAGGCGAGCCTCCAGTAATTGAAGGAGTGTTTCACCAGTAATACCCTTCTTGCGAGAAGCTTTATCAAAAAGCTTTGCAAACTGGCGCTCTAACAATCCGTAGATATACTTTGCCTTTTGCTTCTCAGCAAGCTGCACAGCATATTCTGACTGCTTTCTCTTTTTGCCTTTTCCATGCATACCCGGTGCATAGTTCTTCTTTTGAACAGCCTTATTCTCACCTAAGATGGGCTCTCCAAATCGTCTTGAAATTCTAGCTCTTGGGCCTGTGTATCGTGCCATTTCTGTTTTTATTTTAGATTGTTGAATTCAGATTCTAAAACCCTCTTTCGTCAATCGTTTTTTTTTCTACTTAATTATACTCTTCTCTTCTTAGGAGGTCTGCAACCATTGTGCGGAAGCGGAGTCATATCCTTAATGGTAGTGACTTCAATTCCGGCTGACTGAATGGTGCGGATAGCCGACTCACGGCCTGATCCGGGACCTTTCACAAACACTTCAACTTTCCGCAAGCCCAGCTCAAAAGCCCTGGAAGCGCAATCCTGTGCAGCAACCTGAGCCGCATAAGGTGTGTTTTTCTTGGAACCTTTAAAGCCCATTTTACCGGCTGATGCCCATGTAATAACCTGACCGGTTGAGTTGGTCATAGAAATTACAATGTTGTTAAACGTTGCGTGAATATGAGCCTGGCCTACGGCCTCGACCTGCACTACACGTTTTTTGGCTTTATCTTTTCTTTTTTCTGAGGACATTACACTATTATTTTATATCCAGATCAATGATTATCCTTTCGTGGCTTTCTTCTTATTCGCCACAGTCTTACGCTTTCCTTTACGGGTACGTGCGTTATTTTTGGTGGTTTGTCCGCGTACAGGCAATCCCTTACGGTGACGCAGCCCCCTGTAACAACCAATATCCATCAGGCGCTTAATGCTTAACTGAACTTCAGAGCGAAGCGCACCTTCTACCCTGATACCTTCCGTGATGATGGAACGAATAGCATTAGACTCCTCATCGGTCCAATCCTTTGCTTTCTTACTCCAGTCTACACCGGCACCCGTTAAAATTTTCTGGGCGGTTCTTCTGCCAATACCATAGATATAGGTCAGACTTATCTCACCTCGTTTGTTATCTGGTATATCGACACCTTGTATCCTTGCCATGTTATTAAATTATCGGTTTCAAATTTTAATGCTTCTCACTCAACGGAAGACTACCCTTGTCTTTGCTTATAACGTGGGTTCTTCTTGTTAATCACATACAACTTGCCTTTGCGTCTGATAATCTTACAATCAGCGCTACGCTTTTTTATGGATGTTTTTACTTTCATTGCTCTGTTAGTTGTGGAGACGTAATTACTTACGACCCTATCTATTTATACCTAAATACAATTCTTCCTTTTGTCAAATCATAAGGTGACATTTCCAGTCTCACCTTATCGCCCGGTAATATGCGGATGTAGTGCATCCTCATCTTTCCGGAAATATGCGCCAACACTTCATGTCCGTTTTCTAGCTGAACACGAAACATGGCGTTTGATAATGCTTCCATTATCGTTCCATCTTGTTCTATCGACTTCTGTTTCGCCACTTAAATGAATAATTTTCTTCTATATACTTATGTGTCGTTAACACTTCTGCTCTATCTTCTCGTACAGCTACCATGTGCTCAAAATGAGCCGATGGCTTTCTGTCAGCTGTTCGTATGGTCCATCCATCACGCTCCTGAACAACATTTTTTGTTCCCATGTTGATCATCGGCTCAATGGCAAATACCATTCCCACAACCAGCTTCACACCCTTTCCCCGCTTGCCATAATTCGGAACTTCAGGATCTTCATGAAGGTTTTTACCCACTCCATGCCCTACCAACTCCCGAACCACACCATATCCAAAACTTTCTACATAACTCTGAATGGCATGACTCACATCACCCATTCGGTTACCTGCTTTAGCTTGTTCGATTCCTTTAAACAAGGACTCGTAGGTTCGCTCCAGCAGCAGGAGAGTTTTTTCATCTACACCTTCCAACGGGTAGGTGTAAGCTGAATCACTGTGAAAACCTTTGTAGTAAACTCCACAATCAATGGCTACTACATCTTTTTCGCGCAATTCATAGTTGCCAGGAAAACCATGTACAACCACCTCGTTTACTGAAATACAAAGTGAAGCAGGAAAAGAACCATTGTAATTCTTGAAGGACGGAACGCCTCCATGATCACGGATAAATTCTTCTGCCACTTTATCCAGCACCGAAGTTTTCACTCCAGGTTTTACCAGCTTCGCTATTTCACCATGGGCTTTGCCCAATATTTGGGCACTTTCCTTGATGATTTGGATCTCCTCTTCAGTCTTTAAGTGGATCATCCAGCACTAAGCCGCAGCAAATTGAGAACGACCTTTCACACGTCCGGATTTCATCATTCCTTCATAATGACGCATCAGCAGATAACTTTCAATTTGCTGCAATGTGTCGAGGATTACCCCAACCATAATCAACAATGATGTTCCTCCATAAAACTGAGCGAAATTCTGACCGACACCAGCCCTAACTGCAAATGCAGGTAGAATAGCAACGATCACCAGAAACATGGCCCCCGGAAATGTAATTCTTGATAAAACAGTATCTATAAACTCAGCAGTTTGCTTGCCCGGCTTAATACCCGGTACAAAACCACCGTTGCGTTTCAGGTTGTCAGCAATATCATTTGAGTTAATGGTAATCGCTGTATAAAAGAACGTAAAAATCAAAATCAGTGAGCCAAACAGCAGGTTGTACTGCCATGATGTAAAGTCGGAGAACGTAGAGCCAATGTAAGCACCAATATCGCTATCTCTCCAAATACCGGCCAGCAAGGCAGGGATAAACATTAACGCCTGCGCGAAAATGATGGGCATTACACCGGCAGAGTTCAGTTTCAATGGAATGAAATCGCGCTTACCGCCATACAGTTTATTGCCAATAACCTGCTTGGCATATTGAATTGGAATTCTTCGGGTAGCCTGGGTAAGCATAATCACACCCATCACGACAAAGAACAACGCTAACAATTCAATAATAAACAACAGTGCACCTTGCATACCACGGTTGTTCACCGCTTCATCAATGATAGCGCCCGGGAATCGTGACACTATACCAATCATGATCAGCATGGATATACCATTACCAATACCTTTATCGGTGATACGCTCGCCTAACCACATACAGAACATTGTTCCGGCAATCAGAATAACGATTGATGACGCGTAGAAAAATAATCCTGGTGTTGTAATAGCCTCAGTAGGTATAGTTCCACGGATATATCCGTAAGACTGGAAACCGGTAATGAATATGGTTAATACTCGTGTGATTTGGTTTAATCGCTTGCGTCCAGAGTCGCCCTCTTTCTGCATTTTTTGAAAATAGGGTACTGCAAACCCAAGCAACTGCACAATAATCGATGCAGAGATGTAAGGCATAATACCTAACGCAAAAATGGAAGCCCTGCTAAACGAACCTCCAAGAAACGTATTTAATAAATCGAAAATACCACCAGACACAGCATTCTGTTCAAGAATTACCGGATCAACACCTGGCAACACGATGAAAGAACCGAGCCTGAAAATGATCAGGAAGCCCATGGTGTTCAGGATTCTGACTCTCAGATCTTCAATCGAAAAAATATTCCTTATGGTAGTAAAGAACCGCTTCATTATTATTTCACTGGGGTTGCAGATCCGCCTACTTTTTCGATGGCCTTAACGGCTGTGTCAGAAAAAGCATGAGCCTGTACGTTCACTTTTGATTTCAATTCTCCTCGTCCTAAAACCTTTACTTTATCGGTTCTTCCAATAATACCATTGTCGATAAGAACCTGTACGCTGATGTCAGCCGATTTAATTTTTTCAGCAAGTGTTTCAAGAACATCCAGATTTACTGCTTTGAAGTAAACCTTGTTATTATTCTTAAAGCCAAACTTTGGCACCCTGCGCTGTAACGGCATTTGTCCACCTTCAAAACCAAACTTTCTGGAATAGCCTGAACGTGATTTAGCACCCTTGTGTCCGCGACCAGCAGTAGTACCACCGGAACCCTGTCCACGTCCTAGGCGCTTGTTGGTTTTAACTGAACCCTCAGCAGGTTTTAATGTATGTAACTTCATGGTAATTAAAGTTCTGTTACCGTAATCAAATGATTCACCTTGTTAATCATACCGGCAATCTGGGGAGTTAACTCCACTTCCACCGATCTATTCACTTTACCTAAGCCCAACGCTCTTAATGTGCGCTGCTGTCTCTCAGGTCTTTTAATATCGCTTCTCGCTTGTGTAATTTTTACCTTAGCCATTTTCTTATCCGTTAAAAACTTTGGACAATGAAACTCCTCTGTTCTTCGCTACCGTAAATGCATCGCGCATGTTCGTCAACGCATTGAAGGTTGCCTTCACCACGTTGTGTGGATTAGAAGATCCCTTCGACTTTGCCAAAACATTGTGAATACCGGCACTTTCCAATACTGCACGCATAGCACCACCGGCAATAACTCCTGTACCGGGCGAAGCAGGCTTCAGCAGAACAAGTCCACCACCGAATTTACCAATAGCTTCATGTGGCACAGTTCCTTTTGAAATCGGAACTTTCACCAAATGCTTTTTGGCATCATCGATTCCTTTTGTGATGGCATCGGTTACTTCATTGGCTTTGCCTAATCCGTATCCTACCACACCATTGCCATCGCCAACTACTACTATGGCAGCGAAGCTGAACCTGCGTCCACCCTTCACTACTTTTGCTACGCGTTCAATGGCAACGACTTTCTCTTTCAGATCAATTTCGCTCGCCTTTACTGTGCTGATGTTGCTAACTGACATATCTTAATTTCTTAGAATTTCAAACCGCCTTCCCGTGCGCCTTCGGCCAGGGCCTTAACATTACCATGGTACAAGTAACCGTTGCGATCAAACACAATAGCATTTATACCGGAAGCAATTGCCTTTTCAGCAATCTTCTTCCCTACATTTTTTGAGTTCTCCATGTTAAGTCCGGATTTCTTACCCAAATCATTAACCGAAGCGGCCGCTATGGTAACACCGTTTACATCGTCAATAATCTGAGCATAGATGCCCGTGTTACTTCTGAAGATAGATAACCTGGGTCTCTCTGTTGTTCCGGAGATCTTCTTCCGTACACCCTTTTTTATTCTTGATCTTCTTTCTCTGTTCTTGCCTGCCATAGGAAATGGTTTTCTATGATGCTTATCAATTATTATTTAGCAGCTGCTTTACCAGCTTTTCTACGTACCTGCTCACCTGTAAAGCGAATACCTTTTCCTTTGTAAGGTTCAACTTTACGTAATGATTTAATTTTAGCAGCAACCTGTCCGATCAACTGCTTATCAATTCCTTCCAGAATAATGGTAGGATTGCTACCCTTTTCCTGAACGGCCTGAACCTTTAATTCACTGGGAACTGCCAGAAAGATGCTGTGCGAGTAACCAAGACTTAGTTCAAGTACATTGGATTGAGCACTGGCTTTAAAACCAACACCTACCAATTCAAGTTGTTTCTTATAACCGTTCTTCACACCCTCAATCATGTTGGCGATAAGGGCACGGTACAAACCATGCATAGCCTTATGACGCTTTTGTTCAGTGGGGCGCTCCAGAATAATATTGCCATCCTCCTGCTTAATGATAAAGTCAGAATCAATAACCTGGGTTAGTTCACCTTTAGGACCTTTCACAGAAACTGTGTGGTTAGCCTTATTAAAGTTGAACGAAATGCCTTGCGGTAATTCAATGGGTAGTTTTCCTATACGTGACATAGCTTCAGTCGATTAATACACGTAACACAATACTTCACCACCCACATTTAACTTGCGGGCTTCCTTATCGGTAACTACCCCACGGGAAGTTGAGATAATAGCCACGCCCAATCCATTCATTACCCTTGGCAGAGCACTGGTGTTGGCGTACTGTCTCAAACCGGGCGTACTTATCCGTTGCAATTTGGTGATGGCCGATTCCCGTGTTTCAGGGTTATACTTCAAGGCAATCTTGATTGTACCCTGAGGGGTGGGGCCCTCCTCAAATTTGTAGTTTAAAATATACCCTTTGTCGAATAACACCTTGGTTATCTCCCTTTTCAGGTTAGACGCAGGAATTTCTACCACCTTGTGGTTAGCTTTGATTGCGTTCCGCAACCTTGTCAAATAGTCTGAAATAGGATCAGTCATTTTACTATTTCTTTACGCTCATTTTAAAAAAAGCAAACCCGTTATTTTTAACGGGCTGCAAAGATACCTAACAATTTCTGTTATCCAAACTGTTACCTGGTTTCGTCATAGACGACCTTGATACTCAGCAACCTAATATGTCGTTTCGCGCTGTTTTACCAGCTAGCTTTGGTCAAACCAGGGATTTTGCCCTCAGAAGCCATTTCGCGCAGAACGTTTCGGCATACGCCAAACTTTCCTACATAGCCTTTTGGACGACCCGTAAGCTTGCACCTGTTTTTCAGGCGCACCGGAGACGCGTTGCGGGGGAGTTTATCCAGCGCAGCATAGTCACCGGCCTCTTTCAGGGCTTTGCGCTTAGCGGCATATACTGCCACCAGCTTCTCTCTTTTGGTTTGCCTTGCAATTACAGATAATTTAGCCATAGCAAATTTTTAGTTCTTATTAGCAAACGGCATCCCGAACGCTTTCAGGAGCTCGTAACTTTCTTCGTCTGTATCAGCAGAAGTCACAAACGTGATGTCCATTCCGCTGATTTTATTAACCTTATCAATTGATATCTCCGGGAAGATGATCTGCTCTTTTACACCCAGGGTATAATTACCCCGTCCGTCAAAACCCTTCGGGCTGATGCCACGAAAATCGCGTACACGTGGCAGTGCAATGCTCATCAAGCGGTCCAGAAATTCATACATCTTGTCGCCACGTAAAGTCACCTTCACACCAATGGGCATATCTTCCCGTAACTTAAAGTTGGAAATTGCCTTCTTGGATTTGGTGGATACAGCCTTCTGACCGGTGATCGCGGTGATTTCTTCCAGCGCCACATCAATCAGCTTCTTATCGGTTACGGCAATGCCCATACCTTTGTTGATGCTGATTTTCTCAATTTTAGGAACCTGCATAACCGACTTGTACTGAAACTTCTCTTTCAGTGCCGGCACGATTTCCTTTACGTACTTTTCTTTTAGTCTTGGAGTAGCCATTACTTTATAAATTCTCCTGTTTTCTTTGAATAGCGCTGCAACTTACCTTTCTCGTTCAGTTTTCTTCCTATACGGGTAGGGTTACCACTTGCCGGATCAATCAACATCAAGTTGCTGATGTGCAAAGCAGCTTCGGTTTTTTTTATTCCACCTTCAGGTTTTCCTGCAGAAGGTTTTTCGTGTTTTGTAACGATGTTGATTCCTTCAACAATCGCTCTGCTTTTTGCGACCTGAACTTCCAATACTTTTCCGGTTTTACCTTTGTCATCTCCGGCAATAACCTTCACGGTATCGCCTTTGCGAATATGAAGTTTAGGTTGCTTATTAAATTTTCTTTCCATGGTATTAAATCACTTCAGGTGCCAATGACACAATTTTCATAAACTGCTTCTCTCTCAGCTCACGCGCCACTGGGCCGAAAATACGGGTACCACGCGGTTCATCCTGAGCATTCAACAACACTGCTGCATTATCCTCAAAGCGAATGTATGAACCATCCTTTCTTCTGATCTCTTTGGTCGTTCTCACCACCACCGCTCTTGATACAGTACCTTTTTTTACCTGGCTTGAAGGCATGGCTGATTTTACTGTAACCACAATCTTATCGCCCACGGTTGCATAACGCTTGCTGCTGCCGCCTAACACATGCACGCAAAGCACTTCTTTAGCACCGCTATTATCGGCAACAGAAAGTCTTGATTCGGTTTGTATCATAATTACTTCGCTTTTTCTATAATCTCAACTAATCTCCAACGCTTCAACTTGCTCAACGGACGAGTTTCAGAGATGCGTACGGTATCACCAATGCCTGCCTCATTCTTTTCATCATGAGCCATAAATTTGGTTGTCTTGTGAACAAACTTTCCGTAGATCGGGTGTTTCACCTTTCTATCCACAGCAACGGTAATACTCTTCACCATTTTGTTGCTCACCACTTTACCAACACGTTCTTTTCTAAGATTCCTTTCCATAGGACTATTTTTGAAGTTCTTTAGCTCGTAGCTCCGTATTCAGACGGGCTATAAGTTTCTTTGTTTCTCTTATTTTCATCGGGTTTTCGATAGCCGAAACCTGATGGGCAAATTTCATTTTACGCAGCGCTTCTTTTTCGCTGCCGATTTTTTCACGCAGCTCAACCACGTTTAACTCTTTTATTTCTGTGCTCTTCATGGCTATGACTTATTCTACGTAATCTCTTCTAACGGTAAACTTAGTTCTGATCGGCAATTTACCTTCGGCTAACCGCAACGCTTCTTTTGCTGTGGCCATGTTTACACCACCGGCCTCGAAAAGAATTGTTCCTGGCTTGATCACCGCTACCCAATATTCAGGGGCACCTTTACCTTTACCCATACGAACCTCAGCAGGCTTTTGTGTAATCGGCTTGTCAGGGAAAATACGAATCCATACCTGACCTTCACGTTTCATAAAACGTGTTACGGCAATACGGGCGGCTTCCAGTTGACGGGATGTAATCCATCCGCCCTCCAGGCTTTTAAGACCAAACGATCCGAACGCAATAGTGTGCCCACGAGTGGCAACCCCTTTTACGCGGCCTTTTTGCATTTTTCTGAACTTCGTACGTTTCGGCTGTAACATTGCTACCTTACTTTATACTTCTTAATACTATCGTTTCTCTCTGCGATTTTCTCCACCGCGACCTCCGCGGTTTCCACCACGACCTTCATTGGGTCTTCTTCTTCCACCACGATCTCCACCACCACGCTCATTACCAGCACTACCCTGGCTACCGGCAGCATTGCTCACAATACCCACATTAGGTGACAGATCACGCTTGCCATACACTTCACCTTTAAAGATCCATACCTTAATACCGATCTTTCCGTAAACGGTTTGTGCTTCCGATATCGCATAATCAATATCAGCACGCAGTGTGTGCAAGGGAATCCTTCCTTCTTTATACTGTTCTGTGCGAGCCATATCAGCACCTGCTAAACGGCCTGAACACTTTATCTTAATACCTTCAGCACCTACACGAATGGCAGAAGCAATGGCTTGTTTCATGGCACGCTTGTAGGAGATACGCGCTTCAATTTGTTGAGCAATAGATTCACCAACTAACTTGGCATCTAATTCCGGACGCTTAATTTCATAGATGTTGATCTGAACATCTTTGCCGGTGATTTGCTTCAATTCTTCCTTGATCTTATCGACTTCGGTACCACCCTTTCCGATAACTACACCTGGGCGTGCAGTGTGAATGGTTAATGTGATACGCTTCAATGTACGCTCAATAACTATCTTGGCGATACCGCCTTTAGGAATACGGGCGCTGATGTATTTTCTGATCTTCTGATCTTCAACCAGCTTATCAGAGAAGGTATTGCCACCGTACCAGTTAGAGTCCCATCCCCGAACGATACCCAAGCGAAATCCTACAGGATTAATTTTCTGTCCCATTATTCCTTTGTTTCTTTTTCTGTTGTTTCAACTTCTACTTTATTCTTCAGGCTATCCAATACAAGCGTTACATGGTTGGAACGCTTACGAACCCGGTGTGCTCTTCCTTGAGGGGCCGGACGAAGTCTCTTTAAAATACGACCGCCATCAACCCAGATATCCTTTACGAACAAATCAGCTTCTTCAAGTTTTGCTTCCTGGTTTTTGTTTTCCCAGTTAGCAATGGCTGAAAGAAGAAGCTTCTCCAGTTTGAATGACCCTACTTTGGGTTCATACTTTAATATGTTTAAAGCCTTGCTCACGCGCTCACCACGGATTAAATCGGCTACTAGCCTCATCTTACGCGGAGAAGTAGGCACGTTTTTCAACTTGGCTACCACCGGACCGGTTTTTGCCGCTTCCTTGCGAGCATCGCGTTTCTCTCTTTTTAAAACTGACTTCTTAGTCTTTTTCTCTACAGCTTCCATGATTACTAAGCTTCTTTTCTGTTACCCGAATGCCCTCTGAATGTGCGGGTAGGTGCAAATTCACCAAGTTTGTGCCCCACCATATTCTCGGTTACGTAAACCGGTATAAATTTATTTCCGTTGTGAACCGCAAACGTATGGCCGATCATCTCGGGGGTTATTGTTGATCTGCGTGACCATGTTTTGATCACCGATTTTTTACCCGATTTCTCAGTTGTCTCTACTTTTTTAAGCAGACGTAAATCGCAGTACGGTCCTTTTTTAATCGAGCGTCCCATTATTTTTTCCTCCTGGATATAATTTGTCGATCTGAATATTTCTTAGGGTGACGTGTTTTCTTACCCTTAGCAATTAAGCCTTTACGTGAGCGCGGGTGTCCACCTGAAGCACGTCCTTCACCACCACCCATCGGGTGATCAACAGGGTTCATCGCTACCGCACGGGTACGTGGGCGTTTTCCTTTCCAGCGACTGCGACCAGCTTTACCAACGCTTTCGTTCATGTGATCAGCATTTGATACAGAACCCACGGTAGCTGTACAAACTTCCAACACCGTGCGCATTTCTCCGGAAGGCATCTTCAATGTGGCTACACCATTTTCGCGAGCCAACAATTGAACAAATGAACCAGCGCTGCGTGCAATTGCTCCGCCTCTGCCTGGCTTCAATTCTACATTATGAACAACGGTACCTAACGGTATCTTAGAAAGCGGAAGCGCATTGCCTACCTCAGGCGCAACATCCACACCCGCTACAACCTGCTGGCCAACTTTCAATCCGGTTGGAGCAATGATGTAAGACTTGGCACCATCAGCATAAAATAACAAGGCAATACGCGCAGAACGTGTTGGATCATATTCAATTGTCTTAACCGTAGCAGGCACACCTGCCTTATCACGTTTAAAATCGATCAAACGACTCTTCTGCTTATGACCACCACCGATGTAGCGCATGGTCATTCTACCATTATTATTTCTACCTCCGGTTTTCTTTTTAGTGTTTACCAGCGACTTCTCCGGCTTCGATGACGTAATATCATCAAAAGAAGGTGCGAGTCTGTGTCTCGTTCCTGGTGTTACCGGCTTTAATTTCTTCAACGCCATCGTTCAATAATTATACGTTGCTATAAAAATCAATTACTTCTCCCTCAGCCAATGTTACAATGGCCTTCTTATAATTAGGCTTACGACCTGTAAGAACTCCGGCTTTCGTATAACGGGATTTCTGTTTACCCATCATGCGCATGGTGTTAACATGCTCCACCGTTACTCCATACTGCTTTTCAACAGCCTTCTTGATCTCAACCTTATTCGCTTCAATATCTACTACGAATCCGTATTTGCCCTTTTCATTCAAGGCAGATACTTTTTCGGTAACCAGGGGCTTCTTTAATACGCTCATGATTCTTTATTTAATAAGTTCTCAACCTTGCTTACTGAGCTCTCTACAAAAATCACATTGTCAGCATTCATCACATCATACGTATTGATCTGATCAGCGGTAGTGATTTTAGCACGCTTTAAGTTTCTTCCAGACAACACAACATTCTTGTTGCTCTCAGGAAGTACCAGTAGGGTCTTCTTGTCGGCAAGCGAAAGAGCATTCAACAAATTGATGTATTGCTTTGTCTTAGGCGCTTCGAAGTTGAAGTCTTCCAACACTGCAATAGCATTGTCCTTAGCCTTATACGTAAGCGCAGATTTACGCGCGAGGTCTTTTACTTTCTTATTGAGCTTAAACGAGTAGTCGCGGGGTTGAGGACCAAATACACGTCCACCACCTTTGAACTGAGGGTTTTTGATGTTACCCGCACGCGCTCCGCCAGTACCTTTTTGCTTTTTGATCTTTTTGCTGGACCCGGCAATCTCATTACGTTGCTTGGATTTGTGTGTGCCCTGACGCTGGTTGGCGAGGAAACTCTTCACATCCAGATAGATAGCGTGATCGTTGGGCTCAATGGCAAACACCGCATCAGAAAGATTAACTTTCTTTCCGGTCTGCTCACCACTATATTTTATGATGCTAACTTCCATTACTTCTGCAGAATTATAGTTGAGTTCTTAGCTCCGGGAACAGAGCCGCTGACAACAATCAGATTTTGATCGGCCATGATTTTAACAACCTGAAGGTTAGTAACCTTCACGCGGTCGTTACCCATGCGGCCTGCCAAACGCTTACCCTTCGGTACGCGTGAGGCAAACGATGCGTTACCCATAGAACCAGGTGCACGCAAACGGTTATGCTGACCGTGGGTTGCTTCACCCACACCGCTAAAGCCGTGACGCTTTACAACACCCTGAAAACCTTTTCCTTTTGAGGTGCCTACAGCATCCAAGAAGTCTCCCTCTTTGAAAACATCCTGCACGCGAACTTCTTTACCAAGCTCGATCAAGCCATCATATTCCTTTCGGAAGTCGCGAAACTCGATGATATCTCTTTTGGGAGTGGTGTTGGCCTTTTTAACATGGCCGATGTGAGCACGGGTAGAATTCTTCTCTTTCTTCTCACCAAAAGAAAGCTGAACTGCACGGTATCCGTCAGTTTCTACATTTTTTACTTGTGTGACTACGCAGGGACCTGCTTCGATAACCGTACAAGCGATATTCTCGCCTTCTGGTCCGTAAACACTGGTCATTCCTACTTTTCGTCCTATAATTCCAGGCATGGTTGAAACCTTTTTATGCTGTTTTTCAGGATTTTGCGCCTTCTTGACGCAAAAAGGACTGCAAAGATAGGAGATAAAGGGTAGTTAACAAATGCGGTATTTAAAATTTTTAGGATGCCGGGATTGCCCCCCCTTCTTTACCAATCCGGAATCAAAAAAGCCGGTTTTTAAGTATCATTGCCGGAGTTGACTACCCGATGAAAAAAGTTCTGTCCCTGAACCCCTGGTTGTTTTTATCAGCACTGCTCGTTCTGTTGTTTATGACAAACATTTCTTTGGGAAGCGTTCAAATACCCCTAAAAGATACCGTGTCTATACTTTTTGGTGGAATCCCAGAAAATCCTGTTTGGAAGGATATCCTTATTGACTTCAGGCTCACAAAGGCCCTGACCTGTGTTTTTGCCGGTGGCGCATTGGCATTAGGCGGCCTACTTATGCAAACCCTTTTCCGAAACCCGCTGGCCGGGCCTGATGTCCTTGGATTAAGTTCAGGCGCCAGTCTGGCCGTTGCTCTTTTAGTGATGGCCGGAACTTTTGCTACCCCTTTACTGTCTGGGCCATTCTCCATAGCTATTGCTGCCTCCCTGGGATCGGCCTTAATTTTTATAGTTGTATTGGGGGTAGCAAACCGGATTAAAGACAATACTTCCCTCCTATTAATTGGTTTGATGATTGGTGCAGCTACGTCATCGCTGGTCAGCATCTTGCAGTTTACCAGCCGATCAGAGGATCAACACTACTTTTTAGTCTGGACTTTTGGCAGCATGGGTGGTTTAAACTGGCAGGAGATTTATATGTTGGGGATAATCTTTCTGTTTGGACTAATCCTGTCACTCCTTCTTTCAAAGTCATTGAATGCCTGGTTGCTGGGTGACAATTATGCACAGGCTTTGGGTATCAGAATCCAGCGGGCAAGAATACTCATTATTATAAGCACCAGTGTACTTGCAGGTTCTGTTACGGCTTTTTGTGGGCCGATAGCCTTTGTTGGTTTGGCCGTACCTCATCTGGCGCGATTGGTTATCAATACAACCAACCACAAAATACTGGTGCCCGGAACTGTGTTAACGGGAGCTGCTGTAATGCTGCTTTGCGATACGGCAGCACAACTACCTGGAAGTTCCCTGGTGCTTCCCATCAATGCCATCACCTCATTGATTGGTGCACCGGTAGTTATATGGGTAATTGTGCGGAGTAAAAAGGTTCGGGTATGAAACAGTTAGACCATCAATTACCCAATGAGCTTTTACGTACTGATAGTCTCGCGATCGGATATAGAACCGGTAGCACACAAAATACGCTGCTGGAAAACCTTAACCTGATCGTGCGCAAGGGAGAACTCATCTGCTTTATGGGCCCGAACGGTATTGGCAAGTCCACCTTAATCCGAACACTGGCCGGATTGCAATCCTCCATTAGCGGTAGAGTATTTACGCATCAACAAGACTTAAAACCAGGAATTGAAAAAAGTATTTCACTGGTGCTTACCGATCGCATCACGGCAGTGAACATGACTGTTCAGGAATTGGTTACCTATGGCCGGTATCCTTATCTCGATTGGAATTTAAAGCTCACCGCTGAGGATAACAACATCATTCAACAAGCCATCGCACAAACGCACATTGAAAATCTTGCACAAAAAAAACTTTACGAACTAAGCGATGGGCAAATGCAAATGGCTATGATCGCTCGTGCGCTCGCGCAGGATACACCTGTATTACTTTTGGATGAACCCACAGCACATCTTGACCTGAACAACCGTGTAGAAATTATGAACCTGCTGCGTAACCTCGCCCATCATTCAGGTAAGGGAATTTTGGTAGCAACACATGAACTGGACCTGGCGCTTCAAACTGCTGATACAATTTGGCTCACTGGTAAAAATAAAAATATTCTCACCGGTATTCCGGAAGACCTGGTGCTGAATGGTTCCTTCGATGACATTTTTCAGTTTAAAGGATTCGATCTGAAAACCGGTAAAGTATTTCATGAAGCGTGGCGCGGAATTTCTATTGCACTGATTGGTGAAGGTTATGAATATCTGTGGACGAAGAATGCGTTGGAGCGAAATGGATTTTTAACAGACATGAAGGCAAATTTTGTGGTACAGGTTTCTCATGAAGGAAATCCATTAACCTGGGAATTTCAAGGTCAGGTATATCACTCACTGCAACAATTGCTGGTTGCCTTATCATCATAAATTCATTTTTTCAATCGTTTGCAAAAACCGCTTCCAAAAACTTTGAACCGAATAGCGTTTGATTTGTTAGCTTCGCATCCTTTAATCTAAATCTATGTTTGACCTGACCAACCTGTTCCCCTACAAATTCAATAAGCAATATTCCAAGCCAGTGGCCTACTTCTCTATGGAGTTTGCTATTGACCAGCCGCTGAAAATCTATTCAGGAGGATTGGGCTTTTTAGCAGGATCGCACATGCGAAGCGCTTATGAACTCAAACAAAACATAATTGGCATTGGCATTCTTTGGAAGAAAGGCTATTACGATCAGGAACGCAACGAAGACCAAAGCATGCGGGTTGGTTTTCGTAACAAGGAATACTCCTTTTTAACCGATACCGGAATTCTCTTTCCAATAACTATACATGATGCACGTGTTTATGTGAAGGCATACCTTTTGAAACCAACCGTTTTCAAAAGCGCTCCGCTTTTTCTATTGAGTACGGATATTGAAGAAAATGATCACCTGGCCAGAACAATCAGTCACAGGCTTTATGATCCGAACGAAGCAACCCGCATTTCACAATCTATTTTATTGGGAGCAGGTGGCGCGAAATTACTAGAGGTGTTGGGTCGTGAAACTGAAATCTATCACATGAATGAAGGTCACGCTTTACCACTTTGCTTTTACCTGCTTGACAAATTTAAAAGCCTGGAAGAAGTGCGCAAGCGTGTAGTATTCACCACCCACACACCTGAAAAAGCCGGCAATGAAGAACACAACATTACACTGTTGGAAAAAATGAGTTTCTTCAACGGGTTAACCATGAAGCAAGTTGAGGACTATGTTTATCCGGAAAACGGAACCTTAAACTATACACTTACGGCATTGCGAATAGCCAAAAAAGCAAATGGTGTTTCACAATTGCATGGTCAAGTTGCCCGTGACATGTGGAAGGACTACAAAGGTATATGCACCATTGATGGAATAACCAACGCCCAAAACAAAACCTACTGGCACGACTACATGCTTGACAAAGCCCTGGAGAAAGATGATGATGCGAAGTTGGTTAGCCGTAAAAAAATGCTCAAGAAAAAATTATTCCGAGTGGTGGCCAACCAAACCGGAAAACTATTTGATGAAAACGTGCTGACTATTGTATGGGCCAGAAGATTTGCCGGATATAAGCGCGCCAACCTGCTGCTTCGCGATTTTGAGAGATTTACCAAAATTATTTCGAATAAAGAATACCCTGTTCAGATCATCTGGGCTGGCAAACCTTATCCGGAAGATTTTGAAAGCATCAATATCTTCAATGAAATTCATTGGAAGATTCAAGGTTTTAAAAACTGCACCATTTTAACGGGTTACGAGCTCTGGCTTTCCGGTCATTTGAAAAGAGGTTCAGATGTATGGCTGAATAACCCACGGTTGTACCACGAAGCATCGGGTACTTCAGGCATGACAGCCGCCATGAATGGATCCATCAATTGCTCCATACCTGATGGATGGGTACCTGAATTTGCCAAGCACGGAAAGAATGCATTTATAATCGAGCCCGCGGCTGACGACCTTTCAGTAAACGACAAGGATAAAGAAGAAGCAAATCGCCTCTACGATTTACTGGAGAACGAAGTTATTCCGATGTATTACAAAAACCCTGCAAAATGGATCAAGATAATGAAGGCCGGAATGAAAGATGTAGTGCCGTTCTTTGATTCTGCCCGTATGGCTGATGAATACTACGAGAAGCTTTATAAATAGAACTTGGTTTTAGTAGCGAAGTCTAAAGCCACTATAACACCAGGCCGTGTAAACACTAGTTATTACTTCTTCTCCTCTTTCTTTTCTTTGTAAAAATTGAGTGACACGGAGTTTACGCAGTATCGTTTTCCGGTAATGGTGGGGCCGTCATCAAAAACATGTCCGAGATGAGAACCACAGTTAGCACACATAATTTCGGTTCGAACCCAGCCGTGTGCACGGTCAACTTCATACTTGATCTTTCCGCCTTCCATGGCTTTATCAAAACTGGGCCATCCGCAATCGGAATCAAATTTCATATCGGAGGTAAATAATTCAGCATCGCAAGCTGCGCACGAGTAAACTCCCTTGTCGTTTGTTTTATAATACTTACCTGTATAAGCTCGCTCTGTACCCTTTTGACGGAGCACATGGTATTGCTCAGGGGTGAGCGTTTTCTTCCACTCTTCTTCTGATTTAAAAACTTTCTGCTCAGCCACTGCGGGCTTTTCTTTTTCAATAATTCTGGATTTCATGTCTTGACCGAACATACAGGAAGTAAAAATTAAACCGATGAATATTAATACAATTTTGTTACTACGCATCTTTCAACTAGTTTAAAGTAAAACAATTCAAGTAAACAAAAGTTTCAATCTGTTGAATTCAATATTTTAACAGGCACTCTCATCAAAACCACTACCTCATCTGACAGGCTTACGCTCCACCCCCCAATGTCAAAATCTCGTCTGTTGATTTTAAACGATCCATGAAGCATAATAATCTCTCCAGCTTCCGTTTTTGTATAGAATGGAAACGCTATTTCCTTTCGCTTTCCTTTCAACAGTAGCATTGCAGAAGCTATAAATTCTCCTGAAATTTTCCCTGAATGGACAAGGGTTGAAGTAAGCGATATTGTTGGGAAATTCTCCGCATCGAAAAAGTCCTTCTTCCTCAAATGTGTATCTCGTAAATTAATTCCGGTATCAATAGTCGAAACATCTACAGAAACATCAAACAAAGAATTTTCAAGATGATTGGGATCAAATATAATTATTCCTCTTAGCCCCTGAAACGTACCGGTTATTGTTGCTCCAAAATTCTTAATGGTAAACGATACCCCATCTTTTGATTCTAATGGTAAATAATGTTGCGCAGATAGCACCCAGGGTAAAATGACGGCAACAAAAATCAATTGGATTGGCCGCATAAAAATCAATCCAATGGTGCCCTACCAAACTCCACTGAAAATTGCTGGCACCAAATATGAACATGTGAAAACTCACTGATGTTTAGGCCGGCTGGAATAGCATACGATTGCTTACCCGTGGTTGCTTTTAACAAACCCAGGCTCACAAAGGATGTAGCCGACTCATTTCTGCTCAGATAAACCCTCAGGTCAGGACCATTTTGTGATTGGTAAGGGTCAAGCAACAGATAATGTTTCCCGCCTTTTTCATAGATACTAGCCGTCCCCGAAACGGAATGTCCACCCACGCCCATAAATATACCCTCTTTCAAAAGAGAGGCTCCCGTAATGTCAAAATCATCGTCTATCATTTGAGCGGGTGTGTTCTCTTCAACATTGCAAGCCAAAAGAACAAATACTAATAAATGGATTACGTTAATTTTCATAATATGGTCATTTAAAGTCTAACACTCATACCCAATGCAACCATCAGTGATTTGTTTCTAAACCTGTCGTTCGGTTCTGGAAACTGCTGAACTTCTGTATTCGTAGTGTATTCAGTAAAGCAAGATTGCGCCCCTGCTTTTAGTGCCCATTTTTTATTGAGAAAATAGCGTGCATAAAACTCGGAGTTTAAACTTCCACCGTCATTATCGCTGATTAATAAAATATTAAATGCAGTGGGTTTTGCAGTGCTAACAGCACCCTCTGGAAAATTCAGGTAAGCGCCATCCTTCTCGCTTCCAAAAGAAAAGCCAATGGCATCAATATTAAATCCCAGATGTAGTCTGTTGTTCAATACATAACGCAGGTTGATCAACAGGTTTATTGAATTTACCTGAGGTGACATGATTAAGAAAGTATCGATGTTTGCTTCAATATCCGGCTTAAAAATTACAAACGGCCCGGTAGACCCGCTTGTTAACTCAGCCGGTGCTGTACGATAATATTGATTAGAACCGAAATAGGACGTAAATCGACCACCTAAACCAACAGCAAATTTTTTTTTATCTCCAAACTCCCAATCGTGCCCGTATAAAATACTGAATGTACCTTGTGAAGTACCAACAGCAAGCGTTGCGTCACCGTACTGTTGTGCCCAAACACTGATTGAACCAAACAGCAAAAAAATTGAGGGAATAATTTTCTTCATGTAGCAATAACTCTAAATCATGCTGTAGAGTTGTTGCGGCAATGTCTTGAACCTGACAAAAAGGTCAAAAAAAGATTACTGTAAGTTCGCCAAATCGCGGATAAGAATTTTTCTGCGATCGAAATAGATCAGGTTCTGCTCTTTTAGTTCATTCAAAATGGTCGTTACCGTTTGGCGTGATGTTCCGGTAAGTGCTGCAATATCCTTATGGGTAAGTTTAGTGGGGATCATGGTTTCATACCCAACCTTTTTTCCCTTCCACGAAGCTGAATCTTTTAAAAATTCAACAATTCGGGTGCGGGCATCTTTAAATACAAGTAACTCCAACTTCCGCTCCAGGCGCATCAGGCGAAGCCCAACAAGTTTCAACAACCGAAAACTTAGTTCCTTATCATCTTTCATCAAGGCTTTCAAAGCCTCAATATTTAGAGGACAAATGGAGGTATTATTGTCCATTACCTGCGCAAAATCCCTGCGCTTATCCTCTCCTGCCAGGGCAAGTTCTCCAAAAATTTCACCTTTTGTTAAGATGGAACTCACTACTTCTTTTCCATCGTCCAGGTAATGACCAATTTTAACCCTACCCTCAGCGACCATATAGATATGATCAGCCTCGTCATTGGGAAAATAAATAAACTGATCTTTTTTAAACTGCCTGAACTCATGCTTCTTATCCAGTTCTTTGGTTTTGTGCGGACAAAGAACATTATACAGGTTTACACTTTCGAAATACCACAAGGATGCGGTGCTTGTCATGTTGATGGGTATTTTTGATAAGTTAGCAAAAAAATGCAGCAGAAAGTTCATGCCCGATCTACGGTTAAGTGAAATTTGGATATACCCGATCAAATCATTGGGCGGAATTCGGTTAGATAAAGCCATTGTTCTGCCCAAAGGCTTGGAGCATGACAGGCGATGGATGCTGGTGGATGAACACAACCGGTTTATAACTCAACGAGAACATCCTGAACTGGCCTTTTTTCAAGTAGAAATTTCCAACGGACAATTAACAATACTGCACCGGGCGAACCAGGAATCTGTGCAGTTCAGTATAAATACCCATTCCACTGATGTAGAAACGGTAACCATATGGGATGATCAGGTGCAGGCATCAGAAGTTGATCCAACGATCAGCCAATGGTTTTCTGATCAATTGAAAATGAAATGTCGTTTGATGTTCTTTCCAGAACCCCATAGTCGCCCGGTTGATCCTGCTTATGCTATCAAAAAAGATCAGGTTAGTCTGGCCGATGGTTATCCCTTCCTCATCATTGGGCATTCTTCGTTGGATGATTTAAACAACAAGCTTACAAAACCCATTACCATGCAACGCTTCCGACCGAATTTTGTATTTACCGGTGGGCAACCCTATGAGGAAGATCACTGGACAAACTTCTCCATTGGTGACGTAAACTTTGCCGGTGTAAAAAACTGTAGTCGCTGTGTGCTTACTACGGTAGATCCTGAAACAGGAGAAAAGGGTACCGAGCCGCTAAAAACACTCTCATCGTACAGAAAGCGTGGTAACAAAATTTATTTCGGGCAGAATGTGCTGGCCATTACAGAGGGTATTGTTCATGCAGGCGATACCATTCGCCTTTCCTGATCATCATCCGATAAGATAAACTACTAAGCCGGCCAACGCACTCGCACCAATCCAGCTGATCATATTGATTTGAAACCGGTAGAGTGCAAAGAATGAAACCAGCGTCCAACCAATGGCAAAGTAGTTAAGCTGATGAAGTGCAAAACCATTCGGGAAAATAACCGCCATACCCAGGTAAATTGTTAAGTTGAGCACCACACCCACCACGGCAGCTGTTACAAGGGACAGAATATTTTTTATGTTTTTGTTTTCCTGCGTACGCTCAATTATTGGCGCACCGGCAAAGATGAACAGGAAGCACGGAAGAAAGGTGTAGAAGGTAGTGGTGACCAGTCCTAACGAACCCATCGCAATAGAACCCCCGAAATGATTGTATCCTGCCATAAAACCAACAAATGCCAGCACCATAATCAGCGGGCCGGGTGTGGTTTCACCCAACGCCAAACCATCAATCATTTGCAAGCTGGTAAGCCACTGAAATTTCTCCACACTTACCTGGGCCACGTAAGGCAACACAGCATAAGCTCCGCCAAACGTAACAAAGGCGGCCTGCGTAAAGAATACCAAAAGCTTACTCCAGAAGGCAAAATCAGTTAAGAAGAAATAAAACAATACGAATGGCAGTGCCCAGAGCAATGCAGCAACCGTAACCTTCTTCCAAAAGCGCAACGGGTTAAACCCGACATCATCCAGCCGGGTGGTATTGTTGATGAAGAATTCCTGCTCGTTATTTTCTGCGGGATGTGTGGATGTATTTCCGGAAACAAACAACTGTGGCAATAATTTTCGGGTTACGGTGGCCACCACAACCGCTCCAACAATGATGAGCGGAAAGGGTGTATTGAAAAAGAAAATCAACACAAACGCAACTATGGCCACCGCATAATGAAACACACTCAGCAACGACCGCTTACCGATTTTCAGTAAGGCCACCACAACAATAGCAATTACAGCCGGTTTCAAGCCATTGAACAAGGCGGCAATCCACGGTAAATTTCCATACGATACATAGACCGCGCTTAAGCCAAGTAAAATCAACATGGAAGGAAGCACAAACAATACGCCTGCCACCAGGCCACCCCGTGTACCGTGCAACAACCAACCGATATACGTTGCCAGTTGCTGGGCTTCCGGACCGGGTAAAATCATGCAATAATTCAAAGCGTGCATAAAGCGGCTGTCGCTGATCCATTTCTTTTTATCCACCAGGTACTCGTGCATGATAGCCACCTGCCCGGCCGGACCGCCAAAGCTGATGAAGCCGAGCTTCAGCCAGAATTTTAACGCATCTGTAAACGATGGTTTCATGCCTATGCTTTCTTATGGAATTTATACCCTAGCCCAGCGGATGCAACCCATACTTCTGTTTTATCGAAGTGAAAGAACGGAACAATGAGCACCCAACTCTTGTAGTCAAGTCGCGGGGCAACGCCAAGTTTTGCGCCTGTTTTACCATCGCGCACATAAAACGATGGCAACGCACCAACACCAATTTTTAAGTCTTTGGTTAACCGAAGGTGCAGCGAAGGCCCGCCTACATTAAAGGAATAAAAATTTTTACCAACCGATGCTCCCAGCATGCCTTCCATTCCGACATTCCAGTTTGATTTTTGATCAGGTAAGGCTTGATCTGTCTGCGCCAACAACTTCTCAATGTTAAAAATCAAAACCAATAAAAAACAAAAAACCGTTGCGTGCATTATGCTTAATTATTTAATGTTATTGTCCGCTTCCAATCCTAAAATTAGCGTCATTGCGGGCGGCAGCGAAGCAATCCCAATATTAACGTAGAAAACGAGATTGCTTCGGTCGTACCCTGCCTGTATTCTAAGACTAAGTCAAGAAAGAGCCCATTTTCTTTCCACATTTT
>ERZ761602.130-NODE-130-length-180068-cov-69.685167_pt1 | contig 180068 bp, 130 predicted proteins | sample MGYA00512165_ERZ761602 | MGnify/ENA primary metagenome ERZ761602 (study PRJEB28899, sample SAMN02445085) | bioreactor sludge metagenome | biome: EBPR sludge; isolation source: Thorneside wastewater treatment plant | place: Australia: Brisbane, Thorneside...
GGGCATGCAGTTCGACCGCGGCTACCTGTCGCCGTACTTCATCAACAACCAGCAGAACATGTCGGTCGAGCTGGACAGCCCGTACATCCTCCTGCACGACAAGAAGATCGCCAACGTCCGCGACCTGCTGCCGGTGCTCGAGGGCGTCGCCAAGGCCGGCAAGCCGCTGCTGATCGTCGCCGAGGAAGTCGAGGGCGAGGCGCTGGCCACCCTGGTGGTCAACACCATCCGCGGCATCGTCAAGGTGTGCGCCGTGAAGGCGCCGGGCTTCGGCGACCGCCGCAAGGCGATGCTGGAGGACATGGCGATCCTGACCGGCGGCCAGGTGATCTCCGAGGAAGTCGGCCTGCAGCTGGAGAAGGCCTCGCTGAAGGACCTCGGCCAGGCCAAGAAGATCGTGGTCACCAAGGAGAACACCACGATCATCGACGGCGCCGGCGACAGCGGCAACATCGAGTCGCGCATCAAGCAGATCAAGGCGCAGATCGAGGAGACCTCCTCCGACTACGACCGCGAGAAGCTGCAGGAGCGCGTCGCCAAGCTGGCCGGCGGCGTCGCCGTGATCAAGGTCGGTGCCTCGACCGAGATCGAGATGAAGGAGAAGAAGGCGCGCGTCGAGGACGCCCTGCACGCGACCCGTGCGGCGGTCGAGGAAGGCGTGGTGCCGGGCGGCGGCGTCGCGCTGATCCGGGCCAAGGCGGCGATCGAGGGCCTGAAGGGCATCAACGAGGACCAGAACCACGGCATCGCCATCGCCCTGCGCGCCATGGAGGCCCCGCTGCGCGAGATCGTCACCAACTCCGGCGACGAGCCGAGCGTGGTGGTGAACAAGGTCCGCGACGGCCAGGGCAACTACGGCTACAACGCCGCCAACGGCGAGTACGGCGACATGGTGGCCCTGGGCATCCTGGACCCGACCAAGGTGACCCGCACGGCGCTGCAGAACGCCGCGTCGATCGCCGGCCTGATGATCACCACCGAGGCGATGGTCGGCGAGCTGCCGAAGAAGGACGCCCCGGCCGGTGGCCACGACCACGGCGGCGGCATGGGCGGCATGGGCGGCATGGATTTCTGATCCAGGCCCGACCTCCGGTCCCGCTCCCCTGCCGGGGCGCGGGCCGGTGCCCAGGTTCGACACGGAAGGCCCCGCAGCGATGCGGGGCCTTCCCGTTTCCGGTCCGGCGACGTCGGAAGGACCCGGCGGGCCGGTTTTCACAGATGCGACTTCGGATGCCGCTGTCCGGACCCGGCCGTGCCCGGCTGTCGGATCGGCGAGAGGCCGACCGCTCGCGCTCCGGAAACCTTGGCGATGTCCGGGTTTATGCAACAGTTGGCCGTTTCCCCCTTCGCCTGCTAACGTGACGCATCGTCCAAGGGACAACGCGCATGGATCGCCACGCGAACCCGTCCGCCGTGCAGCGCGATCGACGAATCCCGTGGCTGATGGCAACAGCGTTGATCGGCCTGGCGATGGCTGGCCGGATGCCGACGGCGGTCGCGCAGGAGCCGCTTCCGGTGCTGCGCGCGCAGCCCGACCTGTTGCTTCTTCGCGAGGGGCGGGTCGCCATCCTGGAGCGCCTGGACGACGCCAGCCTGCTGGCGGCCGGCGACATCGACTGGGCCAATGGCCGGGCCGTCGGCCGCGGCGTCGTACGCCTGCAGGCCGACGGCACGCCCTACCCGGGCTGGCAGGTGGCTCCGATCGGCACGCAGAATTCCGGGCTCTGGCTCAACTACGCCACCGCAACCAACTGCGGCGACTGGATCTACGTCGCCGGCACGCTGGCCTCACCCTCGGGCGGTGACGACGTCAACCTGCGACGCATCGACCGCGAGACCGGCGTGCCCGATCCGGCCTGGACCTCGGCGGTCACGGGCAACATCAGCGCATTGGCCTGCGATGGCAGCGGGCGCCTGCTGGTCGCGGGCGAGTATCTCTCGATAGCCGGCACGATCTACTACGGGCTGGTACGGCTGCACGCCGACTCCGGCGCGCACGATCCGTCCTGGACCGTCCAGGCGTCCGGTCGCATCCAGCGCCTGCTGGTCGCAGCCGACGGCACCCTGTATGTCGTGGGCTGCCATGGCATCGGCACGCCTGCACAATCCTTCCTGCGCAAGGGTCTTGCCCGTGTCCTGCCCAATGGCGCCGTCGATCCGGACTGGGATCCGGCGCAGGCGTTCCTGGACAACGGCCGGGTCTCTGCGATCGCCCTGGGCGAAGACGGCTGGCTCTACGTCGCCGGCCAGCTGGCGACCGAGTCGCCGCCGCGCCACGGGCTGTTGCGGGTGTCGACCAGCGGCAGCGGCGCCATTGATCCGACCTGGCATCCGAACCCGGACTGGCCAACGGCGTTCGATGGCGAGCGCGTGGATGCGCTGCATGTCGACGGGCCATGGCTGTTCGTCGGCGGCTACTTCGATCAGTTCGGCGGACTGGCGCGCGCGTCGATGGCGCGGGTGTCGACGATCGGCCCCGGCGACGTCGATCCGGCCTGGGATTCGCCGCTGCGCCCGGCTGCGCCCTTGGGCAACGCGCTGGTGGCCATCGTGCCGGGGCCCGACGACTCGCTGTGGGCGGCCGGCCGCCTTCGCAGCACCGGGGCGACGCCGAGCGCCGGGCTGGTGCGTGTCGCACGCGTAGACGGCACCCGCATCGGCAGCCACCTGATGGCGCTCGCGGGCAACGTGCTCCACGTCGCCGCGCATCCGGCCGGCGGTGTCGTCGTGGTCGGGGACTACTTCCATGCCAACGGCATGGAACGCGAGGGCATGCTGCGTCTGGATGCAAGTGGCGGCATCGATCCCGGATTCGCCCCGGCCGTGACCGGCCAGGTGAGGGCCTTGGCCGTCGACGCTGCCGGTCGCGTGCATGCCGGCGGCGATCTGCACCATCCCGATCTGCCGCAACCGCTGCACCTGCTGCGCCTGCAGGCCGACAGCGACCAGCCCGACCCGACCTGGCTGCCAGCGGTGGACGGCACCGTCGATGCCCTGGCCTTCGGCCCCGATGGCCGCCTCCATGTCGGTGGGACCTTCGACCAGGTGGCCGGCCAGGCGCAGGCGCGGCTGGCGCGTTTCGATGCCACCGGTGCGTTCGATGCCCATTGGCGGCCGGTGGTCGCCGATGCCACGGTGGTGGCGATCGCCCTGGCGGATGGCTGGGTCTACACCGGTGCCGGCCATGGCCGCCTGAGGCGGTTCGCGGGCGCGGCGCCGGGTCTCGCGGATCCGACCTGGACCACAATCGTGGGCGATTGGTTGCGGCCGAGCCTGTTCGTACGTTCCGGCGGTCCGCTGGTGGTCGCTCACGGGCGCACGGTGTTCATGCAACTGAGGGGAAGCATCAGCCTGGTCTCACAGGCGCCGGGCACGCCGGCGCAGACGCTGTGGCAGCGAACGGTGCCGTGGACCCTGCCGGTCGTGAGCGGGGCAGCGACCGGACCGATGTTCGGTGCCATGCTCGCCGAGGGGCAAAGCATCGGCTACGAGGTTTTCCGCTTCGACGAGTCCGGCACGCTGGACACCGCCTGGCGCCCGCAGCTGGATCGCAGGGCGGCGATGATGCGGCCCTCGACGGACGGCACGACGCTATGGCTGGCCGGACAGTTCAGCCACGTCGACGGCGAACGCCGCTTCGGCCTGGCCGCCTTCGACCTGCGCGGCGACGCGCTGTTCGAACACGGCTTCGACTGATGGCTGGCGACTCTCGGCGCCCTGGAGGCGGATGCCTTGGACATGGATGCCGATGGCCCGGGTACTGCCGCCAGCCTCGTCAACGGACGGGCACTCGAACGTGGTTGCCAGTCCGCCTTTGATGCGTCGGTGCAGTTCGCGCCGACCTCCTGCGCAATCGTACCGGGTGCTGCGTGACCACGGACCGTGGTTACCGTCCCAGTTCCATGGCCGGCACCGGCACCCTGATCGGAGAACAGTAGGGCAAGAATGCACTGGCGGGTTGGCGGCACTGCCGCTGGAACTTGGGCGACCAGGATTCCCGCTCCACGGCGCGGCATCCGCGCAGCCTCCGCCCGCAATCTGCGAAGCCGGCCAGGCCGCTGCACATGGAATCCCGCGGCATCCATGGGGTCGCCAGCCTCGACCATGGAGGGGCCTCCGGCCTCTGCGGTTCCAGCCCGGGGGGCCGGGCTCCTCGCTGCCGCCGACACCCCGGCTGAACGGTGCGCCCGCCCCGGCTATCCGCGCTGACGCGAGGCGGTCATGATCGTCGCTGTCCCACCGGGCTGGATCATGCGCCGTCGCCGTCCTGCAGCAAGCATCTGTGCCGGCCTGCTGGTCGCCCTGGCGGCCTGGTCGCCCCTGCAGGCGCGCACGGTCTACCGGTGCGTGCTGGACGGCACGGTCAGCCTGGCCACCGCGCCCGATCCCGGTGCGCAATGCGAGGCGCACGAACTGGACGACGACGATCCCAATCCGCCGGCCCTGTGGGGCGCGCTGGGCGAGTTCCGCGGCGCGCTGTTCGTACGCGAAGAGGCCGGACGCAAGGTCTACAGCACGCGGCCCATGGACGGCGCCGAGCGCGTGCTGGACTTCCATGCCCGCACCGCACCCGGCATCGATGCGCATCCCGGCCTGGGCATCGTCGGGCCGGCGCAGCTCGACCGCTTCGATGCCGAGTTTCGCGCGGCCGCCCGCGCCTATCGCCTGGACGAGGCCTGGTTGCGGGCCATCGCCCACGCCGAGAGTGCCTTCGACCCGCTGGCGGTTTCGGAGAAGGGGGCCCTCGGAGTGATGCAGCTGATGCCCGAGGTCGTTCGCGAGTACGGCATCGACGACCCCTTCGACCCGGCCGCGTCGATCGATGCAGGTGCCCGCCACCTGCGCTTCCTCACCGACCGCCTGGACGGCGACCTCGACCGGATCGCCGCCGCCTACAACGCCGGGATCGGCGCCGTCGCCCTGCATGGCGGCATCCCGCCGTATCCGGAAACACGGTTGTACGTGGCGAGGGTGCATGTCCTGCATGCCCGCTACCGGGCCGCCCTGGGTCTTCCGGCGCCGGCGTCCGCCCTGCGCGCGGCCGGCCCCCAATCGCCCTGAGCCTGCGCGGCGTCCCGGCCCATCCCGGGCGTTGGGCTTCACGGCCCGTGTCCGGGTGCCTTGGCGGCATCGCCTGGCAGCAGGCGCAGCCTGGCAGGACGCGGTCGGGGACGACGGGTCAGGGGCCGGCAGAAGCGGTCCGCGCGTGGTTCCTGTCCCGTGCCGCGGATGGGCCGCCCGCCTCAGCAAGAGGCCCCTGCTGCCGGCGCCTCGCCGCACAGCATGTCGCGGGTGTCGGCCACCAGCCTTGCCGCCCGTTCGCTGCCCTCGGGCAGGGCGGCCAGGGCGGCTTCGGCCTGGGCGAGGCGGGCATGCGCCTCGCCGGCCTTGTCGCCGCGTGCCAGGGCCTGCGCAAGCACGGCCAGGGCCATGACCTGCTCCTGGGCCGGCTGCGCGAACAGGCGGTCGGCCATGGCGACCGCTTCCCCGGCGTGTGCCAGCGCGTCGCCCGGCCGGTCCATGGCCAGGCTCTGCCGGGCCAGGTTGACCAGGCCGAACACCACGACCGGATGGTCGCCCTCGTAGACCTGGCGGCGCATCGCCACCGAGCGCTCCAGCAGGTCCAGGGCCGCGGCCTGGTCGCCGCGGTCGCGCGCCAGCAGGGCGCGGTTGTTGAGCAGGATGGCGATGTCGCGGCTGCCGTCCGGGAACTCGCCGGCCAGCAGGGTGGCGGCGCGCGCGTACAGGCGGTCGGCCTCGTCGAGGCGCTCCAGGCCGTGCAGGGCCTGGGCCAGGTTGGCGATCATGTTGGCGTGCTCGTGGACGGTGACCTCGACGCCCTGGCGCTCGACGACGGCCAGGGCCTGTTCCACGTTGTCGCGCGCCTGCTCGTAGGCGGCGCGATTGAGCAGCAGCACGGCCAGGTCGTTGCGCGCCACCGCATGCAGGGGGCTGCGCAGCCGGCCGGCGGCGCGCAGCCGGTCGAGGATGTCCGCGAAGGCGGCCTCCGCCTCGCTGCTGCGGCCTTCGTACTCGTGCAGCCAGGCCAGCGCATGGAGCAGTTGCAGGGTGCGCGGGTGGTCCTCGCCGAGCGCCGCGCGGGCCTGGGCATGGCCGGTTTCCAGTTGCTGCCGGGCCGCCTCCAGGCGGTGCCGGCTGAGCATGCTGTAGCCGATCGCGTGGCGGATCCCGGCGGCCAGCGCCGGCCGGTCGTCGAAGCGCGCGCCGACCTGGGCGGCGGCCTCGTCCAGGGCCTGGGCCAGGGTGGTCTCCTCGCTGGTGTTGCCGGGATCGGCGCGGGCCAGGATGTCGAGCAGGAACTGGTTGATGCCCTCGGCGTCGGCGGCGGCGCGCGCGGCCTGGCGGGCCTGGTGCAGGGCCAGCGCCGCCGCGCCCAGCACGGCGGCCAGGGCCAGGGCGGCGCTGGCGCTGGCCAGGCGGTGCCGGCGCAGGAAGCGCGACAGGCGATAGCCGCGGCTGTCGGGATGGGCGCCGACCGGACGGCCGTCCAGCCAGCGGCGCAGGTCGTCGGCCAGTTCCCGTGCCGAGCCGTAGCGGCGTTCGGCTTCCCGGTGCAGGGCCTTGGCGGCGATCCGCTCCAGGTCGTTGTCGAAGCCGCCGCGCCGGCCCCGGCGGTCCGCGTCCGGTCCGGCGCGCGCCAGCCCGCACGCCAGGCTCGGCGCGGCCTGCTCGCCGACCTGCCGTTCCGCCTGGGCGGGACTGAGGCCGGCGAGGTCGTGCGGCAGCACGCCGGTGGCCAGCTCGTACAGGATCACGCCCAGCGCGTAGACATCGGCGCGGGTGGTGATCGCCTCCCCCCGGAGCTGTTCGGGGCTGGCATAGCCCGGCGTCATCGCCTGCAGGGCGGTGGCTTCGGGGCGGGCATCGGGGCGCGCCGGGTCGAGCAGCTTGGCGACGCCGAAGTCGAGCAGGCGCGGCTGGCCGTCGTCGTCGACCAGGATGTTGGCGGGCTTGAGGTCGCGGTGCACCACCAGGTGCCGGTGCGCGGCCTCGACCGCCTCGCAGACCCGGCACAGCAGGCGCACGCGCGCGCGCAGGTCCAGGCCCCGGGTTTCGCACCAGCGCGTCAGCGGCAGACCGTCGACGAACTCCATGACCAGGTAGGGCACGCCGTCGCCGGTGCTGCCGGCATCCAGGATGCGCGCGATGCCGGGGTGCTGGAGCTGGGCGAGGATGTCGCGCTCGGCGGCGAAGCGCGCCACCAGGGCCGCGCGCAGCGCGTCGCGCCCGGCCAGGTAGGCCGGCTGCACCAGCTTCACCGCGACGTCCTGGCGGTAGGCGCCGTCGGCGCGCCGGGCGCGGTAGACCACGCCCATGCCGCCGGCCTCGAGCAGGGCGGTGAGCTGCCAGGGGCCGAGCCGCTCGCCGACCGCCGGCAGTTGCGGCAGGGACGGCGCGCCCGGCGTGGCCGGCGACAGCAGGAAGTCCCCGGCCTGCCGGTCGCGCGCCAGCAGGCGTGCCAGGCGCTGCCGCACGCCGGCCTCGACCGGCAGACCCGCCAGCCAGGCGTCGCGCGCGCCGGCCGGCAGGGCCTGGCCTTCGGCGAGCAGGTCCAGCACCTGGCGTTCGGCCTCGGTGTCCATCGCGATTCAGCCCGCCAGCGCGTCGTAAAGCCAGGTGCGCGCCGCCTGCCAGTGCCGCTTCACGGTGGCCGGCGACATCGCCATGGCGGCGGCGGTCTCCTCGATGGTGAGCCCGGCGAAATAGCGCAGCTCGACGATCCTGCCCTTGTCGGCGTCGAGGGCCTCCAGGCGCGCCAGGGCGTCGTCCAGGGCCTCCAGGTCCAGCGCCGGCAGCTCGCCGGCGATATCGAGCTGGGTCAGCGACAGCCGTTCGCCGCCGTCGCGTTTGGCGGCGTTGCGGCGACGCGCGTGGTCGACCAGGATCTCGCGCATCAGGCGCGCCGCGACCCGCACGAAGTGGCCGTGGCCCTGCCAGTCGATGCGGGCGACGCCGCCCAGGCGCAGGAAGACCTCGTTGACCAGGGCGGTCGGCTGCAGGGTGTGGCCGCTGCGCTCGCCGGCGAGCTGGCGCACCGCGGCGGCGCGCAGCTCCGGATAGACGGCCTCGATCAGCCGGTCGCGGGCGCCCTGGTCGCCGGCGCGCCAGGCCTCGAGCAAGCGGGTCGCCTGGTCGTGCATGGCGCCCAGTCTAGCCGCGTGGCCGGAGACGCCCAATCCGGCAGACGCGCCGTCCGGACCGGCGGCAGCCGGTGCCGCGTCCGGCGCTCAGCCCTCGAAGCCGTTGCCGAACACGGCGTCGACCACGGCCCCGAACTCGCAGGCGCCGAAGGCGCAGGGCTTGGGCGAGCCCGGGCTGGCGACCGGCCGGCCGCCGCCGCGCAGGTCGATGGCCGGCGGCACCACGCCGCCGCCGGCCGTGCAGCGGTCGCGCGCCTGCGCCCCCGGCTGCAGGCGGCCATCGCCCTGGCCGGGATCGGGGAACAGCGGGTGGGCGGTCCGCCGGATGGTGCGTGGCGCCAGGTTGGCCAGGCCGTGGCCGCCACCGACCCGCAGGTCGTGCAGGTCCACCGCCACGCCGCTGCCCGGCGGATCGAGGGCCCTGCCCGGCTGGAACACGATTTCGCAGCGCGAGTTCACGGCTCGAAGTCGTGCGCGAAGATCAGGTCGTTGCTCTCGGCATCCAGGGTGATGCCGTCGAACCAGCCGGTCACCGCCGGCGGGAAGGTGATCCCGTTGTCGACCACCACCAGGGCGACGGTCAGCGAGCTGGTGTGGGTCCAGTCGGCGTCGGAGACGACGATCTGCGCCGGCACCGTCGGTCGCACCCAGCTCGTGCTGGTGGTCAGGAAATGGTCGCCCGAGGCGACCGGCGGGCCGGCATTGCAGGCCTCGCCGCCGTCGTGCCGGAGCTGCCAGTGCAGCAGCACGCTGTCGCGGGTGGCGATGGCGCCGGCGGAACGGCCCCAGCCGTTGAGCAGGTAACGGCCCGGCCCGGGCAGGTGGATGCACTGGCTGCGGGCGGTCACCCGCGGCTGCGCGATGTTGCTCTGGCTGACCTGGATGGATCCGGAACCGGCGCCGCCCACGCTGTTCTGCGCCGAAGTCCACGTCGATGCGCCGGCGGTCGCCTCCGGCCACAGCGCCAGGTCGCCGGCCTCGTCGAAGTCGCCGAACAGCACCAGCGGCTGCAGCGCCGGCCGCTCGAAAGCGCCCAGGTCGGCCGAGCCCATCAGGTTGGGGACGATCGCCAGGTCGATGCCGCGCTGGGTCCCGACCAGGTCCGGGCCGCCGCCGGTAGCGGCGAAGTCGACCGCCGGGGACGCGGCGCGCAGGCGGTAGTCGCCGCGTGCCGGATCGACGAACCGTGGCGGGGCCTCGATCACCAGGGGCGAGTTGCCGCCATCGAGCGAGTTGCGCTCATGGGTCAGCACGTTCTCGACGAAGCGGGTGCCGCCGGCGTGGACCAGGGACGTCTTGCCCGGCTGCCAGAGCACCGAGCGCTGCATGCGGAACCGGCCATTGGCGTTGACGACGCTGGCCGCGCCCACCAGGTTGCCGGCGAAGGTGCTGCTCTCCAGCAGCAGGTCGGTGTCATCGGTGACCCGGATCAGTTCCTGGCTCAGCGTGTTGCCGGACCACAGGGTGTTGAGGACCTCGACCTCGGTGTCGCTGCCGACCGCGCGCAGCACCCGTCCGCCGCGGTTGCCGGAGAGCTCGGTGCGTTCGATGAACAGACCGTTGTCCTCGCCCACCACCAGCACGGCGCCCCCGGTGGGCTGGCCGTTGGCGTTCTGGTCCTGGTTGCCGGTGACGTGGGAGCACGGACGTCCGGCGGGGCAGCCCAGCGGCGCCACCGACGGCGCGCAGAGGAAGCCGGAGCGGTTGATGCTGAGGCTGGCGGCCGCGCGGAACACGGTGTTGTCCGAGGTCTGCACGAAGGCCGCCGAGCCGTCCGGCGCCGCATTGTCGAGCAGGCTGGCGTTCCTCAGGCTGGCCCGGCCGAAATAGCCGCCGGTGGCGGTGCCGAACTCGCCACGCGCCCAGACGTAGATGCCGCCACCGGCGACGCTGGCGAAATTGTCGCGGATGGCGGTCTGCCGGCTGGCGTCGGTGCTGTACAGGCCCAGCTCGGCCGTGCGCGCGGTGCCGTTGGCGCCGATCACCGAGACGCCGCCGCCGTAGCGCGCCTGGTTTCCGTAGATCGGACCGGCGCCACCGACGCCCGGGCTTCCGATGTTCGCGCAGCTCTGGCGGTCGCCGCCGACGATCTGCAGGCCGCCGCCGTAGCCGCCGTCGCCGCCGGTGCCCAGCGCCTCGTTGAAGGCGATCCAGCTGTCCGGGGCGTTCATGGTCAGTTTCCCGCCGTCCAGGTAGATGCCGCCGCCGGAGTAGAGTGCGGTGTTGACCTGGATCAGCACGTTGCCGGAGATCAGCAGCTCGGCATCCGGACCCAGGCCCTCGGCATAGATGCCGCCGCCGTAGTGGGCGGTGTTGTTGCTGATCGTGCTCTCGATGAGCTCGAGCAGGCCGTTGCCCCGGAAGTGGATGCCGCCGCCGTAGTTGGCGCCGGAGGCCAGGGCATCGCCGCCGCGCACGGTCAGGTGGCGCAGCTTGACGATGCCGCCGGTGCCGGCGGTGATCCGCAGCACCGGCGCGAAGGCGCCGCCGGCGCCGTCCAGGACCGTGTGGGTGTTGTCGGTGGCGGCCTGCGTGCAGGTCGCGAAGCCGCCGACGATGTTGAGGTGCTGGCTGGTGTTGACCACCAGCGCCTGCTGGCCCCAGGTCGCGCTGCGGGTGATCCGGATGGTGTCGGGCCCGGGACTGGCCTCGGCGGCGTTGATGGCGGCCTGGATGCTGGTGTGGTCGCAGCCGCTGCCGGCGGCGCCGACGGTCAGGATGGCGGCAGCCAGATCGGCGCTGGCCGCGGCCAGCAGCAGGACCAGGAGGGGAAAGCGGCAGGTGGACATCGCGGGTACTCGCGCTCTGGCCGGTATTGGCAGGTCGATGAACGCCGTTACCGCCGCTCCTGCGACATGCGGGGCGCAGGGCCGGGCCGAGGCCCTGTCGCGTGCCAGGGAGCGGCAGTCCATGCCCAGCCAGGGCAACGGGCCGGGGCACCGGACCTGCGACGGCACGCCACGTCGCTCCTCCCCGGCGTGCGGGGCAGGGGCGGGGAGAGGGCAGGCCGGCAGCGCCCTGCGACCCGGCGCTGCGCGAAGCCGCCATCGCGTGCCGATCCGGTGGCGGTCAGTCCTCGCTTGCGGCCAGCGCCTGCCGCAGCCGCAACGTCACGATGCCGGGCAGGGGTCGCTGCAGGGCCTGCCTGGCCTCGTCCCGCAACGCCGCGCAGTCGGCGGCGCGGTTGCGGCACGCCGCCTCGACCAGCAGGCCGAAGCGTTCCCAGTACGGCCGTGGCGGCAGTCCCCTGGCGGCGGCGATCTCCGCCAGGCTGTCGCGCAGCTCGGCCTCGGCCTGGACGCTGTCGCCGAGGCCGAGCAGGGCGTGGGCACGCTCGGCCCTGGCCATGGCGAGGGCCGGTGCCGCCGTGTCCGCCAGCGTGCGATAGATCCCGATGCCGCGGTCGTGGGCCCGCAGGGCCTCGCGGTTACGCCCCAGCGCCGAGAGCGTCGCCGCCATGCCGGACCACGCCGCGGCGATCCGCTCGGCACGGTCCGGAAAGCGTTCCTGCAGTTGCGCCATCACGCCCTCCTGGATCGACAGGGCCGCAGCCGCCCGCCCGGATTCCCGCAGGGCATAGGCATGGAACAGGTCGGCGAGCAGCGGTTGCAGGCCGGCCCCGTCGGGCAGTCCCCGATACGCCGCCGCGGCGCTCGCATACAGTCGCGCCGACTCCTCGAAGCGGGCATCGGTGTAGGCGCTGCTGGCGGCGTCCATCATCGCCAGCACGGTGTCGCGATGGTCATCGCCGTAGAGGAGGCGGGCCTGGCCGAGGAATTCCGCGTTGAGCTCGGCCGCCCTGGACGAACGCCCGGCATACGCGGACATCCGCGACAGCCGGCGCAGGGCCAGCAGAGTGGACTGCGTCGGTCGCGGGTCGATGCGCTGGCGCGCCGCATGGGCCCGTTCGGCCAGCGCCAGGCCGCGTTCGAAGTCGCTGCCCTGGGCGTAGGCCCAGGCCAGGTTGGAGGCCAGGTCGAGGGTCAGCGCGTGGTCCTCGCCGAGCCGCTGCCGGCGCGCCGCCCAGGCGCGTTCCAGCGGCGGGATGGCCCGCGTGTCCTGGCCGAGATTGGTGTGGATGATGCCCTGGTTCTTCCAGACATCCTCGCAGACCGGTTGTCCGGTCTGCGCGGCAGTGCACAGCGCGTCCGCTTCCGCCAGCACCGCCAGGGCCTCGTGCGGCCGGTCCAGGTAGCTGTAGGTACTGCTCAGTGCGTGCAGCGCCTCCACCAGGGGCGCGCTGCCCGCGGCGCGCCGGCGCAGCACCGCGGTCGCCGCCAACTGCCGCTGCAGCGCCTGGTCATGGCGCGGCGGATTGCCCAGGTTGAGGAACTCGCCGCTGCTCGCCAGGGCGCGGGCGGTGTCGACGTCGTCGTCGCCGAGCGCCTGCCGTCGCCGGTCATGCGCGCTTTCGGCCAGCGCCAGGGCCTGGGCATAGTCGCCGGCCCGCCCGGCGACCCGCGCCAGCGAAAGCTCGATGCTGGCCAGCACCAGGGGCCTGCCGGCGAGGTCGCCGACCGCGCGGCGGGCCGCATCGGCGACCAGTTTCGGACGGTCGAGGTCGCCCGCCGGTTCGCTGCCGGGCGCCAGCACGTCCAGCAGGCTGTCCAGGTAGGTGAACTGCGCCTGCAGCGCCTCCGCCGATGCCTGCGCCTGCGCCGCTGCGGCGTTGGCACGGGTCGCTTCCATCCGGGCGATGCGCGACTGCCAGGTCGCCATGGCCAGGCTGGCCAGGACCGCCAGCATCAGCGCGGTGGTCAGGGCGACGCCGCCCCGGTGCCGCTGCACGAACTTGCGGGTCCGGTACCAGCGCGAGGGCGGATGCGCGCGAACCGGCTGGTTGTCCAGGTGGCGGTCGATGTCGTCGGCCAGGTCGGCGCCGCTCGCGTACCGTCGTGCCGGCTCCTCGGCCAGCGCCTTCATCAGGATGGTGTCGAGGTCGCCGCGCAGGGCGGTGCGCAGGGCCGGTCGCGGGGCCGGCAGCGCCCACAGGTCGGTGGCCAGCTCGGCGACCCGCGCCGAGGGGCGCGGCACCGGCTGCCCGGCCGGCCGCTCGCCGAGCAGCAGCTCGTGCATGACCACGCCCAGCGCATAGACGTCGGTGGCGGTGGAGATCGCCGCCCCGGTGTACTGCTCGGGCGCGGCATAGCCCGGGGTCAGCGGCGCGTAGCCGGTGCGGGTGGCGTCCTCGGCGGCCTGGCCCTCGTCGAGCAGCTTGGCGATGCCGAAGTCGAGCAGCTTCACCCGTCCCTGGTCGTCGACAAGGATGTTGGAGGGCTTGAGGTCGCGATGCACGATCAGCGCCCGGTGCGCGGCGGCCACCGCCCGGCAGACCACCGAGACCAGGCGCAGGCGCTCGCGGACGCCGAGCTGGTGGCGGGCCGCGTAGTCGGTCACCGGCACGCCGTCGACGTATTCCATGGCCAGGTAGGGATGGCCGTCCGCGGTGACGCCGCCGTCGATCAGGTGCGCGATGTTCGGATGCGAGAGCGAGGCCAGCGCCCGGTGCTCGCGGCGGAACAGGCGCTCGGCCTCCGGAGAGTACAGGCCGCGGTGCAGCAGCTTCAGGGCGACCTGCTGGTGCCCGCCGTGCAGGTCGCGGACGGCGCGGAACACGGTGCTGGAGCCGCCCTGGCCAAGCACCCCGCACAGTTCGAAGGCGTCGATCCGCTGGCCGGGCGACCAGGCGGGCGGGGGCGGGGATTCGCCGATGTCCTCGGCCAGCCGCAACGCCGGGCGCGCGCTCAGCGTCGCGCCGGCATCCAGCGCGGCCTCGGCTGCGAGCAGGCGGTCCAGGCGTGCGCGCAGGTCCGGGTCGGCGCAGTGCCGGTCCAGGAACGCGGCGCGTTGCCCGGCCGGCAGCGCCAGCGCCCGGTCGAACAGGGAGCGCAGGGTGGTCCCGGGCGGCGCGCCGGGGTCGTCGGCAGGATTCATGGCTGGACCGGTCAACGCCGCCAGGGACCGGACTGCGCCATCAGCCGGCGTCCTGGTCGAGGTCCGCCTTCAGGTGGGCGCGCGCGAAGCGCCAGTCGCGGTCGACGGTGCGCCGCGACACGCCCAGGGCGGCGGCGGCCTGCTCCAGGGTCAGGCCGGCGAAGTACACCAGTTCCACGACCCGGGCGGCGCGCGGGTCGGCTTCGTCCAGGCGGCGCAGGCTGGCGTCCAGGGCCAGGGCGTGTTCGGCGCTGTCGACCGCGACCTTGACGTCGATGCCGGTCAGGGTGACCCGTTGCCAGTCGCCGCCGGCGCGCAGGCGCAGGCGGTCGCGGGCGCGGTCGGCGAGCAGGTGGCGCATCGCCCGTGCCGCGTAGGTGAAGAACTGCGCGGGATGGCCGAAACGCGGGCCGTCGGTACCATTCATGCGCAGGTACAGCTCGTGGACCAGGGCGGTGGTGTCCAGGGTGCCGCGCGGGCCGGCCGCCAGGCGGCGGCCGGCCATCGCCTTCAGGCGATCGTAGACCGCGGTGAACAGCGCATCCGGGCCGGCCCCGTCCAGGGCGTCGGCCGCATCATCCGGTCCAGACGGCAGCGTTCCGGTCATGTCCACCCCCGGCCGCCAGTCTAGCGCCGGTCGCATACCCGCCGCGCCAGCGGCCTCTGCGCCCCGCCCCGCAAGGCCTGGCGGGCCTGCGCGGGCCGGTCCGGCGCTCTACCATGCCGCCATGACCGGCCCGCACCGCCCCTACGACAAGGCCGCCGGCGGCCTGGACGCGCTGCGCAGTTCGCTGAAGGCGCTGCGCGAGCAGGGCATCGTCGGCAAAGGCGCGCGCACCCTGGCGCGGGTCAACCAGCCCGAGGGCTTCGACTGCCCGGGCTGCGCCTGGCCGGACCGCAATCCGCACTCCAGCTTCGAGTTCTGCGAGAACGGGGTGAAGGCGGTCGCCGCCGAGGCCACCGCGCGCCGTGCCGACCCGGAGTTCTTCGCCCGGCACCCGCTGGCCGAGCTGGCCGGCTGGGACGATTTTTCCCTGGAGGCGGCCGGCCGGCTGACCCACCCGATGGCCTGGGACGCGGCCAGCGACCGCTACCTGCCGGTGTCCTGGCAACAGGCCTTCGAGACCATTGGCGGCGTCCTGCGCGGCCTCGACCACCCCGACCAGGCCGCCTTCTACACCTCCGGGCGCACCTCCAACGAGGCCGCCTTCCTGTACCAGCTTTTCGTGCGCGAGTTCGGCACCAACAACCTGCCGGACTGCTCGAACATGTGCCACGAGCCGACCAGCCTGGCCCTGCCCGAGGTGATCGGGGTCGGCAAGGGCACGGTGACCCTGGCCGACTTCGAGCGCGCCGGGGCGATCTTCATCTTCGGCCAGAACCCCGGCAGCAACCATCCGCGCATGCTCGGCGAGCTGCGCCAGGCGGCGCGCCGCGGCTGCCGCATCGTCGTGTTCAATCCCCTGCGCGAGCGCGGCCTGGAACGCTTCGCCGACCCCAAGCACCCGGTCGAGCTGGTCACCGGCCACGGCACCCGGCTGGCCTCGCACTACTACACGGTGCGGATCGGCGGCGACCTCGCCGCGATCACCGGCCTGGCGCGCGCGGTGCTCGCGGCCGGCGCCATCGACCAGGCCTTCATCGCCGCGCACTGCGCGGGCTTCGAGGCGTTCCGCGACGCCGTGCTGGCGACGCCCTGGGCGGCGATCGAGGCCGGCAGCGGGCTGACCCGCGCGCAGCTCGAGGAGGCCGCCGGCGTCTACATCGACAGCCCGGCGACGATCGCCTGCTGGGGCATGGGCCTGACCCAGCACCCGCGGGCGGTGGCGACCATCCAGACGCTGGCCGCGCTGCTGCTGCTGCGCGGCAACATCGGCCGGCCCGGGGCCGGGGCATGTCCGGTACGCGGCCACTCCAACGTCCAGGGCGACCGCACCATGGGCATCTGGGAGCGGCCGCCGCCGGCCTTCCTGGACCGGCTGGGCGCCGAGTTCGGCTTCGAGCCGCCGCGCGCGCCCGGCCTGGACACGGTCGGCGCCATCGAGGCCATGCACGCCGGCCGGGTCCGGGCCTTCATCGCGATGGGCGGCAACTTCGCCGCCGCCACGCCGGACAGCGAATTCACCCACGCGGCGCTGCGCCGCTGCGCGCTGACCGTGCATGTCGCCACCCGCCTGAACCGCTCGCACCTGGTGCACGGCCAGGCGGCCCTGCTGCTGCCCTGCCTGGGCCGCACCGAGCTGGACCAGGTCGAAGGCCGCCGCCAGGCGGTCAGCGTCGAGGACTCGATGAGCATGGTCCACCTGTCCTCGGGCATGAACGCGCCGGCCTCGCCGCACCTGCTGTCGGAACCGGCGATCGTCGCCGGCATCGCGCGCGCGACCCTGCCCGGCAGCGCCACGCCCTGGCAGGCGCTGGCCGCCGACTACGACGCCCTGCGCGAACGCATCGCCCGGGTGGTCGAGGGCTTCGAGGATTTCAACGCGCGGGTGCGGGTGCCGGGCGGCTTCCACCTGCGCAACCCGGCGCGCGAGCGCGAGTGGCGCACGCCGGGCGGCCGCGCCCGCTTCATCCACCACGCCCTGCAGGGCGAGGGCGCCGCGGCCGGCGGCGACCTGCTGACCCTGACCACGGTGCGCAGCCACGACCAGTACAACACCACGGTGTACGGCTTCGACGACCGCTACCGCGGCATCCACGGCGAGCGCCGGGTGCTGTTCATCGGCGGCGCCGACCTGGCGCGCCTGGGCCTGGCGGCCGGGCAGCGCGTCGACATCGTCTCGGTGTGGCACGACGGCGAGCGGCGGGTGAGCGGTTTCCGCCTGGTCGAGTACGCCATCCCCGAAGGTTGCGTCGCCGCCTACTATCCGGAGACCAATCCGCTGGTGCCGCTGTCGCACCACGCGCAGGGCGCACGGACGCCGGCAAGCAAGGCGATCCCGGTGCGCCTGGAGGCGCGGCCGGCGTCATGAGCGAAGCGGCCGTGCCGCCCGCGCTGGACCGGCTGCCGGGCGAACGCCACGAGGCCGGGCGCCGCAGTGCGGTGCTGGACGAGGTCGCCGTCGAGGTGCCGGTGGTGCTGGTCTACAACGGCCACGACCATGCCGTGCTGATGGCCAGCCCGGGCGACCTGGCCGACTTCGCGCTCGGTCATTCGCTGGCCGAGGGCATCGTCGCGCATGCCGGCGAACTGGACCTGGTCGATGTCCGCGCCAGCGCCTCCGGCATCGCCGTGCAGATGGCGATCCCGCCGGCGCGCTTCCGGGCCCTGGCCGGCCGCACCCGCGCGCTGACCGCGCCGGTCGGCTGCGGCCTGTGCGGGGCCGCCTCGCTGGCCGCGGCGATCCGGCCGACGCCGGTCGTGCCGCCCGGCCCGGTGCCGGCCGCCGCCGAGGTCGCGGCCGCATTCGCCGCCCTGCCGCCCCTGCAGGTGCTCAACGCCCGCTGCGGCGGCCTGCATGCCGCCGCCGTCGTCCATGCCGGCGGCCTGCTGGTGCGCGAGGACGTCGGCCGCCACAACGCCCTGGACAAGGTGATCGGCGCCCGGGCGCGCGCCGACCTGGGGGGCGGCTTCGCCCTGGTCACCTCGCGCGCCTCGCACGAGCTGGTCCACAAGGCCGCCAGCGCCGGCCTGTCGGCGCTGGCGGCGATCTCGGCACCGACCACCCTGGCGGTCCATCTGGCCAGGGAGGCCGGACTGGCGCTGTTCGCCTTCGCCCGCGGCGGCGCGGTCACCGTGTACAGCACGGGCGGGGGTGCCGGCGCGGCGGATCCGGCAGGCGCGGCCTGAGCCGCCGCCGGCGCCTGCCCGAAATCCGCCACCTGCCGCCCGCGGCCTGCCCGGGCGGACCGCCAGGCTGCCGCTCCCGACCCTCACCGGATGACCCTGATGGCCCGACTGCCCGCCCTTGCCTCCCTGGCCCTCGCGACGCTCGCCCTCGTCCCCGGGATCGCCTCGGCCGCCCCGCCGGTGGCGCCCGCGCCGGACGCGGTGGACTGCGGTCCCTGTGCGGCCTGGAACGCGCCGCAGGCGCCGTTCCGGATCCACGGCGACACCTGGTACGTCGGCCCGCGCGGCCTGAGCGTGCTGCTGATCGACACCGGCGCCGGCCTGGTCCTGCTCGACGGCGCCCTGCCGCAGTCGGCGCCGCAGGTGCTGGACAACCTGCGCGCCCTGGGCTTCGATCCCGCGCAGGTGCGCTGGATCGTCAATTCCCACGCCCACTTCGACCACGCCGGCGGGATCGCCGCGCTGGCCGCGGCGACCGGCGCGCGGGTCGCGGCCAGCCCGGCCGGCGCCCGCGCCCTGGCGCTGGGCGATGCCGTGCCCGGCGACCCGCAGGCGGACCCGGCCGGCAGCATGCGCTTCCCGGCGGTCGCGGCCGTGCACGGGGTCGGCGACGGCGAGTCGATCCGGCTCGGGCGGTTGCGCCTGACCGCCCACCACACGCCCGGGCACACGCCCGGCGGCACCACCTGGAGCTGGCGCAGCTGCGAGGGCGCGACCTGCCTGGACATCGTCTACGCCGACAGCCTGACCGCGGTCTCGGCGCCGGATTTCCGGTTCGGTGCCGACCGGACCGCGCTGGCGGCGTTCCGCGCCAGCATCGACAAGGTCGCCGGACTGCCCTGCGACGTGCTGGTCACCGCGCATCCGGAGGTCGCCGACCTGTTCGACCGTCACGCGCGTGGCGAGCTGGCCGATCCGGCGGCGTGCCGGCGCCTGGGCGAGCGATCGGGCAGGGCGCTCGAGGCGCGGCTGCAGCGCGAGGCGGCCGACTGACCCGGCTGCCCGCGGTTCCCGGGCGAGGGACGTGCGATGCAGCGTGACAGCGGCCTGCCGGCCCGGCACGCTGGCAGGCCCCGTTGCCAGGGAACCGCGCCATGATCGCCGTCCGCCCCGTCGTCCCGCTTGCCCTCCTGCTCTCCTGCGGTGTCGCCGCCGCCGAGCTCACCGTGTTCCGCGGCGTCGACGTGCTGCCGATGGATCGCGACACCGTGCTGCGCGACCACACCGTGGTGGTGCGCGGTGAGGTCATCGAGGCGGTCGGACCGCGCCGGCGGGTCGAGGTGCCCGAGGGCGCGCGCGTGGTCGAGGGCCGCGGCCTGTGGCTGATGCCCGGCCTCGCCGAGGCGCACGGCCACCTGCAGCCGCTCGACCATCCCGACCTGCAGCCGACCCTCGACCTGTTCCTGGCCCATGGCGTCACCACCGTGCGTGGCCTGCTCGGCGAGACCGGGCAGCTGGTGCTGCGCCAGCAGCTGCAGGACGGCGAGCGCGACGGCCCGCGCGTGGTGCTGGCCGGGCCGTCGCTCAACGGCAACAGCGTCACCGACCCGGAACAGGCCGCCGCGTTGGTCGGGGAGATCCACCAGGCCGGCTTCGACCTGCTCAAGATCCACCCCGGCCTGGACATCCCGCGCTTCGATGCGGTGATGGCCGCGGCGCGCGCGCACGGCATGCCGGTGGTCGGCCACGTGCCCGAGGCGGTCGGGCTGATGCACGCGCTGGACCGCCGCATGGCCGGCATCGAGCACATGGACGACTACGTGCGCGCCCTGGTCCCGGACGACCACCGGGCGCGCACCGCCAGTCCCGGTTTCTTCGGACTGCTGGCCGTCGAGGCCGCCGATCCGGACCGGATTCCGGTGCTGGTGGAAGCCACCCGTGCCGCCGGCACGGCGATCTCGCCGACCGAGACCCTGATGCGCTGGATGCTGGGCGGCGAGGACGTCGATGACCTGCTGGCGCGGCCGGAGATGGTCTACGTGCCCGGTGAAGTGCAGGCGCGCTGGCGCAGCCAGCGCGGCCAGATCCAGTCCGGGCCGGGCTTCAGCCGCGCGCGCGCCGACCGCTTCCTGGACCTGCGCCGGCAGCTGCTGAAGGCCCTGCACGACGGCGGCGTGCCGATCGTGCTGGGTTCGGACGCCCCGCAGTGGTTCAACGTGCCCGGCGTCTCGGCCCACCGCGAACTGGCGCTGATGGTCGAGGCGGGCCTGACGCCCTGGCAGGCCCTGCGCACCGGCACGGTCGCGGCGGCGGCGCACCTGGGTGCTGCCGGCGAGCGCGGCGCGGTGGCCGCCGGGCAGGCCGCCGACCTGGTCCTGCTCGATGCCGACCCGCGCCGGCGGATCGGCCGGGTCGACCACATCCGGGGCGTGATGGTGGCCGGCCGCTGGCACGACCGCGCCGACCTCGACGCCCGTCTGGCGGCCCTGCGCGCGCGGGCCGCGGCGCTGCCCTGATGTGCGGGCGCTACAGCCGGGCGGTCGGCTGGGACCAGGTCCGGGCGTTCTCGCAGCCGCTGGCGATCGCCGCGCCCGGGGACGATCCGGAGCCGGCCTGGAACATCGCCCCCACGCAGTCGTCCTGGGTCCTGGTCGCCGGCCCGGGCGGCAGCGGCGCCGTCGCCCGGCAGATGCGCTGGGGCCTGGTGCCGGCCTGGGCGAAGACGATCGGCACCGGCTACAGCACCATCAACGCGCGCGTCGAGAGCGCCGCGGTCAAGCCCGCGTATCGCGGACCGTGGCGCCACCGGCGTTGCCTGGTGCCGGCCTCGGGCTGGTACGAGTGGCCGCGGCCGAAGCAACCGGTCCATATCCATCCGGCCGAGGGGCCGGTGGCGCTGTTCGCCGGCCTGTGGGACCACTGGCCGGGCACCCCGGACCAGCCCGGCCTGGACAGCTTCAGCATCGTCACCACCGAGGCGAGCGGCGCTCTGCGCGCCGTGCACGACCGGATGCCTTTGCTTCTGTCGCCCCCGGTGCTGGCCGACTGGCTGCATGCCGACGGCGAGGCGGCGGCCGCCATCGCCGCCGCCGCGCAGCCGCCGGCGCTGGCCTGGCATGCGGTGGCCCCGGCGGTCGGCAATGTCCGCGCCCAGGGGGCGGGCCTGGTCGCGCCCGTGCCCGACGACCCGATCAAGGCTTGAGCTCGGTTCGCGCAGGTCGCCCGCGCGCAGGGCCGCGACGCGGTTTATCCGCTGCCGCCAGCCGGGCTAGACTTCCGGCGGCCGAAAAGGTGAAAACGGGCGATGGCTGACACCGGCAACCTGACCGTGCTGATGCGTGCCTGGCAGGCCGGCGACGGCCAGGCACGCGAGCGCCTGAACGCCGCGGTGTACCAGGAGCTGCGCGTCATGGCGCGGCGGCGCCTGGCCGGCGAGCGCGGCGGCCACACCCTGCAACCGACCGCCCTGGTCCACGAGGCCTGGCTGCGCATGGCCGACGGCGACGCCGACTGGCGCGACCGCGCGCATTTCTTCGCGACCGCCGCCCTGCACATGCGCTCGGTGCTGGTCGACCACGCGCGCGCGCGCCTGGCCGACAAGCGCGGCGGTGGCGCCCTGCGCGTGACCCTGGATGACGGCCTGGCAGCCAGCGACGCCGATGCCGACTTCCTGGCCCTGGACCAGGCGCTGGCCGAGCTGGAATCCGAGGACGCGCGTACCGCCAAGGTGATCGAGCTGACCTATTTCGCGGGCCTCAAGCGCGACGAGATCGCGCACGTGCTCGAGGTGTCGGTGCCCACGGTCGACCGCGCCCTGCGCTTCGGCCGCGCCTGGCTGCGCCAGGCGCTGGCGGCGTGAGCAGGCTCGCGCGCCTGCAGGCGCTGTTCCACCAGGCCGCCGACCTCGACCCGGCGGCGCGCGACGCCTTCCTCGACCGGGCCTGTGCCGGCGAGCCGGAACTGCGCGCCGAACTCGAGGCCCTGCTGGCCAGCGACCAGGACGACGACGGCGCCACGCTGGCGGCGCGCGTGGTGCCGGTCGCCGAGGCCCTGGTCGCGGGTGCCGGCCACGGCGCCCCCGGCCAGCAGGTCGGCGGCTACCGCCTGCTGCGGGAGGTCGGCAGCGGCGGCATGGGCACCGTGTTCCTGGCCGAGCGCGACGACCGCGAGTTCCACCACCAGGTGGCGATCAAGCTGGTGCGGGGCTTCCCGACCTCCGAGGTGCTCGAGCGCTTCCGCCGGGAGCGCGAGCTGCTGGCGACGCTGCGCCATCCCAACATCGCCCGGTTGTTCGACGGTGGCACGACGCCGGCCGGGCAGCCCTGGCTGGCGATGGAGTACGTCGAGGGCGAACCGCTGGACGCCTGGATCGCGCGCCGCCACCCGCCCCTGCGTGAGCGCCTGCGCCTGTTCCAGGCGCTGTGCTCGGCGGTCCAGCATGCCCACCAGCAGCTCATCGTGCATCGCGACCTGAAGCCGGCCAACGTGCTGGTGCGCGGCGACGGCTCGCCGGTGCTGCTCGACTTCGGGATCGGCAAGCTGCTCGACGGCGGCACCGACGGCGCCGAACAGACCCGTCTGCAGGCGATGACGCCGGCCTACGCCAGTCCCGAGCAGTTGCGTGGCGAGCCGGCCACCACCCTGAGCGACGTGTTCGGCCTGGGCCTGGTGCTGTTCGAGCTGCTCACCGGCGTGCCGCTGCGCAAGCAGCAGGGCGACACCACCCGGCTGGCGCCCAGCCAGGTCGCCGCGGCCGGCGAGGACTGGCTGCGCGCCGACGCCCGCCTGCTGCGCGGCGACCTCGACAACATCGTGCGCAAGGCGCTGCGCGAGGAACCGCAGCGGCGCTACGCCTCGGCCGCGGCGCTGGCCGCCGACATCGAGGCCTGGTTCGCCGGCCGGCCGGTCAGCGCGGCGCCGGACGCCTGGCACTACCGGCTGCGCAAGTTCGTCGCCCGCCACCCGGTGGCGCTCGGCGCCACCGCCGCCTGCGTGATGGCGCTGGCGGCGCTCTCGCTGCGCCTGGCCCAGGAGCGCGACCGCGCCGTGGCCGCCCAGGCCCAGGCCCGCCAGGAGGCGGAGGGCGCCAACCAGGCGGCCGGCTTCCTGGTCGACCTGTTCAAGCTGGCGGCGCCGGAGACCACCCGCGGCGAGGCCCTGACCGTACGCGACCTGGTCGAGCAGGCGCGCGGCCAGCTCGAGGCGCGCAGCTTCCCGCGGCCCGACGTCAAGGCGCGGCTGCAGGTGGCCCTGGGCGACATCAACACCAGCCTGGGTCTGCCCGGGCCGAGCGTCGAACTGCTGGAGGCGGCGGTCGCCAATGCCCGCAGCGCCGGCGACGCCGGCGACCCGCGCGTGCTGGTCGCGGCGCTGCGCCACCTGGCCCGCGCCTACGAGCTGGCCGGCCGCGACGGCGACGCGGTGCCGGCGGCGCGCGAGGCCCTGGCGGGGGCGCGCGCCACGCTGCCGCCCGGCGATCCGGAGATCGGCCACGTCCTGCAGATCCTGGGCGTCGCCCTCGAGGGCGTGGGCGATGCCGCCGGTGCGCGCGAATGCTTCGAGGAGGCGCGGGCGCTGTTCGCCGGGGCCGGCGACGGCCACCGGGCCGAACTTGCGGCCACCCTGCACAACCTGGGCTGGCTGGAGGGCCGCCACGGCGACCCGGCCCGGTCGAAGGCGCTGCTGGAGCAGTCCCTGGCGATCAAGCGCGAGGTCAACACCCTGGTCCATCCGTCGACCTTCAACACCCTTCAGCTGCTTGGCGCCAGCGCGGCGCGCGCCGGCGACCACGAGGCCGCGGCCGCGCGGCTGACCGAACTGCTGGCGGCGCAGCGGCAACTGTTGGGCGAGCCTTCGGTGCGGGTCGCCCAGACCCTCAACGAGCTGGCCTCCGCACGCCAGGACGGTGGCGACTTCGCGGCCGCGGAAGCGCACTACCGGGAGGCGCTGGCGCAGCGCCGGGCGCTGGCACCGGACGGCAGCGTCGACGAGGCCATCGTGCTGAACAACCTGGCCAGCCTGCTCGAGGATGCCGGACGACTGGCGCAGGCCGAGGCGATGTCGCGTCGGGCGCTGGCGATGCGCATCGCGCATGGCGCCCAGGCCATGGCGATCGCCCGCAACCGCCACAACCTGGCGCGCATCCTGCTGGCGGCGGGCCGCGCCGAGGCGGCAAGGCCGGAGGCGCAGGCCGCGGCGCAGGTGCGCGCGACCCTGCCAGACGACCACCCCGAGCGCCTGGACTCGGAGATCCTGCTGGCCCGACTCGACCTCGTCGGCGGCGATGCCGCGGCGGCGACGCGGCGCCTCGAGGCGGTGGCCGACCGGCAACCGCCGGCACCGGTCCGGGTCCGCCTCGCGCAGGCGCAGGCGGAGCTGGCGCTGCTGCGCAACGACCCCCGGGCGGCAGGCCAGGCCTGGGACGAGGCGCAGGCGCTGCTGGCGTCGCTGCTGCCGCCAGGTCACCCGCGCCTGGACCGGCTGGCGCAGGCGCGGGCGGCCGCCGGCCTGTGAACCGGGGCCGCCGTCCGGTTCCGGACGGCGGCGTCCGCCGGCATCGCCGGTTGCCCGGCGCCGGCGCCGGGGCTGCTCGCGCAAACGTCTGAGCGGAAAGGAGGAATGCGATTGGCACGGCGCCTGCTTGACGGCTGCCATGGATATCCAGCGCAACGACCTCAAGCTCCGCAAGCGCCGCCGCCGGATCGTCGGCGGCGCACTCGCCCTGGCCGCGCTCGGCGGCCTGGCACTGCTGGTGGCGCGTCTCGAGCCGGCCGCGCCGCGCGTCGATCGCGGCACGGTGTGGACCGACACCGTCAAGCGCGGCGAGATGCTGCGCGAGGTGCGCGGCCCCGGCACCCTGGTGCCGAAGGCGATCCGCTGGATCGCCGCCGAGACCGATGGCCGGGTCGAGCGCATCGTGGTCAAGCCCGGCGCCGTGGTCGAGCCGGACACGGTGATCCTGGAGCTCTCCAACCCGGTGCTCGACGACCAGCTCGCCGCCGCGGAGTCGGAGCTGGTCTCCGCGCAGGCCAGCTACGTCGCCCGCGAGACCGAGCTGGAAAGCCAGGTGCTGGACCAGCGCGCGCGCCTGGCCGGCTTCGAGGCAGAGCACGAGGGCGCCCGCCTGCAGGCCGAGGCCGAGCGGGAGCTGTCCGAGCGCGGCATCATCTCGGCCATCCAGTACCGGCGCAGCCAGCTCAGCGCCGACAGCCTGGGGGTGCGCGTCGACATGGAGCGCGAGCGCCTGGACAACAGCCGGCGCAACATCGCCAAGCAGCTCGAGGCCGAACGCGCCCGCATCGACCAGCTGGCCCGCACCCGCGACCTGCGCCAGCGCCAGGCCGATGCCCTCCAGGTGCGCGCCGGCATCGCCGGCGTGCTGCAGCAGGTGCCCGTCCAGGAAGGCCAGCAGGTGATCGCCGGCGGCAACCTGGCGCGCGTCGCGCGGCCGGACGAGCTGATGGCCGAGCTGCGCATCGCCGAGACCCAGGCCAAGGACATCGTGCTGGGCCAGCCGGTCCGGGTCGACACCCGCAACGGCATCGTCGCCGGCCAGGTGCTGCGCATCGATCCGGCGGTGCAGAACGGCACCGTCCAGGTCGACGTCGAGCTGACCGGCGCGCTGCCCGCCGGCGCCCGCCCCGACCTGTCGGTCGACGGCACCATCGAGATCGAGCGCCTGCCCGACGTGCTGCACGTCGGCCGCCCCGCCTTCGGCCAGCCCGGCGGCCAGACCACCCTGTTCCGCCTCAACGGCGACGGCAGCGCCCTGCGCGTGCCGGTGCGGCTGGGCCGCGCCTCGGTGAACCTGGTCGAGGTCGAGCAGGGCCTGGCCGAGGGCGACGTGGTGATCCTGTCGGACACCTCGGCGTGGGACCAGCATGACCGGATACGGATCGATTGAGGGCCGGGACCCGGGACAAGGACAGGAGCGCGATTCTCATGGAGGCGAGGGCGTTGAGAGTACCCATCCGATGGTCGGCGCCATGGCAACGAACTGACGGCAATCAAGGATTCCGGGGCCCGATCGTCGGGTGCCGGACGCGAGCACTGACCCTTTGCACAGAAGGAACCGCGACATGAGCACCGACAACCGCGCTTCGGCCGTCGACGCCGGATCCGGCCCCGCCCCGGCATCCCGGGTCCCGGGTCCCGAGTCCCGGGTCCCGGCTTCGCAGCCCCTGATCAGGCTCGAAGGCATCACCAAGGTGTTCCTCACCGACGAGGTCGAGACCCATGCCCTGTCGGGGGTGCACTTCGACATCCGCCGCGGCGAGTACGTGTCGATCTCCGGGCCGTCCGGCTGCGGCAAGTCGACCCTGCTGTCGATCCTTGGCCTGCTGGACTCGCCCAGCGAGGGCAGCTATCTGCTCAACGGCCGGCAGGTCGAGGACATCGGCGCCGGCGAGCGCGCGCGGATCCGCAACAAGGAGATCGGCTTCATCTTCCAGGCCTTCAACCTGATCGGCGACCTCACCGTGTTCGAGAACGTCGAGCTGCCGCTGACCTACCGGGACGGCATGGCCAAGGCCGAGCGCCGCACGCGCGTGCAGGAGGCGCTGGAACGCGTCGGCATGGCGCACCGGCTGCGCCACTACCCCGCCCAGCTCTCCGGCGGCCAGCAGCAGCGCGTGGCGGTCGCCCGTGCCCTGGTCGGCCAGCCGTCGATCCTGCTCGCCGACGAGCCGACCGGCAACCTCGATTCGCGCAACGGCGAGGCGGTGATGACCCTGCTCGACGAGCTGCATCGCGCCGGGGCGACCATCTGCATGGTCACCCACGACCCGCGCTACGCCGAGTTCGCCGACCGCAAGATCTTCATGTTCGACGGCCGCGTGGTCGACGAGGACACCATGCACCGCCTGCGCAAGGAAGAGGACGCCCGGTTGTTCCGGCGCAACGAGCCGGAATCGGTTGCTTGAACGGTCTTCGGCCGGCACCCGGGGAGCCGCGTCGGCGCACCGTCCGATGGAGATGACGAAGATGAACACCAGGTTCCTGCAGGATGTCCGCATTGCCGCCCGCTGTCTGCGCGCCGCGCCGGGGTTCTTCCTGGCCGCGGTGGCGACCCTGGCCCTGGGCGTCGGCGCGGTGGCGTCGATATTCACCGTCTACGACGCGGTGTTCCTCAAGCCACTGCCGTTCAAGGACGTCGATCGCATCGTGCGCGTGCTGCGCGACCAGCCCCCGGTGTCGGCCAGCCCGGTGTCGCCACCCGTTCTGCGTGAATGGCAGGAGCGCAGCGCCGGCAGCTTCGAGGCCTTCGGCGCCTACGAGCCGCAGACCGTCAGCCTGACCGGTGCCGGCGAGGCCATGCGCCTCAACGCCTATGCGGTCACGCCCGGCTACTGGCAGGTGTTCGGCCAGCCGATCGCGCTCGGCCGTGCCTTCGGCGACCAGGAAGAGATGGCCGGCGAGCGCGTCGTGGTGATCGGCGAGGCCCTGTGGCGCGACCGTTTTGCGGGTGCGCGCGATGTGATCGGCCGCGACCTCCAGATCAACGGCGAGAACTGGCAGGTGATCGGCGTGGCCGAGAGGGGCTTCCGCTACCCTGCCGATGCCCAGCTATGGATGCCGGCCTTCCTGCCCGCACGCACTGCCGGCCGCGGCAGCAACTCGCTGGCGCCGGTCGCGCGCCTGGCCGACGGCGTCGGCATCGACCAGGCGCAGGCCGCCTTGGCCGGGGTCACCGCCTGGCAGGCGGAGAGTTTCCCGGACAACCACGCCGGCCTGAGCGCTCGCGTGGCGCCTTTGCGGGAGCTGGTCGGATCGCGCCTCCGCTCGCCGATGGCGATGCTTCTGACGACCGCCGGCCTGGTGTTGCTGATCGCCTGCGCCAACCTCGCGAACCTGATGCTGGCGCGCGGCCAGTCGCGCGCACAGGAGCTGGCCATCCGCCGCGCGCTGGGTGCCGGCGCAGGTCGTCTGGTCGGGCAGGTGCTGGCGGAATCCCTGTTGATTGCGCTGGCCGCCGCCGCGGTCGCGCTGCTGCTGATTCCGACGATGGTGAACGGACTGCTGGCGATGGCCCCCGGGCTGTTGCCGGGGTTTCACGCGCCGGCGATCGACGTGCGGGTCGTCGTCGCCACCGGCGCGCTCGCGCTCTCGACGCTGCTCCTGTTCGGCCTGTGGCCGGCCCGACGGGCGGCCAGGATCGATCCGCTGCGTGCCATGCAGGGCGCCTCGCGCAGCCAGACCGGCAGCCGGGCCCAGGCGCGCGCCCGCTCGCTGCTGGTATCGGCGGAGATCGCGCTGGCGATGGCGTTGCTGGTCGGCGCGGGATTGATGATCGACAGCCTTCGCCGGCTGGGCGAAGTCGAGTCGGGGATCGCGGACGCGGGCAGCATTCTCACCGTCCGGCTCTCCCTGCCTGCACCGGTGATGCAGCCCGGGGAGGAGTTCTCGGCCTGGTACGCGCGCAGCAGAGCGGTGGTTGCGCCACGCCTGGACCAGCTGGCTGCCCGGCTGGGTGCCCTGCCGGGGGTGCAGTCGATCGCCATCAGCGAGGCTCTGCCGGCCTCCGGGCAATCCAACTGGAACGGCGACTTCAGCATCCCCGGACGCGAGTTGCCGGAACGGCGTCTGGTCGAGTTCCGCTTCGTCAACCCGGACTACTTCGCCACCTTCGGCATTCCGCTGGTCGCCGGCCGGACGTTCGGCCCGGACGACGGCGAGCAGTCGCTGTTCCCGACCCAGGCGCTGGTGAACCAGGCCTTCGTGGACCAGTATCTGGGCGGTGGCGACGCGATCGGCGTCCAGGTGTCGACGTTCGACGGCAGCGAGAAGACCATCGTCGGCGTGGTCGGCAACGTGCGCCAGCGTGGACTGGACCAACCGGTCGCCGCCGAAATCTACTTCCCCGTGCGCACGGCGCCGGTTGGCGAGCCGGCCGTCGCCCTGAAGACCGGCGGGGACGCCCTGGCGCTGGCCGACACGGTCCGGCAGGCGCTGGCGGAAGTCGCGGCCGACATGCCCGTTTACGCCATCCGAACGATGGACGCGGTGACCGCCGAGACCACCGGCTTGCGCCGCTTCAACATGAGCCTGATGACCGTGTTCGCCGCGGTCGCGTTGCTGCTGGCGGCGATCGGCCTGTATGGCGTGATCGCCTGGTCGGTCGGCATGCGACGGGCGGAGATCGGCATCCGCCAGTCCCTGGGTGCGATGGCACGGGACATCCATCGCCTCGTGCTGGGCGACGGACTGCGCATGATCGTCCCCGGCCTGGCGATCGGCACATTGGCCGCACTGGCGCTGGGGCGTGCCGTGGCTTCGCAGCTGTACGGGGTCGGCGCCGCCGATCCGGCGGTGATCGGCGCGGCCGCGGGCATTCTGGTGGCGGTTGCCCTTGCGGCCAGCCTGGTTCCCGCGTTGCAGGCTTCCCGCGCATCGCCGATCGACGCCTTGCGCGCGAACTGACCGTCGACCCCGGAGGAATGCGACCATGACCGACACCTTCCGCCAGGACCTGCGCTACAGCCTGCGCAGCCTGTTCGCGCGGCCGGGCTTCCTGATCGCCGCGGTGCTGACGCTGGCGCTCGGGATCGGCGCCAACACGGCGATCTTCAGCGTCGTCAACGGCCTGCTGCTCCAGCCCCTGCCGTATCCCGACGGCGAGCGCCTGGTGCTGGTGCACAACGCCTACCCGCGCATGGGCCTGGACTACGCGGGTACCTCCATCCCGGACTACTTCGACCGCCGCGAGCAGGCGCAGGCGCTGGAGGACCTCGCCCTGTACACCGGGGAGAGCCTGAACCTGGCCGCCGAGGGCACGCCGCAGCGCCTGGTCGGCCTGCGCGCCACCGCCTCGCTGTTCAGCACGCTGCAGGCCAGCCCGCTGCTCGGCCGGGTGTTCGACGCCGAGGCCGAGACGCCCGGACAGGACCGCGTCGTGGTGCTCAGCCACGACCTGTGGCGCAGCCAGTTCGCCGGCGATCCGGGCGTCCTGGGCCGCGATGTCCGCCTGAACGGCGAGGCCTACCGGGTGATCGGGGTGATGCCGGCCGACTTCGTGTTCCCCAACCGCAACACCCAGCTGTGGCTGCCGTTCGCGACCACGCCGCAGCAGCGCAGCGACGACGAGCGCGGCAACGAGTACTCCGAATCGATCGGCCGGCTGGCGCCCGGCGCCAGCATCGCCCAGCTGGAGTCGCAGCTGCAGGCGATCGTCTCGCGCACCGCCGACCGGGTGGCCGGCTCGGGCGATCCGCGCGGGCCGGGCTTCGCGCAGTTCCTGCGCGATGGCGGCTTCCTGGGCCGCGCCGTGCCGCTGCGCGAGCAGTGGGTGGGCGACGTGCGGCCGGTGCTCTGGCTGCTGCAGGCGGTGGTCGGCTTCGTGCTGCTGATCGCCTGCGCCAACGTCGCCAACCTGATGCTGACGCGGGTCACCGGCCGCCAGAAGGAGCTGTCGGTGCGCAGCGCGCTGGGCGCCAGCCGCGCACGCATCGTCCGGCAACTGCTGATCGAGGCGGTGCTGCTGGCCCTGGCCGGCGCCGTCGCCGGGGTCGCCGTGGCGATGGCCTGCCTGCAGCTGCTGGATTCGATCAACCTGGCCCAGAGCCCGCTGCGCGCGGCGATCGGCATCGACACCCCGGTGCTGCTGTTCACCCTGCTGCTCTCGGTGGCCACCGGGCTGGTGTTCGGCCTGGTGCCGGCATTCGCGCAGCGGCCCGGGCGGGCCTTCGAGGCGCTCAAGGAAGGCGGCCGCGGCAACACCGGTGGCCGTGGCGCGCGCGCCACCCGCAACGTGCTGGTGGTGGTGCAGATCGCCCTGTGCGTGACCCTGCTGGTCGGCGCCGGGCTGCTGGTCAAGAGCTTCCAGCGCCTGCAGGACGAAAGCCCCGGCTTCCAGCGCGACGGCCTGATCACGGTCCGCCTGGACCTGCCGGCCGGCAAGTACCCGGACGACGCCGCCATCGTGCGCTTCCACGAGCGGGCGCTGGCCGAGCTGCGCGCCATCCCCGGCGTCACCCTGGCCGGCTACACCAGCAACCTGCCGTTCGGGCAGAGCACCTGGCAGAGCTCCTACGTGGTCGAAGGCCGCGACCAGGCCGCCGGCGAGGCCAATCCGCACGGTTTCGCGCGGATCGCCGACCAGGCCTTCTTCCGCGCCCTGGAGATCCCCCTGCTGGCCGGGCGCTACTTCACCGACGCCGACGTCGAGGGCGCGCCGCGGGTGGTCATCGTCGACGAGCTGCTGGCCCGCAAGTACTTCCCGGACGGCGCGATCGGCCGGCGCATCCGCAGCACCGGCAGCGAGGAGGAGAGTCCCTGGTGGACCATCGTCGGCGTGGTCGGCACGGTCAAGCACGGCAACCTCGCCGCGGAGATGACCAAGGAGGCCTACTACTTCCCGTTCGGGCAGTTCCCGTTCAACCGCTTCGGCAACCGGGGCGGCTTCTACGTGGTCAAGACCGGCCTGGCCACCGGCGGCCTGGTCGAGCCGATCCGCAACGCGGTGCTGCGCGTCGACCCGGAGCAGCCGGTCTACGACATCCGCACGCTGGACGAGCGGATCGCCCTGTCGCTGCAGGGCAGGCGGGCGCCGATGCTGCTCCTGCTGCTGTTCGCCGGCGTGGCGCTGGCGCTGTCGGCGATCGGCATCTACGGCGTGCTCGCCTATTCGGTGGCGCAGCGCACGGGCGAGCTGGGCGTGCGCCTGGCGATCGGCGCGCAGCGCGGCGACGTGGTGCGCATGGTGCTGGGGCAGGGCGGGCGCATCGCGGCGCTCGGCCTGGGCGTCGGCCTGGCCGGCGCGCTGGCCCTGGGCGGCTTCCTCAACGCGCAGTTGTTCGGCGTCTCGCGCTTCGACCCGGCGACCTTCGTGGCGGTGGTGCTGGTGCTGGCGGCGGTCGCGCTGCTCGCCTGCTGGCTGCCGGCGCGCCGCGCCGCCCGCGTCGACCCGATGGTGGCGCTGCGGCACGAGTAGGGGGGAGCCGGGACCCGGGACCCGGGACCCGGGACTCGGGAGTCGGGACTCGGGAGTCGGGAGTCGGGAGTCGGGAGTCGGGAGTCGGGAGTCGGGAGTCGGGAGTCGGGAGTCGGAGTCCGCGACTCGCGGCTCGGGGCTCTTGTCCCGGGTCCCGGGTCCCGTCCTGTAGCCCGGCCCATCCGCCCCGCCCCGGAGTTCCTGATGGCGTGTTTTCCGCGGATTCTGCGCTGGGAGCATCGGAGCCCGACATGGGCGACCCGATCCCCTCCCAGGAGTCCACGTAATGTCCCAGCAAGTTCTTCGAGCCCGCCGTGCCTCGTCCGGCCGCCGATCCGGCCTGGCAGCCATCGCGCTGTCCGCCCTGCTGCCCGCCCTCCCGGCCCTGGCCACGACGTACTCCGTGGGCTCCGGGCCCGCCTGCACCCACCTCACCCTGCTTTCCGCGATCAACGCCGCGGTCGCCGACGCCTCGCCCGGCCCGCACCTGATCAAGATCGACACCGGCAACCGCCTGATCAGCAACTACGAGATCGTCAATCCCGCCCAGGACATCATCCTCGAGGGCGGTTACGCCAGCTGTACCGATCCGGCGCCTGCGGTCGGGCAGCGCAGCACCCTCGACTCCGGGGGCGTGTCCGGCGCGCGGGTGTTCCGGATCGCCAACGACAACAGCAACGCGCGGCGCACCATCCGTTTGCGCAACCTGACCCTCACCGGCGGCCTCAATCCGTCCACCCAGCTCGGCTGGGGCGGCGGCATCCATGCCCAGGGACGGCTCAACCTCTACTTGGAGTCCGAGACCTACGTCGACGGCAACAGCGCCAGCAACGGCGGCGGCATCGCCCTGTTCAACCTGACCGCCAACCCCGACCAGTTCACCCGGCTGCGTCTGGCCAGCGGTTCGCGGGTCTGCCTGAACGCCGCCACCGGGCCCGGCAGCAACGGCAATGGCGGCGGCATCCATGCCATCGGCGGCACCGAGGTGACGATCTGGCGCGGGAGCGTCTGCAACAACGAGGCGCGCCGCCATGGCGGCGGGCTGTTCATGGGTTCGCAGAACGACCGGCTGGTGCTCGACCCGATCAACACCGAGGTGGTCGACTTCACCGGCAACAGCGCCGGCGGCGCCGCGTTCTCCGCGACCGAGGGCTTCGGCGGCGCCATCTACGGATTCCGCGCCGACATCCTCTACGCCTCGACCGCGACCAACGCCACCCTGCGCTCGGTGCAGCTGCTCGGCAACAGCGCGAACTTCGGCGGCGCCCTGTACCTGGAGGGCAGTGCGAATGCCGCCGATCCGTTCACTGCCGCCGAGCTGCGCAACGCGACGATCAGTGGCAACGATGCGCGCGCGCGCGGCGGCGCGGTCTACCTGCGCAATGCCGTCGACCTCCGGCTGGTCAAGTTCGGCGCCGGCAGCTGCGTGCTGTTCGGCCAGCCCTGGCCCTGCGTCGATCTGTTCAACAACACGGCCTTCAACGAGTCCTTCAGCAACACCTTCGGTGCCGGCGGCTTCGCCTTCCTGGAGCAGGCGACCGGCGCGCCCCGGCCGGCCCTGCGCGTGGCCGGCGCGATGTTCGACAACAATGCCGACCCGAATGGCACCGCAGCCGTGGTCGATGCCCGCGGTGAATCCTCCGTGCGCATCCTGCGCAGCGTGTTCCGCGGCAACTCCGCCGGCGGCTCGGCCAGCTTCCGGACGCTGGTCGAGGCACGCACCAGCTTCCTGTTCGGCTACAACACCGTGCTAAACAACCCGGTCACGCACCTGCTGATCGTCAACGGCGCGGCGAACTCGGTGCGCACGACCGGCAGCATCCTGCACTCGCCAGGTGCCAGCCTGATCAGCGGCGGCGGCAGCATGGTGCACGACGAGTGCCTGCTCGCGCACACCGACGTCGGCGTGCCGCCCGGCGTCAAGGTGGTCGCCTCGCCACGGCTGGCCCCGGGCTTCGCGCCGCGGCCGCAGTCCGCGGCCATCGACACCTGCGACTTCGGGATCGCCGACAACTTCTGGCCGGCCGACCTGGACGGCTACGGCCAGCCGGCCCCGGTCGACGTCGCAAGCATCGCCGACCAGCCCTGGGGTCCCTGGGACCTGGGCGCCATCGAGCAGCGCGACGTGCTGTTCTACGGCGGTTTCGGCACCCGTCCGGGCCACTGACGGCCGGACCGGCATCCGCCGGCGGGCGCTGCGCGCCCGTGGCGGCCGCCGGGCGCGGCGCGGGAGCCGGACGCCGCGGTGCGACCGCCGCCGGGGATGCCCGGCGGCGGTCGCGGCGGCCGGGCCGGCCCGCCGCGCCGGTCAGTCCACGGTGATCCGCGTGCCGGCCGCCTCGCCGCACAGCGGCGGGCCCACCGGCGTGCCGTCCAGGGTGGTGGCCCGGGCATTGATCTGCGCCGTGTAGGTGTTGCCGCCGGCATCCAGGGTGAGGACCGTGCGGATGTCCTGGCGACCCGTCGCTGTGGCCGGCGGCGGCTGGTCGTAGCGGAAGAACTGGAAGCGGGTCGCGAAGCGGTTGCGGCCCAGGTGCTCCCAGACGCCGTGTCCCGGCGAGCGCGCCGCGGTCGGTATCCAGTTGAAGTCGCTCAGCGTGCCCCCGGCATGGAAGGTGTTGTAGGCCGAGAAGAACGTGACCGGCGGGGCACCGCACGGGCCGACGGCGGCGTCGACGGCCCAGGCGCCGACCAGGCGACCGGCCGGCGCATTGCCCTGGGCCGATGCGGGACTGGCGATGGCGGCGAGCACAGCCAGTGCCAGGAGGGGGGACAGGCGATTCGGGGTCATGGTTGCTCTCCTCGTGCGGGGTGCGCCGGAGCCGTTGCCGCCGGCACCCTGCACTGCAGCGAAAGGCGCGGGCGATTACGGCGGGCCGGCGGGCCGGCGGTGAGGCCTGCCCGACAGCGGCGTCCGGCCCGCGGGTGCCCGTTTCCGGTCGCGGCGTCCGGCTGCGGACGCCGCCGGAACGGCGGCGGGACCTCCACGCGCGCCTGGCGGCGCCGGTTCCCAGATGGCACCCGGCTTGCTTGGACAGGGTCCAGAGGCCGGACCGTTCCGGACCCGGGAGCGCACACGCATGGCAGTCGACGGATTCCGGCAGGCCTGGCGCCGGCTCAGGGCGCGTCCCGGCCACGGTCTGCTGGTGGTCGGCCTGCTGTCGGTCGGCCTGGCCGCCACCGTGTTCCTGTTCGGCGCCCTGAACGGCCTGGTGCTGCGGCCGCTGCCGTTCCCCGATGCCGACCGCCTGGTCAGCGTGGGTTGGCAGGACGGTGCGCCCGGCAGCGGCCTGGACGCGGTTGACGCCCGGCAATGGGCGCTGCTGCGCGAGGGCCTGCCGGGCATCGAGGCGTTCGCCCTCGACGGCGGACCGGCCACCGTCAACCTGGGCGAGGGCGACCGCCACACGCGCTACAACGGCGCCCTGATCGACGCCGCCCTGCTGCCCCTGCTCGGCGTCGAGCCGATCCTCGGGCGCGGCTTCGAGGCGGCCGACGACCGCCCCGGCGCACCGCTGCGGGTGCTGCTCGGCGAGCGGGTCTGGCGGCGCGACTTCGCGGCCGACCCGGACATCCTGGGCCGCCCCCTGCGCGCCAACGGCCAGCCGGCCACCGTGGTCGGCGTCCTGCCGGCGCGCTTCGCCTGGCCCCAGGGCCAGGAGGTGTGGCTGCCGCGGCGCTTCGATCCGGCCGACGGCATGGCGGTGAACGTGGTCGCGCGGCTGGCACCCGGCACCGGCCTCCAGGCGGCCGGGGTGGCGCTCGCCGCGCAGGGCGTACGCCTGGCCCCGCTGCTCGGCCAGGACCCCGGCGAGAACGTGCTGGCGGCGGAGCCGCTGGCACACCGTTTCGTCGGGCAGACCACCCGGCAGATGGTGTGGATGATGTTCGCGGCCGGCCTGCTGGTGCTGGCCCTGGTCTGCGCCAACGTCGCCAACCTGCAGCTCGGCCAGGTGCTGGCGCGCCAGCGCGAGCTGGCGGTGCGCAGCGCGCTGGGTGCCGGCCGCGGCCGGCTGCTGCGCGAGGTGCTGGCCGAGGCGGTCCTGCTCAGCCTCGCCGCCACGGCGATCGCGGTGCCGCTGGCCCACTTCGGCGGACTGTGGGTGCTGTCGGTCATGCTCGCCAACGAACAGGTGCCCGCTGTCCATGTCGAGACCGGCTACGACCACCGCGACCTGATCTTCATCGCCTCGGCCGCGCTCGCCAGCAGCCTGTTCGCTGGACTGGTGCCGGGGCTGCGCGCCGCGGGCATCGACGCCCACGACGCCCTGCGCGACGGCAGCCGGGGCAGTCGCGGCGGCGTCTTCGCGCGGCTCTCGCGCGGCCTGGTGGTGCTGGAGATCGCCCTCACCGTGGTCCTTCTGGTCGGCGCGGCGATGTTCATCCGCGGCATCAACGACATGCTGGCCTTCGACCATGGCGGCGATGCCGATCCCGCCACGGTGATGACCGCACGCCTGGGCCTGTTCCCGGCCAGTCACCCGCAGCCGGCCGACCGGCAGCGCGTGTTCGACCAGGTGCTGGCGCGCCTGGGGGCCCTGCCCGGCGTGGCCGCGGCCAGCATCGCCACCGGCATCCCGGGGTCGGCCGGGCAGGGCAGCGACCCGGTCGCGGTGCCGGGCGAGCCGGTGCCCGCCGGCGGCCCGGTCCGCACCGACCACGCCTTCGTGGACGCCGGCTTCGCCGCCGTCTACGGGCTGCGCCTGCGCGAGGGCCGCTTCTTCGATGCCGGCGACGACGCCGGCAGCGAACCGGTCGCGGTGATCGACGGCAAGCTGGCGCGCCGCCTGTTCGGCGACCGGCCAGCGCCGGGCCAGCGCATCGTGCTCGACCCGGAAGCCGCCGGTGCGCGGCCGGCGACCGTGGTCGGCGTGGTCGACGACCTGCACCTGCGCGCGCTGGACACCGCGCCGCGGCCGGTCCTGCTGCGGCCGATCGCCCAGGCGCCCCCGTACTTCGCGACCGTTGCCGTGCGCCTGCAGGGCGATGCCGCCGGGTTCGCCGCGACACTGGCCGAGGCGGTGCGCGGCGTCGATCCGGAGGCGGCGGTCTACTGGCTGCGCAGCCACGCCCAGGCGCTGCGCATGGGGCGGACCGGCGCCGAACTGCTCGCGCAGATCTTCACCGGCGTCGGTCTGGTCGCCCTGCTGCTGGCCGCGGTCGGCCTTTACGGCGTGCTGGCGTTTTCCGTCGCCCAGCGCACCCGCGAGATCGGCATCCGCCGCGCGATCGGCGCCGGCGTGCCCGGGGTGATCGCTCTGGTCGCCTGGCGCACCGGCTGGCAGGTTCTGGCCGGCCTCGCCATCGGTCTGGCGCTGGCGGTGCCGTGGGCCCTGGCCCTGGCCAACCCGGTGCTGACCGCCGGCGGGCCGCAGCCGCTGCTGTTCGTCGCCGTCGCTGCCGTGGTCGCGATGGTCGCCGCGGTCGCCAGCCTGGCGCCGATGCGCCGCGCCCTGCGCGTCGATCCGATCATCGCCCTGCGCCACGAGTGATCGCCGGGCGGCGGGCCACGCCCACGCAGGGCCTGCGCCCCCCGTGCAACCGATCAGGCGCGCCCGGGCAACCGCAACCGAACGCCGACGCCCCCGGTCGTCCGGTTCCGGACGCGCCGGGCACCTGCAAGTGCCTGATGCGACGAATCCGCCGGCTTGGCCCGCCGATTGCATGAGCAAGCCCACCAGGGCCCGCCCGCCGGCCCGCAGCCGCAGGAAGCCGCCGCCATGACCGAACTTGGAACCGCCTGGCGCCGGCTGCTCGCGCGCCCCGGCTACAGCGCGCTGTCGGTGTCGGTGCTCGGTCTGGGCCTGGGCGCGATGCTGTTCCTGCTGACCGCGGTCAACGGCCTGATCCTCGCGCCGCTGCCGTTCCCGGACAGCGAGCGCCTGGTCTCGATCGGCTTCCAGCGCGAGGGCAACCGCAACATCAATTCGATGTCCAGCGCCGACTTCGTCCGGGTGGCGCCGGCGCTGCGCAGCTACGAGGCGATCGGCGGCTACAGCCGGATGACCATCGTGCTCGGCCTGGAGGCCGGACCGAAGCGCTACGAGGGTGCCGCGCTCAGCGAGGAGATGCTGCCGCTGCTGGGCGCCCAGCCGGTCCTGGGCCGGCGCTTCGCCGCCGAGGACGAACAGCGGCCGGGCGCGGCGCCGGTGGTGCTGATCGGCCATGACGTCTGGCGCGACGATTTCGGCGCCGATCCGGAGGTCGTCGGACGGGCGATCCGGGTCAATGGCGGCACCGGCACGATCGTCGGCGTGATGCCTGCGGAGTTCGGCTTCCCGCAGCGGCAGGCGGTCTGGCTGGCGCGGCGCGCCTACGCCGGCTCGGACTTCAACCACGAGATGCTCGCCCGGCTCCGCCCCGGGGTCACCCTGGCGCAGGCGCGCGCCGAGCTCGATGCCGTTGCCGCGACCCTGGGCCGGCAGCTCGAGGGGCTGGCCAACGACAGCCGGCTGGCGCTCCAGCCGCTGCGTTTCAGCTTCGTCGACGCCACCACCCGCGGCCTGGTCTGGATGATGTTCGCCGCCGGCCTGCTGGTGCTGCTGCTGGCCTGCGCCAACGTCGCCAACCTGCAGCTGTCCCAGGTGCTCAGCCGGCGCCGCGAGCTGGCGGTGCGGAGCGCGCTCGGGGCCGGCCGCGGCCGGCTGCTGCGGGCGCTGCTGGCCGAAAGCCTGTTGCTGAGCCTCGGCGCGACCCTGATCGCGCTGCTGCTTGCCCATCTGGGCGGGCGCTGGGTGATGGACACCTTCATCGCCGCGGACGACGGCCCGGCCTATTTCATCAGTTTCGACATCGACCTGCGGATGGCGGGCTTCGCCGTGCTCGCGGCGCTGTTCACCACCGTCCTGGCCGGCCTGGTGCCGGCCCTGCGCGCCTCGCGGACCGATGTCCAGGATGCCTTGCGCGACGGCGACAAGGGCAGTTCCGGCAGCGGCTTCGCGCGCGTCGCCAAGGGCCTGGTGGTGGCCGAGATCGCCCTGACCGTGGTGCTGCTGGTCGGTGCCGGCATGTTCATCCGTGCCCTGCAGGCGGTGCTGGCCTTCGACTTCGGCACACGCGCCGATCCGACCACGATCATGACCGGGCGGGTCGGCCTGTTCCCCGAGCAGTTCCCGACGCCGGCCGAGCAGCTGCAGTTCTTCGAGCGCCTGGGCGATCGCCTGCGCGCCGATCCCGAGGTGGTGGCGGCGACCGTGGCCAACACCGTGCCGGGCACCTCCTCGGGCGGCTGGCACCGGTTCGTCGCCGAAGGCGAGCCGAAGCCGGCGCAGGGTTATCCCGCCGCCCTGATGGCGCCGGTCGACCCCCACTTCGCGCAGACCTACCAGGTGCGCCTGACCGCCGGCCGCTTCTTCGACGGTCGCGACCGCCCCGACAGCGAGAAGGTGGCGGTGGTCGACGCCCGCATGGCCCAGGCGCTGTGGCCGGACGCCGATCCGCTCGGCCGTCGCTTCGTGGTCCATCCGGAAACCCCCGAGGCGACCACGCTGACCGTGGTCGGCACGGTCGAGGCCATGCACCTGGAGGACGCCGACGACACCGTGTTCCCGACCTACCTGGTGCCGTTCGCGCAGGCGCCGTCGCGGTTCGCCTCGCTGGCGGTGCGCACCCGCGGCGACGCCTCGGCGTTCGCGCCGAAGCTGGCGGCGCTGGTCCGCGCCGAGGACGCCGACACCGCGGTGTACTGGCAGCGAACCCAGCAGCGGGCGATCGAGATGGGCCGGGTCGGCCCGGTGATCCTGACCCAGATATTCACCGGCGTCGGCCTGCTTGCGCTGGTGCTGTCGGCGGCCGGGCTGTATGGCGTGCTGGCGTTCGCGGTCGAACAGCGCACGCGCGAGATCGGCATCCGGCGGGCGATCGGGGCCGGCCGCCGCGGCATCGTCGGGGTGGTCGCCGGCCGCGTGCTCTGGCAGGTGCTGCTCGGTCTCGCGATCGGCGTCGCCCTCGGCCTGCCCTGGTCGCTGCTGATGGCCAGTCCGGAAATGCAGACCCGCGGCCTGGACCCGATGGTTTTCGCGCTGGTCATCGCGGTGATCGTGGCGGTTGCCGCGGTGGCCGCGCTGGCCCCGCTGCGGCGCGCCCTGCGCGTCGATCCGATGATCGCCCTGCGCCATGAGTGAGGGCGCCGCTGGCTTCGCGGTTCTTCCGCGCTGGAGGATGGAACCATGATCGTCATTGCCGAACTTCGCCAGGCCTGGCGCGCCAGCCTGCGCCGCCCCGGCTTCCTTGCGCTGGCGACGCTGACCCTGGCGCTGGGCATCGGCGCCAGCGTTGCGGTGCTCGCCCTGGTCGACCGGGTCCTGCTGCGGCCGCTGCCCTATCCGGCGCCCGGCCAGTTGTTCGCAGCCGGCCTGCTGCAGGGCGACGGCTCGGCCAGCATCACGCCGCGCGAGTACCAGGCGATCGGGGACCTCGAGGGCATCGCCGCGAGCGGCCTGGCCTCGCATACCCCGCTGCCGGTCAACCTGGCCGAGGCCGACGATCCGCAGATGGCCCGCGCGCTGTGGGTCGATGCCGGGTTCCTGGCGGCGCTGGCGCCGGCGATGCCGCTCGGCCGCGGCTTCGCCGCCGACGAGGACCGGCCCGGTGCCGGGCGCGCCGTGGTGATCTCGCACCGGCTGTGGCAGGCGCGGTTCGGCGGCGACCCGCAGGCGGTCGGCCGCACGCTGTCGATCGAGGGCGAGGCGACCCCGGTGATCGGCGTGCTGCCGGCCGACTTCCGGTACGCGGCGCCGTTCGACCTGCTCCTGCCCCTGGCGCTGCCGTCCGCCAGCACCGACGACGGCCGCAACTTCCTGGCGATCGTGCGCCTGGCGGACGGCGCCGGCGCGCAGGCCGTGGCCGGCGAGGTCGACCGCCGCCTGCATGGCGTCTATGCAGGCACGCCCGGCGAGCGCTGGTACGCGACCTCGCGGTTCGGCCTGCGCCCGCTGTCCGGCGCCCTCGGCGCCTCGTCGCGGCCGCTGCTGCTGCTGTTCCTCGGCGGCGCCCTGTGCGTGCTGTTGCTGGCGACGGTCAACCTGGTGAACCTGATGCTGCTGCGGTCGCTTGCGCGCAGCCACGTCAATGTGATCCGCAGCGCCCTGGGCGCCTCCACGGCGCGCCTGGCGATGCCGCAACTGGCCGAGGGCCTGCTGGTCGCGATCGCGGGGGTCGCCGGGGGCCTGCTGCTGGCCGAGCGCGGCCTGCACCTGGCCGCCGGCTGGATCCCGCCGTCCTGGTTCGGCGGCGAGGCCGACCTGGGCCTGGGTGGCCTCGCCTGGGGCTTCGCGGTCGCCAGCGGACTGCTGGTGGCGCTGCTGGCCGCCGGCCTGGGCGTCTGGCGCGGACGCAGCGGCGCCGGCAGCGGCGAGCTGGTCGCCGGTGGACGCAGCGGCCTGGGCCGCGGTGCCGGACGGCTGGCGCGCACGCTGGTGGTCACCCAGGTGGCCCTGGCGGCGTTGCTGCTGACCGGCGCCGGCCTGTTCGCGCGCTCGCTGGCGCAGTCGGCGACGGTCGACCTCGGTTACCGCATCGAGGGCCGGCTCGGCTTCGAGCTGGCGCCGGTGCGCGCGCGCTTCCCGGACAGCGCCAGCAGCAAGGCCCTGGCGCAGCGTCTGCTTGAGCGCCTGCAGGCCCAGCCCGGGGTGATCTCCGCGGCGGCCGGCACCAACCTGCCGATCGGCGCGCCGTTGAACTATTCCCTGCAGGTGCCCGGCGGCGAGATGTTCAGCGTCGAGTTCCGGGGCATCAGCCCGGGCTTCCTGGATGCGTTCTCGATCCCGCTGCGGGCCGGCCGCGATGTCCTGGCCAGCGACGTGCCGGGCGGCGCCGCGGTGGCGCTGGTCAACGAGGCCTTCGTGCGCGCGCACCTGGCGTCCGGTCCGGCCGCCGGCGCGCCGTCAGCGGCGCTGGGCGGCCTGCTCGAGGTGCCCGATCCGGAGTCCGGCGCGCTGCTGCCGCTGCGCATCGTCGGCGTGGTCGGCGACACCCGCCAGCACGGCCCCGAGGCAGCGGCGCCGCCGATGGTCTACCTGCCGCTGGCCCAGGTTCCCGATGGCCTGCTGCAGCTGCTGCGCGATTTCGCGCCGCTGCGCTTCGCGGTCCACGTCCAGGGCGAGCCGGCCGGCCATGCCGCGGCGATCCGGGCGGCGGTCGCCGAGGTCGCGCCGGGCCAGCCGATCGCCCACCTGCAGCCGCTGGCCGAGCTGGTTCGCGACAGCACCGACGGCACCCGCCTGAACCTGCTGCTGGTCGGCGCCTTCGCCGCCCTGGCCGTCCTGCTGTCCGCGGTCGGCCTGTACGCGGTGGTCGCCGTCGCCGGCGCCGCCCGCCGGCGCGAGTTCGGCGTGCGCAGCGCGCTGGGCGCGCGCACCGCCGGCCTGCTCGGCCTGGTGCTGCGCGACGGCCTGCGCCAGATGCTGCTGGGCCTGGCCCTGGGCCTGGCTGCGGCGCTGGCCCTGTCCCGGGTGCTGCAGGCCTACCTGGCCGGGACCAGCGCCAGCGATCCCCTGGTGTTGCTGGCGGTGGCCGCCGTGCTGGCGTCGGTTGCCTTGCTGGCCTGCCTGGTGCCCGCCGTGCGTGCCGCCCGTACCGATCCCGTCATCGCCCTTCGCCAGGAGTGAGCGCCGACCATGCCCACATGGCACCAGCACCAGGCCGGACCCGGTCGCACGGCCGGTCCCTGGCAGCACTCGACCCCGCCTTCCCCTGCCGCATGGCAGGCCCGCACGTGAGCCTCCCTCCATGAACCTGCATGCGTCACTGCGCCGCAGCGTCCGCCGCCCGGGTTTCGCCCTCACCGTCGCCGCCCTGCTGGCGGCGGTGGTGGCGGTCAACGCGATCGCCTTCAGCGCGCTGTGGGCGCTGGAACGCAAGGCGCTTCCGTGGGCCGACAGCGACGAGCTGGTGCAGCTGCGCACCGACCTGGTCAACTTCGGCTTCAAGGTCGGCCTGTCCGAGTCGCTGGCGCAGGCGCTGGGCGCACAGGACGACACCTTCGCCGGCCTGGTGTACTGGGCCGGCAACATTCCCGGCCGCCGCGACGAGCACGGCCGCACCTGGCGCGAACGGCGGATCAGCCACGACTTCGCCCGGGTGCTGGGCGTGGCGCCGGCACTTGGCCGCAGCCTGTCGACGTCCGACCTGGAAGGCGACGGTCGCGTGCTGGTGCTGTCCGACGGTACCTGGCGGGACCGCTTCGGTGCCGATCCCGCCGTGGTCGGGCAGACCGTCCGCCTGGGTGGCGAGGTATTCACCATCGTCGGTGTGATGCCGCCCGGTTTCGTGTTCCCGGACCGCCGCACCGAGGCCTGGATGCCCTACATCGCCAGCAGCGCCGAGCGCGAGCAGGATGCCCAGGGCAATGTCGGCGGCATCGACGTGGTCGCGCGCCTGGCGCCGGGCGCCAGGCTCGAGCAGGCGCGCGCGCGGGTCGACGCGCTGCTCGGGACGGTCGACCACCTGGCCGGCCTGCGCGCGTCAGCGGGCCTGCGCGCCGACGTCCGCGCCTGGCGCGAGAACTTCGCCGCCGAGCATCGGCAGGGCCTGGTCCTGCTGCAGCTGGCGGCGATCGGCCTGCTGCTGGTGATCGGCTTCAACCTGGCCAACCTGTGCCTGGACCGGCTGCTGGCGCGGCAGCGCGAGTTCGCGATCTGCCATGCCCTGGGCGCGCGCGGCCGCGACCGCATGGCCGCCATGCTCGGCGACCTGCTGCCTGCGGCCGTGCTCGGTGCGCTGGTCGGATTGGCCCTGGTGCCGCCCGGCCTGGCCCTGCTCGACAGCCGCGGCCTGCTGCCCACGCAACTGCCGGTGCGTGCCGCGCTGGATCTTCCCACCCTGCTCGCCGGCCTGGCCTGCGCGGCGGTGGTGATCGCGCTGGCATTGCTGGTGGCGCTGGCGGCCGGTCGCCGGCCGGCCAGCGCCGCCGGCCTGGGCGAACGCAACCGCATCGGCGGCCTCGGCCGCGCCCGCAGCGTGCTGCTGCTGGGCCAGATCGCGCTGACCACCGCGCTGCTCGGCGGCGGCCTGCTGCTGCTGCGCAGCGCCATCAACCTGGCCGCCGAGGAGCGCGGCTTCGACGAGCGCGGCGTGCTGGTCGCCGCGCTCGACCTGGCCGGCGTCACCCAGGGCGGCGAGTTCGATGCCGGGCGCGACAGCGCGCGGCTGGGTGCGCAGCTCGACACCCTGCGCGAGGCGCTCGGCGGCCTACCCGGCGTCACCGCCGTCGCCGCGGCCAACATGGCGCCGTTCAGCGGCTGGGAGGCGGTGTCGAGCCTGGGCCTGCCGGGCAGCGAGGACGAACTTCAGGCGCGCCTGCGCCTGGTCGGGCCCGGCTATTTCCAGGCCCTGGGCATCCCGCTGGTCGCCGGCCGTGGCTTCGCCGACGGCGACGCCGCGGCGCAGCCGGTGATCGTCGACGAGGTGTTCGTGCGCCGCTGGCTGGCCGGACGCGACCCGCTCGGCGCCCAGGTGCGGCTGAGCGAGGGTGCCGGCGAGCCGCCCCGCATCTCGCAGATCGTCGGCGTCGCCGCCACGGTCAAGCACGAGGCGCTGGACGAGGCCGACCCGCTGCCGACGCTGTACCGGTTCGGGCCGACGCCGCTGCCGGTGGCGATGCTGGTGCTGCGCACCGACGGCGATCCGGCCAGCCTGGTCGCGCCGGTGCGCGAACGCATCGACGCGCTGGCGCCCGACGCCCGACTGGTCGTCAACCGCCCGCTGGCCGAGCTGGTCGCGCAATCCCTGGCCGGTCGCCGCGCCCTGGTCGAACTGGTCGCTGTGTTCGCCGCCATCACCCTGGCCCTGGCCGCGGTCGGTCTCTACGCCGTGCTCGGCTTCGCGGTGCGCCGGCGCACCGGCGAGCTCGGCGTGCGCATGGCCCTGGGCGCGCGCCCGGCCCGGATCCGGCGCATGGTGCTGGCCCAGGGCGCGGCGCTGGCCCTCGCCGGCGCCGCGCTCGGGCTGCTGGTCGGCGTGCCGCTGGCGCGCCTGATCGCCGACCGCCTGCACCATATCGGCAGCAGCGACCCGCTCAGCTGGGGCCTGGCCGTGCTCGCCGTTGCCGTCGCCGCCGTCGCCGCGTGTGCGTTGCCGGCCTGGCGCGCCGCGCGGGTGCCGCCGCGGGTGGCGCTCGAGGAAGCCGCATGAAGCCCTGGGTTGCCGCCCGCCCTGGCTTGCGTTCGCGCCGCGCCATCAGCGGCGCCGACGCCGGCACACCCACCCCATCGAGGTGCCCATGACCCGCCTGGTCTCCGCCTTCGTCGACGGCTGGCGCCTGCTGCGCGCCCGGCCGATCGGCAACGTTCTGGCCATCGGCGTGCTTGCCGCCGGCCTGACCGCCTACGTCAGCATCACCGCGCTGAACGCGGTGATCTTCGCCGAGCCGCCGACCGCGATCGACCACGACCACACCTACCGGGTCGGCTTCGCCACCACCGGCGCCCAGGTGCCCCTGGCCGGCGGCGAACGCCTGGACCTGCTCGACCTGCGCGCCAGCGACCCGCATCTGGCCGGTACCGTCGCCTTCCGCTGGAGCGACCTGAACCTGGGCGGCGACGCCAGCGACGGCGCCAGTCGCGTCGCCGGCCTGCTGGTCGACGGCGACCTGTTCGGCACCCTGCGCTGGCCGATGCTGCACGGTCGCGGCTTCGACGCTGCCGACTTCCGGGCCGACGCCAACAGCGTGGTGGTGCTCGGCGAACGGCTGTGGCGCAGCCGCTACGCCGGCGATCCGGGCATCATCGGCCGCGAGGTCCGGGTCGACGGCCAACCCGCCACCGTGGTCGGCGTGCTGCCGGCGCAGCGCACCTTCCCGTTCCAGCAGCAGCTCTACCTCTCGGTTTCGCTGGCCGGCCGCGCAGCGCTGCGGTCGACCACCTGGCAGACCGTGCTGGCCCTGCCCGATGCCGCAGCGCGCGAGTCGGTCGAGCGCACCCTGGCCGCCCTGCAGGTCGAGCGCGAGGCGCGCTGGGGCGAGGACGCGCGACGCAGCCCGCTGCGCCTGCAGTCGCTGAGTCCGCAGGTCGAACCCTCGACCCAGCTGCTCGGCCTGGTGCTGCAGGGCATCGCCACCCTGTTGCTGCTGCTGGCGGCCAGCAACGCCGGCGGCCTGCTGCTGGTGCAGTGGCTGGGCCGCAGGCGCGAACTGGCGACCCGCCAGGCGCTCGGCGCCGGCGCCGGCCGCACCCTGGCCGCGCTCGCCGTCCAGGGCCTGCTGCTGGCGGCGGTTGCGCTGGCCATCGGCCTGTTCCTCACCGTGCGCCTCGTCGCCGCGCTCAACGCCTACCTGTGGAGCACCGACAACGGCATGCCGCTGTACTACGCGGTCGAGCTCACGCCGCTGGTGCTGGCGATGACCGCGGTCGGTACGGTCCTGCTGCTGCTGGCGCTGCTCTGGCCGACGGCGCGACGGCTGCGCCGCGGCGACCTGGCCCAGGACCTGCGCAGCGGCGCGCGCAGCATCGACGGCACCCTCTCGCGATTCGGTCGCGGCCTGTTCGGCCTGCAGTGCCTGCTGGCGATGGTCGCCGTGCTGGTCGCCGTGCAGGCGGCGCAGGGCGCGCGCGATGCGCTGAAGCGGCCGCTGGGCATCGATGCCGACCGCGTCCTCACCGCCGCCTTCGGCAGCAGCGATGCCGCAGCCGGGCAGCGCTTCGCCGAGCGCCTGCGTCAGGCCCTGGATGGCGAGGCCCAGGTCGAGGCGGTGAGCCTGGGTGGCGCCCTGCCGGTCGCCCTGGTCAGCCAGCGCGTGGTCCGGGTCGGCGAGGCCAGCGTCACCGCCGACGTCTCGCCGGTCGACGCGCAGTTCGCCCGGGTGTTCGGCATCGGCCTGCGCGGCGGCCGCTGGCTGACCGCCGCGGATACGGACGATGCAGCCAGTCCGGACGTCCGCGTCGCCGTGCTCGACCCGGCCGCGGCGCAGGCGCTGTTCGGCGACGCCGATCCGATCGGCCGCAGCGTCGAGGTCGGCTTCGGCGGCGAGTTCCGCGCCCACACCGTGATCGGACTGAGCCAGCCGGTGCGCATGGACAGCCGCGGCGGCCCGGACCGCGCCAGCCTCTTCGTGCCGGCCGGCCAGCCGACGCCGTACGAGCGCAGCCTGGCGGTGCGCACGCGCGGCCCCGCCGAGGCCTTCGCGCCGCGGCTGCAGGCGATCGCCCGCGGCATCGATCCGGACATCGCCCTGGTCGAGCTCGGCAGCTTCGAACAGCTGCGCTGGCGCGCCAGCAGCTGGAGCCGCTTCGTGCTCGGCCTGTTCGCGCCGCTGGGCCTGCTGGCGATCCTGCTCGCGGCGTCCGGCCTGGGCGCGCTGTTCGGCAGCCTGGTCGCCCAGCGTGTGCGCGAGATCGGCGTGCGCCGCGCCCTGGGCGCACACGGCGGCCGGCTGGCACGCGGCCTGTTCGGGGGACTGCTGCTGTGGGGCGGATCGGGTGCCGTTCTCGGCCTGGTCCTGGCGCTGGTCGGCAGCCGCGGCATGAGCCAGGCGCTGTACGGCGATGCCGGCCTGGGCCTCCCGGCCCTGCTCGCCGCCCTGGCGGTCATGGCCGCGACCCTTGCCGTGGCCGCCGCCGGACCGCTGCGCCGCGCCCTGCGCGTGCCGCCGACCGTCGCCTTGCGCGCCGAATGAGCACGCCCGCCGTATCCTCTTCCGCAGTCATCCCTGAAGGACACCGCGCCGTGATCGAACTGGACAACGTAGAGCGCAGCTACCCGCTGGCCGGCGGCCGCAGCTGGGTGCTGCGCAACATCAATCTCTCGATCCGGCCGGGCGAGTTCGTCTCGATCATGGGTCCCAGCGGCAGCGGCAAGACCAGCCTGCTCAACGTGCTCGGCCTGATGGACGGCGACTTCGGCGGCGAGTACCGCCTCGACGGCCACGCCGTGCACGCCCTGAACGGCAAGCAGCGCCAGGCGCTGCAGCGCGACGCCCTCGGCTTCATCTTCCAGCACTACCACCTGATCGACGACCTCACCGTCGCCGAGAACCTCGACCTGCCGTTGTCCTACCGCGACATCAGGACGGCCGAGCGCAAGGCGCTGGTCGCCGACATGCTCGACCGCTTCGCCATCGTCGGCAAGAAGGACCTGTACCCGCGCCAGCTCTCCGGCGGCCAGCAGCAGCTGGTGGCGGTGGCGCGCGCGGTGATCACCCGGCCCAAGGTGCTGCTGGCCGACGAGCCGACCGGCGCCCTGCACGCCAGCCAGGGCGCGATGATCATGGACCTGCTCGGCGAGCTGCACCGCGACGGCGCGACCATCGTCCAGGTCACCCACAACCCCGAAAACGCCGCCCGCGGCCAGCGCACCGTGCATCTGCGCGACGGCTGGCTGTCGGCGGCGGAGTGAGCGGCCGTGGCCGGGTCGCCGGGACGCTGGCGCGGCGCCCCCTGCGTCCGGGCCGGCCGGCCGCGTATGCTTGCCGCACCGGGCCCTGACCCGGACGCCACTGAACCCCCTTGCCGCCGAGCCGCCTGCCCCGATGATCCTGATCGCCGACGACCAGCGTGACGTGCTCGAGGCCCTGCGCCTGCTGCTCAAGGGCGAGGGCCTGGCGAGCCGCTGCGTCGGCAGCCCGGGGGAGGCGCTGGAAGTGGTGCGCAGCGGCGCCCCGTCGCTGGTGCTGATGGACCTCAACTACACGCGCGACACCACCTCCGGCCAGGAAGGCCTGGACCTGCTGGCGGGCATCCGCGCGATCGATGCCGAGGTGCCGGTGGTGGCGATGACCGCCTGGGGCAGCATCGAGCTGGCGGTCAAGGCGATGCAGGCCGGTGCCGGCGACTTCATCGAGAAGCCCTGGGACAACCGGCGCCTGCTCAGCGTGCTGCGCAACCAGCTGGCGCTGGCCGACAGCCGGCGCCAGGCCGCGCGCCTGCATCGCGAGAACGAGATCCTCAAGGGCGAGGACGACGCCGACTTCATCGCCGGCTCGCCGCCCATGCGGGCGCTGTGCGAACAGATCCGCAAGGTCGCGCCGACCGCCGCCAACGTCCTGGTGCTGGGCGAGAACGGCACCGGCAAGGGCGTGGTCGCGCGCCTTGTCCACGCCAATTCGCCGCGCGCCGACCGGCCGCTGGTCAAGGTCAACATGGGCGGCATCGCCGAGAGCGTGTTCGAGTCGGAGATGTTCGGCCACGTCCGCGGCGCCTACACCGACGCCAAGGGCGACCGCATCGGCCGCTTCGAGCTGGCCGACGGCGGCACCCTGTTCCTGGACGAGATCGGCAACATCCCGCCCTCGCAGCAGCCCAAGCTGCTGCGCGTGCTCGAGGACGGCGAGCTGGAGCGGCTGGGCTCCTCGCGCACGATCCGGGTCGACGTCCGCCTGGTCAGCGCCACCAACGCCGACATCGAGGCCGAGGTCGCGGCCGGCCGTTTCCGGCGCGACCTGTTGTACAGGCTCAACACGGTGGTGCTGACGGTGCCGCCGCTGCGCGAGCGCGGCGAGGACATCGTGCCGATGGCGCGCGCCTTCCTGGCACGCAGCGCCGCCCGCTACCAGCGCGGCGCCATGAGCCTGGCGCCGGCCGCCGAGCGCGCGCTCGGCGCCTGGTCCTGGCCCGGCAACGTCCGCGAGCTGGCGCACCTGATGGAGCGCGCCGCGCTGATGGCGGCCGGCAGCCAGGTCCAGGCCGGCGAGCTCGGCCTGGGCGCGGCGCCGGCGCCCGCCGCCGGCGCCGCGCTGCCGGCCGGCCTGACCCTGGACGCCGCCGAGGAGCTGCTGGTGCGCAAGGCGCTGGAGGACAGCGGCGGCAACATCCAGCGCGCCGCCGACGCGCTCGGCGTCAGCCGGCCGGCGCTGTACCGGCGCATCGACAAGTACGGCCTGGCCGCAGCCGACGGCGAGCCATGAACGGCATCGCGCCGCGGCCGCCGGCCCGGTTGTCGCGGCGATGACCGGCCGTCGCGGTGGCCGCCCGGGGCCGGCGTCGCCGGGGTCGATGAACTTCGAGCGCCGGGTCCTGCTGATGGCCCTGCTGGTGGCGGCGCCGGGGCTGGCCGCCAGCGCCATGCTGCTCTGGCTGGCCGGCATCGAGGCGTCGCGCATCGCCGTGGCCCTGGCGGTGCTGGGCCTGTCCAGCCTGGCGCTGGCCGCCTGGCTGCGGCACCGCGTGGTGTTCCCGCTGTACACCCTGAGCAACCTGCTGGAGGCCCTGCGCGAGGGCGACTTCAGCCTGCGCGGCACGCGCGCGCGCCGCGGCGACGCGATCGGCGAGGTGGTCTGGGAGGTCAACGCGCTCAGCGAGACGCTGCGCCAGCAGCGCCTGCGCGTCGAGGAGACGCTCGCCCTGCTGACCAAGGTGATGGCGACCGTCGACATCGCGATCTTCGCCTTCGACGCCCAGCAGCGCCTGCGCCTGATCAACCCCGCCGGCGAGCGCCTGCTCGGCCTGCGCGGCGACCAGGCGATCGGCCTCGACGCCGCCGCGCTCGGCCTGGAGGACTGCCTGTCGGTGGCATCGGCGGCGACCCTGCAGCGGGCCTTTCCCGGCGGCGCCGGCAGCTTCGACGTGCGCCACGCGGTGTTCCGCGAGGGCGGCCTGAGCCACGACCTGCTGGCGATCACCGACCTGTCGCGCGCCCTGCGCGAGCAGGAGCGGCTGGCCTGGCAGCGCCTGATCCGCGTGCTCGGCCACGAGCTCAACAACTCGCTGGCGCCGATCAAGTCGATGGCCGACACCCTGGCCGACCTGGTCGGCCGGCAGCCGCCGCCGCCGGACTGGCGCGAGGACGCCCGCGGCGGCCTGGCGGTGATCGCCGAGCGCGCCGATGCCCTGGCCCGGTTCATGGCCGGCTACACGGCCCTGGCCCGCCTGCCGCCGCCGCGCAAGCGCGAGGTCGAGCTGGCGCCCCTGCTGGCGCGCATCTGCGCGCTGGAGACCCGGGTGCCGGTGCGCCCGGGCGAGGTCGCCGCGGTGCGCCTGGCGCTCGATCCCGACCAGATCGAGCAGGCCCTGATCAACCTGCTGCGCAACGCCGCCGAGGCCAGCGCCGGCAGCGGCGGCGCGGTCGAGGTCCGGGCCCTGGCCCGGCCCGGCGGCATCGACATCGAGGTCGAGGACGAGGGTCCGGGCCTGGCCGGCAGCGAGAACCTGTTCGTGCCCTTCTTCACCACCAAGCCGGGCGGCTCCGGCATCGGCCTGGCGCTGGCCCGGCAGATCGCCGAAGGCCACGGCGGCAGCCTGGTCCTGCGCAACCGCGACGACCGCAGCGGCTGCCTGGCGAGGCTGCGCCTCCCCGTCTAGTCCGGATGTTGCACGAGGCCGCTGCCGCGGCCGCCGATCTTCGCGCCGGGGCGCGGCCTGCTCCATCGACCGCTTCGACGAGGTTTCGGCCGCGCCTTCACTGCCCGACGGCGCGCTGCCTGCACTGCGGCGCGATCCCGTTGGCCTCGCCGCGCTCTCAGAATTCTTCACGGCTGGCGCTCGCCGTGCCGCCGGCCGGGCGGGGCTTGTGCGGGCAACGCCCCCGTGGCACGGTCGGTGCCATCGGTCGGCGTGCATCGCCCATGGCCCTTGCGGGTGGGCGACGCGGAACGCGGCGCCGGCGGCGGCGCAGCGGAGGATCGCGCCGGCACGATGTCGCAGGGCTTCGGGAGCGGGGCATGCAGCCGGGAAGCGCGATCCACTGGCAGGCGATCTGGGAGGCGTTCGAGCGTCTGGCGGACGCCGATCCCGACGGGCAGGCGGCCGGGCTTGCACGCCTGCAGGAACGCGACCCCGGGATCGCCGTCCGGGTGCGGCGGCTGCTGGCCGCCGACGCCGACGGCGCCGGACCCCTGGACCGCGCGCTCGCCGAGACGATGTGGGATCCCGCCGAGGCCGCCTGGGAAACGGCAGAGGGCACCCGGGTCGGTGCCTACCGGCTGATCGAGCCGATCGGCGAGGGCGGCATGGGCGAGGTATGGCGCGCCGAGCGCGACGACGGCGCCTACCGGAGCCAGGTCGCGGTCAAGCTTCTGAAGCGCGGCATGGACACCCGCGCGGTGCTGCGCCGCTTCCTGCAGGAGCGCAACATCCTGGCCCGTCTCGAACACCCGGCGATCGTCCGCCTGCTCGATGGCGGCATGACCGTCGACGGCCGTCCCTGGTACGCCATGGAACTGGTCGACGGCTCGCCCGTCACCGTGCACGCGGCGCGGTCCCGGCTGGGCGTGCGCGAACGCGTCGCCCTGCTCGCCGGGATCGCCGACGCCGTCGGCCATGCCCACAGGCAACTGGTGGTGCACCGCGACCTCAAGCCCGGCAACATCCTGGTGGACGGCACCGGCCTGCCGCGCCTGCTGGATTTCGGCATCGCCAAGCTGCTCGAGGACAGCGGCGAGTCGACCCGGACCGGCACCGGCGTGCGCGTGCTGTCGCCGGCCTATGCCGCGCCCGAGCAGCGGCGCGGCGAGCCGGTCGGAACCGCCACCGATGTCCACGGGCTGGGGCTGGTCGCGTTCGAGCTCCTGACCGGCGCCCTGCCGTCGCGCCCCGACGACGCCGCCGGGCCGCCGCTCCGCGCCAGCCACTCGGTCGTCCGGGCCGATCCCGACCAGCTGGCCCGGCACTACGGCCGGCCGACCGACCCGCGCGCCCTCGCCCGCACCCTGGCCGGCGACCTCGACCACGTGCTGGCGATGGCGCTGCGGCCGGAGCCGGCCCGGCGCTACGCCAGCATCGACGCCCTGGCGGCCGACCTGCGCGCCTGGCTGGGCGGGCATCCGGTGTCGGCGCGCGGCGACAGCCCGGGCTATCGTCTGCGGCGCTTCGTGCGGCGCAACCGGGTCGGCGTCGCCGCCGCGGCGGCTGCCGCCCTGGCCCTTGTGGTCGGTCTGCTGGTCGCGCTCTGGCAGGCCGGGCTGGCCCAGCGCCACGCGCTCGAGGCCCAGGCCCAGGCCCTGCGCGCCGAGCAGCAGGCGGCCCATGCCCAGGCCCAGGCGCGTCAGGCCCAGTCGACCCGGGATTTCGTGGTCAGCGCCTTCTCCAGCCTCGATCCCGCACAGTCCCGCGAGGGCGCCAACCTGAGGCTGGCCGACTTCCTCACCGCCACCCTGGACCGCCTGCCGCGCGACCTGGCCGACGATCCGCGCTCGCGCCAGGAACTGCACCTGGCACTTGCCGGCGCCCTGTTCGAACTGGGCGAGGCCGCGCAGGCGGACGCCCGGCTGGCTGCCCTGGTCGACGAACTCGATGCCGACCCCGGCACCGCCACGGCGGTCCTGCATGGCACGGCCCTGCACCGCTGGGCGATCACCGGCCACCGGCTCGGGTCCCGCGCCGAGGCCACGTCCAGGCTCAACCGCGCCCGGGCGCGGCTGCGCGAAGCGGACGACAGTCCCCAGGCGCTCACCGCGCGCATTGCCACCGACACCCTGCTCGGCCAGCTGCTCACCGACAGCGGCCGCTATCCCGAGGCGCTGGCCCTGTACGAGAACATCCGCGACCAGCGCGTCGCCCTCAACGGGCGGGCCGACGCGCGTTCCGCGGTCGACCACCTGAACCTGTGCGTTGCGCGGATGTACCTGGCGGCCTACGCCGCGGCCCAGGCCGAGTGCGACCGCGCCGAGGCCCTGCTGCGCGCCGATCCGCAGGCGCCGCGGGCGCGGCTGGCCTGGATCGAGTCGGCGCGAATCCTGGTCGAGTCCCGGCTCGGACTCCATGAGCGGGCGCTCGCCACCGCCGGGCGCGCCGCCGACCTGATCCGGGAGCACCTGGGTCCGGGCCATCCGATGCTGCGCACCGTGCGCTGGAACCGGGGTACGGCGCTGCTGGCGGCCGGCCAGACGGACATGGCGCTGGCCGAGTTCCGGGCGCTGGCCGCCGAGGGCGTGCCGGACAACAACCTGCTGGCCCGGCAGGTGCGCCTGGCGATGGCCGAGGCGGCTGCCGGTGGCGACCGTGCCGCGGCGATCCTGGAGCCGCTCCTGGCCGATCCCGACGCGGCGGAGACCGTTCACCTGCTGAATGCGCGACGCGTTGTCGCCCAGGTGCGCGACGCCCAGGGCCGGCCGGACGACGCCCTGGCCGAGGTCGAACGGGCGCTGGCCGGCTACCGGCGCGCCGGGCTGTCGCCGCACGACGACCACGCACTGGCGCTGGCGCTGAAGGCGCGGCTGCTGGCGCGGCAGGGGCGAGATGCGGAGGCGGCGGCGCTGGCGCGCCACGCCGACGAGATGCGCGCGGCGGTCCTGGCGCCCGCTGCGGCCGACGCGTCCGCGACCGCGGCCGGGGCGCCACCGCCCCCCTGACAGGCACGGATCGGGCGGGCGGCGGAAAGGGCAGGGCGCGCATCCCTGCGTTCGCGGACGGCGCCGGCCTGGCGCCACTCCCCGCAGCCGTCCCGGCGGCGTGCGCGGGCCTGCGTCCGCGCCGGCGGCGGCCGCCCGGCCCGCGCTTGCCAGCATCGCTTGGCGGTCGCCAGCCGGCATGGCATTGTCGCCACCGGGACCGGGAGGGCGCCATGTCGGACATCACCGCGCTGATCGCGCAGGCACGCGGGGGCGACGGCGCGGCGGTCGACCGGCTGTTCGCCGCGCTGTACGCCGAGCTGAAGGTGCTGGCCCGGCGCCAGGCCGGCGCCTTCGAGGGTGCCGGCCACGCCACCTCGCTGGTCCACGAGGCCTACCTGAAGCTGGCGCCGGCGGCGGTCGCGCAGGCCAACGACCGCGTCCATTTCTGCGCGCTGGCGGCGCGCGCCATGCGCCAGATCCTGATCGACCAGGTGCGCGCCCGGGACGCCCGGCGGCGCGGCGGCGACTACCGCCTGGTGGGCCTGGACAGCGAGGTGCTGCGCATCGCCGCCGACGGTCGCGACGAGGGCGAGCTGCTGGCCCTGGACGTCGCGCTGGGCCAGCTCGCCGACCACGACCCCGACCTGGCGCGGCTGGTCGAGCTGCGCTTCTTCGCGGGCCTCGAGCTGGCCGAGATCGCCAGCCTGGTGGACCGTTCCGAGCGCTCGCTCAAGCGCGACTGGCGGCGCGCGCGGGCCTGGCTGTACCGGGCGCTGGACGGCGATGCGGGAAGGGCCGGCTGGCCCGTCGCAGGCGCCGCCGACGATAGCCGTGACGAGGGCGCCTGACACGGTGCGCGCGGGAGATCCGACGATGGACGAGGGTGGCCGGGACGCCTGGCAGACGCTGTGGACGCGCTTCGACGCCCTGGTCGACCTGCCGGAGGCCGAGCGGGCCGAGGCGCTGGCCGCCCTCGCAGCGCAGTCGCCCGCGCTGGCGGCGGAGCTGCGCGCCCTGCTTGCCGCCGACGGCCGCGACCAGGGCCCGCTGGAGGCCGCGCTGCGGCCTGCCGGAACCGAAGCCGACCAGGGCTGGTCGCTGGCGGCCGGCGCCTGCATCGGTCCCTGGCGGCTGCTCGGCCCGCTGGGCCGCGGCGGCATGGGCGAGGTCTGGCTGGCCGAACGCCAGGACGGCGCCTACCAGCGCCAGGTGGCCCTGAAGCTGCTCAAGCGCGGCCTGGACACCGAGGCCATCGTCCGCCGCTTCCGGCAGGAACGGCAGATCCTGGCCCGCCTGGACCACCCCGGCATCGTCCGCATCGTCGACGGCGGCGTCGCCGAGGACGGCCGGCCGTGGTTCGCCATGGACCGCGTCGACGGCGAGCCGCTGCTCGCGCACGCCGCCGGCCGGCGCCTGGACCTGCGCGCCCGCGTCGCCCTGGTCGCGCAGGTCGCCGACGCCGTGGCCTTCGCCCACGCCCGCCTGGTCGTGCACCGCGACCTCAAGCCCGCCAACATCGTGGTCGGCGCCGATGGCCGCCCGCGCCTGCTCGACTTCGGCATCGCCAAGCTGCTCGAGGAGACCGGCGAGCAGACCCTCACCGGCACCGGGCTGCGCCTGATGTCGCCGGCCTATGCGGCCCCCGAGCAGATCCGCGGCGAGCCGGTCGGCACCGCCACCGACGTCTACGCCCTGGGCCTGGTGCTGTGCGAACTGGTCACCGGGCAGCTTCCCCACCAGCGCCGCGCGCCCGGCGTCGAGGCGCTGGTGCGCGGTCTGGACACCGAGACCGCGCAGCGCGCCAGCACCCTGCTCGGCCAGGTGCCGGAGGCGACCCTCGCGGCCCAGTACGGCGAAGGCGGCGACCGGCGCCGCTTGTTGCGGCAGGTGGCGGGGGACCTCGACCTGATCATCGCCACCGCGGTCCGCCCCGATCCGGCTGCCCGCTACGCCACTGCGGCGGCGTTCGCCGAGGACCTGCGCCGCTGGCTGGATGGCCGCGCCATCGCCGCACGCCCCGAGTCCGTGCGCGCCCGCGTGCGCGGCTTCGTGCGCCGGCATCGCACCATGGTCGCCGCCACCGCGCTGGCGTTCGCCGCCCTGCTGGCCGGCCTTGCCGCGGCGCTGTGGCAGGCCGACCAGGCCCGGCAGCAGGCGCGCCGGGCCGAACTGTCCCGCGACTTCCTGCTGTCGCTGTTCGCCGAGCAGGACCCGGTGGCGCGCGCCAGCCTGCAGGCGCGCAGCCCCTCCGAACTGGTCGCCGACGGCATCGACCGGGCACGCCGCAGCCTGGTCGACGATGCGGCGCTGCGCCTGGACGTGCTGGGCGACCTCGCCGCCCTGCAGGCGCGCCTGGGCGATGGCGCGACCGCCGCGCCGCTGCTGCGCGAGCTGCTGGACGAACGCCGCACCGTCGACGGCGAGGACACGCCCGCCGTGGCGCAGTTGCAGGTCGCCCTGGCCGGCGCCCTGGGCGGCGCCGACGCCCCGCAGGCGCTGGCCGAGGCGAAGGCGGCGGTGGCCACCCTGGAACGGACCCTGGGCCCGGACCATCCGGCCACCGCCCGCGCCCGCGACCAGCTGGCGCGCGCGCTGCTGCTGACCGGCGCCGCCGACGACGCCCTCGAGCACCTGCGTCGCGCCCATGCGGCGCTCGCCGCCACGCTCGGCGCGGACCACGAGGAAACCCTGCAGGTCCAGGTCAGCCTGGCGGTCACCCTGGAGAACCTCGACCGCCTGGACGAGGCCGAGGCGCAGTTCCTGGCCGCCCTCGCCGGCATCCGCCGCAGCGCCGGCGAGCAGCATGCCCGGCTGGTCCGGCCGCTGACCGTGCTGGCCGACGTCAGGCGCCGCCAGCAGCGCTATCCGGAGGCCGCCGCGCTGATGGCCGAAGCGGCCGTGCTGGCCCGGCAGGTGCTGCCGGCGCGCCATCCGATGGTCGGCCAGCTGCTGATGCGCCAGGGCGACCTGCTGCGCCGTACCGGCGACCTCGACGGCGCCGGCGCGGCCCTGGCGGAGGCCGGCGCGCAACTGCCCGGCACCGGCGGCGCCGCCGCGCAACTGGCGATGTTCGAGGGCGCGCTGGCGCGCGCGCGCGGCGACCCTGCGGGCGCCGCAACTGCATTCGAACGCAGCCAGTCGCTGTTCCTGGCCGCGCTCGGGGCCGACAGCGTGTATCCCTGGTCCGCCGCCATCGAGCACGGCAATGCGCTGCTGGACCTGGGTCGCCTCGACCAGGCGCGGGCGCAACTGGAAGCGGCGCTGGCGCGCCTGCTGGCGATCGCCGGCCCGGACAGTTACGACGTCGCGTCCGCCACTGCGGCCCTGGCGCGCGTGCAGGCCGCGCAGGGACGGCATGCCGAGGCCGCGCAGGGATTCCTGCGTGCGCACCAGGGTTTCCTCGCCATCTACGGGGCGCGGCACGCCAGCACGCTCGAGGCGGGCCTGGGCGCCGCGCGCGCCTTGCGCCTGGCGGGCGATGCCGCAGGTGCCCGCGCCGCCCTCGACGCATTGGCGCTGCCTGCGCCGGTGCCGGCATCCGGCGGGCGCGAGGGCGGCGCCCCTCCCGGCGCCGAGCCGCTGCCGGCGGACCTGAGCGCGCGCATCGCGCTGGAGCGCGCTTATGCCGCGCAGGCTGCAGGCGCCCCGGAGCAGGCCCGGACGCTGGCCGCCGCCGCCCTGGCCGACTGGCCGGAGGCGGCACCCGGCGATGCCGTGCGCAGCGAGCTGCGGGCACTGGCCGGCCTCCCGGCGCCTCGCTGACCCGCCCGGTCCGTGCTGCGCCGATGCCCGTCGTCGTCGGCGCGCCCTGCCGACCGCTGGGCCGGCCGGCCGCGCCCTGCCTCAGAGCGGCAACCTGCGCAGCGGCGTCTCGATCGGCTCGGCGTCCGGGTCGTCCGGCCTGAGGGTGAACCGGGCCTCGTCGTGGCGAGCGCTCACGAACGTGCCCTCGCCGATCCGGGTCCGGACCACCTGGTCGCCCTCGCGCCGCGAGCGGTACACCGGCCCGCTCAGGTGACCGTAGCGGTTCGCGGTGGACTGCATCACCAGCCAGGTCGGCTCGCCATCGGCGTCGTATCCGACCCAGGTGAACATCATCCGGTCCGGGACGACGTGCTCGACCAGCCAGCCCTCGCCGCTGTCCTGGTCGGCACGCATCCACCAGCCGGAGTAGTCGTGCAGGGGTTCGACCTCGTCCGGGTACACGCCCGGCGGCGGCGGCGCGACCGTGACGGCGAGCTCGGGGGCGAGCAGGGGACGATCCGGCCGTCCGGCGTCGACCAGGCGGATGCGGTACTCGCCCTGGGGCAGCTTGCCCAGCGACAGCGTCCGCGAGTTCCGGAAGCCTGGCCGCGGTATGAAGCAGCCGGTCGGGCGCACCTCGACCTCCAGGACGCCCTGGACATGCCTGACCCGGGTGAGCTTCTGGCAATCCGGCGTCATCACCTGCAGCCAGGTCGCCTGCAGGGCGCGGGGCTGTCCGGGCAGGACCTGCATGGGCCAGTCCGGCGCCTGGGCGCCGACCTGGCCGCTGCCGGCCAGCATCAGAAGCACGGCGAGCAGGCGGGTCCGGCGCCCAGCGGGCAGGCGGCGCGGGCGCGCATCGGTGTCGGGCCGGGTCGGGTTCATGGTGATCCTCCGTTCGCGTAGATCGGCGCATCGGGCATCCGGGCGCCGCAGCGAGCCGGCGTCGGAACCTGCACTGGTGCGTACACCTTGCCATGCGCAGGCCGGGCGGGACAGCCTGTGCCCTTGCGGCGCGACGCACGAGCCTTCGCAGGCCGCGCGATGCCCGGGATCCGGCGAAGGGCCGGACCGCTGCGCGCGGCCTGCGATGACGGCCCGGGCAGGCACCGGCACCGACGCCGTCGGCGGCGCGGAGCCGGTCCGGTCCGGTGCCAGGCGGACGACCTGACAGGCGAAGGGACGGGCGGTCCGTCGCGCGGACCGTCAGGGCACCGCCAGCACCTGCACACGTCGCGAGCTGGCGATGTCGCCGACCGCCACCGAACCGGGCAGCACCAGCAGTCGGGCACCGACCACGACCGCCGGGCCGCCGTGCACGGCGAACGGCAGGTCGGGCAGCGGCCGCCAGGCGCCCAGGACCGGGTCCAGGTACTCGGCCTGGCCGATCAGCGCGGGCGGCAGCAACGACTCGCCGCCGGCGACGACGATGCGGCCGCCCAGCACCGCCGCGGCGTGGCCGCTGCGCGCCGTGGCCATGGCCGGTCCCGGGCGGCTGGTGCCGGTGCCGGGATCGATCCGGGTGACGACGTTGTGGGCGATTCCGGAGACCGGCTCGCGGCCGCCGATCAGCCACAGCTCGCCGGCGACCACGACCGCCGCGAGATGGTCGCGCGGCGCACCGGGATCGATGGCGAGGCTGCTCCAGGTGCCGGTGGCGGGATCGTAGCGGTCCAGCCAATCCTCGGCCGGACCCAGCCCGCCGGCCAGCACGATGCGGCCGCCCACCGACAGTGCGACGCCGGTGGCGCGGCCGCGCGGCATGTCGGGCAGGGCCTGCCACTGGTTGCCGGTCGGGTCGTACCGCCAGGCGTTGCGGTTCGGCTGCGGTGCCAGGGGGCCGCTGGCGAAGCCGCCGAACAGCCAGATCGCGCCGTCGTGGGCGACCATCTGGGCATGGTCGCGCGGGGCCGGCAGGTCGGCCAGGCGGGTCCAGCCGCCGGCGACCGGGTCGTGGCGCCAGAACTCGCGGTGGCTGGTACCGATCGTCGACAGGCCGCCGGCGGCGTAGACCTGCCCGTCCAGCACCGTCGCCGGCCACTCGGAACGGTCCGGGCCCAGACCGGGCGCCAGCGACCAGGTGGCGCGGTCGAGGTCGAGCCGCGGCGGCAGCGCGCAGCCGGTGCCGTCCAGGCGGGTGAGCGGCACCAGGTCCATGCCGCCCGGCGCGAAGCCGGCCAGCACGGACGCGTGTTGCGCACGGCCGCCCTGGCAGTCGAAGTCGAAGCGCAGCGCGCCCCACTCGAAGCGCTCGACCGCATCCTGGTCGAAGCCGGCGCCGAAGCGGCCGCCGCGGGTCGCGTGCATCTGCGGGAACACCAGGACCCCGCCGTCGTCGCGTTCGCCGACGCCGATCATCCAGTACGGCGCGCCCTCGGGATCGAAGCTGTACCAGACCGCCAGGGCGCGGCCATCGGGGAGCCACTGCATCGACCAGCCTTCGCCGGAGCGGGCCGGGTCGAACCAGGAGCCGCTCTGGCCGGCGCGGCCGTCCGCCGGCGGCGGCGCGTCCCCGGGGCAGGGCAGGCCCATGGCGCTGGTGATGCGTTCCCAGGGCAGGGTCAACTGCTGGCCGAGGACGTCGAACGCCAGGCTGCCGGTCCGGCAGTCGCCGAACTCCAGCCGGGCACGGCCGACCGCCTGCTGCACGATCTGGCCGGGGTCGAAGGCCGGCCCGAAGCGGCCGCCCGTGGTCAGCACCACCGGATCGAAGTCGATGCCGCCGGCGTCGATCCGGCCCTCGGCGGTGAGCCAGCGCTGGCGGCCCGCTTCGTCGTAGGTGAACCAGTACAGCAGGGCCTGGGTCGGCGACAGCAGTTCCAGCATCCAGCCTTCGCCGGAGCGGTCCGGCGAGTACCAGTGGCCGCTGTGGTGCGGCTGCGGCGACGCGGCGCCCAGGCTGCCGGCGACCACCAGGAACAGCAACGGCGCCAGCACCCGCAGGTGGCGGACGGGGCGCGGGGAGGGCGGGGAATGCTTGGTCACGGCGGCTACCTACGACATGCGTCGTACTGAGGGTGCCTGCGCCGCTCAGGGCTGTCAATCCCGGACCGGCGCCCTCGGCCAGCCCGGCCGGGCGCGTGGTGAGGAGGGGCACGGTGCGGCCGGACATTCCCCCGGGGCGCGCTGCGGCGCGACTGCCGGATCGGGATGCCCGCCGGCGGCGATCGCCGGAGCGCGATCGCCGCCGCCGTGCCGTCCTGCGGCGTGTCGGGGCGGTCCGCCTGGCATCGGCAGGCCCGACCGGTCCGGGTGGCGCCGTCGGGCCGGGCCGGACCTGCGGCAGGCGTCCGGCCCTTGCGTTCTCGCCAGGACGCGCGCGTTCCGGCCGGCTGGCCCTCAGTCGCCGCTGCTGCTGCTGTTGATCGCGTCCATCCGCCAGCTGCCGTCGATCTTCAGCATCGCGGCCGTGCCGCGGATCGGGCCGGTCGCGTCGCGGCCGGTGAATTCGACCCAGGCGCGGTCGCCATCGACGGTGCCGCCCTGGATCGCCAGGCCGTCGACGCCGGGCGTGAAGGCCCTTGCCATTTGCAGTACCTGGGCAGCCTCGCCGGAGGCCACCGCGGCGCGCAGCTGCTCGGCCTGGTCGCGGGCCGAGTGGTTGATCATGCCCTCGATGTCGTCGCCATGGATGGCCTCCAGCATGGCCCGGAACGCGGCGCCGGGCTCGCCGCCATCGGCCGCCAGCGGCTGGCCGGCCCGCGGCACGTCCTGGGGCAGCACCGGCAGGTCGAACCGGACGGCATGGCCCGCCTCGTCCTGCCAGCGGCCCTTGATGCGATCGGTACCGGCGTCTTCCAGGCTCAGACCGTCGTTGCTGCTGCCGGAGATCGTGCTGCCGCCGGACAGGACGCTCCAGGACCACAGGAACCCCCCCTCGGGATCGACCGTGAGCTGAAGGCTGTTGCCCGGGTGATCCATGAAGTCCCACACGTCGTACTTGCCGTCCGCGGCGAACGCGACGCGATCGAAGGCCTGGTCGCTGAACACGATGCGGACGTTGCGGCCATCGCGCACGGCCATGCCGTCGGCCACGGTGCGCAGTTCGCCGGCGGCCTGGAAGCGGCCGTCGGCGCTGCCGTCGTCGGCCGCTGCGGCGGGCGCCAGGCCCAGGGCGGCGGCGAGGAACAGCCAGGTTTGCAGGGACTTCATGTGCGGATCTCCGTTCGGGTCGGGGCGCCGGCAATCGACGCTGTCCCTGCCCGCCACGCAGGAAGCGCCGCTGCCGGGCCAGGCTGCACTGACCGGGTCGCCGGCGGCGGGCTTCGTGCGGCCCGCCCCGGGCCGACGTGGCGACCGGCTTGCCGAGCCCTCGCGGTCGTGGCACGGTGCCCGGGGCCGGTCTGCGTGGGGCGCCGGCCATCGCACCAGGAGTCCGGATGGAGCGTGCAGCGGACGAAGGCGCCGGCAGGGGCGACATCACGCGCCTGCTGGAGCGGGCGCGCGGCGGCGACCGGGCCGCGACCTCGGCCCTGTTCAGCGCCCTCTACGACGAGCTCAAGCGCCTGGCGCGCGGCCAGCTGCACGGGCCGTCGCCGCCGATGCAGGCCACCTCGCTGGTGCACGAGGCCTGGTGCAAGCTGGCGATCGGCGCCGCGGTCGACGCCCGCGACCGCGAGCACTTCCACGCCGTGGCGGCGCGGGTCATGCGCCAGGTGGTGATCGACCATGTCCGGGCCCGGGCGGCGTTGCGGCGCGGCGGCGACCTCGCCATCGGCAGCCTGGACAGCCAGGCCCTGCGCATCGCCGCCAGTCCGGAAGGCGACGACGAGCTGCTTGCCCTCGACGAGGCGCTCGGCCGCCTGGCGACGGTCGATGCCGACCTCGCCCGGCTGGTGGAGTTGCGCTTCTTCGCGGGCCTGGAGCTGGTCGAGATCAGCGGCCTGGTCGGCCGTTCGGAGCGTTCGCTCAAGCGCGACTGGCGGCGGGCCCGGGCCTTCCTGCACGCCCAGATCGACGATGCCGCAGGGTCCCTGCTGCCGGGCGCCTGAGCGGCGCCCCGCTGTCCGTCCCGCACCGGTTCGCGTCGCACCGGTCGACCGCGTCCGGGCGCCTGCCAGGCTTGCACGGGCCGCGCCGGGAGGATAAGAAGAGGGCCATGGGACAGCGCGGGCGCTGCCTGCGCGGCAACACCGGGGATGGCCAGGGATGGAAGGCAAGGTCGCAGGCAGGTCTGGGCCCGCACGCTGGCGCGGCCTGCTGGCGTGCCTGCTGCTGGCGCCGCTGGCGGCGCTCGCCGCGACGTCCCCCGAGTTGCTGCGCCACCACGCCTGGCAGACCTGGAGCAGCGAGTCGGGCCTGCCGCAGATCTCCGGCAAGGCGCTGGCCCGCGATGCCGACGGACTGATGTGGATCGGCACCGAGAACGGCCTGGCCCGCTTCGACGGCAGCCGGTTCGAGACCTTCACGCCCGGCACCACGCCGGCGCTGGCGGCGAGCTGGATCACCCGCCTGCGCGCGGACGCCGGCGGTGCGATCTGGATCGGCACCCTGCGCAACCTGGCGGTGCATGCCGACGGCCGTTTCCTGGGCAGCCCCGACATCGGCGAAGTCGCTGACCTCGCCCCGCTGGCCGACGGCAGCGTGCTGGTCGCAGGGGCCGGCCTGTGGCGGGCCCGGATCGATGCCGGCGCCCTGCTGCTGGCCGCCGAGCCCGGCTGGGACGGGCCGGTGCGCCGACTGCTGGCGTTGGCCGACGGCGGGCGCTGGCTGCTGCGCGGGCAGCGCGAGCTGTGGTGGTGGCCGGCCGAGGGGAACCCGGTGCCGGCCTCGCTGCCGCCCGAGATCGGCCTGGTCTCGACCCTGCTCGACGCCGGCGGCGAGCTCTGGCTGGGTACCGACGCCGGCCTGTACCGGCATCGCGGCGGTCGCTTCCAGGCCGACCCGGACGCCCTGGGCGGCCGCAACCTGGCCGTGCAGTCGCTCGGCATCGACGCTGCCGGCACCGTGTGGATCGGCAGCTTCGGCGAGCTGCTGCTGCGCCACGCCGACGGCCGGGTCGAGGCCGTCGAACCGGACGCCCCCGAAGCGTTTCCCTGGATCGTCAGCTTCCTGGCGACCCCGCAGGGGGTCTGGCTGGGTAGCCAGTACCACGGTGTCCGGCACTACTGGCGGCCGGGCATCCGGCGCCATGGTCCGCGCGACGGCCTGCCCGACCCGACCGCCTGGTCGTTCGCGGTCGACGGCGCGCGCGTGCTGGTCGGCACCGATCGCGGTGTCGCCGCATGGACCGGCAACCGCTTCGAGACCGTGCTCGCAGCCGACTCGCTGCCGCATCCGGCCGTGTACGCGTTGCTGCTGGACGGTCAGGGGCGGCTGTGGGCGGGCACCCGCGCGGGGCTGGTCCGGATCGATCCCGGACGCACGCCTCCCTTGGCCTTTCCCGCCCTGGACGGCATCCAGGTGAACGGTCTGCTGGCGCTGCCCGACGGCCGCGTCCTGGTGGCCGCCGCCAGCGGCCTTCTTGTGGCCGGCGATGGCGGGGTGTCCGAGCGCTACCCCGGCTCGCCGCTGGCCGGGCGCCGGGTGCGCTCGCTGGTGCTGGATGCCGGTGGCGCGCTGTGGATCGCCACCGAGACCGGCCTGTTCCGGGCCGTCGGAGAGCAGGTCGAGGCGGTCGCAGGCGCCGGCCTGGACGGCGCCTTCGTGACCAGCGTGCGGACCCTGGCCGACGGCCGCATCGCCGTCGGCAGCTACGACCGCGGCATCGCCGTCGGCCGTGCCCAGGGGCCGTGGCTGCGGCTGGGGCGCGCCAACGGGCTGCCCTCGGACACCGTGTTCAACCTGTTCGAGCATGCCGGCGCCCTGCTGGTCTCCTATCACGACGGGGTCTACCGCCTGCCGCCCGAATCGTTCGCCGCGCACGACGACGCGTCGCGGGAACGGGCCTTCGAGATGCTGCTGCTGGACGAGGGCGAGCGTCCCGGGCGCAGCCGCATCCGCTGCTGCAATGGCGCCGGCAACGACAAGGGCATCCTGCTCGCGGACAGCGTCCTGCTGCCGTCGCTGGCCGGCATCGTCGAGCTGCCGCTGGACACCCGCCCGGCGGACGCGCCGCAGGCCGAGGTGCTGGAGGTCGTCTTCGCAGGCACCGCACGGGTGCCGCGGCCGGTGTTGACGCTGCCGGTCGGCGTCCGCGACCTCGAGGTCGGCTTCCGCGCCGTCGACTTCCGGAATGCCGGTCGGCTGCGCTTCCGCTACCGGCTGGACGGCTTCGATGCCGACTGGCAGGACGTGGCGGGACGGTCGCGGGCCGCCTTCAGCCGCCTGCCGCCCGGGCGCTACCGCTTCCAGGTGCAGGCCCGGCTGAGCCAGCAGCCCTGGGGCGAGGCCGCCGGCTTCGAGCTGGTGGTGCCGCAACGCTTCGTGGAGGGCTGGCTGTTCCGCCTGCTGCTGCTGCTGGCCGCGGTCGTCCTGGTCGTTGCGCTGTTCCGTTGGCGCCTGCACCGCCTGCACCTGCAGCGGCTGGCCCTGGCCGAGACGGTTGCCGCGCGCACCCGCGACCTCGCGCTGGCGAACGCCCGCCTGGAAACCCTCAACCGCGACCTGGCCGAGGCCAGCCTGGTCGACCCCCTGACCCAGCTGCGCAACCGCCGCTTCGTCCTCGAGCGCATGCCGGGACTGCTGGCGCAGGTCCGCCGCCAGCGCCAGGACAGCGGCCGCGACCTGGTGCTCGGGCTGATGCTGGTCGATGCCGACAGCTTCAAGCGGATCAACGACCGCTACGGCCACGAGACCGGCGACCGCGTGCTGTGCCGGATCGCCAAGGCGCTGCACGACGCGGTCCGCGCCGGCGACGAGGCGGTGCGCTGGGGCGGCGAGGAGTTCCTGGTGGTGCTTCCGGGCGTGGCCCGGGGCGAGTTGATGACCATCGCCGATCGCATCCGGACCGGCATCGAGGCCTCCAGCGGCGGTCCCGGGCAGCCCTCCCGGGTCACCGCATCGGTCGGCGCCGCCGGCTGGCCGCTGACCTCCGACGGCGGCGAACGCCACGACTGGCAGGTCGCGCTCAGCCTCGCCGACTTCGCCCTGTACCGGGCCAAGGATGCCGGCCGCAACCGCAGTGCCCTGCTCGAGCTGGCGCTGGTCGACCTGGCCGCCTGGCCGGACCGCCCCGACGCCGCCTTCCTGCAGGGCATGGTCGAGGCCCGCCGCGTCGGCCTGCGGATCGAACCCGCGCCGCAACCCTGACCGGGGCTGGCGGGCGCAGCCGCGCGCGGCGCCCGGCGATCGCCGATCAGGCGCCCGGCAGGGTCCGGCAGCCCAGCGCCGAGAGGATGCCGTGCAGGGCCGGGACCCGGGCGAGCAGGGGCGCGGCCAGCGTCAGCAGTCCCGCCGCGACCACCGCCAGGCCCAACCAGCGGCGGCGGCCGGGCGACGCCAGGTGCCGCGCCAGGCGGGCGCTGCCCCAGGTCAGCGGCAGCACCGCCGGCAGGGTGCCCAGGCCGAACGCGGCCATGGTCAGGGCGCCGTTGACCGCATCGACGGTGAACAGCGCCGCCAGCAGCAGGCTCCAGGACAGGCCGCACGGCAGCCAGCCCCAGAGCGCGCCCAGCGCGATCCGGCGCGGCAGCGTGTCGGCCGGCAGCAGCCGCCGGCCGAGCGGTTGCAGCAGGCGCCAGGCGCGCTGGCCGACGCCACCGAGCGCACGCAGGCGGTCGCGCCCGTCGAGCAGGCGCAGGCCGACCAGGACCAGGACCACGCCGACGCCCAGGCGCAGCATCCAGGTCGCCTGTTCGACATCGATCGCCTGCACGGCCCCGGCGCCGAGGCCGGCGACCAGGGCACCGGCCGCCGTGTAGCCGAGCACGCGGCCGAGGTTCAGCGCGATGGCCACAGCGGCAGCGTCGCGGCCGGTGCCGCCGCTGCTGGCGGCGGCCAGCGAGCTGGCCACGCCGGCGCACATCAGCAGGCAGTGCACGCTGCCGAGCAGGCCGGCCAGGGCGGCAGCGGACAGGGTGAGCAGGTCGATCGGCATCAGCGTGCGCCGCCGTCGTCGCCCGCGCCCTCGTCGCGGCCGCCCCGCGAGGCCGCAGGCGCGCCGGGGTCGTCCTCGAGGATGCGCAGGGGCGGGGTGTCGAGGTCGTCGAACTGGCCGCGGTTGACCGCCCAGAAGAAGGCCCACACGGCGATGCCCAGCAGCACGAGGCTGACCGGGATGAGGATCAGCAGGGCATTCATGCCGGCAATCCCGGGGCCGGCAGCCCGGTGGCCGCCGGTGCCTGGCCGCGGCCCGGGGCCCGGGCCGGTCCGCGGCGGGCCAGGCGCAGGGCGTTGCCGGTCACCAGCAGCGAGGACAGCGCCATGCCCAGGGCGGCCAGCCAGGGCGTGACCAGGCCGAGCGCCGCCACCGGCAGCGCGACCAGGTTGTAGGCCAGCGCCCAGGCCAGGTTCTGGCGCACCACGGCGCGCGTCGCCCGCGCCAGCGCCAGGGTCTGCGGCAGGCGCACCAGGTTGCCGCCCATCAGCACGACGTCGGCGGCCCGGTGCGCGCTGGGCGCGCCGCTGGCGAGCGCCAGCGAGACATCGGCACCGGCCAGCACCGGGGCATCGTTGACGCCGTCGCCGAGCATCGCCACCACCCGGCCCTGCGCCTGCAGGGCGCGCACCCGCGCCAGCTTGTCCTGCGGCTGCTGGCGGGCGGCATGGATCGGAATCGCCAGCGCGGCGGCGACCGCCGCGACCGCCTCGGGTCCGTCGCCGCTGGCCAGCTCCAGGGCCAGGCCGTCGGCGCGCAGGCGTGCGCAGGCCTCGGCGGCGTCCGCACGCAGGCGGTCGCCGACCCGGAAGCGGGCGCCGGCCTCGTCGCCGTCGCCCAGCCAGATGCCATCGTCGCGGCGCACGGCGCCGATCGCGAAACCGGCGCGTCCGAGCCGCCAGGTGCGGCCCCCGACCTCGCCCTCGACGCCGGCGCCGGCGACCACCCGGACCGCCCGCGCCTCGGGCGCCTCGATGCCGGCGAAGGCGCTGGCGATCGGATGCGGGCTGTGGCGTTCCAGGGCGGCGGCGATGGCCAGGGCGTGGTCGCGGTCGATCCCGGCGAAGGTCTCCACGTCCTCGAGCTGGAACTCGCCGGTGCTGAGCGTGCCGGTCTTGTCCAGCACGACCGTGTCGACCCGTGCCAGGGCGTCGAGGGCGTCGGCGCGCAGCACCAGCACGCCCAGGCCGGCCAGGCGTGCATGGGCGGCCGCAAGTGCCGCCGGGATCGCCAGCGAGAGGGCGCAGGGGCAGGAGATGATCAGCATCGCCAGGGTCACCTCGAAGGCGCGTTCCGGGGCGATCCGCCACCAGGCCAGGGCGATCACGGCCGCGCAGGCCAGCAGGCCGAGCACGAAGCGGCCGGCGACGGCGTCGGCCAGGCGCGCGGCCCGCGGCCGCTGCGCCTGGGCGCGCTCGACCAGGCGCAGCAGGTCGGACAGCACGGTGTCCTCGCCGGTGCCGGTCACCCGCATGCGCAGCGCCTGGGCCACCGGCAGGCTGCCGGCCAGGACCTTGCCGCCGGCCGGCCGCGGCACCGGCCGGGACTCGCCGGTGAGCAGGGCCTCGTCGAGCTCGGCGCCGGCGTCGAGCAGGATGCCGTCGGCCGGCACCACCTCGCCGGCGCGCACGCGCAGGACATCGCCGACCGCCAGGGCATGCAGCGGCACCTGCGTGGCGACGCCGCCCGGCAGCTCGCGCCAGGCCAGGGCCGGGCGGGCGCGGGCGAGCGCGTCGACCGCCGACTGCGCGCGCTGGCGCGCCATCCGCTCCAGGTAGCGGGCGACGAGCAGGAACAGCACGAACATCACCGCCGCGTCGTACCAGACGTGCGGTCCGCCGCGCACGGTCTCGACCACGCTGGCCAGCCAGGCCAGCAGCACCGAGGTGGCGATCAGGGTGTCCATGCCGAACCGGCGCAGGCGCAGCTCGTTGGCCATGCCGGCCAGGAACGGCCGGCCCGCGTAGAACACCACCGGTGCGCTCACCGCCATGGTCAGCCAGCGCAGCGCGTCGCGGGTCGCCTCCGGCATGGTCCGGTGGAAGTCCAGGTACAGCGCCTCGGCGAACATCATCGCCTGCAGGGTGCCGATGCCGGCGACCGCCAGGCGCTTGAGCAGGTCGCGCCGCTCGGCGCGACGCGCCTGCTCGCTGGCCTCCCCGGTGGCCAGGTGCGGGCGATAGCCGAGCGCCGCCAGCCGCTCGAGCACGGCGCTGAGCGGCGTCAGCGCCGGCTTCCAGTGCAGTTGCAGGCGGCCGGTGACGGCATTGGCCTCGGCCTCGACGACGCCGGGCAGGCCGGACAGGGCGCGACCGATCAGCCAGGCGCAGGCGGCGCAGCGGATGCCCTCGACCAGGACGGTGATCCGGCGGCCGTCGCCATCGGCGAGGCTGTGGCCGGACAGCACGTCCTCGCGGTCCCAGGCCGCGTAGTCGGTCGGTTCGGGATCGGCGCGCAGCCCGGCGGCGGTGCGCAGGCGGTAGTAGTCGGCCAGCCCGGCCTTGCCGATCCAGCAGGCGGCGGCGCTGCAGCCCTGGCAACAGAACGCCCGTGTCGCGCCGGCGACCTCGGCCGCGACCGGTGAGGCGGGCAGCGGCTCGCCGCAATGGAAGCAGGTGCCCGGGGCCATGGCCGGCCCTCAGCCGTCGCCGGGCAGGGCCGCCGCCAGCTCGAAGGCGTCGCTGCCGGCGGCCAGGCGGCCGACCAGGCGCCAGCGGCCATCGGGCGGCGCCAGCAGCAGGTTCCAGTCGTGCCCGAGATCGATGCCGTCGAGGCGCCCCAACCAGACGCCGGCACCGCCCGGCACCAGCTCGAAGGACCGATCCTCCGATCGGCGGACCGGATGGGCCAGCGTCAGCTGCAACCTGCCGGCGGCGGCGTCGCCGGCCAGCGACAGGCGCACGGCGCCGGTTCCGGCGTCCACGCCGGCCCGGCCCGACAGGCCCAGCCGGGCGGCCTCGCGGTCGGCGCGCAGGTCGCTGTCCTGGACCTGCGCGGTACGCCGGACCGGGTCGATGACCGCGTCGGTGCTGCCGGTCCGGGTCGCGATGACCACGGTGCCTATGCCGGCGACCACGGTGGCGAGCGGGATCAGCACCACCAGCCAGAGCAGGGGGCCGCCGCTGCGCGGGCCGGAGGGTCGGGTGGAGTCGTCGATGGGCTTCATTGCGGTGCGAAGAACGCGGTTTCGTGACGGACCACCACCGGCGGATCGCCGGGGCGGGTGACCACCACCGTGACATCGTGCCGGCCGCGCAGCGCCGCCGGGGCGCGCAGCGTGACCGGCAGCTCGAGCGTGGCCTCGGGGGCCAGGGTGCGCTCGACCGGGGCGCCTGCCATGGTCACGCCGTCCGGGGCATCGACGGCGATGCGCACCAGATGTCCGGTGGTGTCCTTGTTGGAGATCTTCAGGGTATAGGCGTTCTCGGTGCCGCCGTCGCCCAGCACCCGGTACAGGGCGTTGCGGTCGCGCAGCACGTCGAGCAGCAGGGGCGAACGCTGGCTGATGCCCCAGGCCCAGGCGACCAGCAGGGCGAGCAGCAGCGTCGCATAGACGGCGATCCGCGGCCGCAGCACGCGGCTGTGCTTGCCGTCGACGGCATTCTGCGTGGTGAAGCGCACCAGGCCCCGCGGGTAGCCCATCTTGTCCATCACCGCGTCGCAGGCGTCGACGCAGGCCGCGCAGGCGATGCACTCGTACTGCAGGCCGTTGCGGATGTCGATGCCGGTCGGGCAGACCTGCACGCAGATCGTGCAGTCGATGCAGTCGCCGAGATCCTCGGGCGCGGTCACCGTCGGGGCGGCGTCGTCGGGCAGGTCGAGCAGGCCGGTGGTGACCCGCACGCCGCCGCGTTCGGCCTCCTGGCGTGCGGCGCGGACCACCGCGGCCTGCGCAGGCGCCAGCGGCAGCAGGCCGCGGGCGCGCTCGAGCACGCTGGCCAGGCCGCGCTTGCGGGCGCCGCGCGGCTCGCCGCGCAACGGGTCGTAGGCGATCACCAGGGTGTTGCGGTCGAACATCGCGCTCTGGAAGCGCGCATACGGACACATGTACTTGCAGACCTGCTCGCGCAGGAAACCGGCGTTGCCCCAGGTCGCCAGCGCGTAGAACAGCACCCAGAAGGTCTCCCAGCCGCCCCACTGGAAGGGAATCAGGCGCGCACCCAGCTCGCGGATCGGCGTGAAGAAGCCGACGAAGGTGAAGCCGGTCCACAGGGCCAGGGCCAGCCACAGGCTGTGCTTGGCGGACTTGCGGCGGAGCTTGTCGAGGCTCCAGGGCGCGGCGTCCAGGCGCATGCGCTCGCGGCGGTCGCCCTCGATCCAGCGCTCGATGCGGATGAACACCTCGGTCCAGACCGTCTGCGGGCAGGCGAAGCCGCACCACAGCCGCCCGGCCAGGGCGGTGAAGAAGAACAGGCTGAGCCCGGCCATGATCAGCAGCAGCGCCAGGAAGATGAAGTCCTGCGGCCAGAACACCAGGCCGAACACGTAGAACTTGCGCGCCGGCAGGTCGAACAGCACCGCCTGGCGGCCGTCGAAGGACAGCCACGGGAACACGTAGAACATGCCCAGCAGCCAGATCACCGCGGCGATCCGCAGGCGCTGGAAGCGGCCATCGGTCTCGCGCGGGTAGACCTTGCCCTCGGACTGGTAGAGCGATTCGCCGCGCTCGACCCGGATGTCGATCGATCCGGCCATGGCTCAGCCGCGTCCCGGCCCGGGCGGGCGGTTGAAGCGGCGCGCCGGCCTCAGCAGGATCCAGGTGAACAGGCTGGAGGCCGCGGTGGCCAGCCAGAAGGCGAAGAAGCCGAGGGTGTAGCCGGTCTCGCGGCTGATCGGCAGGTCGACGAAGCTGATGTCGCGCAGGTCGAGCGGGTCGACGAAGGCGAACAGCACCATGGTCGCCACGCCGGCCGTGAAGAAGCTCGGCCACAGGATCGCCCCGAGCCGCTGCGCCAGCGGCCGGGGCGGGTGGTCGATCACGGGGTCTGGCCCGGGCCCGGTCACGGCGCGACGCCGGCGTCCGCCGGATTGGACTGCGCCCAGACCCAGGCGGCGACCAGGCGGGCGCGGATCGGGCCGATGATGTCGCGGTGCGCGGGCATCTGGCCGTGGCGGCCGTGTTCGATGGCGTAACGGATGCTGTCGACGCTGCCGCCGTACGTCCACACGTTGTCGGTGAGGTTGGGGGCGCCGAGCAGGGGGTTGCCCTTGCCGTCGATGCCGTGGCAGGCGGCGCACAGGGTATCGAAGCGACGCTTGCCGCTGGCCGCCATGCCGGGGCTGACGCGCTGGCCGGACAGGCTCTGCACGTACACCGCGGTCTCGGTGATGGCGAGGTCGGAACCCAGCGCTGCGCCCATCGGCGGCATCAGCCCCTCGCGGCCGTCCATGATCGAGGCCAGGATTGCATCCGGATCGCCGCCCCACTGCCAGTCGCCGTCGACCAGGTTGGGAAAGCCGAGCGCGCCGCGCGCGTCGCTGCCGTGGCACATCGCGCAGTGGTTGGCGAACACCGACCGGCCCAGGCGCAGGCCCTCCTCGTCGCGGGCGATGGCCGGCACGGGCATCGACTCGAAACGCGCGAACAGCGGCGCCAGGCGCGCCTCGTTCTCGTCGCGCTGGGCGTCGTGCTCGCCCTGCGAGGTCCAGCCGCTGGTGCCGGGCAGGCCGCCCAGTCCCGGGTACCAGATCAGGTAGCCGATGCTGAACACGATGGTGATGTAGAACAGGTACAGCCACCAGCGCGGCAGCGGCTTGTTGTATTCGCGGATCGCGCCCTCGTCCCAGGCGTGGCCGGTGGTCTCGCCTTCCCCGGCGGCGGGCGCACGGCCGGTCCACCACAGCAGAACGACGCAGCCGACGATGTTGATCGCGACCAGGACGATGATCCAGGTGGTCCAGGCGGTACTCATGGCGATTTTCCGTTGTCGTCATCCAGGGGCAGGCGGGACGCCTGCTCGAAGTCCTTCTTGCGCTTGCCGCTCCAGGCCCAGGCGACCAGGCCGAGGAAGGCCAGCAGCAGCACCGCGGTCACGATGCCGTTGAAGACGCCGGCGCTCATGGCGGTCACCGCGTCCTGGGCGCGTGCCGGCCCAGGCCCTGCAGGTAGGCGATCACGGCGTCCATCTCGGTCTTCCCGGCCAGCGCCGCCGGCGCGCCGTCGATCTGCTCGTCGGTGTACGGGTCGCCGATCATGCGCAGCGCGCGCATCCGCCGCTGCACGTCGCTGCCGTCCAGTTGCCGCCCGGCCAGCCACGGGTAGGACGGCATGTTCGACTCCGGCACCACGTCGCGCGGATTGATCAGGTGGACCCGGTGCCATTCGTCGCTGTAGCGGCCGCCGACCCGGGCCAGGTCGGGGCCGGTGCGCTTGCTGCCCCACTGGAACGGCCGGTCGTACACCGACTCGCCGGCCATCGAATAGTGGCCGTAGCGCTCGGTCTCGAAGCGCAGGGTGCGCACCATCTGCGAATGGCAGTTGTAGCAGCCCTCGCGGATGTAGACGTCGCGGCCGGCCAGCTCCAGCGGCGGATACGGCTCGACCCCCGGCAGCGGCTCGATCGCCTCGGCCTGGTACATCAGCGGGACGATCTGCGCCAGTCCGCCGAAGGACACCGCGACGACGATCAGGATCATCATCAGGCCGACGTTCTTCTCGACCTTCTCGTGGCTCTTGCTCATGGGATGGGGTCTCCTCAGGCGTTCGCGGCCATCGGCACCGGAACCTCATCCGGCACCCGACGGGAAAGCGTCCAGGTCTTCCAGGTGTTCCAGGCCATCAGGAACATGCCGGCGATCACCAGCAGGCCGCCGAGCAGGCGCACCAGGTAGTACGGGTAGGTCGCCACCAGCGACTCCACGAAGGTGTAGGTCAGGGTGCCGTCCTCGTTGGTGGCGCGCCACATCAGGCCCTGCATGACGCCGGCGATCCACATCGAGGCCGCGTACAGCAGCACGCCGATGGTGTGCATCCAGAAGTGCACGTCGATCAGCTTGGTCGAGTACATCGCCTTGGTGCCGAACACCCAGGGGTAGAGCATGTACATCGCGCCGATCGAGATCATCGCCACCCAGCCCAGCGCCCCGGAATGGACGTGGCCGATCGTCCAGTCGGTGTAGTGGCTGAGCGCGTTGACGGTCTTGATCGACATCATCGGGCCCTCGAAGGTCGACATCATGTAGAACGAGATGGCGACCACCATGAACTTGATGATGGGATCGGTGCGCAGCTTGTACCAGGCGCCGCTCAGGGTCATGATGCCGTTGATGCCGCCGCCCCAGCTCGGGGCCAGCAGGATCAGCGAGAACACCATGCCCAGCGACTGCGCCCAGTCCGGCAGCGCGGTGTACTGCAGGTGGTGCGGGCCGGCCCACATGTAGATCGCGATCAGCGCCCAGAAGTGCACGATCGACAGCCGGTAGGAGTACACCGGCCGGCCGACCTGCTTGGGCACGAAGTAGTACATCATCCCGAGGAAGCCGGCGGTCAGGAAGAAGCCGACCGCGTTGTGCCCGTACCACCACTGCACCATCGCATCGACGGCGCCGGAGTAGACCGGGTAGGACTTGCCCAGCCCGGCAGGGATCCAGATGTTGTTGAAGATGTGCAGGATCGCGACGGTGATGATGAAGGCGCCGTAGAACCAGTTCGCCACGTAGATGTGCTTGATCCTGCGCCGCATGATGGTGCCGAAGAACACCACCGCGTAGGCCACCCAGACCAGGGTGATCAGGATGTCGATCGGCCACTCCAGCTCGGCGTACTCCTTGCCCTGGGTCAGGCCCAGCGGCAGGGTGATCGCGGCCAGCACGATCACCGCCTGCCAGCCCCAGAAGGTGAATGCCGCCAGCGGTCCGCCGAACAGCCTCGCGTGGCAGGTGCGTTGCACCACCCAGTAGCTGGTGGCGAACAGCGCGCTGCCGCCGAACGCGAAGATCACCGCGTTGGTGTGCAACGGCCGCAGCCGGCCGTAGCTCAGCCACGGGATGTCGAAGTTCAGGGACGGCCAGTACAGCTGGGCGGCGATCAGGACGCCGACCAGCATGCCGACGATGCCCCAGACCAGGGTCATCACGGCGAACTGGCGGACGACCTTGTCGTTGTAGCGCTCTACGGCGGCTGCGGTGGACATGGGCAAGGACTCCGGAAGATCGGCAGCTATGGTGTTCGATGGTCGCCCGGGCGGGCTTGACCTGGGTCAAGGGTACGCCCTTGGGGGGTGTAAAAAGGCGCCCGGACCGGCGCCACAGGCGGGCCGGCGACGCGCGGCTGCGGTCGCCGTCCTGCCGGGGCCGTCCATGGCGCGGCCGTGCGGGGCGTCGGCGGCCGCACCGCAGGCCCGCGCCGGTCGGGCGCCGTCAACCCACCCGGTCGACCGGCACCGCTCAGAAGCGGTAGCCGGCGTAGACGCCGAACACCATCGGATCGATGTTCACCGTGCCGACGTCGGCGCCGTCGACCCGGACGTCGGTATCGATGTCGATCCAGCGCGCGTCGATGCCGAGCAGCCAGCGCTCGCCGAGGCGGAAGTCGATGCCGGCATGGGCGGCCAGGCCCCAGGACGCGTCCAGGTCGAGGTCGGTGCCGGCGATCGGGCCGGCGCTGCGCTCGCCGGAGAACAGCGTGTAGTTGATGCCGGCGCCCAGGTAGGGCTGGACGGTGCCGCGCGGATTGAAGTGCCACTGCAGGGACACGGTCGGCGGCAGGTGCTTGGTCGAGCCGGCATGCGCGCCGTTGAGGTCGATGTCGTGCCTGAACGGCAGCGAGGCCAGCACGTCCAGGCCGAGGTTGTCGGTGAGCATCCACTCGACCGCGAAGGTCGGCCGGGTGCTGCTGCCGACGTCGACCGCCAGCGCGCCGCCGGCCAGGCTGCCGTTGTCGGACTTGGGGTCGACCGTGTGCGCGCCGACGCGCAGGATCAGGTCGCCGGCCTCGTGGGCGCGGACGGCGGGGGCAGCCGACAGGGCGGCCAGGACGGAAACGGCGAGCAGGGTGCGGATCATGGTTCGGGCTCCGGTTCGGATCGGGGATTGATGCGACTGGAGCCACTATGCGCCGGCGTACGGCGCGAGTTCTTGATGCAGGTCAAGCGCTGGCCGGGGCGGCGCGGCCGCGCGGCCGGCAGGCGCCGCTCAGTGCCGCAGAACGGGCAGCGCCAGGCTTTCCAGCCGGCCGATGTCGAGCAGCCGAAGGTCGCGGCGGTCGATCTGCGTGATGCCGTCGTCGCGGAACCGGCGCAGCACCCGGCTGACCGTTTCCGGCGCCAGGCGCAGGTAGTTGGCGATGTCGGTGCGCGGCATGGTCAGGTTGAAGCGGGTCGGCGAGAAGCCCCGGCGCGCGTAGCGGCGCGACAGCGACAACAGGAAGGCGGCCATGCGCTCGTCGGCGCTGAAGTCGCCGGAGAGCAGGGCGGCCTTGCCGATGTCCTCGCTGAGCAGCCGGAACAGCCGCGACTGCAGGTCGGGGATCAGCGCGGCCAGCTCGCTCATGCGCCGGAACGAGAACCGGCACAGCACCACCGGCTCCAGGGCCAAGGCGTTGCAGGGGAAGGACTGGCTGTGGATGGCGTTGAGGCCGACCACCTCGCCGGGCAGGTGGAAGCCCAGCACCTGTTCCCGGCCTTCGCGGTCGAGCACGTAGGTCTTCACGGTGCCGCCCCGGACCGCGGCGATCGAGTCGAACGGATCGCCTTCCCTGAAGATGTGCTGGCCTTCGGCGTACTGCGAGGTCTCGTCGACCAGCAGGGCCTCGACCTGGGCCACCACGTTCTCGTCGATGCCGTCGTTGCGGCACAGGTTCGTGAAGGCGCAGGTAGAGCAGGAGTGCGCGCGCCCGGCGGCGGCCTCCGGCAGCCGGGCCGAATTCACGGCCATGGCCGCCCGGCGCCGGCGGGGCCGGCATTCAGACCGCGCGGGAGTACCGGGCCGGCATCCGCGCGGGTTGCTGCAGGTAGCGGTCGAAACATGCGCAGATGATACGCAGCAGCAGGCGGCCACGCGAGGTGGCGCGGATCAGACCTTGGTCGATCTCGACCAGACGGTCGCCCGAAAGCTCGGCCAGACGGGCCAGGTCGGGCGCGAAATAGGTCTGGAAATCAATGCCGTGGCGATCCTCCACGGCGGCCATGTCGACCTCGCCCTGGCAGATCAGGCGCTGGATGACGTCGGCGCGCAGCAGGTCGTCGGCGTCCAGGCGCAGGCCGCGCCAGACCGGCAGGCGGCCGGCGTCGATCGCCGCCTCCCAGGCCGGCAGCTCGCGGGGGTTCTGGCTGTAGGTCGCGCCGATGTGGCTGATCGAGCTGACGCCCAGGCCGACCAGGTCGCAGTTGGCGTGGGTGGTGTAGCCCATGAAGTTGCGGTGCAGGTCGCCGCGGGACTGGGCGCGGGCGAGATCGTCGTCGGGCAGGGCGAAATGGTCCATGCCGACGTAGACGTAGCCGGCCGCGGTCAGCCGCTCGATGGCCAGCGCCAGCAACGCCAGCTTGTCCTCGGGCGCCGGCAGGTCGGCCTCGTCGATCTGGCGCTGCGCCTTGAACAGGTCCGGCAGGTGCGCGTAGCTGTAGACCGCCAGGCGGTCCGGACGGACCTCGACGATGCGGTCCAGGGTGCGGGCGAAGCCGTCCCGGGTCTGCCTGGGCAGGCCGTAGATCAGGTCGACGTTGACCGAGCGGAAGCCGCTGTCGCGGCAGGCGGCGATCACCTCCAGGGTTTCGGCCTCGGTCTGGATGCGGTTGACCGCGCGCTGCACCTCCGGGTCGAAGTCCTGGACCCCGAGGCTGGCCCGGTTCAGGCCGGCGCGCGCCAGTTGCGCGATGGCGCCGGGGCCGACCGTGCGCGGGTCGAGCTCGATCGAGAAGTCGCGGCCGGGGTCGCGGCTGAAGCTGAAGTGCTGGCCCAGGCTCTCGATCACCTCGGTGAGCTGGTCCGGCGACAGGAAGTTCGGGGTGCCGCCGCCGAAGTGCAGCTGCACGACCTCGCGGTCGCGGTCGAACAGCGGCGCCAGCAGCCCCGCCTCGCGCACCAGGCGGTTGACGTACGGGGCGGAGCGGCTGAAGTCGCGGGTGATCACCCGGTTGCAGCCGCAGTAGAAGCAGGGGCTCACGCAGAACGGCACGTGCACGTAGAGCGACAGGCGCTGCGGGATCGGGTCGTCGTTGCTGTCGCGGGCGGCGCGCTCGAGGTCGTGGCCGTCGAAGCCCGGCCGGAACTGCGGGGCGGTCGGGTAGGAGGTGTAGCGCGGGCCGGGCCGGTCGTAGCGGCGCAGCAGCTCGGCATCGAAAGTGGGCACGGCGATCATGGCGCCCAGTGTCCCGGCCGGGCGGTCGCGCCGCCTTGATCCGGGTCAAGCCGGGCGCGGTTGCCGGGGCCGCCCATGTTGCAGCGCGGCGTGACACGACCGCGCCGCCTGCGGAAAGTTCCAGCACCCAGGGGAGGGTAGCCCGTCGTGACTCCGGTCCGGCGGGTTTTTCATTGGCGCAGGGCCGGGCGGCCGCCGCCCTTGCCAGCGTCGTCGGCGCCGGTCATGGTGTCGGCGCCAATCCGGCAGCCCGACGGGACCCCCCATGACCCTGCATTTCGAACTCAACGCGCTGATCGCCCTGATCGCCGGCATCCTGATCCTGATCCGGCCGCGCCTGCTCAACTACATCGTCGCGATCTACCTGATCGTGATCGGCATCCTTGGCCTGGTGCGCTAGCGGCCTGCCGCAGGACGGGCCGCCGGGCCGTCCTGCGGCCCGGCGGTCCGGCGCAGCGCCGGACCGGGTCCCGGGCAGGCGCGCGCCTGCGCGCGCGCTGCGCCGGGCCGCCGCCCCGGGGCGCAGCGGGCAGCCTGCCCCTCGACTGCCCGCCGGCCCGGGTCCGGTCGCCCGGCGATGACCGAACCCCTGCCCGGGCCGCTGGCCGACCTGGTCGCGCAGCGCCTGGCGGAGCTCGCCCCGCAAGGACCGGCGCCCGCGTGGCTGCCGCGCCTGCTGCTGGCCAGCGATTTCGCCTGGGACGTCCTGCGCGAACGGCCCGGGCGACTGGCGCAACTGGCCGGCTGCGTCGACGACGACGGCGTTCCGGGCCGGCGCTGGCCCGGTCCGGGCGACGATGCCGCGCGCGCCCTGCGCGGGTTCCGGCGCCTGGAAAGCGCCCGCCTGGTGGTTCGCGACCTGACCGGCGCCGATGGCGTCGAGGCCACGCTGCAGGGTGCCAGCGCGCTCGCGGACTGCGCCCTGGCGGTGGCCCTGGAGATCGCGGTGGCGCGCGTGGCGGAGCGTCATGGCCGCTCGCGCGACCCGCGCGGCGAGGCGATCGCGCCGGTCCTGTTCGCGCTCGGCAAGCTCGGCGGCGGCGAGCTCAACTTCTCCTCGGACGTCGACCTGGTGTTCGGCTACCCGGGCGGCGGCGGCGACAGCGACGGGGCGCGTCCGCTGGCGCCCGATGCCTGGCACGCGCGCGTGGTGCGCGAGACGGCGGCGCTGCTCGGCGAGATCACGCAGGACGGCTTCGTGTTCCGGGTCGACCTGCGGTTGCGCCCGTTCGGCCAGTCCGGCAAGCCGGCGCTGCCGTTCCCGGCCATGGAACAGTACTTCCAGCGCGAGGGTCGGGACTGGGAGCGCTACGCCTGGCTGAAGGCGCGCGCGGTGGCCGGCGACCTGGCCGCCGGCGCCGGCTTCCTGGAGCTGCTGCGGCCCTTCGTGTATCGCAGGTACCTCGACTACCCGGCGATCGACGCGCTGCGCGAGATGAAGGCGCAGATCGACCTCGAGGTGCAGCGCCAGGACCTGCGCGACGACATCAAGCTCGGCCCCGGCGGCATCCGCGAGATCGAGTTCCTGGTGCAGGTCGTGCAGCTGGTCCGCGGCGGCCGCGACCCTTCGCTGCGCCGGCGCGGCCTGCTGCCCGCCCTGGCTGCCTGCACGCAGGCCGGCTACATCGCGCCGGCGACCGCCGCCATGCTGCGCGAGGCCTACCTGTTCCTGCGCCGGCTGGAGAACCGCCTGCAGATGCTGCGCGACGCCCAGACCCAGGCGCTGCCGGAGTCCCCGCTCGACCGCGCCCGGATCGCCCTGGCGCTCGACCAGCCCGACTGGCAGACGCTGGCCGCGGCCCTGGCCGGCCATCGCGAGCGGGTCGCCGCCGAGTTCGCGCTGGTGCTGGCGCCGCGCCAGCGCGACGGCGGCGAGGCGCCGGCGGCGATGCTGGCGCTGTGGCGGGCGCTGGCCGAGGACCGCGCCGGCCCGGCCCAGCTCGGCGCCGCCGGCCTGGCGATCGGCGAGGCCCTGCACGACCGCCTGCGCGCGCTCGCCCGCAGCCCGGGCGTGCAGGCGCTGTCGGCGCGCGCGCGCGACCGCCTGGACCGCCTGATGGCGACCCTGCTCGACCGCCTGCGCGGCGCGCCCGAGCCGGACGACCAGGCGGCGGCGACCATCGTCGAGCTGCTGCACGTGCTGCTGCGGCGGTCCAACTACCTGGCGCTGCTGGCCCAGCAGCCGCGGGCGCTGGAGCGCCTGTTCGCGCTGGCGCGCGGCAGCCGCTGGCTGGTCCGGCGCCTGGTCGAGCAGCCCCTGCTGCTGGACGACGTCTTCGATCCCCGGGCGCCGGCGCCGCCGGATGCGGCCGAGATCGACCAGGAGCTGGCGCGCGCCACCGCCGCCGCGGGCGACGATCCGGAGCTGGTGCTGGCGGCGCTGGCCGAGGCCCGGACCAGCCTTCATTTCCGGCTCGGCCTGGCCGCCGTCGACGGCGGCCTGCCGGCGGTGGCGATCGCGGCGGGTCTGGCCGCGATCGCCCGCGGCGTGCTCGGCCAGGTGCTCCGCCTGGCGCTGGCCGATGCCGTGCGCAGCCATGGCTGGCCGGCCGGTGCCGGACCGGCGCGCTGCGGCCTGGCCGTGGTCGGCTATGGCAGCGTCGGCGCCGGCGAACTGGGCTTCGCCTCCGACCTCGACCTGGTGTTCGTGTTCGACGACGCCTTCGGCGGCGCCGAAAGCGACGGCCCCCGGCCGGTCGAGGGCCAGCGCTTCTACGCCCGGGTCGTGCAGAAGCTGATCGCCTTCCTGGCGGTGCCCCTGCCCGGCGGCCGGCTCTACGAGATCGACGCACGCCTGCGCCCGGACGGCGCCAAGGGACTGCTGGTCACCAGTCTGGACGGCTATGCCGCCTACATGCGCGAGCGCGCCTGGACCTGGGAGCAGCAGGCCCTGGTGCGCTCCAGCGTGGTCGCCGGCGACGCCGAACTGGCCGCGCGTTTCGAGGCCCTGCGTGCGGGCGCCCTTGGCCAGCCCCGGGACGTCCCGGCGTTGCGCAGCGCGGTGGCGGCGATGCGGAGCCGGTTGCGGGCGCAACTGGACCGTTCGGCGCCGGGTCGCTTCGACCTCAAGCAGGGCCAGGGCGGCCTGGTCGACCTCGAGTTCCTGCTGCAGTTCCTGGTGCTGGCGCACGGCCACCGTCACCCCGGCCTGCTCGCCGGGCGCGGCAGCGCCGGACTGCTGGCCGCCCTGGCCGGCGCCGGCGTGCTGCCGGAGGCGACGGCCCGGGACCTGGCGCAGGCGCACGCCGACCTGCTGGCGCGCGCCCTGGTCCGGACCCTGGACGAGCGGCCCCGGGTGGTGCCGCCGGATCCCGCCATCGAGTCGGCGCGCCGCTGCATCGGCGCCGCCTGGACCGAATGGCTGGACCGGCCGGCGCCGCCGGCAGGCCCCGGCGATCCGGCCGACATCGCATCGTAGTGTGACGAGCATCACGTTTTGATACCCTGCGCCGGAGGCGTCTTCGGGGAAGGCGCCCGCCGCAACCCGCGAGGTACGCCGGCCGCCCGCACGGCCGAGGTGCCCTGCGGCCACGTCCGGAACGGCGCCGTCCGTGCCGCCATCTGCCAGGAGAGACCATGCACCGCGCCTTCGTCCCGACCCTCGTCCGCGGCCCGCTGCCCGCCCTGTTCGCCGCGTTCCTGCTCGCCGCCGGCGCCCTGCCGGCCGCAGCGCAGGTGCCCTCGCAACTGAAGGTGTTCAAGTACGTCACCGGCGACGTCAGCCCGCCGGGCCTGCTGTTCAGCATCACCGTGGACTGCGCAAACCCGGCCTACTCGCAGACCATCCAGGTGCCGTCGGAAGGCAACATCGAGCTGATCGACATCCCGACGCCGAACCAGTGCACGGTCACCGAAAACCTGCCGCTGCCGACGCCCCCGGATGGCTATGCCTGGAACCCGGACAACACGCCCCCGGCGCCGCAGACGGTGTCCGTGCCGACCGGCGAGGAGGTCGTGGTGAGCGTGTTCAACAACCTGGTGCCGGTCGGCGGCAACGGCATCGTGCTGGTCGACAAGGTCGTGGTCGGCGGTGCCGCGCCCGGCGCGCAGTTCAGCGTCGACATCCAGTGCAGTTCGCCGCCGTTCGCGACCACCGTCCTGGTGCCCGCCGGCGGCGCGGTGCCGGTCGACGGCATCCCCGCGCCGAACACCTGCACGATCACCGAGAGCGGTGCCTTGCCGCCGCCGCCGCCGGGCTTCGTCTGGAATCCGCAGAACACGCCGCCGCCGCCGGTGACCGTGCCGCTGGCGATCGGCGGCACCGCCAGCGTCAGCCTGGTCAACACCCTGGTCGGCGTGCCGCCGCCGACGCCGCCCCAGCCGGTGCCGGGTCCGGGCGTGTGGTCGCTGGCGCTGCTGGTCGGGCTGATGGCGTTGCTGGCATCGGCCCGCGTGCGCCGGGTCCGGCGCTGACCGCCGCGCCTTCCTGGCCGCCGCCAGGCGGTCAGGACGGCGGCGCGCCGGTGTCCAGGTCCAGGCGCGTGCGCAGCAGGGGCGCGATCCTGGCCAGTTCGCGCAGGGGCTCCCCGGACCAGCGCGGGCAGCTCGACTGCAGGACCTCGATGCGACCCCGCGCCAGCAGGGCATCCACCAGCCTGCCGACGCGACCGGCCGCGGGCCGCGGCAGGTGCACCGCCACCGGCGCCCGGGTCGCGCTGGCTTCCGACAGCAGGTTCGCGGAGTCGGCCGTGCAGACGATGCGGTCGGCCCAGCCGAGCAGCCCGGCATAGGGGTTGTCGCCGTCGCCGGGTCCGGTCCAGGACACGCCCGGCACGCCGTCCATGCGCCTGCGCAGGTGCATGGCGAGCGCCGCCGGCGTGCGTCGCGAACAGGTCGCCAGCACGCTGCCGCCCTCGCGTCGGCGCCAGTCCGCGAGCCGGTCGAACAGGCCGTCCAGATAGGCCTGGTCGAGGCGCAGCGCGCGGGTCGGACCGCCGACCAGGACCGCGGTGCGCGGCGACGGCAGGGCGCCCAGGTCGGGGAAAGCCGCGCGCCCGGCCGCCAGCCAGGCATCGTCGATCTCGTTGAGGGCGCCCAGCGTGGTCACCACGTTGTCGCCGTCGACGCCGTCGTGCGCGGGCAGGACCAGGGCGTCGTAACGGTCGCGGCCGCGCCGCGGATCGAGGATCTGGACCGCCCGCGTGGCGCCGCCGGACAGGCGCCGGATGCCGGCGGTGGCCAGGGCGGCGGCGCGGCCGCAGCCGACCACCAGGGCCGGCCACGGCGGCGCCAGGCCGGCCGCCGCCGCCGGCGCCAGCGCCGCCCGGAAATCGGCCGGTCCCAGCGGCGCCAGCCAGCGCCAGGGCAGCCGCAGCGCCACCTCGATCTCGCGCGCCGGCACCTGCGGCAGCAGGGCGCGCGCCAGCGCCCGTGCCTGCCGCTGGTTGCCGGCGGCGCCGTCGCTGACCACCCAGCAGCCGGTCATGGCGCCGGGTCCGGCGGCCGCTCCGACAGCGTCGCGGTGATGTCGAGCTGGGCGCGCGTGTACAGGCTGGCGAGCTGTCGCCACAGCACCGCGGCGATCGCCACCAGCAGGGCCAGCAGGACCAGGCCGGGGCCCGGGCCGACCGCGGCGATCGCGAAGCCGAACACGATCAGCAGCAGCGGCACCAGCATCAGCACGAACAGCAGGTGGCGGAGCAGGGCGCGACCGAACGGCCGGCCGCTGCGCAGGCCGAGGTCGGCCAGCGCCATCGCCAGCGCCCGCTGCTTGCCGATCGCGTGGATGACGATCGGCAGGCACAGCACCAGGGCGGCGATCGGCACGGTCCAGGACGCATGCGGCCAGAGTGCGTCGAGCTCGGACCGGAAGCGGTTGGCGAGCAGGCCCGCGAACGCCAGCAGGGCGACCACCAGGGCCAGGTCGAGCAGGATGTACAGCGCGATGCGGCGCAGGATGCGGCGGATCATCCTGCGGTCGTCCTCGGCGACGCCGCCGAGCGAGTGCAGCCAGCTCTGGTAATAGCGCGCCGGTTGCTTGAGCGGCGCCGGCAGCCAGCGCGACAGCAGCCCGGCGAAGCGGTCGGAGCCGCGGATCAGGTAGGGCGTGAGGAAAGTGGTCACCGCCGAGACCGCGACCGTGATCGGGTACAGGAAGCCGCTGACGACGCCGGCGGCGGTGCCGTGCTGGGCGATGATGAAGCTGAACTCGCCGATCTGCGCCATGCCCATGCCCGAGCGCAGGGCGCGCTGCGGCGGCGCGCCGGCCAGGAAGGCGCCCAGCGCGCAGCTGCCGACCTTGCCGACCACCACCACCAGGGTGATCAGCGCCACCGGCAGCCAGTACTGCGCCAGCACCGCCGGGTCGATCATCATGCCGATGGCGACGAAGAACACCGCGCTGAACATGTCGCGCACCGGCGCGACGCCGGTCTCGATCCGGGCGCCGGCAGGGCTCTCGGAGACCAGGACGCCGGCCAGGAAGGCCCCCAGGGCAACGCTGTACTCGAGCTGGTACGCCAGCAGCGAGATCGCGAAGCACACGCCCAGCGCCGTGACCAGCAGCATCTCGTCGCTGTCGTAGCGGGCCACGAAGGCGAACAGCCGGGGCAGCACCAGCAGGCCGGCGACCGTGGTCAGCACCAGGAACAGCGCCAGCTCGCCGAGCTTGCCGGCGACCGTCTGCATGCTGAGCTGCTCGATGCCGCCGGCCGCGCTCAGGCCCGACAGCAGGGCCAGCATGGCGATCGCCAGTATGTCCTCGACGATCAGGGTGCCGAAGATGACCTGGGCGAACGGCCGGTCGGTCATCTTCAGGTCCTGCAGGGCCTTGATGATGATGGTGGTCGAGGAGATCGACAGGATGGCGCCCAGGAACAGGGCGTCCATGGCGCCCCAGCCGAACGCGCGGGCCAGCGAGTAGCCCAGGGCCACCATGGTGACGATCTCGACCAGCGCGACGATCACCGCGATCCGGCCGACCCGCATCAGCTTGGCGATCGAGAAGTGCAGGCCCAGCCCGAACATCAGCAGCACCAGGCCGACCTCGGCGAACGCCTGGATGGTGTGGCCGTCGGCGATCAGCGGCCAGGGCGGCGTATGCGGGCCGATCACCAGGCCGGCGATCAGGTAGCCCAGCACCACGGGTTGCCGCAGGGCATGGCAGAGCAGGGTGGCCGCCGCCGCAACCACCAGGATGATCGCCAGATCCTGCAGGAGCGTGATCGGGTGCATCCCGGCATGCTATCAGGCGTCCGGCGCGCCTCCCGGCGCCGTCCCGGGGCCGTCGCGGCAGCGCGCAGCACGGCCGCCGGTCGTCGCCGGCGGCCGTGCCTGGGTCCGGCCGGCTGCCGTTATGATCGCGGCATGACGCTGCCCTGGCTGTCCTTCCTCATCCAGGTACCGACCTTCGCGGTGCTGGTCTGGCTGTTCGCCCGGCGCCGGCCGCGGCGGGTCTGGCTGCCGGCCTGTGCCGGCGCCCTGCTGCTGTCCCTGGCGGCGACCCTGGCCGGCCATGCCGCGGCCAGCGCCAGCCACGGACCGATGTGGCCCCAGGTGCTGGCCGCGCTGGCCGGCTACGGCACCTTCCTGGCCGCCCTGGGCCTGGCCTGGTGGCTGCCGCTGCGGATCCGGCGCTGACCCTCCACTCCGTCACCACCGGCGCCGCGCCCTGCGCGCGCGCGCCGCCCAACCGACCGACCAACGAAGGAGTCGCCCCATGCGTAGTCTTGCCCTGGCCACCCTGCTCGCCGCCTGCTCGGCGACGCCCGCCCTCGCCGCCGAGTACCGGGTCGACCCGCGCCACAGCCAGGTGCGCTTCACCTACTCCCACCTCGGCTTCGCCAACATCACCGGACGCTTCGACACGATGGAAGGCAGGATCGTCTACGACGCCGCCGACCCCGGCGCCTCGTCGGTGACCATGACGGTCGCCATCGACAGCATCTCCACCGGCGTCGTCGGGCTCGACGACCACCTCAAGCGGGACGACTTCTTCGACGCCGCCGTGCATCCCTCGGCGCAGTTCACCAGCACCGCCGTCGAGTCGGCCGGCGAGGGCCGCCTCAAGGTCACCGGCGACCTCGGCATCCACGGCGTCACCCGCGAGGTCGAGTTCGACGTCACGATCAACAAGGTGGGCACCCATCCGATGCGCAACGTGCCCGCCGCCGGCTTCGACGCGGTCGCGACCATCCGGCGCTCGGACTTCGGCATCGACAAGTACCTGCCGAACATCCCCGACGAGGTGCGCATCGAGGTGACGGTGGAGGCGCTGGGCGACGCGGCGGAATGATCCCGGGCCGGCGCCGTGCGGCCCGCGTGCGCGGCGCCGCTGCCGGGAGGGGCGGGGTCCGGGCCGAGGTCGAAGGCAGGCCCGGCCGTGCGACACCCGCTTCGCCCGTGCCCCGGACGGGTCACGCCAGGCGGCGGGCCATGGCCGGCATGCCGCACGACGATCCGCCCTTGGCGGTCCCGTCGGTCCGCGCGCGCGGAACGCGTCGGACTCAGCCGCGACCCTCGTTGTCCTGCCAGCGCAGCACGCGCCGGGTCAGCCAGTTGTAGAGCCGCTTGCCGCTGCGCCGCCAGGCGAGCGACAGCCAGGAGCGCCGCGCCAGCAGGCGCCGCTCCACCGGCGTCAGGTGTTCCGGGCAGTAGGTGCGCTTGTGCTTGAGCAGGTGGCGCAGGTCCTCGCGCGCCAGCAGCCGGAACCAGCGCGAGCGCGGTGCGCCGATGCCGGCGATCTGGAAATCGACGATCGCCGGCCGGCCGTCGTCGCGGACCAGCCAGTTGGGTTCCTTGGCGAGGTCGTTGTGGACCACGCCATGCGCGCGCAGTTGCCGCAGAAGCCGGTGCGCGGCGCGGAAGTAGGCCGGATTCCGTGGCTGGCCCTGCTGCATGGGCAAGCCCGCGATGTGGCTGCGTTCGAGCAGCACGCCGGTCCACGACAGCAGGCGCGGCACGCCGTCGACGCCGTCGAGGCGGCGCAGCGCGCGCGCTTCCCTGGCGGCGCCGCGGCGCGCCAGCGGCCGCAGCCACCAGCGCACCGACGACAGGTCGCGGCGGATCCGGGTGCCGTCGCCGGCGCCGCAGAGCCAGATGGCGCCGAACGCATCGCGCTTCAGGAGCGTGTCCATCGCGGCATTGTGCGGCTCGGTGTCGGCGCTGTCACCGTCAGCGTCGGCGCAGCCGCGCCAGGGTCCGCCGTGCGAAGTGCTCGATGCGCCCGAGCAGGCCGCGCGCCAGCGCCGCCCTGGCGCCCTCCAGTTGCGCGTTGAGACCGGCGAGGTCGCCGTACAGGCGCTGCAGGTGCATGTCGCGACGCTTCAGCAGCACCCGAAGTTCCTGGACATCGGCCTCGTCAAGGACATGGCCGGGACGGAAGCGCCCGGGCAGGGGGCGGTCGACGTAGATGGTCGAATGGGTGGGCGCCAGCTCGTCGGCCGGCCGCTCGCGGCTGTAGAAATACAGGGCGACGGACCGGCGGCTCTCGCCCTCCCGCCCGGCCGGCAGCCGGATCGGCGGGAAGGCGTGCCAGCTCCATTCGGTGGTCTCGAAGACGACCGCTCGGTTGAACAGCGGCGTGATCGTGCTGACCTGGTCGTCGTCGGCGCGCGGGTCGCTGTGCAGCTGCAGCGAGCCGCCCCACTCGTCCTGCCACTGGCGGTTGAGGTAGACGATCAGGTTCAGGCGCCGGTGCCAGGGTTCGACCGGGTGCCGGTTGAAGTCGACGTGGGCGTCCAGGTCCTGGCCGTTGCGGTTCTCGTGCGTGCCGCCGCCGAAGTACCAGGGGTCGTAGAGCAGGTCCGGGATGCCGGTGGCCCCGGACAGCCAGTCCAGAAACGGACGCGACTGCACCAGGTCGTCGAGGGCCGCGTACGCCGGGCCCAGCCCGCGGATGCGCTCGACCGTCGACTTGTTGCCCAGCGACCCGTCCTCGGCGACCGCGCTGCCCCGCTCGAACGGCGGGAACTGCGCCAGCAGCGCATCCGCGAACGCCTCGTCCAGGAAGCCGTCGAGCACCAGGTGCCGGAACGGACGGGCGCTGTCGAAACGGCTGCGCAGGGCGGCCGGGTCGGCGCGGTGGCGCGCTGCGATGGCGTCGGGCATTGGCGGGCGGGTCCGGGTAAGCCGTACAATCATGCCCGATCCGCCCCCGCCGTTTCCGCCCCTGCCGGCCCCAGACCATGCCCGACACCGCCCAACGCCAGGCCTGCGCCGTCCGCCGCTACGAGGTCAGTCGCGACGCCCTGCCGCTGAGCTGCCCGATGCCGGAGATGGCCCTGTGGAACGCCCATCCGCGGGTCTACCTGCCGCTCGAGGAGAACGGCCACGCGCGCTGCCCCTACTGCGGGGCCGAATACGTCCTGGTCGAGCGGCGCGCCGCCGGGTGAGGCGCGGCGCCGAACGCCGGCCGCGCCCGCTGCGCCGGGGCTGATGCCGTGCTGACCGTGCTCCAGGTGCTGCCGGCGCTGGACAGCGGCGGCGTCGAGCAGTCGTCCCTGGAGATCAGCGCCGCCCTGGTCGCCGCCGGCCACCGCTCGGTGGTGGCCAGCGCCGGCGGCCGCCTGTTGCCGGCCCTGGTCGGCGGCGGCGCCGAGCACCACCTCCTCGGCCTCGGCCGCAAGTCGCCGGCGGCGCTGCTGGCGGCGCTGCGCCTGCGCCGGTTGCTGCGCTCGCTGCGCCCGGACATCGTCCATGCCCGCTCGCGGCTGCCGGCCTGGCTGGCCTGGTGGGCCCTGCGCGGCCTGCCGCGGGGGCGGCGGCCGCACTTCGTCACCACCGCGCACGGGCTGAATTCGCCCGGCCGCTACAGCGCGATCATGGCGCGCGGCGAACGGGTGATCGCGGTGTCGGCGACCGTCCGCGACTGGCTGCAGCGCCACTACCGGGTCGACGCCTCGCGCATCGAGGTCATCCCGCGCGGCATCGATCCGGCGCGCTGGCAGTGCGCCGCCGCGGTCGCCGCCGGCCGCCGCGCCATGCTCGAAGCCCGGCATCCGGCCCTGGCGGGTCGTCGCCTGCTGCTGCTGCCGGGCCGCGGTACCCGCCTGAAGGGCCACGCCGAGGCGATCGACCTGCTCGCCGGCCTGGTCGCCGCGGGCAGCGATGCCGCCCTGCTCCTGCAGGGCGCCGAGGGCAGCGGCCGGCCGGCCTATCTCGACGCGCTGCGCGCCCGGGCGGCGCGCCTGGGCGTCGGCGACCGACTGGCGCTCGAACCGGCCAGCGACGACATCGTCGCGACCATGGCCTGTGCCGACCTGGTGCTGCAGCTGTCGTCGCGCCCGGAGGCCTTCGGGCGCACCGTGATCGAGGCGCTGGCGCTGGGCCGGCCGGTGCTGGGCTGGGCCCATGGCGGCGTCGGCGAACTGCTGGCCGAGCTGTACCCGCACGGTGCGGTGCCGACCGGCGATGCCGCCGCGGCACTGGCCAGGGCCGCGGCGCTGCTGGCCGACGCGCCGCGACCCGGTCCGGTGCCCTACACCCTGGCCGCCATGCAGGAACGCACGCTGGCGCTGTACCGGTCGCTGGCGGCGGGCGGCGCGCCATGAACGCCGAGCGCGCCCGCCCGATCCTGGCCGGCGGCCTGCCCTGGCCGGCGCTGGCGCCGGTGCTGCTGCTGTGGTCGGTGCTGGCGCTGCTGCCGGTGGGCAGGGCCTCGGAGCTGCCGCTCCTGGCGGCGACCGTGTGGGGCCTGGTGCTGTGCTGGCGGGAAGGGCGCGGGCTGCTCGAGCTGCCGGGCGTGCGCCTGGCCCTGCTGGCGTTCGCCGGCTACTGGCTGCCGGCGCTGGTGTCGGCGTTCGATGCGGTCGAGCCGGTACGGACCTGGACCCAGGTCGCCGCCCAGCTCCGGTTCGCGCCGTTCGCGCTGTTCGTCGCGGCGACCCTGCGCAGTGCCGCCCAGTGGCGGTGGCTGCTGGCCGCCAGCGCCGTGCTGGTGGCGGTCTGGGTGCTCGACGGCTGGCTGCAGGCGTTGACCGGCGCGAGCCTGGGCGGGCCGATGACCAGCGACCGCCTCAGCGGCGTGTTCGGCGCCGACAACCTGAAGCTGGGTGGCGTGCTGGCGGCGCTGTCGCCGCTGCTGCTGGCCTGGGCGCAGCGCCGCTTCGGCCTGGCCGGGGTGTTCGTCGCCGGCGTGCTGCTGGCGGGGGTGATCCTGCTGGCCGGCGCCCGTGCCGCCTGGCTGGTCTACCTGCTAGTCCTCGCCGGCTTCTGCATCCGCCCGTTCGCCGGCGGCAACGGCCGGGCGGTCGCGGTCGCCGGCCTGCTGCTGGTCGCGGTGGCCGGGGTCGGACTGGCCGCCTACCAGCTGTCGCCGAGCTTCGCCGAACGGCTGGACCGCACCCTGCACCTGGGCCGCGGCAGCGCCGGCGACCTCGACCATGCCCTGGCCGGCCGCCTGCCGATCTGGCGCACCGCGGCGGCGATGGCGCAGGCGCATCCGGTCAACGGCGTCGGCGTGCGCGGCTTCCGCCACGCCTACGCCGACCATGCCCGCCCGGACGACCCCTGGCTGGCGCAGGGGGTCGCCCTGCACCCGCACCAGCTCCTGCTCGAGCTGGCCAGCGAGACCGGTCTGTTCGGGCTGCTGTGCTGGGCGGCCACCGGCCTGCTCCTGCTCGCGGCGGGACGCCGTGCGTCGCCGGCCGCGCGCGCCCGCGGCTGGCCGCCGGCGCTCGCGCTGTTCGCCATGACCTTCCCGTTCAACACCCACTACGCCTTCTATTCGAGCTGGTGGGGGCTGTTCTTCTGGTGGCTGCTGGCGGTCGCGATCGCCGCGCTGCACCTTCGCGAGGAGCCGGCGCGGTGAGCCGGCGGCCGCTGTCGGCGGTGGTGACCACCTTCAACAACGCCGCGACCCTGGCGCGCTGCCTGGACAGCGTCGCGTTCGCCGACGAGATCGTGGTGCTGGACTCGGGCAGCCACGACCAGACCTGCGCGATCGCCATGGCCGCCGGCGCCCGCCTGTACACCGAGCCCTTCAGGGGTTACGGCCCCCAGAAGCAGTCGGCGATCGACAAGGCCCGCCACGACTGGGTGCTGCTGCTCGATGCCGACGAGGAACTGACCCCGGACGCGGCCGCCGAGATCGCCGCGGTGCTGCAGGCACCCGGCGCCGACGGCTACACCCTGCCGCGCCTGGAGTGGCTGTTCTGGCGCTGGCCCAGCGCCCTGGCCCGGCCGAACCGCTTCCTGCGCCTGTTCGACCGCCGCCGCACCCGGATGGGCGACATGCCGGTGCACGCGGCGCCGCAGGTGGACGGCCGTGTCGCGCGCCTGCGTGCGCCCTTCCTGCACCATGGCGAGCGCGACCTGCACACCAAGGTCGACAAGCTCAACCACTACTCGACCGGCCTGCTCGCCGACGCCCGTCCCGGCAAGCGGCGGTTCCTGCGCCTGCGCATGGTGCTGTACCCGCCGTTCGTGTTCCTGCGCCAGTACCTGTTCAAGCGCCAGGTCTTCAACGGCAGCGCCGGCTTCATCGCCAGCGCCACCATGGCCTGGTACGCCTTCCTGAAATCGGCGAAGCGGCTGGAGGCGGCCAGGCGGCGGGGTCGACCGGACCAGGCGGGGCGGGATGCCGGGGCGGACCGTACCGCACCGGATCCGGAATAGGAATTTTCCTACGGCACACCGCGAAGCGTTCCCATGACGCGCGGGTCGGCCGTGGTCAGGCTCCCGGGTGATGGATCGGACAGGAGCGAGCGGGGCAAAGAGCGATTCCGCGCGGAAGGCGAGGGCGGCCGGCGCCGCGTCGCAGGTCGCGTCCACGCCATGCCGCCCGCTCGCCCTGGCGGTTGGCCACCCGGGTCGCGCGGACGCCGCGCGTTGCGGTCCACCGGCGGGGCCGCGGGTCGGGGCGACGGGACGCCCTGCACGGCCGGCGATGCCGGGTGGCAGCCAGGCCGGCGGCGCCGGCCCGGAACCGGTCGCCGGCCGGCTGGCCGGTCGTCCCCGGGTGCCCGGCACAGGTCGGGTGCGACGCCCGGACAGGCAACCGCGCGTCCGCTGCCTGCGCATGACGCGTGGGGTTCGACGCCCTCTCAGAAGCGCGGCACCGGGCCGGCGAGGGCTGTGCCGATGAGGAACCCGGCCCGGACGAGGCGGTACCGTTCCGGTGGCCTGGGCCCGGTGCGCGGGGCGGAACTGCGCCGGCGCCTGCGATGGTGGCTGCGGGCCTGCCGGGGGCTCGCGGCGGTGATCCTCACCGTCGTCATCGCCGGCCTGCTGCTGTCGTTCTGGACGCCGGCGCCCTACCTGGTGGCCCTCGACCTGGGCCCCGCCAACGGACCGGGGCCAAGCGACCGTCTGTCCGTGCTCCTGGAGCGCGAACTCGAGCGCCTCGACGCCGACGGGGTCACGGTGGTCGCCGACGCCACGGGCGACGGGGTCGGCCCCGGGGCCTGCGCGACCGGCACGGTCACCGCGCGGTTCCGGCTGCCACGCGGGGCCGCATCGGCCTTCTTCGGGACGCTGCCGGTGCTGTCGGAACAGGCCGGCGCGCCCCTGTGCGGATGGGGGTATCGCCAGGAGCACGATGTCCGGACGGTCCGGACGCTGGCCGTGGCCAGCGGCATGCCGATCGTTGCGCTGGTGCTGGCCTTGCTCGTGCTGCGGGGCGCCATCCCGACCGGCCGGCCGATGTCCGGAACCCTGCCCGGCATCGGCCCGGCCTTGAGGCTGGGGACGGCGACGGGTGCGCTCTGCCTGTTGCTGGCATTCTCGGTGGTGCCGGCGATGGTCCGCCTGGGCGTGCCCATGGACACCTTCGGCGAGCTCCGGATCGCGGGCCCGGAGGAACTGCTCTGGTTCGCCGTCCTGATGGTGCTTTGCGCGCCGCTGGTCGAGGAGTACGCCTTCCGGCTGCGCTTCCTGGACGCCGCCCGCAGGGCGGTCGGGCCGGGCATCGCCCTGGTGCTCTCGGCCTCGGCGTTCGCCGCCTTCCACGTGCCCGGCACGTTCGGAACCTTTACCGTGTATTGGGCGATCGGCATGGTCCTGGGCGTGCTCTGGTTGCGCTCCCGTTCCCTGCTCGCCTGCTGCACCGCCCACGCCACCTACAACGCCGCGCTGCTCGCGTGGTCGGTCGGCACCCTGGCCTGAGCCGGCGCCGGCCGCTGCAGCTCAGCTGGCGTCCTGGCCCCCCGGCCGGTACAGCACCACCCGCCGCTTGCCGGCCTGCTTGGCCTGGTACATGGCCGTATCGGCGCAGCGCAGCAGGTCGCTGGGGGTGCGGGCGTGGTCGGGGAACAGGGCGATGCCGATCGAGGCCGTCAGTGGCGGCGTGCCGTCGACGGCGGTTTCGGGTTCGCCGGCCGGCTTTCGCGCCAGCGCCTCGGCCAGGGCCACCGCGGCGCCGCTGACCGGGGCGCCGGTGCTGAGCACCGCGAACTCGTCGCCGCCGATGCGCGCCAGCCAGCCCTGGCCGGAGGACACCCGGGCCATCAGCGCGGCGGCCTGCCGGGCGAACGCCGCCAGCGCCAGGTCGCCGGCGTCGTGGCCATGGCGATCGTTGACCTGCTTGAGGTTGTCGAGATCCAGGAACAGCAGGGCGAACGGCCGGGCGGGCTGTTCGGCGACCAGCGCCGCCAGCCGCTCGTCGAAGGCGCGCCGGTTGGGCAGGCCGGTCAGGGTGTCCAGGTAGGCCTTGGCCGCGACCTCCTGGTGGGTCTGCCGGATCTGCGCGGCCATGCCCTGGAAGGTGCGCTCCAGTTCGCCGAGCTCGTCGCTGCGACCGCTGTCCAGGGCGAGGTCGCGGTAGTCGCCGGATTCGATCCGGCGCGCCGCCTGGGCCAGGCTCAGGATCGGACGCACGATCTGGCGCTGGATCGCCCAGCCTGCGGCCAGGCCGCTGAGCACGACCAGCGCCAGCAGCACGGCCATGCCGGCCAGGCGCCAGCGGCTCGAGCGCGCCAGGCGTTCCTCCAGGCGCAGGTTGCCGGCATCGACCGCCTGGTTGAGCTCGGCCAGGTCCATCCGGACCAGAACGCCGCCGAGCACGGCATCGCCGATGCCGATCCGGCGCGCCGCCTCGATGGTGTCCTCGTCCGCGCGCAGCGCCACCAGGTCGCCGGCCAGCGCGGCGCGGATCAGCGAACTGTCGAGCGCGTCGCCGTAGGTCGAGATCTCGGCGCTGCCGTCGTGGACGACCCGGCCGTCGCTGTCGAACACCACCACCTGCTCGATCTGGGGCAGGTCCAGGGCGAAGGCGAGCTGGTTGCCGATCGCCTGCAGGTCGAAGTAGTACAGGTCGTTGCTCAGGGTCCAGGCGAGCTGGTCGGCCAGCACCGAGGTGCGCTCGCGCGCGCTCTCCGCCAGCAGGTGCTGCTGGCTGGCCTGGCTGAGCCGCAGCGCGGCCTGCTGGCTGCCGCGCTCGTAGAGCACCATCGCCACCAGCGCGGCCAGCAGCACGCCGGTGACCGCCACGACGCCGGTCAGCACCTTGCGCCTCAGGCCCCAGCCGCGCCTCATTCGACCTCCCTGCGGACCCGTTCGAAGTCGCGTTGCAGTCCGGACAGCCCGGCGCGCAGGTCGGCGTCGATGGCGATGAAGGCGGTGGTGCCGAAGAAGGCGGCCAGCGCCGGCCGCGCCTGCGGGTCGGCCGCGGAGTCCAGCAGCAGCCGGCGCAGGCGCTCGCGCACCGGCGCCGGCAGGTCGCCGCGGACCAGTTCCAGGGCGCGCGGGATCGGCCCGCTGCGATGGACCACGCGCAGGCGCTCGCGCAGCGCCGGCGGCACCGCGCGCGGGTTGTCCCAGTCCAGATCGCTGACCGCACCGGCGTCGACCAGCCCCTTGTCGATCCAGATCGCGATGTTGGTGGGGGTCCGGGCGAACAGGTAACCGACGTTGCCGGGATCGGGGCGGTCGTTGATGGTGGACAGGGGCGACAGGCGCAGGCGGGCGCGCAGCAGCTCGGCCGCCGGCATCAGGTAGGCGCTGGTGGAGGCGACGTGCTCGAAGGCGACGGTGCGGCCGGCCAGGTCGGCCAGGTCCGCCGGCGCGCCCGGAGCCGCGCGCGCCAGCAGCAGCGACTGGTAGCGGCGCACGCCGCTGCGCTCGGTCAGCAGGATCGGCCGGGCACCGGCCAGGCCCTGGAGCTGCATCGCCATGCCCGAGGTCTCGGTGACCCAGTCGACATGGCCCCGGCGCAGGTAGCCGGCCATCTGGCGCAGGTCGCGGGCCATCAGGATGCGGCCCTCGCGGATGCCGAGGTCGGCCATCCGCGGCACCACGTAGTCGAGCAGCGGCTTGAGCTGTGCGTAGTGGCTGCGCGGGTCGTCGCTGATCCGGCCGAGCGTGAGCACGCCGTTGCCCTGGCCCAGGACCGGCCCCGCGCCGAGCGCGAGCGCCGACAGCAGGGCCAGGAGCTTCAGCCAGCGAAAGCCGTACCGGGTCGGACGCATGGTTCCCCGCGGGCGGCGTCGACGCCGCGCTGGCGCTACCTTAGCGCAGCCCGGGCGCGCCCGGCAGGGCCGGGCCGGGCGCAAAGCCGGCCAGCCGGTTTTGACGCCCGGTGCCGCCATGCGGACAATAGGCGCCCTTTCCCCCGCGCGTCCCCCGGCGCACCCACCGCGCGCCCGGTCGCCTGCGCCCGAGCCAACCCCAGGATTCCAGCGATGAACTTCCACGAGTACCAGGCCAAGCAGCTGTTCGCCGAGTTCGGCATCCCGGTCCCGGCCGGCAAGGTCGCGGCCAGCGCCGACGAGGCCGTCGAGGTGGCGACCGCGCTGGGCGGCGAGGCCTGGATGGTCAAGGCGCAGATCCACGCCGGCGGCCGCGGCAAGGCCGGCGGCGTCAAGTACTGCCGCAGCCACGACGAGGTCCGCGCCGCCGCCGCCGGCATGCTCGGCACCCGCATGGAGACCTACCAGTCGGCCGGCGTCGCCCTGCCGGTCAACCTGGTGCTGGTCGCCGAGGCCACCGACATCGTCAAGGAGCTGTACCTCAGCGCCCTGGTCGACCGCGCCTCCAAGACCGTCTCCTTCATCGTCTCCGCCGAGGGCGGCGTCGAGATCGAGAAGGTCGCCGAGGAGAACCCCGACGCCATCCACACCGTCGAGGTCGACTACATCGAGGGCCTGATGCCCTACCACTGCCGCGAGATCGGCTTCGCCATGGGCCTGACCGTCAAGCAGGTCGGCATGCTGACCCGGATCATGACCGGCATCTACAGGCTGTTCATGGCCAAGGACCTGTCCCTGGTCGAGCTCAACCCGCTGGCGATCGTCAAGGGCGGCGAGCTGATGGCCCTGGACGGCAAGATCAACTCCGACGACAACGCCGACTTCCGCCATCCCGAGCTGGTCGCCATGCGCGACGTCAGCCAGGAGGACGCCACCGAGGTCGAGGCGGCGAAGCACCACCTCAACTACGTCACCATGGACGGCAACATCGCCTGCATGGTCAACGGCGCCGGCCTGGCGATGGCGACCATGGACGTGATCAAGCTCAGCGGCGGCGAGCCCGCCAACTTCCTGGACGTCGGCGGCGGCACCAACGCCGAGCGCGTCAAGGAGGCCTTCAAGCTGATCCTCGCCAACGACAACGTCAAGGTGATCCTGGTCAACATCTTTGGCGGCATCGTCCGCTGCGACCTGATCGCCGAGGGCATCATCAACGCGGTCAAGGAGGTCGGCTGCACGATCCCGGTGATCGCCCGCCTGGAAGGCACCAACGTCGAACAGGGCCGGCAGATGCTGGCCAACTCGGGGTTCGCCATCGAGCCCGCCACCGACCTCAACGACGCCGCCCGCAAGGCGGTCGCCGCGGCCAAGTAACCCGGAACCGCCCATCATGTCCGTACTCGTCAACAAGAACACCAGGGTCATCTGCCAGGGCTTCACCGGCCAGCAGGGCACCTTCCATTCCCAGCAGGCGCTCGACTACGGCACCCGCCTGGTCGGCGGCGTCACCCCCGGCAAGGGCGGCAGCGAGCACCTCGGCCTGCCGGTCTACGACACCGTCGCCGAGGCGGTCGAGGACACCGGCGCCGACGCCAGCGTCATCTACGTGCCGCCGCCGTTCGCGGCCGACGCCATCCTCGAGGCGGCCAGCGCCGGCATCCGCGTGATCGTCTGCATCACCGAGGGCATCCCGGTGCTGGACATGCTCAAGGTGCACAACGTCCTCAAGAAGAACTACGAGGACACCTGGCTGATCGGCCCGAACTGCCCCGGCATCATCACCCCCGGCGAGTGCAAGATCGGCATCATGCCCGGCCACATCCACAAGCCGGGCCGGATCGGCATCGTCAGCCGCTCCGGCACGCTGACCTACGAGGCGGTGTTCCAGACCACCCAGGCCGGCCTCGGCCAGAGCACCTGCATCGGCATCGGCGGCGACCCGATCCAGGGCATGAACTTCATCGACGCCCTGCAGCTGTTCCAGGACGACCCGCAGACCGAGGGCATCATCATGGTCGGCGAGATCGGCGGCAGCGCCGAGGAAGAGGCCGCCGAGTTCATCGCCGAATCGGTGAGCAAGCCGGTGGTCGGCTTCATCGCCGGCGCCAGCGCCCCGGCCGGCAAGCGCATGGGCCACGCCGGCGCCATCGCCTCCGGCGGCAAGGGCACCGCGGAAGGCAAGTTCGCGGCGCTGGAGAAGGCCGGCGTCACCACCGTGCGCTCGCCGGCCGACCTCGGCGCGGCGATCGCCGGGCGCCTGGGCTAGGCCTGAGTCGGGCACGGTCGCCTTGCCTGCGCGCCACCCCGGCGCGCGGGCCGGGCGGGCCTCCGCGCGCGGAGCCGCGCGTCCGCGCTCCGGGCGGCCCGGGTCGTCCCCTGCTGCCCGATCCGGTCGTCGTGGCCGGTCCGGCGGGCGCAGGACGCGCCTTTCACGCCCTGCGGTCGTCGCCGCTCCGGCGTCCCGGTGCGGCCGGCCACTACCATGCCGCCATGAACGACCCCTGGCCGCGCCGCATCGTCTGCCTCACCGAGGAGGGCACCGAGACCCTCTACCTGCTCGGCGAGCAGGACCGCATCGTCGGCATCTCCGGCTTCACCGTGCGGCCGCCGCGGGCGCGGCGCGAGAAGCCCAAGGTCAGCGCCTTCACCAGTGCGCGCACCGGCGACATCGAGGCGCTGCGTCCCGACCTGGTGATCGGCTTCTCCGACATCCAGGCCGACATCGCCGCCGACCTGGTGCGACGCGGCATCGAGGTGTGGGTCGCCAACCACCGCAGCGTCGAGGGCATCCTCGCCTACATGCTGCGGCTGGGCGCCCTGGTCGGCGCCGGCGACCGCGCGGCGGCGCTGGTGGCGCGCGCCCGTGCCAACCTGGCCGCGATCGCGGCGCAGGCCGCGGCCTTGCCGCGGCGGCCGCGCGTCTACTTCGAGGAGTGGGACGCGCCGATGATCTCGGGCATCGGCTGGGTGTCCGAGCTGGTCGGCATCGCCGGCGGCGACGATGTCTTTCCGGAGTGCGCGCGCGAGCCGCTGGCCCGGGGACGGATCGTCGCCGACCCGCTGGCGCCGGCGCGGCGCGCGCCGGACCTGGTGATCGGCTCCTGGTGCGGCAAGAAGTTCCGTCCGGAGAAGGTCGCGGCGCGCCCGGGCTGGCAGGACGTGCCGGCGGTGCGCGACGGCGAGCTGCACGAGGTCAAGTCGGCGCTGATCCTGCAGCCCGGGCCGGCGGCGGTGCTGGAGGGTGTGAACGCCATCGCCGCGATCGTCCAGGGCTGGGCCGCCCGGCGGGCGCGGGACTGACTCAGAAACCCAGGCGCTTCTCGGCGACCACCCACAACGTGGTCGCCAGGCGGTTGAGCGGCCACAGCGACTCCAACGGCCGGTTCAGCGCGAACAGCGCATCGGCCAGGTGGCCGCCGGACGCCGGCAGCATCTGGTGCCGGCCCCAGCGCACGGGCAGGAAGCCGCGCGCCAGGAGGTGCCGGCGCAGCGGCGCCAGCCGGTAGCGGCGATGGTGGGCCTGCGCCGGGTGCAGGCGCCGGGCCAGCCATTCGATCCAGGAGGCGGCGTTGGGCAGGTGGGTGAGCACCAGCCGGCCGCCGGGCTGCAGGACCCGCCAGAGTTCATCGAGCGTGTTGTCCTGGTGGGCGACGTGCTCCAGGGTGCCGCCGGCCAGCACGACGTCGAAGCTGCCGTCGGCGTAGGGCAGGGCCCAGGGATGGCCGAGGCCGGCGTAGTGCAGGCCGCTGGCGGCGTGCAGCGCGGCATAGGGGCCCGGCGCGAACACGTCGCAGCCATGCAGGTTCAGGCCGTCGCCGAGCGCGCGCCGGGCCAGGAAGGCGAACACCCCGTGCCGGCACCCGAAGTCGAGCACGGTGCGCGCGCCGTCCAGGGCGAACCCGATCCTGTCCCAGGCCTGGGCCAGCTCCCGCAGCGGCGCGCCGGGCGCCGCCTTGCGCGCCAGGTAGGGATCGTCGGCGGTGCCGTCGAGGGCGTAGAACGCGGCCAGCGCCTCGACCAGCGCGCCGGTCCCGCGGCGGCCCTGCGCTTCCGTCACTCGCCGACGAAACGGTGTTCGAAGCGCACCGGGATCGGCCGCGCCGCGCCCTCCGGGTGCACCTCCAGCTCGAAGCGCAGCTGTTCCTCGCCGCGGATGCGGAATTCGCCGACGTAGTAGATGGCGTCCTGGTCGCGCAGCTCGCGCAGCTCGATGGCGCCGACCTGTCCGGTCAGCGCCCGGCTGCGCGCGGCGATCCTGGCCGGTACCGGGGTGCCGGTGCCGGCGTCGTCGCGCAGTACCGCGATGTTGAGGAAGCCGCGCGTGCCGGAGCGGGTGATGCCGTAGGCGCGGGCGACCTCGGCGGACAGCGCCGTGCTCGGCAGCGCGTTGAAGTGCACGGTGTAGCCGTCGGCACGGTGGGCGCGGGTCGGATCGGCGGCGCCGGCGGCGCCGGCCAGCAGCGCCAGCGTCGCCAGCAGGGCGGCCGGGGCGAAGCGGCGGCCGGCCCTGGCAGGCTGTTGAAAAACAGCCTGCTGGCGGCGGCCATGGATGGCCGCTCGGCGAAGCAACTGCGTAAGCAGTTGATTCGACGGGAGCGCGTCCGGACCTGCGCCGGACGGGCGACTTGAAAAACGACCAGGACGGTCGTTCTTCAACAAGCTGCCAGGGGTCGGGTCGGGCTGGGGCATGGCGTACTCCCGGATCGTGATGGCGCGATCATACGCCGCCGTGGTGGAACCGGCGTCAGCCCAGCACCATCCGTCCGGCCAGCTGGTGCAGGGGTTCGACCACCAGGATGCGCGCCAGCTGCACGGCGAGGATCGCGATCATCGGCGACAGGTCGATCGGCATCTCCGGCAGCAGCCTGCGGATCGGCGCCAGCAGCGGCCCGGTCATCTGGTAGACCAGGGGCACCGCGGGGTTGCGGTTGTCGACCGGGAACCAGCTCAGCAGGACGCCGGCCAGCAGGGCCCAGAACGCCAGCCAGAGCAGCAGCGAAAGCAGGTCGGCCAGGGCCCAGACCGCCAGCGCGGCGAACGGCGGCAGGCCACCGGCCAGGCCGGCCATCGCCGCGACCTTGGCCAGGGCCAGCAGCCAGGCCAGCACCACGCCGGCGGTCTCGACCCGGCCCAGCGGCGGCAGCACCCTGCGCAGCGGTCCGATCAGCGGCTGCGTGAGCCGGTGCAGGACCTGGCAGATCGGGTTGTAGTAGTTGGCGCCGGCGGCCTGCAGCCAGACCCGCAGCAGCACCACGAGGATCGCCAGGCCGAACGCGGTGGCGACCAGGAACTGGCCGGCGTTGGCGAACGGGCTCATGGCTGGCCCGCCAGCTCGACGCCGCGCCGGACCGCGGCGGCCACCGCGGCATCGACCAGGGCGTCGAAGTCCTGGCCGTCGAACTCGGCCATGGCGGCGGCGGTGGTGCCGCCGGGCGAGGTCACGCGCCGGCGCAGGGTCGCCGGGTCCTCGTCGCCGGCGGCGGCCATGCGCGCGGCACCGAGGGCGGTCTGCACCACCAGGGCCCGGGCGACGCCGGCCGGCAGGCCCTGGCGGATGGCCGCTGCTTCCAGCGCCTCGATCAGCCGGAAGAAATACGCCGGGCCGGAGCCGGAGACCGCGGTCACCACGTCCATCAGCGCCTCGTCGGCGATCCAGGCGGTGGTGCCGACCGTGGCCAGCACCGATTCGGCCAGGATCCGCTGGCCGGCGCCGCAGCGGCCGTTGGCGTACAGGCCGGTGGCGCCCTCGCCGAGCAGGGCCGGCGTGTTGGGCATGGCCCGGACCACTGCGCGGCCGCCGCCCAGCCAGCCGTCGATCTGGTCGCTGCGCAGGCCGGCGGCGATCGACACGAACAGCGGCGCCGGCTCGGCGATCGCCGGCGCCAGCAGGGTGCAGACGCCGGCCATCACCTGCGGCTTGACCGCGAGCAGCACCAGCTCGGCGCCGGCGCTGGCGGCCACCGCGTCGTCGCCCGCCTCGACGCCGAAGTCGCGCGCCAGTGCGCTGCGCGCGTCCGGATCGGGATCGGCGACGCGGATGCGGTCGCCGGGGTGGCCGCGGCCGCGCAGGCCGGCGATCAGGCTGCGCGCCATGTTGCCGCCGCCGATGAAGGCGATGGCCGGGGCCGTGCTGGGGTCGCTGGACGTCATGGGCGTGCGGGCGGTGGCGGGGCGAACCGGATTGTAGGACGCGCCGGGGGTGCGGCCGGGGCCGCGCTCAGGACAGCGTCTCCGCCAGCCGCCGCGCCTGCGCCAGCAGTTCGGCAGGCACCCGGGGCGCATACTCCTCGAGGTGCGCGAGCACCGCCTGCGACTCGACCCGCCAGCCGTCGGCGTCGACCGCCAGCAGGGCATCGAGGTCGGCCGGATCCAGCGCCAGGCCGTCCAGGTTGAGGTCGTCGGCGTTGGGCAGCAGGCCGATCGGCGTCTGCCGGGCGCCGGCGTCGTCGTCGCAGCGGCGCAGGATCCACTCCAGCACGCGCAGGTTGTCGCCGAAGCCGGGCCACAGGAAGCGGCCGTCCTCGGCGCGCCGGAACCAGTTGACCTGGAACACCGCGGGCAGCCGGGCGCCCTCGGTGTCGAAGCTGAGCCAGTGCGCCCAGTAATCGCCGAAGTGGTAGCCGCAGAACGGCTTCATCGCCATCGGGTCGCGGCGGACGACGCCGACCTGGCCGGTCGCCGCGGCGGTGGTCTCCGAGGCCATGGCGGCGCCCATCAGCACGCCGTGCGACCAGTCGCGCGCCTGCGTGACCAGGGGCACCAGGCTGCGCCGGCGGCCGCCGAACACGATGGCGCTGATCGGCACGCCGTGCGGGTGCTCGGCAGCCGCGGTGTAGCTCGGGCAGTTGCGCATCGACACGGTGAAGCGGGCGTTGGGATGCGCGGCCGGGCCGTTGCCGGGGTCGTAGGCGCGGCCCTGCCAGTCCAGCGCCGGCGCGCCTTCCTCGAGGCCCTCCCACCACGGCTGCCCGTCGGCGGTCATCGCGACGTTGGTGAAGATGGCGTCGCGGTCGAGCATCGCCAGGGCGTTCGGGTTGGTGGACGGGCCGGTGCCGGGGGCGACCCCGAAGAAGCCGGCCTCCGGGTTGATCGCCCACAGCCGGCCGTCGCTGCCGCGCTGCATCCAGCAGATGTCGTCGCCGACGGTCCAGACCTTCCAGCCGCGCTCGCGGTAGGCCTCGGGCGGGATCAGCATGGCCAGGTTGGTCTTGCCGCAGGCGCTGGGGAAGGCGGCGGCGATGTAGCGGGTCTGCCCGTCCGGGCGCTCGATGCCGACGATCAGCATGTGCTCGGCCAGCCAGCCTTCCTGGCGGGCCTGCCAGGAGGCGATGCGCAGGGCGTGGCACTTCTTGCCGAGCAGGGCGTTGCCGCCGTAGCCCGAGCCGTAGGACTTGATGGTCAGCTCCTCGGGGAAGTGCATGATGAAGCGCCGACCGGGGTCGAGCTCGCCGGTCGAGTGCAGGCCCCTGACGAAGCCGCCGTCCCGTTCGATCCGGCGCAGCGCGGCGTCGCCCATGCGCGTCATCTTGCGCATGTTGGCGACCACGTAGGGGCTGTCGGTGATCTCGACGCCGCAGCGCGCCAGCGGCGAGTCGATCGGCCCCATGCAGTAGGGCACCACGTACAGGGTGCGACCGGCCATGCAGCCATCGAACAGGGCGTCGATGCGGGCGTGCGCCTCATCGGGCGCCAGCCAGTGGTTGTTCGGCCCGGCGTCCTCGCGCCGGCGCGTGCACACGAAGGTCAGATGCTCGACCCGCGCGACGTCCTCCGGATCGGACCGGTGCAGGTGGCAGCCCGGGTGGCTGTCCGGGTTCAGCGCCAGCAGGTCGCCGCGCTCCCGCATCAGGGCGGTCAGGGCCTGCTCCTCGGCGTCGGAGCCGTCGCACCAGTGGATGCGCTCGGGGCGGGTGAGGGCGGCGACCTGGTCGACCCAGGCGTTGAGTTCGGGCAGCTGGCTGGACATCTCTGGGGGGCGGGCAGGGGGAAAAGGTTGTCACCGGACAGTAACCGTGGACCGGCGGGGGCGCAAACCGCGCCGGGCCGGCCGGCCCGGCGTTCAGCCGGGCGGGATCAGCGTGGCGATGGTGTGGTCGATGAACGCCTCGAACTCGCTGTGCTCGGCGAAGCGCGGCTGGCCCAGCTGCAGCGACAGCTGCAGGAAGCCGGCGTAGACGCTGTAGGACAGCAGGGCGCGGTGGCTGGCCTGCTGGCGGTCGAGGCCGATCTGGCGGAACGCGCGGGCCAGGAAGTCCAGGCGCCGGCGCACCACCCGGGTCATGATCGGCTTGACCAGGGGGTGGTCAAGGGCCTTGAGCAGTTCGCCATAGATGATGTGGGTGCGCAGTTCCTCGCTGACCCGCATGAACAGGCGGCGCAGTCGCTCGCGCGGGTCGGCGATCGGTTCGATGGCGTCGAACAGGTTCTCCTGCTCCTGGCGTTCCCAGCTCTCCATGGCGCCCTTCAGCAGGGCGTCGCGGTTCTCGAAGTGCCAGTAGAAGCTGCCCTTGGTGACGCCCAGCCGGCGCGCCAGCGGCTCCACCGCCAGCGACAGCACGCCGTGCGCGGCGATCTCGTCGAGGGCGGCGTTCAGCCAGTCGTCGGCGTTCAGCCGGACCTTGTCGGCCGGCGCGGCCTGGGCGCTGCGGGTGCTCATGGCGCCATGGTAGCCGGGCCGCAGCCGGGCCGGGCAGGGCATTGCCGCCGGCCGGATTGACGCTCGCGACGGACCGTTCCATACTCATCCGTATGGAACACCCTGCACCGCTTCCGCCGGAACCGGTCCGCCTGGCCGCGCCCGACGCCGAGCTGTACGGCGAACGTCACGGCCGCGGCGGCCGCGGCCTGCTGTTCGCGCACGGCCTCGGGCAGTCGCGCGGCGCCTGGCGGCGCAGCGCGGCGCGCCTGGCCGCGGCCGGCTGGCAGGCGCTGGCGGTCGATGCCCGCGGCCATGGCGACAGCGGCCGCAACCCCCCGGAACAGCCCTACCGCACCGCCCAGATGGTCGACGACCTGGTCCGCTGGGCGGCGGCCTTCGAGGCGCCGCCGGTGCTGGTCGGCGCCTCCATGGGCGGCCTCACCGGGCTGGCCGCGCAGGCCCTGCACCGGCCGTTCGCCGCCCTGGTGCTGGTCGACATCACGCCGCGCTGGGAGCCGGAGGGCGTCGCCCGCATCCTCGCCTTCATGCGCGCCCACGCCAGCGGTTTCGATTCGGTCGAGCACGCGATCGACGCGGTCGCCGCGCACATGCCGCACCGGCCGCGCAAGAGCGCCCGGGCGTTGACCGACCTGCTGGTGCGCGACGACGACGGCCGCCTGCGCTGGCACTGGGACCCGCGCCTGGTGGAGGACATCGCCCGCGACGGCGATGCCCGCCAGCACGAGCTGCTGGCCGCGGCGCGCGCCATCGACGTGCCCACCCTGCTGGTCACCGGCGGCGCCAGCGACGTCGTTTCCGGCGAAACCATCGACGAGTTCCTGGCCCTGGTGCCGCACGCGCGCCACCAGGTCATCCCGCATGCCCGCCACCTGGTCGCCGGCGACGACAACGACGCCTTCGCGCAGGCCGTGCTCGACTTCCTCACCCCGCTTCAGCTCAGGCCGGCGGCCTGAGACCCCGCTGCAAGGAGCCCAGCCATGATCAACCTGTTGCCTTTCCTGGTCCTGCTGGTGGTCGCCGGCATCGCCGCCTACCACCGCTGGCGCCTGCCGGCATGGGCCGGCGTCTCCGCGGCCGCCCTGGCGCTGGTCGCCTTCGGCACCCAGGCGCACTGGCTGGCGAGCACCGTCGCCGCCGTGCTGCTGGCGGCCATCGCGCTGCCGCTGCTGCACCTGCCGACCCGCCGGCAGTTCCTGACCCTGCCGGTGCTCAAGCTCTACCAGCGCATGCTGCCGTCGCTGTCGGAGACCGAGCAGGTCGCGCTGGAGGCCGGCACGGTCGGCTTCGAGGGCGAGCTGTTCACCGGCCGGCCGGACTGGAACGTGCTCCTTGAGCAGCAGGCGCCGCGCCTGACCGCCGACGAGCAGGCCTTCATCGACGGCCCGGTCGAGGAACTGTGCGCCATGATCGACGAGTGGCGCATCAACCACGAGCTGGCCGACATGCCGCCGGAGATGTGGGCGTTCGTCAAGAAGCACCGCTTCTTCGGCATGATCATTCCCAGGGAGTTCGGCGGCCTGGGCTTCTCGGCCTACGCGCACCACCGGGTGCTGGTGAAGATCGCCTCGATGTCCGGCACCGTGGCGTCGACGGTGTGCGTGCCCAACTCGCTGGGCCCGGCCGAGCTGCTGCTGCACTACGGCACCGACGCCCAGAAGCAGCACTACCTGCCGCGCCTGGCCAAGGGCGAGGACATCCCGTGCTTCGGCCTGACCAGCCCCACCGCCGGTTCCGACGCCACCTCGATCAGCGACTACGGCGTGGTCGAGAAGCGCACCGTCGACGGCAAGGAGGTGCTGGGCATCAGCATGACCTTCGACAAGCGCTACATCACCCTGGCGCCGGTCGCCACGGTGATCGGCCTGGCGTTCCGCCTGTACGACCCGGACAGGCTGATCGGCGGGGTCGAGGACATCGGCATCTCGCTGGCGTTGCTGCCGCGCGACACCCCGGGGATCGAGATCGGCCGCCGCCACCTGCCGCTGAACGTGCCGTTCCAGAACGGCCCGATCAGGGGCCGCAGGGTGTTCGTGCCGATCGACACCCTGATCGGCGGCCCGGCCTATGCCGGCCACGGCTGGCGCATGCTGGTCGAGTGCCTGTCGGTCGGCCGCGCGATCTCGCTGCCGTCCAACGCCACCGGCGGGGTCAAGATGGCGGCGCTGGCGACCACCGCCTACGCCCGCCTGCGCAAGCAGTTCAACATGGCGATCGGCCACTTCGAGGGCGTCCAGGAGGCGCTGTCCCGGATCCTCGGCAACACCTACGCGATCGGCGCGCTGTCGCGCTCGACCGCGGCCGCCGTCGACCGCGGCGAGAAGCCGTCGGTGCCTTCGGCGATCGCCAAGTACCACACCACCGAGCTGGGCCGGGAGGTGATCAGGGACGCCATGGACATCCACGGCGGCAAGGGCGTGATCCTGGGCCCGAAGAACTACCTGGGCCGGGCCTGGATGGGCGCGCCGATCTCGATCACGGTCGAGGGCGCCAACATCATGACCCGCTGCCTGATGATCTTCGGGCAGGGCGCGATCCGCTGCCATCCCCTGGTGCTCAAGGAGATGCAGGCGCTGGCCGAGCCCGATCCCGGCCGCCGCCTGGCGCTGTTCGACGGCCTGCTGTTCGCGCACATCGGGCTGGCCATCTCCAACGCCGTGCGCGCGTTCTGGCTCGGCCTGATCCACGCCCGGGTCGGCCGCTCGCCGGCCGACCGCGACACCGCCAAGTACTTCCGCAAGCTCGACCGCTACGCCGCCGCGCTCGGCCTGTGCGCCGACATCGCCATGCTCACCCTGGGCGGCAAGCTGAAGATGAAGGAGCGCCTGTCGGCGCGGCTGGGCGACGTGCTCAGCGAGCTGTACATCGCCTCGGCCGTGCTCAAGCAGTACGAGGACCAGGGGCGCCCGGAGGCCGACAAGCTGCTGCTGGCCTGGACCATGCACGACCGCATCCACCGCATGCAGGTCGCCCTGGCCGGCTTCGTCGACAACTTCCCGGTGCGGCCCCTGGCCTGGTTCATGTCCCTGCTGATCTTCCCGATCGGCCGGCGCGAGCGGCCGCCCTCGGACCGACTGGGCAGGCGCCTGTGCACCCAGCTGCTGTCGCCCTCGGAGACCCGCGACCGCCTGTGCGAGGGCGTCTATCGGACCGCCACCGAGCACAACCACGTCGGCCGCATGGACCAGGTGCTGGCGCTGGCGATCCAGGCCGAGCCGGTCGAGCGCAAGTTCATCAAGGCCATGCGTGCGTCGACCATCCAGGCGCGCGACTACGACGCCCAGGTCGCCGAGGCGGTGGCCGAGGGGGTGATCACGGCGGTCGAGGGCGAGCTGCTGTGCAAGGCGCGCGCCGCGGCGATGGAGTTCATCCACGTCGACGATTTCGACAGCGCCGACCTGCGCGCCGGCAAGGGCGCGCGCGAGGACCGGCCGTCCCTGCGCACGGTCGCCTGAGGCCGGGGCGAAGCGCCGGGGGCTGAACCCGGCCCGGCCCGTCCGGACGCCGGGCGGGTCGGCCGGCGTCCGGACGCCGCCACCGGCAATGCCGGCCGCAGTCGGCGCGCCCCGGCTGCGCACCCGCCCACCGGTACCTCCACGTTGCCTGCCCCCGGCCTTCGTGGCATGGTCGTGCGCGCATCCATGCCGCGCGGGGCCGCGCATGTCCGACGTCACCGAACTGATCGACCTGGCACGCGGCGGCGACCGCGCCGCGGCCGACCAGGTGTTCGCCGCCCTGTACGGCGAGCTCAAGCGCCTGGCGCGCGGCCAGCTGCATGGCGCCGACCTGCCGATGCATGCGACCTCCCTGGTCCACGAGGCCTACTGCAAGCTGGTCCGGGCCGACCAGCTGGCGGTGAACGACCGGCAGCACTTCTACGCGCTGGCCGCGCGCGTGATGCGCCAGATCGTGCTCAACGCGGTGCGCGGTCGCGGCGCCGTCCGGCGGGGCGGCGCCGTGCGGATCGACGCGCTCGACACCCAGGCCCTGCGGGTCGCCGCCAGCGAGGGCGTCGGCGAGGACGTGCTGGCGCTGGACGAGGCCCTGCGCAAGCTGGCCGGGCTCGACCCGGACCTGGAACGGCTGGTCGAGCTGCGCTTCTTCGCCGGCCTCGACCTGGACGAGATCGGCACCCTGGTCGGACGTTCCGAGCGCTCGCTCAAGCGCGACTGGCGCCGGGCCCGCGCCTTCCTGTACGCCGAGCTGTCGGCCTCGCCGGCGACCGGGGAGGCCGGGCCGGCCCCGGCGGGACGCGCGTGACGGCGCCCGCACGCGCCGGCCTTCCCGGCTAGGCCATGGCCGGCCAACAGTTCAGGCTGCTGCGGCGCCGGCGCTTCGGGCCGTTCTTCGCCACCCAGGCGCTGGGCGCCTTCAACGACAACGTGTTCAAGAACGCCCTGGTCATCCTGGTGGCGTTCCAGCTGCCCGGCCTGAGCGGCGCGCAGGTCGATTTCTATTCCAATCTCGCCGCCGGCCTGTTCATCCTGCCCTTCTTCCTGTTCTCCGCCCTGGCCGGGCAATGGGCCGAGCGCCAGGAGAAGGCCGGCGCGATCCGCCGGATCAAGCTTCTGGAGATCGCGATCATGGCGGCCGCGGCGCTGGCGCTGTGGCTGAAGTCCCTGCCCCTGCTGCTGGCGGTGCTGTTCCTGACCGGCGTCCAGAGCGCGCTGTTCGGCCCGCTGAAGTACTCCATCCTGCCCCAGGCCCTGCGGCCGCGCGAGCTGGTCGGCGGCAATGCCCTGGTCGAGGCCGGCACCTTCCTGGCGATCCTGCTCGGCACCATGCTCGGCGGCTGGCTGATGAACGTCCCGGGGCACGGCCCGCTGCTGACCGGCGTCGCCGTGCTCGGCCTGGCGGTGCTCGGCTGGGCGGCCTCGCTGCGGATCCCGCCGGCGCCGGCGACCTCTCCCGGCCTGCGCATCGACTGGAACCCGCTGCGCGCCACCGCCGCCACCGTGGGCCACCTGCGCGGTCGCCGGGCGGTGCTGAACTCGGTGCTGGGGGTGAGCTGGTTCTGGTTCTTCGGCGCCCTGTTCCTGGCGCAACTGCCCAACTACACCCGGCTGCACCTGGGCGGCGACGCCAGCGTCGCACCGCTGGTCCTGACGCTGTTCGCATTGGGCATCGGCCTGGGTTCGCTGTTGTGCGAGACCCTGTCCCGACGGACCGTCGAGATCGGCCTGGTGCCGCTGGGCGCGCTCGGCATGACCGTGTTCGGCATCGACCTCTACCTGCAGCGGCCCGGCCTCGCGCCCGAGGCCGGCCTCGACTGGCAGGAGTTCCTGGCGGCGCCGGGCAACCTGCGGCTGTGCCTGGACCTGCTGCTGATCGGCGTCAGCGGCGGCTTCTTCACCGTGCCGCTGTACGCCCTGATCCAGCAGCGCTCGCCGCGCGAGCTGCTGTCGCGGATCGTCGCCGCCAACAACATCCTCAACGCCCTGTTCATGGTGGCGGCCGCGGTGCTCGCCATCGCGCTGCTGCAGGCCGGCCTGGGCATCCCGCAGCTTCTGCTGGTGCTGGCCCTGCTCAACGCCCTGGTGGCCGTGTACATCTTCACCCTGGTGCCGGAGTTCATCGCCCGGTTCCTGGCCTGGATGGTCATCCGGCTGTTGTACCGGCTGCGCGTGCAGGGCATCGACCAGGTGCCGGACCAGGGCCCGGCGCTGCTGGTCTGCAACCATGTCAGCTACATGGACGCGATGCTGGTCCTGGGCGCGGTGCCCCGGCCGGTGCGTTTCGTCATGTACCACAAGATCCACGACATCCCTGGCCTGCGCCAGCTGTTCCGCGCGGCGCGCGCCATACCCATCGCCGGCGCCCGCGAGGATCCGGCGGTGATGGAGGCGGCCTTCGCGCAGATCGACCGGGCGCTCGCCGAGGGCGAGCTGGTCGGCATCTTCCCGGAAGGCGGCCTGACCACCGACGGCGAGATCGCGCAGTTTCGCAAGGGCGTCGAGCGCATCCTGGCGGCACGGCCGGTGCCGGTGGTGCCGATGGCGCTGCGCGGCATGTGGTCCAGCATGTGGAGCCGGCGCGACACCCGCATGGGCCGGACGCGCCTGCCGCGCCGGTTCCGTGCCCGCGTCGAGCTGGTCGTCGGGGTGCCGGTCGCCGCCGCCGAGGCCAGCGCAGCGGCGCTCGAGGCGCGGGTGCGGGAACTGCGCGGCGAGCACGCCTGAATCGCGGTCGGCGCCACGCGCGGAGCCGTCCGGCGACCGTCGCGCCCGGGGCTCAGCAGCCGGGCAGTCCGTCCGCGCACTGGAAGCCGTTGTCGAACAGGCGGTCCTCGACGTACAGCCAGACCTGGCCGCGCGGCGGCGGCGGTTGGCCGGGGATGCGATGTCCCGGCACCCCGACGGCCAGGGTCCGGCCGGCCACGTCGAAGTCCAGGCTGCTTCCGAAGCGGGCGTTGTTGTGGGTCGGCGTGTTGCCGGCCGGGCGCAGCTCGCCCCAGTACTGGTTGAGGCTCCAGTCGCCGGCGGGAAAACGCCGGATCTCGGCCAGGCCGACCTCGGGCCGGCCGCCGCCGAACGAGGGCGTGCCGGGCGCGCCGACCGCGATCAGGTTGTCGAAGCCCAGGGCAAGCGCCGCCCCGAAGCGCAGTCCGTTGCCGATGCCGTCGGGAAGGTTGGCCGGGCCGCCGCTTTCCTGGAGCAGCCAGGCCCAGGTGCCGGCGGTGTTGTTCAGCGTGTAGCGGCGCACGGTGCCCGGTCCGGGGAAGGTCTGGACGCTCGAGTACCGGTTGTTGGGGGCGCCGACCAGCAACTGGTTGCGGTCCATCGCGACCGCCGCGCCGAAGTTGGCGAACACGGCATCGTCGCTGCCGGGCGCTGCCGGTCGCGCGACCGCGTCCAGTGTCCAGGTCGGCGCCGCGATCGCACGCTGGTAGACGAAGGCGCTGCCACGCGGAAGGGGGGTGCCGGCGAACACCGTGTTCGGCGCGCCGATCGCCAGCCGCACGTTGCCCGGCTCGCCGACGAAGAAGGCGCCCGGTTCGCGCAGGGCCAGCGACCAGCCGAAACCGAAGACGTCCTGGCCTGGGTCCAGGACCGCCTCGGGCTCGCCCAGCGGGAAGGTGTCGTTCGCAGCCCGGCGCACGACGCGTACCTGGCCGGCTCCGCCACCGTCGGTCGCGCAGCCGATCGCCAGGTAGTTCGCGGTGAGCGCCAGGGCGGCCCCGCAGCGCCGGCCCGAACCCGATCCGGACAGGGTTCCCGAGCCATTGAACGTGACGCCCGAGAAGCGGTTCGTGTAGACCTGTCCGCGCCGCTCGACGCCCGCCGTCGCCATCTCCGGACAGCCGAACGCCAGGTGCGGGAAGCGCAGCGCCACCGAATGGCCGCAGCGCGAGCCCGGTTGCCCGCCGGAGGTGCCATTCGCCTGGAGCCTGCGCTGGCTGAGCGTCCACTGGTTGTCCGCGCCGCGCCGGAACAGGAACACGGCGCCGTGCGGGCCGGTGCCGTGGGTGTCGTGCGTCCACACGGTTCCCGGTGCGCCGACCGCGAGCCAGTCGCCATCGATCGCCACGCTGTAGCCGAACTCGGGACCGTCCGGGGCGTCCTGCGGCGGCAGGTCGGAATAGTCGCCGACCAGGACCTGGCGGCGGATCAGGCCGTGCACGGCGGTGATGCCGCCGCGCAGGGCCTCGTCGTCACCGGCCGCGATTTCGGCGTCCACCTGATCGGCGATGGCCGCTTGGAGCTGTCGCCATGCCTCGGCATCGAGACCGTCCGGCGGCGCGTCCCCGGCCCGGGCTGGCGCCGCCAGCGACAGGGCGAGAGTGGTCAGCAGCGTGGCGATGTTCGATCGGGCTTGCATGGGCTCCTCCGCGGCCGTCCCGGCCTGTCCGGCAGTCTCCACACGGGTTGAGCCGGCCAGGGGCCAGCCGGCGCCGGCGTCACGCGCACGGCAGGCCGAAGCCGCCGCCCGGGCACGGGCCACGCGCCCGGATCCGGGTGTTCCAGAGGCGTCGGGCAGGGCTGGGCGCCAGCGCGTCCGGTCCCGCCCCCTGCCGTCCGCATCGCGGCCGCGAATGGCCCCCTTCCGTCGCGGAACGGGTGGCTTGCGGTGGACGTTCGAGCGTCTACCATCACAGGGCGGGCCAGCCTGGGGAGAGGACGTGGCAGGGGTCGACAGCCAGACCTGGGGCAGGATCGCCGGGCTGTTCGACGAACTGGTCGAGCTGTCCGGGGTCGAGCGCGCCGAGCGCGTCGCCGCGCTGGCGCGGGAGGATCCGGCCCTGGCCCGCGAGATCGAGGTGCTGCTGCACGCCGACAGCGTGGCCGAAGGCATCCTGGAGGCGACCCTGATGGAGGTGACCCCGGAGCTGGCCCGGGCCGCCGTCCACGGCGCCTGGGAAACCCGCGCGGGAACGATGTTCGGGCCCTACCGGCTGCTGACGGCCATCGGCGAGGGCGGCATGGGCGAGGTCTGGCGCGCCGAGCGCGCCGATGGCGCCTACCGGCAGGAGGTCGCGATCAAGCTGCTCAAGCGCGGCCTCGACACCCGGGCGATCCTGCGCCGCTTCCTGCAGGAGCGCAGCATCCTCGCCCGCCTCGAGCATCCCGGGATCGTCCGGGTGTTCGACGGCGGCATGAGCCCGGACGGCCGCCCGTGGTACGCGATGGCCTGCGTCGAGGGCACGCCGCTGATCGTCCATGCCGCCCGCCAGGGCCTCGACCTGCGCCAGCGCATCGCCCTGCTCGCCCGGGTCGCCGATGCGGTGGCCTACGCCCATGCCCGGCTGGTGGTCCATCGCGACCTCAAGCCCGGCAACATCCTGGTCGACGCCCAGGGGCAGCCGCACCTGCTCGATTTCGGCATCGCCAAGGTGCTGGAGGACACCGGCGACGGCACCGTCACCGGCAGCCAGGTACGGGTGCTGTCGCCGGCCTACGCGGCGCCCGAACAGATCCTCGGCCAGCCGGTGGGCACCGCCACCGACGTCTACGCGCTCGGCGTCATCGCCCACGAGCTGCTCACCGGCGTCCTGCCGCACCGGCGCAGCTCCCGCGATCCGGGCGTGCTGGTCGGCGAGCTGGCCCAGACCACCGCGGTCGGGCGCGCCAGCCAGGCGATCGGCCAGGGCGAGGCACGCGCGCTCGAACGCGTCTGGGGCGCCGGCGTCGACGGCCGGCGCCTGGCGCGCCAGGTCGCCGGCGACCTCGACCTGGTCCTGGCGACCGCGTTGCGACCGGAGCCCGAGCGGCGCTACGCCGGGGCCGCCGCCTTCGCCGCCGATCTGCGCGCGTGGCTGGACCGCCGGCCGGTCGCCGCGCGCCCCGACAGCGCCGGCTACCGCCTGCGCCGCTTCGCCCGCCGGCACGCCGTGGGCGTCGCCGCCGGCGGCCTGGTGGCGATCGCCCTGCTGGCGGGCCTGGCGCTGGCCCTGTGGCAGGCCGGCATCGCCCGCGCCCAGGCCGAGCGCGCCGAGCAGCAGGCCCGCCGCGCCGAGGCGACCAAGGACTTCGTGGTCTCGGCGTTCGCCGGCCTGAGTCCGACCGCCGCCCGCGACGGCAGCCAGCTGCGCCTGACCGACTTCCTGGACGCCCTGCTGCGCCGGCTCGACGGCGCCCTGGCCGACGCCCCGGAAGCGCGCATCGAGCTGCGCACCGAGCTGGCCAAGGCGCTGCAGGAGCTGGGCGAGCTGGACGCCGCCCACGCCGCCTTCGCGCAGGCCGAACGCGAGGCGCTGGCGCAGCCGACCCTGTCGCCGCAGGCGCTGGGCAACCTGCTGCATGCGGTCGCCGTCAACCACCAGCGCCGCGGCGACCTGGACGCCGCCGAACGCGATCTGCAGCGCGCCGTCGCCGCCCTGTCGGGCGAGGCCCCCGGCGTCGCCCGGGAACGCATTGCGGTGCGCACGACACGCGCCTACCTGGCGAACGACCGTGGCCGCTACCGGGAAGGACTGCGCGAGTACGAGACCATCCTCGAAGATCGCCGGAGCCTGCTCGGCGTCGAGGACAGCCGGATGGCGGTCGACCGCATGAACCTGTGCGTGGCGCGCTGGTGGCTGGCCGACTATGCGCGTGCCGAGCAGGACTGCCTGCGCGCCTGGGCGCTGCTGGAGGGCGATGCGCAGTCGCCGAGGGCGAGGTTCGCCTGGGTGGGCAACGCGCTGGCGCTGGTGCTCAGCGCACAGGGGCGATGGCAGGAGGCCGAACAGGCGTTCGCCGGGGCCCTGTCGACCGTTCGGCAGACCCTGGGCGACAACCATGCGATGGCGAGGCTGGTGGCCATCAATCAGGCGGCGCTGTGGCTGGAGCGGGGCGACCACGCGGCGGCGCTGGACGGCATCGATGCCGTGCAGACCCAGCCTGGATTCGCCAGCCTGGCCGGGGCGACGCAACGCTCGGCGCTGAGCGTCAGGCTCGGTGCCCTCATCGGCCTGGGGCGACTCGCCGAGGCGGACGCGCTGGTGGCCCTGTTGCGGCCGCCGGACATCGGTTTCGAACCTGCCCTGACGCTCAGCGAGCTGCGCACCGACCGGCGGCTGGCCGAGTTGCGTCTGCGCCAGGGGGATCTGGCCGAGGCCGGCGCGAAGATCGAACGGGTGGTCGAGGGCTATCTCCGGCTCGATCTGCCGGATCATGACGACCTCGCGCGCGCCCTGCGGGTCAAGGCGGAGATCGCCGATCTCGGCGGCGATGCCGGATCCGCGGCCCGCCTGCGCGGCGAAGCGCGCAGGCGGGCCGCCCAGGCGCTCGGCGAGTCGCATCCGCTGGTCGTGGCGCTCGCCGGCGACTGACGCCGCCGGCTTCCCGGCCGCAGGGGGCACGCCGGTTGCGGGCCGCCGCCCTCCGGTGGCTGCGTCTGTCGCCCCGCCACGGGACAGAAGACGCACGCGGCCCGGTCGGTCCGCTCAGTCCGGATCGATCTCGACGCGATTGCGGCCAGCCTGCTTGGCCCGGTACAGGGCGGCATCGGCACGTGCCAGCCAGGCCGACCAGTTCTCGCCCCGGCGCAACGGCGCGGCGCCGATGGAGACCGTGACCGTCGGCGCCAGGGCATGCAGGCCCTCGTTGATCCGGGGGTGCAGGGCGGCCAGCGCGCGCTCCGTGTCCTCGCCGCGCAGGCCGTGCAGCAACAGCACGAACTCCTCGCCACCGAAGCGGTACAGGCCATCGCCGCGACGCAGCTGGGCGCGCAGGGCGGCGACCAGGCCGACCAGCACGCGGTCGCCGGCCTCGTGGCCGCTGTTGTCGTTGACCTGCTTGAAGTGGTCGAGGTCGAGGACCGCCACGGTCGCTCCCGGGCCACCCGCGGCCATCCCTTCCACTGCCGCCTCCAGGTCGCGCTGCAGCAGGCGCCGGTTGCCGGCGCCGGTCAACGGATCATGGCTGGCCAGCAGCTCCAGTTGTCGCCGCTGCGATGCGTAGCGGATCGAGAAGCCCCAGGCGAACACGGTGACCAGGGAGGCGCTGACCGTGTAGACGAGGCGCTCGGCGAGGTCGTCGAACAGCTCGCCATGGCTGGCGACCAGGGCGATGATCGCCAGGTTGACCGTCGCGGCAAGCTCGCGCCGGGTCAGCACGAAGTTCAGCCACAGCACGAGGTAGCCCCAGTAGGCGCCGGTGCGGCCGAACACCAGGGTGCTGGCGACGCAGGCGAGGCCGGAGACGATCACGAAGACCGCCGCTGCCGGCGCGCTGTCGCGGCTGCGCAGGGCCATCGCCAGCACCGAGGCCAGCGCCGTCACGATCAGGACGTTGGCGAGGGCGCCGGTGAGGTTGCCGGTGTGGAACCGGTACACGGCGAACAGGGCGATGGCGGCGATCGCCAGGCCCCCGGCCGACACCATGATCGCCAGCACGAAGTCCTGGCGCAGGCGCCCGGCCAGGCCGCCGTCACTGGCCTTGCCGGGATTGCTGACGCGGTCCGGTGCCATGCGCGGACTCCGGGGCCGGGAAGGGCGGCCCCTCCTGCGCTGCGATCATGCCCGCGCCCGGCGCCGCGGGCAATCGCCGGCGGCCGGCTGGCCCCGGCCGCGCGGTTCCGGGGTTGCCATCGCCAAGGGCGGCCACGGTCGGCTCGCCCAGCCACCCGAACACAGGAGTCCGTGATGTCCCGCCACCGCGTCGCGATCGTCGTGCTCTCGATGCTTGCCGCCTTGCCGTCCGCCGGTGCCGGCGATGGCGCCGGCTCGCCGGGCGCAGGCTTCTTCCATGCCGGCGAGGTCCGGCGCGAGGTGGTCGATGCGATCGCCTACCAGGACCGCTACGATCCCGGCCACACCCGGCTGGTGTTCAGCGACGTCGCCTTCGACCGCGCGGCGATGGCCGAAGGCGGCATCGACCTGACCGACTTCCTGCACCACCCGGGGGCGATGCTGGACTTCAAGATCGACCCGGATGGTGCCGTCGACACGCTCATCATCAGTGCCGGAGGCGAGAGCCGGTACCTGGCCGGCGCGGAAGCCGGCGACCTGCTGCGGCTCGAACGACGCGACCGCGAGCGCATCGTCGGCCAGGTCGAATCGGCCGACCGGCACCTGATCCGGTTCGACCTGCCGGTGGTGCCGGCAGGCCGCTGAGGCCGCTCGTCCCGACGGGCGCCGGCGGCGCCGCTGTGGCTCAGTCCCCGCGGCGCACGCGTTCCTCGTCGGCCGAGACGCGGGCGCCGATCTCCTCGGGCGACAGGCGCTCGGTGGTCAGCAGGGCGTTGACGCCCTGCAGGTCGGCGACGTCGATGACGCCGGCGGTGCGCTTCAGGCGCAGGCCGTTGAGGATGAACTGGTGGCGGGCGTTGGAGTAGTCGCGCTGCGCCTGGAACAGCAGCTGCTGCGACAGCAGCACGTCGACGATGGTGCGGGTGCCGACCTCGAAGCCGGCCTGGGTCGCCTCCAGCGCGCTCTGCGCCGAGATCAGCGCCTGCCTGCGCGCCTCGACGCCGCTGATGCCGGCGACCACGGCACGGAAGTCGCTGCGGGTCTGGCGCAGCAGCAGGCGGCGCTCGGCCTCCAAGAAGTCCTCGGCGGCGTCGCGCAGATGGACCTGCTGGCGGACCCGCGACTGCGTGGCGAAGCCGGAGAAGATCGGCACGCTGAGGCTCAGGCCGATCAGGGTCTGTTCGGTGCTGGTCGCGCTGAACGGCCCGACCTCGCCGCTGAGCAGGCGCGAGTCGCTGCGCGAGACGAAGCCGCCCAGGGTCGGCAGGTGGCCGGCACGGGCGGTCTGGATGTCGCGGTTGGCGGCTTCCAGCGCGAACCGCCGCGATGCCAGCGCGGGGCTGGCCTGCTGGGCGGTGGCCTCCCATTCGCCCAGATCGTCGGGTTCCGGGCCGGCCAGGGGGATCGCCAGGCGCAGGGACAGCAGGTTGCCCTGGATCGGCTCGCCGGTGATCTCCGACAGCGCCTCCAGGGCGTCGTCGTAGGCGTTGCGGGCGGCGATCACGGCGGCGCGCGCGCCGTCGAAGCGCGCGCGCGCCTCGTGGACGTCGGTGACCGCGGTCAGGCCGACCTCGAAGCGTTGCTCGGCCTGCTCGAGCTGGCGGCCGACCGCGCGTTCCTCGGCCTCGGCGAAGGCCAGCGCGTCCTCGGCGGTGAGGGCGCCGAAGTAGGCCTCGGAGACGCGCAGCAGCAGGGCGTCGAGGGCGACCTGGTAGTCGGCCTCGGCGCGGGCGCGGGTGGCGCGGGCGCTGCCCAGGTTGGTGATCGCGCCCCAGTCGAAGATCGCCTGGTCCAGGCGCACGCTCCAGCTGCGCGTCCGGCTGTCCGAGGAGAACGGTTCCACCGAGGTCTCGCCGTCGGTGCGGTTCTCGGTGACGCCGATGCTGCCGCCCACCTGCGGCAGCAGGGCCGCCCGCGCCAGCGGCACGCCCTGGCCGATCGCCAGCGCGTTGGATTCGGCGGCCGCGAGCTGCGGATCGCTGCGGCGCGCCAGCTCGTAGGCCTGCATCAGGTCGAGGGCATGGGCGCCGGAACTGAAGCTCAGGGCCAGGGCGGCAAGCAGGGGGAGCGGCGTGGGGCGCATGGTGGTTTCTCGTGCGTGGGCGGGTGGAGCCGCCGGGCCGGACGCGCCGGGCCCTGGCGGGCCTAGAGGGTGAACCGGGGGACCGGGGCGGCGCCGTGCAGGTAGTCCAGCGTGGTCTCGAACAGGCTGTCGGTGCGGACATGGCCGTCGATGCGGGTCAGCAGCACGGCTTCCATCGCCGGCGCCAGGCCGCGCACCACGAACATCCGGCCACCCGGCGCCAGCCAGTCCAGCCAGGCGTCCGGGACCGCCGCCATGGCGCCGGTCACGGCGATGGCGTCGAAGCGGTCCTGCGGCGCGAAGCCGGTCAGCGCGTCGGCGGCCATCACCTCGGTGTTGTCGATGCCGTCGGCGGCCAGGCGGCCGGTCGCCGCCTGCGCCAGCGCCGGATGCCGCTCGAGGCTCAGCACCGAGGCGCCGAGCCGGGCCAGGCAGGCGGTGACGTAGCCCGAGCCGGTGCCGACCTCCAGCACGCGCTCGGCGCCGGTCAGGGCCAGGGCCTGCAGCATGCGGCCCTCGAGCACCGGCTTCATCATCCGCTCGCCTTCGCCGATCGGGATCTCGACGTCGGTATAGGCCACCGCCCGGTAGGGGGCCGGCACGTAGCGCGCGCGTTCCACCGTGCGGAACGTCTCGAGCACCCGCGTGTCCAGCACCTCCCAGGGGCGGATCTGCTGCTCGATCATGTTCTCTCGGGCGAGTCGGAGGTCGGTGGTCATCGGCGTCGGCAGGGGCTTCGGGGGGTCGGAAATGGTACGGCCCGGTGGCCGGCGGGGCAAACCAAGGGTGGCGCAAGTGCCTGATCCGGCGCAGTGCCGGAAGTCATCGGCCCCGGTGCGGCCGGTCGCATCCTCACCTCGGCCCGGCCCCGGCCGCAGGCTCCGGGCCGATCCGGAACCAGGCCGCGTACAGGGCCGGCAGGAACACCAGGGTCAGCGCCGTACCCACCACCAGCCCGCCCATGATCGCCACCGCCATCGGACCATAGAAGTCGCTGCGTGACAGCGGGATCATCGCCAGGACGGCGGTCAGGGCGGTCAGCACGATCGGCCGGAAGCGCCGCACCGTGGCCTCGACCACCGCCTGCCAGCGCGGCACGCCGGCGGCGATGTCCTGCTCGATCTGGTCGATCAGGATCACCGAGTTGCGCATGATCATGCCGGCCAGGGCGATGGTGCCGAGCATGGCGACGAAGCCGAACGGCACCCGGAACAGCAGCAGGAAGGCGACCACGCCGATCAGTCCCAGCGGCGCGGTCAGCACCACCAGCAGCACGTTCGGGAAGCGCTTGAGCTGGAACATCAGCACGGTCAGCACCACCAGCACGAACAGCGGCATGCCGGCATTGACCGAATCCTGGCCCTTGGCGCTGGCCTCGACGCTGCCGCCGGTCTCCAGCAGGTAGCCGGGCGGCAGACGCTCGCGCACCGGGTCGAGGCTGCGCGAGACCCGCGCCGACACGGTGGCCGGCTGCACGCCGTCGACCACGTCGGCGCGCACGGTCACCGTGGGCAGGCGGTCGCGGTGCCAGATGATGCCCTCCTCCTGGCCGTACTCGAAGCGGGCGACCTGCGCCAGCGGCACGCTGCGGCCACCGGCGGTCGGCATCGCCAGGCTGTCCAGCGCCGACAGGCGGGCCCGGGCGCTGGCGTTGCCGCGCAGCAGGATGTCGACCAGCCGGTCGTCCTCGCGGAACACGCTGACCGGCACGCCGGACAGCGAGCCCTGCAGGAAGTTGGCGACGTCCTGCGAGCTGATGCCCAGCACGCGCGCGCGGTCCTGGTCGATGACCAGGCGCACCACCTTGCTGGGCTCGTCCCAGTCCAGGTGGACGTTGCGGGTGGCGGCATCGCCGCGCACCAGGACCGCCGCCTCGCGCGCCAGGGCGCGCACCGTGGGGATGTCCTCGCCGCTGATCCGGAACTGCACCGGATAGCCGACCGGCGGCCCGTTCTCCAGGCGCAGGACCCGGGTGCGGGCCTCCAGGAAGTCGCGCTCGAACAGCTCCAGCAACCGGCCGCGCACCCGCTCGCGGGCCTGCGTGTCGGTGGCAAGCAGCAGGAACTGGGCGAACGAGGCCTGCGGCAGCTGCTGGTCGAGCGGCAGGTAGAAGCGCGGCGCGCCGGTGCCGACGAAGGCGACATGGTTGACCAGGTCGGGGTCGTCGGCCAGTACCGCCTCCAGCTTCTCGACCTGGGCCCGGGTGGCGGTCAGCGAGGCGCCTTCGGACAGCTTGACGTCGACCAGCAGCTCCGGGCGCGTGGAGCTGGGGAAGAACTGCTGCTCGACCAGGCCGAAACCGGCCAGCGACAGCGCGAACAGCACGCCGGTGCCGGCGATGACCAGCCAGCGCCGGCGCAGGGCGCCATCCACAAGGGTACGGAAGCGCCGGTAGAACGGCCGCTGGTAGGGATCGGTCCCATGCCCGCGCGCCCGGGCGCGCGCCGCCAGGTCGGGCAGCAGACGGTCGCCCAGCCAGGGCACGAACAGCACCGCGACCACCCAGGACAGCAGCAGGGCGAGGGTCACCACCTGGAACAGCGAGCGGGTGTACTCGCCGGTGTTGGAGGCGGCGGTGGCGATCGGCAGGAACCCGGCGGCGGTGACCAGGGTGCCGGCCAGCATCGGGAAGGCGGTCGAGGTCCAGGCGAAGGCGGCGGCGCGAATGCGCTCCATGCCCTGTTCCATCTTCACCGCCATCATCTCGACCGCGATGATGGCGTCGTCGACCATCAGGCCCAGCGCCAGCACCAGGGCGCCCAGCGAGATCTTGTGCAGGTCGATGCCGAACAGGGCCATCGCCGAAAAGGTCATCGCCAGCACCAGCGGAATGGTGACCGCCACCACCAGGCCGGTGCGGAAGCCCAGCGAGAAGAAGCTGACCAGCAGCACCACGGCGACCGCCTCGGCCAGCACCCTCAGGAACTCGCCCACCGAGGCGCGCACCGCCGCCGGCTGGTCGGCGACCCGGTCCAGCACCAGGCCGACCGGCAGCATGGCGCGCAGCGCCGGCAGGGCGTCGTCGAGCTGGGCACCGAGCTCGAGGATGTTGCCGCCCTCGACCATCGAGACCGCCAGGCCGAGCGCGTCGCGCCCCATGTAGCGCATCCGCGGCGCCTCCGGGTCGACGAAGGCGCGGCGCACGGTGGCGATGTCGTCGAGCCGGAACAGCTGGCCGTTGGCGCGCAGGGTCAGCGCGGCGATCGCCTCCACCGAGTCGAAGGCGCCGGTGGTGCGCAGGTGGATGCGCTCGCTGCCGGTCTCCACGAAGCCGGCCGGCGCGATCGCGTTCTGCGCCTCCAGCATCGCCCGGACCTCGCCGAAGCCCAGGCCCAGCGTCGCCAGCTTGCTGTTGTCGACCTCGATGTGGATCTGCGGATCCTGGACGCCGACCAGGTCGACCTTGGCGACGCCGGGCAGGCGCAGCAGGTGCAGCTTGAGGCGCCGCGCCCAGTCGCGCAGGGCGGCGTCGTCGAAGCCCTCCCCGTGCAGCGCGAACAGGTTGCCGAAGGTCTCGCCGAACTCGTCGTCCAGGAACGGCCCGATGGCCTCCCCCGGCAGGGTGTGGCGGATGTCGCCGACCTTCTTGCGCAACTGGTAGAACATCTCCGGGACGTCGGCGTTGCGCACCGATTCGCCCAGTTCGACGAACACCAGCGATTCGCCGGGGCGCGAATAGCTGCGGATGTTCTCGATCCGCGCCATCTCCTGGATCTTCTCCTCGACGCGGTCGGTGACCTGGCGCGCCACCTCCTCGGCGGTGGCGCCCGGCCAGAGGGTGCGCACGACCATCACCTTGAAGGTGAACGGCGGATCCTCGGACTGGCCCAGGCCGCGGAAGGAGAGCATGCCGATGACGGCGGACAGCACCATGAAGTAGACGACCAGGCCGCGGTTGCGCAGCGCCCACTCGGACAGGTTGAAGCGGCTCATCGACGGGGTTCCTGGCAGGCGGGCCGGCGCTCGGCGCGGCGGGGCGGGCGTTGGTGCCGGGCGGGCGCGGTCAGAAGCGCACCGGCCGGTTGTCCGGGTCGATCGGCCGGATCCGCTGGCCTTCGTGCAGCAGGTGCACGCCGGCGACCACCAGCCAGTCGTCGGGCGCGATGCCGGCGGCGATGTCGACGCCGTGCTCGTCGAAGGCGGCGACCTCGACCGCGCGCAGGTGTACCGCGCCGGTGTCCGGGTCGACGCGCCACACCGCCGCATCGCCGTTGTCGCGGTGCAGGGCGGTGAGCGGCACGCGCAGGTGGCCGGCGCCGGCCTGGTCGAAGCGCACCCGGGCGGTCAGGCCCAGCGCCAGTCCTGCCGGGGGCTGCTCGAGGCGGACCCGGGTCCGGAAGGTCCGGCTGGCGGGATCGGCATCCGGGGCGATCTCGCGGATGCTGCCGGCGATGCGCTGGTCGGCATCCGACCACAGGCTGACCTGGGCCGGATCGCCGACGCGCAGCCGGCTCACCTGCGCCTCGGGCAGGGCGATCTCCACCTCGATCTCGTCCTCCTGGGCCAGCACGGCGACCACCTGGCCGGGCGCCACCACCTGGCCGGCCTCGGCCTCGATTCGGGTGACCAGTCCGGCGCGGTCGGCGCGCAACTGCGTGTAGTCGAGCTGGTTGCGCTGCACCGCCCGCTGCGCCTGCGCCTGGTCCAGGCGTGCCTGCGCGGCCGCCAGGGCGGTCTCCTTGGCCTCGAACTGCGCTGCGCTGATCAGCTGCCGGGCCAGCAGGCCGGCGTGGCGCTCGCGTTCGGAACGGGCCAGCTCGGCGTCGGCCCGGGCCGAGGCGACCGCCGCCTCGGCGGCGGCCAGGTTCAGGCGCAGGTCGTCCGGATCGAGGGTCGCCAGCACCTGGCCGGCCGCCACCCGGGCCCCGGCGTCGACCAGCCGCCGGGCGACCTTGCCGCCGACCTGGAAGGCGAGCTGGCTCTCGTGGCGGGCGCGCAGCTCGCCGCTGAAGTAGACGGCGCGGCCGGACTCGCCGGCATCGGCACGGGCGACGATGGCGGGACGCGGCGGTTCCGGCGGCGGCGCCGGCCGGCTGCAGCCGGCCAGGACGAGGACGGCCAGGAAGGCGACGGGAAGCCGGGATCCGGGGAGGTGGCGTGCGGGCATGACTACAATGGCCGAAGGGTGTGGGGCGCGGTTAATGAACGCGCCGGTATAGTAATCATTAGTGAACCGACCTGTCCAGTATTTCCCGCCATGAACCCAGCACTCGCTCGCAGCAGCCCCGGACCCGGTCGCCCCAAGGACCCGGAGAAGCGTCTCGCCATCCTGGAGGCGGCCAAGACCCTGTTCCCGAGGCATGGCTTCGACGGCACCAGCATGGATGCCATCGCCGCCGAGGCCGGCGTCTCCAAGCTGACCGTCTACAGCCACTTCAACGACAAGGAGACGCTGTTCGTCGAGGCCGTCCGCGGCAAGTGCCAGGAACTGCTGCCCGACGAGCTGTTCCTGCCCGGCGCCGGCCTGCCGATCCGCCAGGCCCTGCTCAAGATCGGCCGCAGCTTCCTGGCGCTGGTCTCCAGCGAGGTCGCCATGAACCTGCACCGCATGATCCTGGCCGACCCGCGCAACGGCCCGAAGCTGGGCCAGATGTTCTGGGAGGCCGGGCCGGCACGGATCACCGAGAGTTTCCGCGGCTTCCTCGACACCATGGTGGCCAGCGGCCAGCTCGAGATCGACGACAGCGCGGTCGCCGCCGGCCATTTCCTGTGCCTGCTCAAGGGCGCCGTCAACGTCCGCATGCTGTGCTGCGACAGCCAGTCCGCGCCGTCCCCCGAGCAGGACCAGGCGCACGTCGAGCAGGTGGTCGACTTCTTCCTGCGCGCCTATCAGCCACGCTGACCGGTCCGGGTCCGGTCGCCGCTGGCCGCGCGCCGCGCGGCATGCTTCCATAGGCGCCCCAGCGCCCTGACGAGGATCGCTTGAGCCACCTGCTCGCCACCATCGCCGGCGGCATCGGCCTGTTCCTGCTCGGCATGGTGCTGATGACCGAGGGCCTGAAGGCACTGGCCGGCGACGCCCTGCGCCGCCTGCTGGCCCGCTTCACCGGCAACCGCCTGTCGGCGCTGGCCACCGGCGCCGCGGTCACCGCCCTGGTGCAGTCCTCGACCGCGACCACCCTGGCGACCATCGGCTTCGTCTCGGCGGGCCTGCTCGGCTTCGGCAACGCCATCGGCGTCATCATCGGCGCCAACCTGGGCACCACCAGCACCGGCTGGCTGGTCTCCGTGCTCGGCCTGAAGTTCTCGATCGCGGCATTCGCCATGCCGATGGTGGCCGCCGGCGCGATGATGCGGCTGCTCGGCCGCGATCGCATCGCCCATGCCGGCAGCACGGTCGCCGGCTTCGGCCTGATCTTCGTCGGCATCGAGATGCTGCAGGGGGGGATGGCGGGCGTCGCCACGCACATCGACCTGGGCGCCTTCGCGGGCAGCGGGGTCGGGGCCCGCCTGGCCCTGGTCGGGATCGGCGCGGTCATGACCGTTCTGATGCAGTCCTCCAGCGCCGCGGTGGCGACCACGCTGGCGGCGCTGGCCGGCGGGGCGATCGGCACCGACCAGGCCGCCGCCCTGGTGATCGGCCAGAACATCGGCACGACGGTGACCGCCGGCGTCGCCGCGATCGGCGCCAGCGTCGCGGCCAAGCGCACCGCGCTGGTCCACGTCGTGTTCAACCTGGGCGCCGGGCTGATCGCCTTTCTGGTCCTGCCGCTGTTCGTGGACGCCGTCGAGGGCTTCACCGGCGACGACGGTAGCGGCGCCGACCATGCGATCACCATCGCCGCCTTCCATACCGCCTTCAACCTGCTGGGCGCCCTGGTCTTCGTGCCGCTGATTCCGCAGCTGTCCGCGCTGGCGATCCGCCTGTTGCCCGAGCACCGGCCAGCCCTGACCCGGCACCTGGATCCCAGCCTGCGCGAGGTGCCGGCCCTGGCGATCGGCGCCGCCATCACCACCCTGCGCGGCGTGCTGGCCCAGGCGTTCGCCACCGCCGGCCGCTCCCTGCGCGGCGCCCCGCATCCGGGCCCGGCCACCTTCGGTGCCTGGCGGGAGGCCACCGAGGCGGCCGGCGAGCTGGTCGAGCGGCTGCCGCCGGGCGATCCGCGCACCCTGGCCCGGCTGACCGCGACCCTGCATCTGCTGGACCACGTACGGCAGTTCGTGCGCGCCGCCGGCAAACCGGCCCGCTACGATCACCTGGACGCCGTGCCGGCCCTGCGTGCCCGTGCCCAGGCGCTGGCCGAGGGCCTGCTGTCGGCGGCGCCGGTATTGGCGCAGGCCCAGGTCCGGGCCGTGGCACCCGACAGCCTGCCGGCGACCCCGCTCGACGGCGTCGCCGGCGGACTGCGCGCCGACATCCTGCAGGCCTCGGCGATCGGCAGCATCGAGGTCGACGAGGCGCTGGCGGCCCTGAACGCGCAGCGCTGGCTGGAGCGCATGAGCCACCACGCCCGGCGGGCGCTGGCCTATCTCCAGCAGCTGGATGGCGAGCTGCCCGCGGTGACCGGGTCAGCTTCGTCGGGCGCGGCGCAGGATCAGCAACCCTGACAGCAGCAGCGGCAGGACCGAGGCGGCGACGGCGGTCCGCCGGAGCGCCGGAACCGGTTGCGGGACGGTCTGGCCGAACGGCAGCACGGCCAGGTTGTCCTCGGGCGTGAGATCGATGTAGCCCGCGGACAGTCCCGAGACTGCACGGGCCTGGAACTCGAGGTGTCCTGGCGTCCCACCGGGCGGCAGGATCTCGAAGCCGGTCCTGCAGGTGACCGCGTCGCCGATACCGAGGTGGCCGCTCATGAACCAGTACCGGCCAGGCACGAAAAGATGGTCGTCGACCTGCTGCAGGCCGCAGTCCTCGTCCGGCGCATCGGGCAGGGCAAACACCCGGATGGGCGGCGAGCCGGGCGGTACCGGTGTGCCTGGTGTCGCCAGGATGAACTGGTAGGCACGCGGGTAGCGGTTCTCGACGCGAAGGTGCAGTTCGCCGGTCATGCCGGGGCGCAGCGGCGGCGCGCTTCCGTGCACCGTCATGATCAACGCCACGTCGGGGGGCAGGGACGGCGATGCCGCGGCCGGGCCGGCGCCCAGTGCCAGGCACGCGACACATGCCAGCAGGGGCGGGACGGAACGTGACATGGCGCAAAAAGAGCATAGCACCCTCATCCCCGTCGTCGCGCTTGCCCGGCCGGTGCACCTGTCCCATGATGGCCGCGCCGGGGGTGCCCGCCGCGTGCGGCGGGCTGAGACAGTCCCCTTGAACCTGATCCGGTTGATCCCGGCGTAGGGAAGGCGAGGGCGGCCAGCGGTCGCCGTGGCGCGCGGCCGCAGGGCCCCGCGCGACCGTGCCGGCCAGGGCCCGCACCGGTCCCGCACGGGCGGCATGGCAGGCCTGGGGTCGCGCCGCGTTTCCACGCCCCGTCCGCGAGGAAACGCCATGAACGCCGTCGCCACCGAACTCGTCCTCAAGGCCGCCGAGCTGTCGGCCGAGGTCCGCCAGCCGTTCCCGGCCAGCCGCAAGATCCATGTCGAGGGCCCGCAGGGCGTGCGCGTGCCGATGCGCGAGATCGCCCTGGCGCCGACCCGCAGCGGCGACGACCTGCTGCCGAACGCGCCGGTCACCGTCTACGACACCTCCGGCCCCTACACCGATCCCGACGCGCGCATCGACCTGCTGGTCGGCCTGCCGGCGCTGCGCGCCGGGTGGATCGCCGCGCGCGGCGACAGCGAGGACCTGGACGGGCCCAGTTCCGGCTTCGGCCGCCTGCGTGCCGAGGATGCCCGCACCGCCCACCTGCGCTTCCAGCACCGGCGTGCGCCGCGCCGGGCCCGGGCCGGCGGCAACGTCAGCCAGATGCACTACGCGCGCCGCGGTATCGTCACGCCGGAGATGGAGTTCATCGCGATCCGCGAGAACGCCCGCCTGGCCGAGCTGCGCGAGCGTTACGAACAGGCCGGCTACCTGCGCCGCATGCATGCCGGCCAGCCGTTCGGCGCCAGGCTGCCCGCCGAGGTGACGGCGGAATTCGTGCGCGCCGAGGTCGCCGCCGGACGCGCCATCATCCCCGCCAACATCAACCACCCCGAACTGGAACCGATGGTCATCGGCCGCAATTTCCGGGTGAAGATCAACGCCAACATCGGCAATTCCGCGGTCACCAGCGGCATCGCCGAGGAAGTGGAGAAGCTGGTCTGGGCCTGTCGCTGGGGCGCCGACACGGTGATGGACCTGTCCACCGGCAAGCACATCCACGAGACCCGCGAGTGGATCCTGCGCAACTCGCCGGTGCCGATCGGCACGGTGCCGATCTACCAGGCGCTGGAGAAGGTCGGCGGCAAGGCCGAGGAGCTGACCTGGGAGATCTTCCGCGACACCCTGGTCGAGCAGGCCGAGCAGGGCGTCGACTACTTCACCATCCACGCCGGTGTGCTGCTGCGCTACATCCCGATGACCGCCGAGCGCACCACCGGCATCGTCAGCCGCGGCGGCTCGATCATGGCCAAGTGGTGCCTGGCGCACCATCGCGAGAACTTCCTCTACACGCATTTCGAGGAGATCTGCGAGCTGATGAAGGCCTACGACGTCAGCTTCTCGCTGGGCGACGGCCTGCGCCCGGGCTGCATCGCCGACGCCAACGACGCCGCCCAGTTCGGCGAGCTGCACACCCTGGGCGAGCTGACCAGGGTGGCCTGGAAGCACGACGTGCAGGTGATGATCGAGGGCCCCGGCCACGTGCCCATGCAGCTGATCCGCGAGAACATGGAGGAGGAGCTGCGGCACTGCTTCGAGGCGCCGTTCTACACCCTGGGCCCGCTGACCACCGACATCGCGCCCGGCTACGACCACATCACCAGCGCGATCGGCGCCGCCCAGATCGGCTGGCACGGCTGCGCCATGCTCTGCTACGTGACCCCCAAGGAACACCTGGGCCTGCCCGACAAGCAGGACGTCCGCGACGGCATCATCACCTACAAGCTGGCCGCCCATGCCGCCGACCTGGCCAAGGGCCTGCCCGGCGCCCAGGTGCGCGACAACGCGCTCTCCAAGGCGCGCTTCGAGTTCCGCTGGGAGGACCAGTTCAACCTCAGCCTGGATCCCGACAAGGCCCGCGAGTTCCACGACCAGACCCTGCCCCAGGAAGGCGCCAAGCTGGCGCACTTCTGCTCGATGTGCGGGCCGCACTTCTGCTCGATGAAGATCACCCAGGACGTGCGCGACTACGCCGCGAAGATCGGCGCCGACGAGGCGACGGCGCTGGAAGCCGGCATGGCCGAGAAGGCCGAGCAGTTCCGGCAGGCCGGCGGCGAGGTCTACCGGGAGCGCTGAGCCGGGCAGGGCGCCCGGCACCGGGCCGGGTGGCGGGCGGCCGGGAGCGCTCAGTAATGCGGCGGCCGCTCGTCCTCGGGCGACACCGGGTCGGGCAGGGCGGCACCGGCGTCCAGGCGCGCCTGCAGCGCCTGGCACAACCGCGCCAGACGTTCCAGGTCCTGCTGCTGGCGGGCCAGGGCGTCGCTGAGCTGGCGCATCGCCTCCTCCTGGAAGGCGATCCGGGTTTCGATGTCGACCAGGCGGCTGTCGGGGTCCATGGCTTCCGTCAGGGGCTCGCCGGCGCCCGGCGGGACTACAATGATACGCCCCGGTACGGACCTGCCCGCCCATGAACGCCGTCGTCCCCGCTCCCCGCCGCCGCTGGCTGAAGCGCGGCCTGCTCGTGGTCATCGCCGCCTGGCTGGTCCTGCTGGTGGCGCTGATGTTCTGGTGGAGCGGCGAGCCCGACCCGTTCGATCCGGTCGCTCGCGCCCAGGACGAGGCGCAGTCGCGGCAGCGGCCGCTGGTCGAGGGCTACGTGACCGTCGCCACGCTGCGTACGCTGGCCTCGACCCTGCTCGACAAGCGCGGCGGCTACCTGAGCAACGACATCGCCCCGCCCGGCGTGTTCATGGACAACATGCCGAACTGGGAATTCGGCGTGCTGGTGCAGGTGCGCGACCTGGCCCGTGCCCTGCGCAACGACTTCTCCCGCTCGCAGACCCAGAGCACCGAGGATCCCGACCTCCAGGAGGCCGATCCGCTGTTCCACTATTCGAGCGACCGCTGGGCCTTCGTGTCCACCGAGAGCCGCTACCGCCAGGGCGTGCGCCGGCTGGACGCCTACCTGGAGCGGCTCAGCGACGGCGACGCCTACAACGCGCAGTTCTACGCGCGCGCCGACAACCTCGCGGACTGGCTGGCGGTGGTCGAGAAGCGGCTGGGCTCGCTGTCGCAGCGGCTCTCGGCCAGCGTCGGGCGCGTCCAGGTCGACATCGACCTGGCCGGCGACCCGGCCGCGCGGCAGTCGACGCCGGCGCCGGAGCTGCGCGTGGTGCGCACCTCCTGGTGGGAGATCGACGACGTGTTCTACGAGGCGCGCGGCACGACGTACGCGCTGGTGCACCTGCTCAAGGCCGTCGACCACGATTTCGCCGACGTGCTGGCCCGCAAGAACGCGGTGCCCAGCCTGCGCCAGATCATCCGCGAGCTGGAACAGACCCAGGACGCGGTGTGGAGCCCGGTCATCCTCAACGGCCGCGGCTTCGGCTTCTTCGCCAACCACTCGCTGGTGATGGCCAACTACATCTCGCGCGCCAACGCAGCCATCATCGACCTGCGCGCCCTGCTGCAGCGCGGCTGAGCCGCCCTGCGCGGCTCAGGCCCGGACCGCGCTGGAAGCGTCGTCCGGCCCGGCGACCGGGTCGTCCGGCTCGGCGCCGTCGTCCGGTGCCAGCAGGCGCCATGCGCACGACAGGGTCACCACGCCGACCGCGGCGGCCAGCGTCGCGACCAGCGCGACCGTCAGGACCACGGCCGTGCTGTCGCTCATCCGCGCAAGCCTGCCGAGTCCGTCCAGGACCAGGCCGGTCGCCACGGTGGGCAGGGCCAGACCGATGACCAGTCGCCAGCCATGGCCCTGCGTCAGGTACCAGGACTCCCCGGGATACGTATCCCGGCCCAGCGCCGCGGCGGGCAGCACCAGGCTCAGGCGCAACAGGAAGTAGAGCAGCAGCACCATGAAGGTCGAGCCGACGCCCTGGAGGAGCAGGGTGCGCTCGTCGGGGGTCAGCTCCGGAAACAGGGCCGGCAGCGCCATCGTCGCCAGGATCAGGACCGGCACGGACGCCACCAAGCCGATCAGCACCAGCAGGAACGACCAGCCCAGGTTCCACAGCACGCGCGTGTCCAGCCACAGTCCCGCGAACCTGCGGATCGGCCCGGGGTCGCCCAGCACCACCCGGTGGCAGTTGGTGGCGAACAGCGCCACGCTCAGCCAGATCGCGGCGAGCCAAGGCCAGAACCCCCCGGTTCCGGCCGTCCGTGTGCCCAGCCAGACCAGGCCGAGCTGCAGCAGGGCGGGAAGCAGCAGCACCCGCAGCAGGTCGCCGGCATGGCGGCGCAGCATGCGGGCGGTTTCCAGCCACAGCGCAAGCAGTCCGAACGGGGGGCTGTGCGGAGGCGCCTCGGGTTCCGGCATGGGTCGTTCCGGTTTTTGCCAAGGCGAAGCGTATACGCGATGGCATCGCGGCGGCCAGCGGTGTCCGCCCCTGCGTTCGCGCGGCGCGGCTAGGCCGGCCGGATGCCGCGCACGCCGTCCTCGATGACGAAGCGGGCCAGGGTCTCGATGGCGTCATCGGCCTCCTTGACCGTGCGCGGCGAACGCAGGCGGACCTCGGCGTCGCGTTCCAGGGTCAGCAGCGTGTAGCCGCGCCGGTCGCTTCGCCCGTAGTGCATGTGCGGGTTGCGCGCCTGCATGGCCTGGTGGTGCCCGGCCGGCCAGCCCTGCGAGGACACCGAGGTGCCGCAGACCTCGGCGGCCAGCACCGGCGAGCCGTTCCAGGGGTCGCGGCGGACGTCGCTGATCTCCCAGGCGTGGATGTCGCCGCCCAGCACCACCGGGTTGCCCAGGCCGGGCCGTTCCAGCGCGGCCATCACCTTCTCCCGGCTGGCCGGGTAGCCGTCCCAGGCGTCGGTCCAGACCTGCCGGCCAGGCGCGTCCGCGCCGTCGACCGGGCTGAAGCGGGTCTGCTGGGCGAGCAGGTTCCAGCGCGCCGTCGAGGCCGCCAGGCCGTCCAGCAGCCAGCGTTCCTGGTCGGCGCCGAGCAGGCTGCGGTGCGGGTCGGCCAGCGCCGCGCAGGCCTCTACGTCGACCGTGGTCGAACCGCCGCCCTTGAACGGATCCGGACAGGCCATGGCGTCGCGGAACTGCCGGCTGTCCAGCACGAAGAAACTGGCCAGCGCGCCCCAGTCGACGCGGCTGTGGATGGCCATCGAGCCGTCCGTGCGCGGGCGCATCCGCGCGGGCAGGGGCATGTGTTCCCAGTAGGCCTGCCAGGCGGCGGCGCGGCGCAGCAGGAAGCGCGGATCGCCGTGCTCGGACTCGGCCGCCGCCGGGTCGTTGTCGACCTCGTGGTCGTCCCAGGTCAGCAGCCAGGGCACGGCGGCATGGGCGCGCTGCAGGTCGGGATCGGTCCTGTACTGCGCGTGGCGGACCCGGTAGTCGTCGAGCGTGTAGCACTCGCCGCCCTGGTGGCGGCGCACCAGGTCGTCGCCCCAGGAGCTTTCGTAGATGTAGTCGCCCAGGAACACCACCAGGTCGGGATCGTCCTCGACCAGGCCCCGCCAGGCGTTGAAGTAGCCCTGCTCGAAGTGCTGGCACGAGCCGGTCGCGAAGCGCAGCCGCGCCGGCGCCGCGCCGGCGGCCGGTGCCGTGCGCGTGCGGCCGACCGGGCTGGCCTCGTCGCCGGCGAGGAAGCGATAGAACCAGGGCCGGTCCGGCGCCAGGCCGTCGACGTCGACGCGCACGCTGTGCGCCAGCTCGCCCACCGCCCGCACCCGCCCCTCGCGGGCGATCCGGGCGAAGCCCTCGTCGTGGGCGACCTGCCAGGCGACGGTGACCCACTCGTCGCGGGGGATGCCCCCGTCGGGCGCCAGCGGCGCCGGTGCCAGGCGCGTCCACAGCGTCATGCCGTCCGGCGTCGGGTAGCCGGAGGCCACGCCGAGGGCGAACGGGTAGCCGACGAAGCGGGTCCGCGGCGCCTGCGCGCGCACCGCGGGTGCGCCGGCGAAGCCCGCCAGGCCCAGCGCGGCGGCGGCGCGCAGCAGGTCGCGGCGGCTCAGGCGACCGTTCCTGATCAGGCGTTCCAGCGGGGACGGGCGGTCGGACATCGAGGGCTCCTGGTCGACGCCGGCTGCCCGGCTGCCGGCCCGATGATGCCGCAGGCCGGCGACCGGCGGATGACCAGGCCGGCCGCCGGCCCGGCGGATCAGTCGAAGCCGCCGCAGAACAGCCCGCAGACGCGCTCGATGCGCAGCTCGTCGAGCCGGAGCGACATGCCGCCCTGGCCGAACAGGTTCCAGTCGATGTTGTCGAACTCGCCGCCGCCGTACACGCCCTGCAGATCGAGCAGGTCGGCCGAGCCGAACAGCGTCCCGGCGCTTTGCGAGATCTCGAATTCCATGGCGCCGCCGGCGGTCAGGGCGGTCTGGAAGATGTAGACGCCGTCGGCGACCGGATTGTCGTTGACCACGTGCAGGCGCGGGCCGAACTGGTTGGGCACCAGGGTGTCGATGCCGGTGCCGACCAGCAGCTCGAAGCGCAGCGGATCGATGGCGTGGAACAGGTGCTGGCCGGCGACGGCGACCTCGCCCGGCGCCACGACGGTCATGTTCATGACTGCCGGCGCGTCGACCGGCACGCCGGCGTAGGCGGTGTTGGTCAGGCTGTTGAACTGCACGCGCCCCACCGCCTGGACGACCACCTCGGCCGGACCCTGCGGCGCGCCCAGGTCGATCAGGAACGACCTGAACGCGTTGCCGGACAGGCCCCAGCCGGCGATCATGCGGCCATCGGCGGAGACCGCGGTGGCCGTGTTCAGGCTCCAGCCCGCGGGCACCTCGATGCCGCGCTCGGCGAGCAGCTGCGCGAGCGGGCGCAGGCCGTCCTCCTGGGTCCATACCGTCGGGATGCGGTTGCCGCCGAACCCGCTGGCGCCGACGATCATGCCGCCGTCCTCGGTGACTCCGAACGCGAAGCTCGAGCCGGCCGGGCCGCCATGGGCGATGTGGCCGAGCGGCACCGCGCCGGTCGCCGCGGTCCAGCGCCAGATGTCGCGCTCCCGGCCGGGGACCGTGGTCCGGCTGCCGATCAGGATCGAGCCGTCGCTGTTGCCGCGGGACACCTCGCCGACCTGGCCGCCCGCGGTATCGAGCAGTTCCTCGATGCCGCCATCGGTCCAGCGGACGCCGCGCCGGAAGCCGGTGCTGGTGTCGTTCCAGCCCCAGATCACGCTGCCGTCGGCGCTGACGCCGTTGGCGCGGGCCGCACGCTCGGTGGTGAGCTTGGGCAATACCGTCATGCCGGTGGCGGCGGTCCAGCGGAAGGCGTGGGCGTTGCCGGCGCCGGTGCCGTCGCCGTAGGCCAGCCCGACCAGGGTGCCGGCGTCGCCGGAGATGCCGTAGGTATTGGCCAGGGTGCCGGCGTCGCCGGAGATGCCGTAGGTATTGGCCAGGGTGCCGTCCAGGCCGGTGGCGCCGGGCAGGCCGCCGAGCAGGAGCGGCTGGGCATCGGGCGCGCTCCAGATCGCCGGCTGGCGCAGGCCGGAGACCGGGTCGGGGGCGCTGCCGCCGGCCGGGAAGCCGTTGCCGGCCAGGCCGGCAAGGCTGGACGAGCCGGACAGGACGACGGCGCCGGTCTCGGCGCGCCAGACCCAGCCGCCGCCTTCCCCGGCGATCGAGCCGACCACGGTGCGGCCATCCGGACTGATCCAGGTCGCCTGGCCGCCCGGGGCGTCCAGTTCGATGAATTCGCCCGCCGCAGCGGGGCCGGAAACGGTGGCGGCCAGCAGGGTGGCCAGCAGACGATGACGCATGGGTAGTCCTCCTCGGGGTGTCGATCGGATGGGCCAGGGGGGGAACCCCGCACCGGCCTCCGGCACCCTGCCGCCGCCCCCCGGTCGGCGCTTGAGCGAACGCTGCCGGGGCGATTAGCGTTCGGTTAGCGATCGATGGCAAGGCCGCAATGCGGCGGCGGCCAAGGGAGATCTCCGGCTCGGCCTGCCAGGCAAGCGGTTGATTCCAGGGGGGCTCCGGGCCGGTGCCGGCCGGGCGACCGGCGGCAGCGGCCAGGGTCGATTTTCCGGAACGGTGGCCGGCCGGCGGCCGGCGGGCGCCGGTACCGGTGGTGGTAGCGCGCCGCACCCGTCGCGCTACCGCAGGCGTCCGGCCGGGTTGGACCGGGCACCCGGCTGGAGCGGGCGGCGGACCCCGCCGCAGGTCACCAGGGCGGCAGCGGCGGCCGGCTGCCGGCCAGCCGGCGGTACAGGTCGCGGGCCGCCCGGCGCCGGCCCGCGTCCTCGCCGGCCAGCGCCTCCTCCAGCGCAGCGACACGCCAGTCCTCGGCCAGCCAGGGGGCCAGGCGGCCGGCCACCGCGGCAGCGGCCTCGGACTCCCCCCGGGCCAGGTGCATGCCGGCCAGGGTGGCGCCCACCTCGATGCGGTCGATCGGCATGCCCTGGCCCGCGATCTCCTGCCAGAGCGGCGCCAGCAGCCGCACTGCCGCGTCCCGGTCGCCCGCCAGCCAGGCCGCCTGGCCCTGGATGAGGGTGCGCTGCCGTCGCCAGCGCGGACTGTCCTGTTGTTCCAGCAATGCGTCGATCGCGGCCAGCGCCGTGCCGGCGAGTTCGCCGTCGCCGGTCGCGCGGGCGGCGCCGGCCAGCAGGCGGGCGGCTTCCGACCGGAACTCCCGGTCCAGGCCGGGCAGGTCCAGCGCCTGGCGTGCCGAGTCGGCGGCCTGTCGCCAGTCGCCGTGGACTTCGGCCAGCAGGGCCTGGTAGATGGCGGGCGGAAAGCGGGCATCGGCGGGCGCCTCGCTCAGCGCCGCCGCATGGGCGGCGGCGGCCTCGCCGCGGCCGCGCAGCACCGCCAGGCGCAGCGCGATCGAGGCCGCCTGGCGCCTGACCACCGGGTTCTCGGTCTGGCCGGCCAGGGCCAGGGCCTCGCCGGCCAGCCGTTCGCCGGTGGCGTACTGCCCCAGGTACATGCGCGCGAACGCCATGCTGACCTGCAGCCCGACCCGCTCGTCGACGGCGCCGTAGCGCAGGACCAGCGGCTCGGCCTCCAGGTAGTGCTCGAGGCCCTCGTGCGGCTGGCCCTTCAGCATCGCCAGCAGGCCCTGGTTGATCAGCGTGCGGGCATAGGCGAGCTGGTCGCCGCTGCGCAGCAGCAGGGCGCGGGCCCGGACCAGCGGCTCGGTGGCGGCCGCCAGCTCGCCGCGGATCGTGGCGATCACGCCCAGGCCGTTCCAGGCCTCGCCGCGCTCGCCCGTGGCGCGCTCGGGCAGCCGCGCCAGGGCCGCCTCGAAGGCCTGCGCGGCCTCGTCGATCGCCGCGGTGCGCACCAGCAGGCCGCCCTGCCGGATCAGGGCCCGGCCGTGGAGCAGGCCGTCGGACGGTTCGGCGGCCAGCACGCTGTCGATCAGGTCCCGGGCCCTGTCCCATTCGCCCTGCCGGTAGCGGACCTGGGCGAGCTTGAGCTGCAGCGCCGGATCGCCGGCCAGTCCGTCCGGGCGCGCCTCCAGCAGGGCGGCGGCCTCGGCCAGCCGGCCGGAGAGCATCGCCGCCTCGGCCTCGGCCAGCAGCTGGTCGGCGGCGGTCGGCGGCGGCGTGCGGCCGCCGGCCAGGCCCAGCCCGGCGAGCAGGCGATCGGCGGCCTGCACCGCGGCCTCGATGACGCCGTCGCCCTCGGCGTCGTAGTCGACCGGCGCGGACGCGCGTTCGTGCCAGGCCAGGTGCATGCGCCAGCCAGTCCCGGTGCGGGCCAGCAGGGGCGCGACCAGGGCGCGGGCCTGGCTGGCGTCGAACAGCGCGCCGATGTCCGGGGGCTGGCCGGGCGGCGCCCACTGGTCGGCCAGCGCCACCACCAGGTCGCTGGGCGCCACCGCCAGGCCGGCCCGCCGCAGGTGTTCGGCGATCACGTCCATCGCGCCCAGCCGGATCCAGGGCGGCCCCGCGCTGCCCTCGACCAGCACCGGCAGCACCAGCAGCGGCGCCGACGGCTCAGCGTCGGGCAACGCCGTCGTGGCCGTCCCGCGGCCGGATTCGCGCCACAGGGCGAGCGCGGCCAGGACGACCACGGTGGCGACCAGGGCCAGGACCGGCCAGCGAACGGGCGGCGCGCGCCGGCCGGTGGGCGCGCGGGTCGCGGCATCGGCCTCGGCCCCGGCGTGCCGCTCGGCGGGCAGGACCGCCGGTGCCGCCGGAACGCCGCCACCGGCCGCCCCGTGTCCCGGCCCGGCCTCCGTCTCCCGGGTGTCGGCGACCCAGCGGTAACCGAAGCGCGGCACCGTGCGCACGGTCTCCTGGGCGCTGGCATCGTCGCCGAGCGCACGGCGGATCCGCAGGATGGTCTGGGCGACCATCGCGTCGCTGACCTCGGTGCGGCCCCAGACCGCGGCGATCAGCTCGTCGCGCCCGACCGCGCGATCGCGGTGCTCGACGAGATAGACCAGGCAGTCGAAGGCGCGCGGCGGCAGGGACAGCCGTTGCGGCCCCTGCCACAGCTCGCGGGCCGCCGGCAGCAGGCGGAAATCGCCGAAGCGGAACCCGGTCATCGACTTCACCCAGGCCGACGGTGCGCGTGCCCGCACAGCATAGCGCCGCCGCGCCGGGTCGCGCCGCTCAGGCCCGCATCAGGGTCGACTTGCCGAACAGGCTCTCGACCAGGTCGACCGCCAGCAGCGCGGTCTGGTTGCGTTCGTCGAACGCCGGGTTGAGCTCGAAGATGTCCAGCGAGGCCAGCCGGCCGGTGTCGGCGATCATCTCCATGACCAGCTGCGCCTCGCGGTAGTTGGGGCCGCCGCGCACGGTGGTGCCGACGCCGGGCGCGATCGAGGGGTCCAGGAAGTCGACGTCGAAGCTGACGTGCAGGTGGGTGTCGGCATCGAGGCCGTCCAGCGCCTCCTCCATCACCCGCTTCATGCCGACCTCGTCGATGTAGCGCATGTCGTAGATGTCCAGGCCGACCTCCTGGACCAGGCGCTTCTCGCCGGGATCGACCGAGCGGATGCCGATCTGGCGGACCTGGGCCGGCTCCAGCGCCGGTACCCGGTGGCCGAGCTGTACCAGCGGCGCCGGCCCATGGCCGCACAGGCAGGCCACCGGCATGCCGTGCACGTTGCCCGAAGGCGTGATCTGGCTGGTGTTGAAGTCGGCATGGGCGTCCAGCCACAGCACCCGCAGCTTGCGGCCGGTGGCCCGGCAATGGTCGGCGACCGCGGTGATCGAACCGATCGCCAGGCAGTGGTCGCCGCCGAGCACGACCGGCATGCGCAGCAGCTCCAGCTCCTGCCGCACCGCCGTCATCAGCGCCTGGTTCCAGGCCACCACCTCGGCGAGGTGGCGGTAGCCCTCCACCGGCCCCTGCCAGGGATTGCCCGGCCCGGCCAGGTTGCCGCGATCCTCGACCTCCAGGCCGCGCCGGCGCAGCGCCTCGGCCAGGCCGGCGACGCGCAGCGCCTCCGGCCCCATCGAGGCACCGCGGTGGCCGGCACCGACGTCGGTGGGCACGCCGATCAGGGACAGCGGCAGGGCAGGGGTCATGGTCGGGCTCCGGTGCGGGGACCCGTTCATTGTACGGGCCGCCCTCCGGCGGTCCGTGGCTGGCGTTCAGCCCGGGAGCGCGTCCCCGGCGGTCCGGCGCAGGCGCTCGATCAGCTCCAGGAAGGCCTGCGACATGCGCAGCGGCGGTTTCGCGCCGGGCCGCGGTCCGCTGCTGCCCCATGCCGACAGCCACTGCTCGAGCAGCCGGGCCTGGGCGCCGATCTCCGCGTAGCCGTAGCTGCCCGCCGAGCCCGCCAGCTTGTGCAGGAGCTGGCGCAGCGCCGGCACGCGGTCGCGCGCCGGGGAGCTGGTCGGCAGCGGCCACAGGGACTCCAGCTCGGCGGCCTTGTCGGCCAGGCTGGCGCGGTAGCGTTCGTGGAGCTGGTCGATCGCCTCGGTCATGGTGTTCGGGTCCGGCTGCCTGGCTGGCCTGGCGATTGTGCCGCATCCGGCCCTGGCCGACGAATCCGGGTTGCCGGCGCCGGCGGCGCTGGCGATCATGGCCCTCCGCCCCGGAGTTCCCCGCATGCGCCCGTCATCGATCCTGCTTTCGCTCCTGCTGGCACTGGCGGCCAATGCCGTCGCGCAGGACGAGGACGCCTCCGGCGCCGATCCGGACGTGGCCCGGACGGACGACGACGAGGCGGCCGGTACCGGCGATGCGGTGCCGGACGCGCTCGCCGCGCTGCTCGCGGCCGAGGCCGCGTTCGGCGCCGACGTCGCCAGCCGGGGCGTGCGCGACGGTTTCCTGCGCCACCTGGCCGACGAGGCGATCGTGTTCCGGCCCTTGCCGACGCCGGCGCGCGCCTGGTTCGCGGCCCAGGCGGAGCCGGACTTCCTGCTGCAGTGGACACCGTGGTTCGCGGAGGTCGCCGGTGCCGGCGACTTCGGCTACAGCCTGGGCCAGTGGACCTCGAACCCGCTCGATGGCGAATCCCGGCCGGCCGGCCACGGCCACTACCTGACGGTCTGGATCCGCCTGCCCGACGGCCAGTGGAAGGTGCTCGCCGACCACGGCATCGGCGGCGTGGCACAGCCGGCCGGCGAGCCCGCCACGGTGGTGGTCCAGGGTGCGGACCGCTCGGCGCCGGCGCAGGGCAGCTGGCTGATGAACACCCGCTGGGTCGCCCTGCAGGAAGCGTCCCTGCGCCTGGCGGGCAGCCAGGCCCAGGAGCAGCCGGTGTCGGCGTCCTGGCTTGCCACGGATCTCCTGGTGCTGCGGCCCGGGCGCGGCCCGGTCAGCGGCCACGAGGCGACCCGCCTGGTGGTCACCGACCGTCACGGCGGCAGCGTGCCGGTGACCACGCTGATGGCGGCCAGCGGCGATCTCGGGATCAGTCTCGGCGGCGAGGAGGGGGTCGGTGCCTGGCTGAGGGTGTGGCGGCACGTCGACGACCGCGGCTGGTTGCTGGCCGTCGACGTCGCGACACCGGTGCCGCCGGCGGCACCGTGATCGCCGGCCCGCGGCCGTCGCGGCGGCGTGACCGGCGCCAGGGCGCGCGCCGGCGCAGCTGGCCGCGCCGGTTGCTGCGCCTGCTGGCCTGGCTGCTGCTCGGATGGCTGGTGCTGACCGCCAGCGTGGTGCTGCTGCTGCGCTTCGTCGACCCGCCGCTGTCGAGCTTCATGCTGCAGCGGGTGCTGGAGGCGCGCTGGCGCGGCGAGGCCGGCTTCGCGCTGGCCCACCGCAACGTGCCGCTGGAGCGCGTCGCCCCGGCGCTCCGCCTGGCCGTGGTCGCCTCCGAGGACCAGAAGTTTCCCGAGCACCGCGGCTTCGACCTCGCCGCCCTGCGCGTGGTGGCGGCCGAACACCTGGCCGGCCAGGGTCGCCGCGGCGCCAGCACGATCAGCCAGCAGACCGCCAAGAACCTGTTCCTGTGGCCTGGCAGGAGCTGGCTGCGCAAGGGCCTGGAGGCCTGGTTCACCGTGCTCATCGAGGCGACCTGGCCGAAGAAGCGGATCCTCGAGGTCTACCTCAACGTCGCCCAGTTCGGCCCCGACCTGTTCGGCGCCGAGGCCGCCGCCCAGGCCTTCTTCGGCAAGCCGGCCTCGGCCCTGACGCCGGCCGAGGCGGCGCGCATGGCCGCGGTGCTGCCGGCGCCCAACCGCAGGCGCGTCGAGCCGCCCAGCCCGGTGGTCGCCAGCCGCGCCGCCTGGATCGAGGCGCAGATGCGAACGCTCGGCCCGGGCCACCTCAGCGGCATCGGGGCGGACCGGGTCGCGCCCTGACCCTGATCGATGGTCGCGCGGATCCGCCCGCGCCAGCCGTGCGGGTGCGACGCCGCGCGGGGTCGGGGCGATCGCGCCGGGTTGCCGCCGGGCGCGGCGCGGTCAGACCGCGGCCGCCTCGCGCGCCGCCCGGGCCTTGCGTTCGCTGTAGCGGTCGGTCAGGTAGTCGCTGCGGTCGCGCAGCAGCAGGGTGAACTTGACCAGTTCCTCCATCACGTCGACGACCCGCTCGTAATAGGGCGAGGGCCGCATGCGGCCGGCCTCGTCGAACTCCTGCCAGGCCTTGGCCACCGAGGACTGGTTGGGGATGGTGAACATGCGCATCCAGCGGCCCAGCACGCGCATCGCGTTCACCGAATTGAACGACTGCGAGCCGCCGCTGACCTGCATCAGGGCCAGGGTGCGTCCCTGGGTCGGCCGCACCGCGCCCTCGGCCAGCGGCAGCCAGTCGATCTGCGCCTTGAGCACGGCGGTCAGGGTGCCGTGGCGCTCAGGACTGCACCAGACCTGGCCTTCCGACCACAGCGACAGCGCCCGCAGCTCGGCCACCTTCGGGTGGTCGGCCGGCACGCTGTCCGGCATCGGCAGGCCGTGCGGGTCGAAGATGCGGGTCTGCGCGCCCAGGCGGCGCAGGATCCGAGCCGCCTCCTCGGTCAGCAACCGGCTGTACGAGCGTTCGCGCAGCGACCCGTACAGCAGCAGGATGCGCGGCGGCTGGTCGTTGCGCCGCGCCGGCTCCAGCGCGCCGAGGTCGATGTCGGGCAGCTGGCCGGTGGCCAGCGCCGGCAGGTCGTGGTCGTCGATGCGGTCCATGCGGTCCTCGGGGCGGGTGTGCTGGCTGGATGGACGCGTCACGGCCGTTCCGGCGCCGGCTGTCCGCCGCCGCCCGGCTGCGGATGCGGCGCCGGGGCGGCGCCGGTCGCCGGCCACCAGCGCCGCCGCAGCCACAGCGCGACGCCGACCAGGGCGATCAGCACCGGCACCTCGACCAGCGGGCCGATCACGGTCGCGAAGGCGATCGGCGAGGCCAGTCCGAAGGCGGCGATGGCGACCGCTATCGCCAGCTCGAAGTTGTTGCTGGCGGCGGTGAACGACAGCGCGGTGCTGCGCGGGTAGTCGGTGCCGAGCCGCCGCGACAGCCAGAAGCTGACCAGGAACATCAGCACGAAGTACAGCGCCAGCGGCACGGCGATGCGCAACGCGTCCAGCGGCAGCGCCAGCACGCTGGCGCCCTTCAGCGCGAACATCGCGGCGATGGTGAACAGCAGCGCCAGCAGGGTGACCGGCGCGCTGCGCGCGATGAACACCTCGCGGTACCAGCGCTCGCCCTTGCGCGGCAGCAGCCAGCGCCGGGTCAGGAAGCCGGCCGCGAACGGGATGCCCAGGTAGATCGCCACCGCCTGCACGAGGGTGGCGAACGGCACCTCGACGGCGAATCCGGCCAGGCCGAGCCAGCCGGGCAGCACGACCATGAACAGCCAGGCGTAGAAGGGGAAGAACAGGAGCTGGAACACGCTGTTGAAGGCGACCAGCCCGGCGACGTAGTCGTTGTCGCCGCCGGCCAGCTGGTTCCAGACGATCACCATGGCGATGCAGCGCGCCAGTCCGATCAGGATCACGCCGGCCATGTACTCGGGTGTGTCGTGCAGGAACAGCACGGCCAGCGCGAACATCAGCACCGGGCCGATCAGCCAGTTCTGCACCAGCGACAGCAGCAGCACGCGGCGGTCGGAGAACACCCGGGGCAGGGCCTCGTAGCGCACCCGCGCCAGTGGCGGGTACATCATCAGCACCAGGCCGATGGCGATCGGCAGGCTGGTGCCGCCGACATTGAGCCGGTCCAGGGCGGCCGGCACGCCGGGCCAGAGCGATCCCACGGCAGTTCCCAGGGCCATGGCCGCGAAGATCCAGGCGGTCAGCCAGCGGTCGAGGAAGCCCAGGCGGGGCGCCGGGCGCGGGCCGGTGGTGGTGGCGTCCATGCGCAGGATCCGGTCAGAGTCGGCGCAGCAGGTCGTCGACGCGGCGGCCGATCTCGTCGCGAACGAGCCGGTAGCCGTCCTCGCCCAGGTCGCGCGGGTCGGGCAGCGCCCAGTCCTCGCGGATCCGCGCCGGTATCCACGGGCAGCGGTCGCCGCAGCCCATGGTGACCACGGCATCGAAGTCGGCGTCGCGGAATTCCTCCAGCGACTTGCTGCGCTGGCCGGCCAGGTCGATGCCCAGTTCGGCCATGTGCGCGATGGCCTTCGGATTGACCTGGCCGGAGGGCGCGGAGCCGGCGCTGTCGGCGCGCACCGTGTCGCCGCCACGGTGGCGGGCGAAGGCCTCGGCCATCTGGCTGCGGTTGGAATTCTCTACGCAGACGAACAGCACGCGTTTCATGGCTGGACGATCTCGGTGGCAGGAGTCGGGCAGGGCGCCGGCTGGCCGCAGTCGGCGCCGGCGCAGCAGTTCTCGGTGAGGTAGGCGAGCAGGGCGTTCATGCGCCCGAACCCGGCCAGGCAGGTGATGCTGCGGCCTTCGCGGCGATCCACCACCAGGCCGGCCGAGCGCAGCACGTTGAGGTGGTTGCTCAGGGTCGCCGGGGGCAGGCCCAGGCGTTCGCGCAGCTCGCCCACCTGCAGCCCCCCCGGCCCGGCCTGGACCAGCAGCCGGAAGATCGCCAGCCGGGACGGTTGGCCCAGGGCGCTGAGCAGGTCGAGGGCAGTGCTTGATTCCATGGTTCCGGAAGTATGGAAGTAATGGGGGGGTTGTGCAAGGGAGCAGGGAGCGGGGAGCGGGGAACGGGGAACGGGGAACGGGGAACGGGGAGCAGGGAACGGGGAGCAGGGAACGGGGAGCAGGGAACGGGGAGCAGGGAACGGGGAACTGGGAGCGGGGAGCGGGGAGCGGGGACCCGGGAGCGGGGACCCGGGAGCGGGAAGCAGGGTTCGGAGCGGGATTTGCTCCCCTCTCCCGCGGCGCGGGAGAGGGGCTGGGGGAGAGGGCAGTCCGGGCGGAGCCGGTCGCCAGTGCATTCGATGCGCAGGCCGATGACCCGGCTGCGGGAGCGGCGGCGGATCGTCGCGCGCCCGCAGCGTCGCCGCGCGCGGCCGCACATGCATTACGGGCTACCATCCGCGGCCATGGAGAATCGACAGACGCTGGCGGTGGTGGTGCCCGCCTTCAACGAAGGCGAGGGCCTGGCCGCCTTCCATGCCCGCCTGGCGGCGGTTCTGGACGGGCTGGACCTGGACAGCACCGTGGTCTACGTCGACGACGGCTCCCGCGACGACACCTGGCAGGTGATGGGATCGCTGGCCGCGCACGATCCGCGCGTGGTGCGCGCCAGGCTGTCGCGGAACTTCGGCAAGGAACTGGCCCTGACCGCCGGCCTGGACCTGGCCGACGCCGACGCCGTGGTGGTGATCGATGCCGACCTGCAGGACCCGCCCGAGCTGATTCCCGATTTCGTGGCCCGCTGGCGCGAAGGCTTCGACGTGGTCTACGGCACCCGCGCCGAGCGCCAGGGCGAAACCTGGCTGAAGCGCCTCACCGCCGCGACCTTCTACCGCCTGATCGGCCGCATCAGCGCCACCCCGATTCCGGCCGACACCGGCGATTTCCGCCTGCTCTCGCGGCGCGCCCACCAGGCGCTGCAAGGCCTGCGCGAGCGGCACCGCTTCATGAAGGGCCTGTTCGCCTGGGTCGGCTACCGGCAGACCGCCCTGGTCTACCAGCGCGATCCCCGCCATGCCGGCACCAGCAAGTTCAACTACCTCAAGCTATGGAACTTCGCGGTCGAGGGGATCACCTCGTTCTCCGCGGTGCCCTTGCGGCTGGCGACCTGGATCGGCGTCGCCACCGCCCTGGTCGCCTTCGTGTTCGGCGTGTGGGTGGTGATCAAGGCCGCCCTGTACGGCGACCCGGTGCGCGGCTACCCCTCGCTGATGGCCGTGGTCCTGTTCCTGGGCGGCGTGCAGCTGCTCGCCCTGGGCATCATCGGCGAATACCTGGGCCGCCTGTTCATGGAGTCCAAGCAGCGGCCCCTGTACCTGCTTGACGCCGTCGAGCCGGCCCACCACGATCAGGACCGGCCCGGACCGCAACCGACGCCCGGCCCGGCACCGCGCCGGGACGAGGCGCCGCTGCGGCGCACGGACTGAGCGGCCCCGTCGCCCCCGCCCATACTCCGGCGGTGGCGCGGCGGCCGCTCACGACGCGCCGGCCACCCTCGCGATACTGCCCGCCACGGCGGCGGGCGGACCGCGCATCTTCCTGGGAGGGAATCGAGCATGCGTAGCAACCTGACCGCCGGCGCGCTGGCCGTGCTGACCGTGGCCGGCCTGGCCTGGGCGGCGACCACGGCGCCCGCCAAGCGCGCCAACCTCAAGCCGCTGGGCGGCGACTACTGGGCGATCCGGGTCTCCTACCCGACCTTCCACTTCAGTCCGAGCTGGTACCAGGACGCCGAGCGCGAGGATGCGCTGGTCAGCGCCGGCGTGCCGGCCGGCGCGAAGACCTACCGCCGCAGCAGCGATTCGCCGCTGGCGCTGGATCCGGAGAGCTGGACCTTCCTGGGCCCGGAGCCGCAGGTGTTCAGCAACTACGGCCAGGTCTCCGGCCGCACCAACGTGATCGTGGTCGACCCGACCGGCCCGGACGGCGACGGCCACCACACCGCCTTCGCCGCCGCCGACGGCGGTGGCGTGTGGAAGACCACCGACTGCTGCGACGCCGACACCACCTGGCGCAACGTCACCGACCAGCCCGACATCAAGTCGATCGCCATCGGCGACCTGTACATCGATCCCAACGACGCCAACGTGATCTACGCCGGCACCGGCGACCTGCGCTACGGCTCGTTCTCGTTCGGCACCGCCGGCCTTCTGAAGAGCACCGACAAGGGCGAGACCTGGCAGGTGCTGGGCGAGGACGTGTTCACGCCGTTCTACCCGCCCTCGGCCAGCCTGGGCTTCCCGCAGTACCAGGCGATCGGCAAGGTGGTCACCGATCCGGACGATTCCGACACCGTGGTGGTCGGCACCAAGACCGGCCTGTACTTCTCCTACGACGGCGGCGAGAACTGGGAGGGGCCCTGCCTGACCAACCCGCACACCAGCCAGCGCCAGGACATCACCGGCCTGCGCGTGGTCGACAACGCCAGCGGCCCGAGCACGCTGTACGCGGCGGTCGGCACCCGCGGCAATCCGACGCCGGTGCAGCCGGACCTGGCCAACCTGGGCGCCAACGGCGTGTACCGCACCGCCATGCCGACCAGCGGCTGCCCCTCGGTGGCGTCCTGGAGCCTGCTCAACACCGGCTGGCCGGCCGGCACCGGCAACGGTGACCCCACCGGCAAGGTGCTGGGCCGCCTGGAGCTGGCGGTCGCGCCCAGCAACCCGTCCGTGCTGTACGCGATGGCCGCCCACGCCACCGCCAACAACGTGCTGGGCGTGTGGCGCAGCAACGACGGCGGCGACACCTGGACGCAGACCGCCGCCACCGCCGGCGTGCAGTCGGGCAGCTGCAGCAGCGCCGCCGGCGGCGGCCAGCAGATGTGGTACGACGCCAACCTGACCGTCGACCCCAACGATCCCAACACCGTGCTGCTCAGCGGCGTCGACCTGTACCGCTCGACCAATGGCGGCACCACCTTCCAGAACATCACCTGCGGCTACGGCAACGGCAACGCCCACGTCGACCACCACTCCACCGCCTACCTGCCGACCGGCAGCGGCGGCTTCGACAGCGACAAGGTGCTGGTCGGCACCGACGGCGGCGTCTACTACACCGCCAACGTGCGCTTCGGCACCGGCGGCACCTCGACCGCCAACCGTCCCACCTACCTGTCGCTGAACCGCACCATCGGTTCGATCGAGTTCTATTCCGGCGACATCACCGGCAACTTCGCCAATGCCAGCTCGCCGGGCGCCGCCGGCGGCGCCCAGGACAACGGCAGCGCCACCATCCGCTGGAACAACACCGACCCGGGCCCGGGCACCTGGACCGTTCGCCTGGGCGGCGACGGCATCTACAGCCGCATCGAGCCGGTCAACGAGCAGCGCTGGTACGCCTCCAGCCAGAACGGCAACCTGCGGGTCTCCACCACCGGTCACGCCGGTGCCACCCAGGCCGCCTCCGGCGCCTGGACCGGCGAGACCCGCAGCTTCGTGATGCCCGTCGAGATCTACCGCTACGGCGAGCTGAACGCGCCCGGCAGCGGCTGCACCAGCGCGGTCGGCTGCACCTTCATGCTGGCCGGCGGCATCCGCGTCTGGGAGACCGTGCAGGGCGCCATCCCGGCCAGCTCCTGGTACGCCAACAGCCCCAACCTGACCAAGGGCACCCTGGGCAACCGCTCCTTCATCAACCAGCTCGCCTACGCGGTGGCCTCGCCGAAGGTGGCGATCGCCGGCACCAACGACGGCAACGTCTGGATCGGCCACGGCATGAACGCCGGCACCGCCAACAGCGCCACCTGGGTCAACGTCACCGCCAACAACGCCGTGCTGCCGAACCGGCCGGTGATGGACGTCGTGGTCGACGTGCTCGACGCCGCCAACCCCGGCGCCGACATCGTCGGCTACGCGGCGCTCGGCGGCTTCGCGCAGAACACGCCCGGCCAGCCCGGCAACGTCTACCAGGTGATCTGCGAGAACAACTGCAGCACCTTCGTGTGGCGCAACGTCAGCGGCAACCTGCCGAACATCCCGACCAACGCCATCGCCATCAACCCCAACGTGCCCGGCCAGGTGTTCGCCGGCACCGACTGGGGCCTGTACTACACGAACGACGCGTTCGCGCCCGAGCCGGTCTGGCACCGCTTCGAGAACGGCCTGCCGCGCGTGATGATCTGGGACATGGCGGTCGACCGCGGCTTCACCACCCTGGCCGTGTTCACCCGCGGCCGCGGCGCCTGGGCCTGGCCGCTGCCGACCAGCGCGATCGGCAACGACACGATCTTCGCGCACGATTTCGAGTTGCAGTAGGGACGGCAGGGAGCAGGGAGCAGGGAGCAGGGAGCAGGGAGCAGGGAGCAGGGAGCAGGGCGTGCTCTGCTCCCCTCTCCCGCGGCGCGGGAGCGGGGCCGGGGGAGAGGGAGGCTCCTGCAGCGCCGCGGCCTGCAAACCAGGGCGCGCTGGCTGCGCCGGTCCGCCGGCTCCCGGGCGCTCGCGGGGCTGGCAAGCGGTTCGGCGATCAAGGAGGGGCACCTTCCCTGCGCGGGCCTGGTCGTGCCACTCGGCCTGACGGGCAAGGTCGGCTGCATGCGGGGCACGCGAGGGTGCGGAGGCCCCGGTCGGCCTGACGGGCCAGCGGCACCGACGGCGCCAACCGCGCTAGACTCCCGCCATCCGGCAAGGAGGGCGAGGCGATGAACAACGCCAGGCATCTGCTCCAGGGCAAGGACGGCGCGATCCACGCGGTCGCACCCGGCGACTCGGTGCTGGAGGCGATCCGCCGCATGGCCGAGCACCACATCGGCGCCCTGCTCGTGATGGAGGGCGAGTCGCTGGTCGGCATCGTGTCCGAGCGCGACTACGCCCGCAAGGTCATCCTCAGGGACCGTTCCTCGCGCGAAACCCCGGTCGCCGACATCATGTCGGCGCCGGTCATCACCGTGGCCCCCGACGCCACGCTGGACGAGTGCATGCGCACGGTGACCGACCGCCGCGTCCGCCACCTGCCGGTGGTCGAGGGCGGCCGCGTGCTGGGCGTGCTGTCGATCGGCGATCTGGTCAAGGCCGTGATCGACGCCCAGGCGCGCGAGATCGAGCAGCTGCAGAGCTACATCTCGACCTGAGCGGTTTCGCCGGTGCGCCGTCGGCCGCAAGCCCGCAGCCGCGGGCGCAGCGATCCCTCATTGCAGCTCGAAGCCATCCCGGAACAGCACATCCCCTGGCGGCGACCAGTAGGCGATCTGGTGCGCGACCTGGCCACCGGCGACGATCAGCGGGCCCACGGCGATCACGGTGTCCTCCCGCACCAGAAGGCGGTTGACGCCCCCGCAGTTGCGGCGCAGGCCGATGCCCTGCGGGCCGGCCATCTGCCGCCAGCCCCCGGTCGGGTGGTAGCGGGCCACGCAGTGCAGGTCGAGATCGCCGATCCGTTCGAAGCCGCCGCCCAGCACCAGCCCGTCGCCGCTGACCGCCATGTCGCCCACATGCCAGTCCAACTCCTGGCCGGCGCCGTCGGTCACCGGGTGCCAGGCGGCGCCGTCCCAGCGCGCCAGGGAGCGCGGGCTGGCTCCGCCCGGCGGCGCGCCGAAGCTGCCGCCGGCGTATAGGGCGCCGTCCAGGCTGGCCAGGGCGCGCACCGCGCCGCTGGACAGCCCGGTGCCGAGCGGACGCCAGCCCTCGGTGGGATTCCACCGCGCCACGCGCGGCGCCGGCGTGCCGTTGCCGAGCTGGGTGAAGCCGCCGCCGGCGATCAGTTCGCCGTCATGGGTGTGCAGGGTCGTCACGATGCCATTGCCCAGCCCGCCATCGACGGCCTGCCAGGCGCTGCCGGTCCAGCGCGCGATGCGCGCCATGGGGGCGCCGCCGAAACCGCCGGCCGCGGTGAACCAGCCCGCCGCGTAGAGCTGGCCCTGGTACACATGCAGGGCCTCGACGGTCCCGCCCAGGCCGTTGGCCATCGGCTGCCAGGCGCTGCCGTCCCAGCGCGCGACGCGGTTGACGGTGCGGCCCGGCGGTGCGTCGGGGTCGGGCGCAAAGGTGAAACTGCCGCCCGCGATCAACTGGCCTTCGAACTCGACCACGGCATGGACCTCGCCGTTCGAGAAGCCGGCACCGAGGCCCAGCCACTGCGTGCCGTCCCAGGCCGCGATCCGCGCGCTGGACGCCGAACCCGCCTCCGTGAAGCCGCCCCCGACCAGCAGGTGGCCCGCGTACCACGACACGGTCTGCGGCCGCCCGCCCATCAGGCCGTTGACCGGCGCGTCCGAGACCCGCGCGAAGCCGGCACCGGTCCAGCGTGCGATGCCGGGGCTCAGCACGCCACCGGCCTGGCTGAACAGGCCGCCCAGATGGATCTCGTCGTCGAAGCTGGCCAGGCTCAGGACGTTGTCCGGCCCGGCGCCGGCGCCGTCCGGACCCGAGAGGGCAAGCCACTGGCCGCCATCCCAGGCGATCACCCGCGGCGAGTCGACCGTGCCCGAGCCGGGAAACGAGCCACCCACGTAGAGCAGCCCATTCTGCGCCTGCAGGGCGTGCACCTGGTGGGTGACGCCGCCCACGCCGATGCCCAGCGCGCTCCAGGCCGCGCCGTCCCAGCGCGCCACGTTGCGCGCCGGCAGGCCGCCCGCGCTGGCGAAACGCCCGCCCACGAACAGGCCTGCCGGGGTGGGATGCAGGGCGTTGACCGCAGTGCCGAATCCGGGGTCCTGGGCGACGCCCTGGCCCGAGGGGCCGGCCAGGGCCTGCCATGCGCTGCCGTTCCAGCGCGCGACGTGGTTGATGGCCGGTGAGGCCGAGACGATGGAGCCGCCGGCGACCAGTTCGCCCTGGTGGACGGCAAGCGCGTTGACGGTGGCACTGGACTGGAACGGGTTGGCGAGCACCTGCCAGTCGTTGCCGGTCCAGCGGGCCAGGCCGTTCACGGGCACCCCGCCGGCCTGGCTGAACTGGCCGCCGACGATCAGCTCGTCCTTGAAGACCGCCAGGGCCCGGACCGAGCCGCCGACACCGGCCCCCTGGCTGCCGGCCAGCGCATGCCAGGCCTGGCCGTCGTAGCGCAGGATGCCGCCCGGCGACTGCCCGTCCGGCGCCGGGAAGCTGCCGCCGACGATGAGCTCGCCCTGGAACGGGGCCATCGACCACACCGCGAAGTCGAAGACCAGATCGGGATCGCCGGGCAGCGGCACGCGCTCCCAGGCGCTGCCGTCCCAGCGCGCGATGCCCGGGCTGTAGACATCGTCCATGGTGACGAAGTTGCCCGCGGCATACAGCGCGGGGCCGCGGCCGTCGTCCCAGACCGCCTGGGCCCAGACGCCCGGGACGAAGTTGATGGCCGAGGCGCCGCTGGCGCCGGCGCCGGTGAACGGGCTGTGCCAGCCGCCCGCGGCGCTCCGCGCGTGGCCCAGGTCGCCGCCGTGCCCCTGCCCGGCCAGCAGGGCGAAGAGCAGGCAGGCCAGCATGGCAAAAACATGGCGCCGCGGCCCGGCGCGGCGAATGACGAAGGCGTGCATGGTCAGGCGCTCTCCCGTGGCGCCGCCCGGACGAGGGGCGGCTTGCGGAGTGAAGGCGCAGGCGGGCGGAGAATCGGCTCACCGTCATCCGACGATGGCGACACGCGGGGGTGGCGGTGCGCTGCCCGTCCTGCGGGCCGGGCGTCGCCGTTGGCGGGGATCGGCGAGCGCACTCGCCGCGACCAGCGCCTGCATCGACGCGCACTCCCGAGCGACCGCGCGGACGCATGCCGGGGCAGTCCGCAGGCTGTTGGGAAACGGCTTGCCGCTGCGGTCATGGATGACCGCTCGGCGGAGCAGCTGTTCAAGCAGTTGATCCGACGGGAGCGGGTCCGGACCTGCGCCGGCCGGGCGACTCGAAGCACGACCAGGACTCTCGTTCTTCAACGAGCTGCGGGCCAGGCGATGCGGATCCGGACGCGCACCGCCACCGGCCCTGATAGCAATCCCGCCATTTCCCCGCTTGTCAGGCTGGCGGCGGTGTCCCCTGGCGACGCGGCCTGTGACAGCGAACCTGGAGGTCCACCATGACACGCATCCGCACTCTTGCATCCGCCCTCGTCCTGGGCGCCGGCCTGGGCGCCGGCGCCGCGGCCCTGGCAGAACCCCGCGGGCTGACGCTGGACGTCAACAGCCTGGGCGACGACACCACGCCCGGCGACGGCCTGGTCACCCTGCGCGAGGCGATCGTCGCCGCCCAGACCGGCGGCACCACCGATCTCGGCCAGACCGGCGGCGGCCTGGCCGTGCCGACGCGCCTGGACCTTCGCAGCCTCAGCGGCGCCATCGTGCTCGAGGACACGCTGCCGGCCATCGAGGGTCTGATCCGGATCGACGGCCCGGAGGACGGCAGCCTGCGCATCGACGGCGACGGCCCGAACGGCCGCAAGCGCATCCTGGTGGTCGCCGGCGGTTTCCTGGACCTGATCAACATGGAGCTGCGCAACGGCCTGGCGCGCGGCGGCGCCGGCGGCACCTGCCAGCAGCGCTCCGGCTGCGGCGGCGGCGGTGCCGGCCTGGGCGGCAGCATCCTGCTCGACCACGGCTTCCTGAGCCTGGCCTTCGTCCTGATCAGCGACTCGGTGGCGGAGGGCGGTGCCGGCGGCTCGCGCTCCCTGCCGGCCGGCGACGATGGCGGCGGCGGTGGCGGCGGCCTCGACCTGGCCGGGGGCGCACCCGGCTTCCTGACCGGCGGCTCTGGCGCCGATGGCTGGCCGCTGCCCGGCCTGGGCGGGGCGGCCGGCACCACCAGTTCCCCGGCAGGCGCCGGCGGCGACGGCGCCGGTGGCGGTGGCGGCGCCCAGGCCCTGTCGCCCAATCTCGCTTTCACCCTCGGCGCCGCCGGCGGCTTCGGCGGTGGCGGTGGCGGCGGCGGTCGCCTTGGCGGCACTGGCGGCGACACGCCGTTGGGTGGCCCTGGCGGCTTCGGCGGTGGCGGTGGCGGCCGCGGCTGCAAGGGCCTGGCCGACGACGGCCCCGGCGGGCCGGGCGGCGAGTTCGCCGGCGACGGCGGCAGCAGCTCGGGCAACGGCAACGTCGGCGGCGGGGGCGGCGGCGGTGCCGGCCTGGGCGGCGCCATCTTCGCGCGCAGCGGCTTCGTCGAGCTGATGGACGTGCGCTTCAGCAACAACCGGGCCCTGCGCGGCGCCGCCGGCAGCCAGTTCGGTGCCAATGCCGGGGGCGCCGGCCAGGGCAAGGGCGGCGCGCTGTTCCTGATGCCCGGCGTCGAAGCCGTGGCGATGGGCGTGACCTTCGAGGACAACGCCGCCGACGACGCCACCGGCACCGGCTTCACGCCGGGCAGCCCGTCCGACACCAACGATGTGTACGGCGTGCTCGAGGTGGAGGACGAGATCTTCCGCTACGGGTTCGAATGACAGGCGTTCCCGGGGACGGAGGCTCGCCTTGCCGGCGCGTCCGTTCCCGCGGCCGCCGGGTCACTCGACGGCCAGCATCCCGGCCAGGGCCTCGCCCAGGTGCGCGCGCAGGTGGCCGCGGAAGCGTTCGCCGGACGCATAGCCGCCGTCGGCCGCGAAGAATGCGTCGATGGCCGCCTGCCAGCCGCCGTCCAGCGGCAGGATGACGCCGAAGGTCTCCGCGCCCTCGTCGGCGACCGCGTGGCGGCGCAGCGGCAGGCCGGCGTCGACGGCGCGCCAGTAGTTGTAGGCGTCCATGTAGCCGAAACGGCCGCCTTCGGCGATGCGCCGGACCAGGTCCTCGTTGCTGTCGACGCCTTCGCGGCGCAGCCCCGGCAGCCAGGCCGTGACCAGGGCCTGGATGCGCTGCGCATGCAGGGTGCCGGTGAACTCCAGCGCCGTCAGCCCCGCGAAGGCGTCGGCGATTTCGTCCATCGCCCCGAGTTCGGCGATGTCGCGGTGGCTGACCAGCACCGCGATGTTGCGCAGGTAGGGCGGCGAGAACGCCAGCTCGCCCCGGCGCGCCTGCGTGACCGTCACGTTGCCCACCCCGAACACGCCGCCGCGCCCGTCGCGGACCTGCGCGTAGAACGCCCGCCAGTCCGGCTGCGCCAGCCAGCACGGCGCGACCTCCAGGCCGTGCTGCGCGCCCAGGAACGCCGCGAAATCGCGCAGCAGCTCGATGGTGACACCGGTCAGCCGCCCGTCCTGCCGGTAGGCGAAACCCGGCGCCGGCACATAGACGAACACCGGCGCCGCCCGGCCGCTGGCGAGCGCCTCCTCGAACGCCGGTCCGGCAAGCGCGGGGGCGTCGATCGGCGGGCAGTCCGCGTCGTCCCGGGCGGTCCCGGCGGCATGGGCGTCGCCGGCCAGGCAGGCGGCCACGGACAGGGCGAGAACCATCAGTCGGCAGCAAACGGGATTCATGCGCTGGCAGGTGCGGGTGGAGGGGTACGGCGCTCAGGGTACCGTTTCGCCATCAGCGCGTTTCGGGGCGGCACCTTCAGGGCAGGCGGCCGATGCGGCTGGGAGCGGCGCGGGCAGGGAACGGCGCTGGATCGACCGAGGTCGTTCATGGGTTGCTCCCAGGAGGTGCCGCCCGCAGGCGACCGGGCCACGGACCCTGCCTGCGCCAGCGTTCGCGCCACCGCTTGCCTGGCAGGACAAGCGGTGCAAGGATTCCACCAGGCCACATCTCCGGTTGGCAAAGACGGACGGGTTAGGCGGATAGGGGGCACGGCCGGGATGAGGCAAGGTGCTGAAAAGAAGGGCGATTCCAGTGCCGGCTTGCCGCCGCGGCCGCCATACGCGGCCCGGATTACACGGCAACGTGCCGTCGAATAGTAGTTAGGACTCATGAAGCCAAACTTTTCTCCGTCTGATGTGTGGCTACTAATGACTATTTGCAGCCTCGGTACAGAAGGCGGGCGCATTCCCGATATCCTTGTGCTTGGCGACCGCTTTAACAATGCAGTCTTCACTTACCAAGAGTTGCGGAGAGGACTCGCGAAGTTGACGCATACCGGTTACGTCGTCCAACGTGATCAGCAATTTGCAGCAGTCGGGGAGGCCGCTACCTTTAGTAGTTCTCTCCAGGGGCAAAGTATCCGAGACGTCTGGGCTGCTTTCTATCGTTTTCTGGGCGTGGATCGGAGCGCCGAGGATGATCCTAGAGACTCTGATCCCGACTGGAACTACGCCCAATTGACTGATCCACTGCTTGACGCCGCCTACTTAGAGTGGAGAACTGCGTCTGACTCAGCCTTCTCGCAAGCTCTTGCATATGTTGCCAAAAAGCAGTCCTAACTGTTCATTCAAGCCGACGCCACTTCGTGGCGCGGCTTAATTCAGGCGTTAGCTCTCATGACTGGCATCGCGCAAATCAAGTTGCGAGCTGACGGCTGGGGATACCTTGGCTTCGGATGCGTACTCATTGCAGTAGCGGTGGGGTTCTACCGTCTAATTGACCGCAGCTCGATGTTCTGGGGCCTGAGCATCGGGGTCATGCTGTTCGGACTTGCCATGTGCGCATCTGGCGTCAGGATGCTTCGGTTCAGCCAGAGATCTATTCACATGTCCACCGGGTTCATTTCGTTGCCCCGCAACGCAATGTCAGACGAGTTGGTCGAGATCGCCTCGAACGAACTGCTGGGCTGGACCATCAGCACTCCCCTCCACCCATTGGTAAGAGTTCTTGAGGTCAAATCCAAGAATGGAGATGCCTCCATAGTCCTTAGTGCGCTACGTCGCCAGGATCTCCGGATGGTGCTCCGCCACCTAGAGAGCATGAGCGAGGGGGGAGGATTTCGGGCAACATGAGAGCTAACTATGTGTGTATGGACTCCACCGTCAACTCCTGACGGCCACGGGTGCTTCATCGGGTCATGGCCAAGGTTCCTCCTGGTGCGGCCCCCTGCTGACGCTGTTCGATCCCGGCAAGTCGGAGCGGTTGCATTCGTGTATTCGGCTTTTCGGTGGGCGGGTCGCCCGAGCCATCATTGAATCCACGAACTGGGGCCCTACGTTCAAGCGACCACGGGGGTCAGCATTGTTATCGGTGTGGCCAGTCCGGGGACCGTCACGCTTGCATGAGATCGACAGGGCAACACGAGGTGGGCCGGTGATTGCGTGAGCGGCTCAGGCCGCCTGAACCGAGGGCCGCAGGCTGCGATGGTTGGGATCGAATCGGGCGCCGTGGCGTTCGGCAGCCCAGAGCCGGCGGAGGGTCTTGCTGGCCAGGGCGACGGCGGCCTTGTTGTGGCCTATCCGGTCGGCCAGTTCGAGCGCCCACTGCTGGGTGCGGTCGAGGCATCTGTCGCGCTTGCGCGCGACCTGGGCGGCGTTGATGGCGGCGCGGGCGCCGTGGATCAGGAGCGTGCGCAGGTAGACGTCGCCGCGTTTGGTGATACGGCCGCGTCTACGGATGTGGCCGCTGCTGTGTTCGCATGGCGTGAGCCCCAGGTGGCTAGCCAAGTGGGGTCCGGATGGGAAACGGCTCAAGTCCCCCACGCCGGCGCACAGCGCGGTTGCGGTGAGCGGCCCCACGCCACAGGCCGCCATCAGGCGCTGGCAGCGCGGATCGTTGCGGGCCATGGCCGTGAAGCGTTTTTCGAGATCGTCCATCGCCGCCTCGCAGGTGGCGATTTTCTCAAGCAGGCCGGCCAGGGCGTGACGCAGTTCCATGGGGAGCTCGTTGTCGCCATCCTCCAGCGCAGCGAGGGTGGCCGGCCGCAGGTTCCCGGCGCCAGCGGGCATGACCACGCCGAACTCGCGCAACAGGCCGCGCACCAGGTTGATGCCCGCCGTGCGCTGGGCCTTGTAGTGTTCACGGATGCGATGCAGGGCCTGGATTCCCTGTTGCTCGGGGGATTTGGCCGGGACCGGGTGGATATCCTGGCAACGGGCGGCTTCCAACAGGCCGGCGGCGTCGGTGCGATCGGACTTGTTGCCGCGGACGTAGGGCCTGACATGGTGGGCCGGCAGCAGGACCACAGAATGCCCGAGCCGGGCCAGGCGTCGCGCCCAGTAGTGCGCTGATCCGCAGGCCTCCATGACCACGCGCAGGGGCGGGCGGTTGATCAGGCAGCGCTGGAAGGGCCCGCGGCCCAACCGCTTGCGCTCGATGATCCGTCCATTGCCGTCCGCAAAGGCGAGCTCGAAGACCTCCTTGGCCAGATCGATGGCGACCGTGGCAGCCAATTCCCGACCCGGGCGAACAGTGGTAGCGTTCATGCGTGGACTCCTCTCGTGTTTCCCTCGACTGATGGCGAACACCTTCAGTCTGGCTCATCGAAGCCGCGTGGCGATGCGGGAGGAGTCCATTCGAACATTCAAGCCGACGCCGCTTCGCGGCGCGGCTTAATTCAGGTGTTAGGCCTGATAGATGGCCTCCCTCCATTCTCCGCGCTCGCTGCATCTCTCGTTGGCGTCGTAGCATGCGCTGAAATTTACCTTGGCGCGCAGGGTAAGAGATGGGCTCACAGGTTGGCCGTTGCAGCAGGCGTTGCCGAAGAATGGGGTCAGGTCCAGCTCTGTAGCATCGCCCCACCTGACCAGGACGCGGAGGTGGCGCAGGATGCTACAAAGCTAGCCCTGATCCATACCCGGCTTGACCCCATACCCGGCTGTCGATCGCACGACCGAACCAAACATGCACCCGGACTCCAGGCACATCCACGAGCTCACCAGCCCACTCGATCACGCGCTTCCCCAAGGCGAGCTCGGGACGCACGGGCGCCTGCAGACGTGTCGGGCGCTGCTTTCGGAGGAATGCCAGCGGCTCGACGATTTCCTGCTGCACCAGCCCGATGCCCAGCTCAGGGTCTACCCGCCGGAGGGCACGACCTCGATCGATCTTGGCTTCCTTCGGGAACTGCCCGCGCTGCGCAACCTGTGGCTGGAGGCCAATGCCGGCGAGCTCATCGACCTTGCCGTTCTGGCGGGGCTCACCGACCGGCTGAGGACGTTCACGCTCGACACGCTGGCGCCCGGCAGCGACCCGAAACGGGATCGACCCAAGCGGTCGACCGAGGTTCTGGAGTCGCTACAGGCGCTGGAGACGCTATCGGTCTGCGGCAGGCTGCAGGATCTTCGCTTCCTCGGTCAGCTCCACGCACTCGAAACGCTCTCCCTGTGGCGGAGCACCCTGGGCAGCCTCGCGGGCCTAGAGTCGTGCGCCAGGATGAGGAAGCTTGAACTTCGCGCCACGGGCGTAAAGGCGCTCGACCAGATCGAGGCGCTTGCCGACCTCGCATTTCTCGATGTCTGGGACCTCAGGAAGCTGGCGAGCCTCGACCCGATCGCACGCCTGCCCAGGCTGCGCCAGCTCAGGCTGGTGGGCTGCAAGGTGGACCAGGGCATCCCGTCGCTGCACGGACTGGTGGACCTGAAGGTGCTGGTGATCGACAAGCTGCCGAGCGTGAGCGACCTCGCCGCCATCGCCGCCGCACCGGCGCTCAGGTGCCTGGTGCTAGGGGGCGATGCCGCGTTCGATGTCGAGGGTCTGGCCGCGCTTGCTGGCCATGCCTGCCTGCAGGAAGTGCGGCTTGATACCTTCGACGAGCGGCTCTGGTCGGAGATCGGCTCGCGCTACGGCTGGAAGGTGGGCTACTGCAACTATCCCGCCGACGAGTATCTGCAGTGAGCGCGGTAGCCCAGCGAACGCTCCAAGAAGGGGGTCACCCTTTCGCCGCAACCTGTCAACAGGGCGAATGCCGCTCTCCCGATGCCGGGTAGTGGGGGGAAATTCCCGTCCTGGGCATTGACCGGCTTCCGCAGTGTTGGTCGGGGGCGCGAGAGCCGCGCCAGTCCCCCTTCTGGATCAAGGCCGTCGTGGCGGCCCCTGCCTGTCGGCCCAAACACATGTCGGTCGTCGTGGACAGCGTCCATCTGCACGCAAAGCGATACAGGGATACGGGCTCAAGTCCCAGTCCCGATTCGGCTCGCGCCACGAGCGGTCCTGCTCCAACACGGGTGCCGGCGGTCGCGGCCCTTCAGATTTGCTGGCTGTGCACCAAACCCCGGTTCCGGCCTGCGACCGCCAGCGTAGTCGGAAACTGGGGTCAGAGTGCGATTTCGCGGTGAGCGTGTGTCGAGGCGAAACTGTTGGCGGGCGGACGAGGCTGCCGGGGCGGAGTTGGACAGAAATGGCGCTTTGCTCTCCCACCCTGATCACTGTCGAACAGGTACCTTGCTCCGTGGCCCTCCGGTAAATTCACTCTGACCCCATATCCGCCTAGCTCCAGCGCCATGCGCATTGGTTTCGTGATTGCAGTGCTTGCAGTCATGGGTGCTCCTTCGGCAGACGCCTGTTCGCGTCAGCCGCACCCTGCCGATTCCCAGCTGTTCTCCGCCGCGGTGCATGTTATGGTTGCGAGGGTTGTCGGCACCCGGCTCAGGCAGATGCCTCACAGGGAATGCGAAGCCAACGGGTTCGATGGAGGCGAATGCGCCTACGTAGAGGCAAGGTACGAACTCACCGAGGTGTTGAAGGGGTCTCCTCGGCATCGAGGAAAGGTTCGCGATCTGGTGTTCGGCCCGGGCAATTGCAGCCTGGGTCTGCTCGCTGGGTTCTACTATGTTCTCCATATCGTCGAAGACCACGACTTCGTGCTGCACATCGACGGCTCGTTTCCTCTCGGCCCGCTATACGGAGAGAATGAGCGTCAAGCCATTGAGCAGATTCGCGTGTACCCCCATCAGCGCCCGGCAGGGGGGCGATGACCATGTGGTCAGGCTGGCTGCGCAACCACGGCTCTTCCGGTCCGCTGGTCCGCGCCTGCGCGGCGGCACAACACAGCGTTGGTCCGGAGGACGGATCGTGACCTACGCCCCAGCGCTTGAGTATCTTCTGCGCGTCAACGCGGTGCTGGATTGCTGGAGCGCCGTCCTGGACGACTGGGAGATAGCAGAGGTGCGCCATCTCATCGAGTACGGCGAGCCTGCATCGGGAATGCGTTCACTTGCATGAATCATCCATGAGGGCGGGATACCCGCCACTGACGAGCAGAAGCGCGCGATCTTGGAACTCACGTCCGGCTCAGGAGATGAAGCCGATCTGCCAGAGTCGTTCCGTGCGATGCGCGCATCAACCCGGTCTCAATGGTGTCGGGAATGATGAGACTCAGGATCTTGTTCGAACGGACGCGTGATGGCTAGAGTGCCAGGCTCGGGCATAGGCGCGCGAACCGCTCGACTCAACCGTCAGGCTTCATGAGGATCCTCATCACTGGCGCTTCCGGAAGAATCGGCCGCGCGACCTATATCAGCCTGTCCGCGGAACACGAAGTCATTGGCTTTGACCGCGCGCCGTCGTCGACATCCGACATCGTAGGATCGATCGAGGACGCCGATTCGATTCGCGCGGCGCTGCGAGGGGTCGACGCAGTGATCCACATCGCCGCGATGCACGCCCCCCATGTAGGGCACTCCACCGAGGAGGCATTTGAGGCGACCAACGTGGCGGCCACCGGAAGGCTCGCACGCCTTGCTGAAGAAGCCGGCGCCCGAACGCTCGTCTTCACCAGCACCACAGCGCTGTACGGCTCTGCTTCAACGCCGAACGACCGGGCAGCCTGGATTGATGAGGAAACCGTACCTTTGCCCCGGACGATCTACCACCGCACAAAGCTCAGGGCGGAAGCCCTTCTGCACGAGCTTGCCCAGAAATCCCGGTTGTCGGTCACGGTGATCCGCATGTCACGATGCTTTCCGGAGCCGGCGCCGATCATGGCTGCCTATCGGTTGCACAGGGGCATCGACGTTCGCGATGTTGCCGACGCGCACGCAACTGCCGCGCTCGCGTCCTTGCCTGGCTTTCGTCGCTATGTTGTTTCTGGAAGCACGCCGTTCCTGCCGGAGGATACGGAAAGGCTTCTGACGAACGCCTCCGAGGTCATCGCGCTTCGTTGCCCGGAACTGGCAGAAACATTCCGCCGCCGCAAGTGGAAACTGCCGAACTCGATAGACCGGGTCTACTCTCCCGCGCTCGCCATGGATGAACTTGACTGGAAGCCGAAGTATGGATTTGAAGAGGTCCTCGCGCAGCTCGACAGAAGGTCACTGGAAGTGCTGCCTCCGCGGTCCAATTGGAGGATGGATGAATAGCCTCCCGGGCATCTGTGCCGCATGAGGCCTGATCTCTCGCTCAAGCTGACCCACTGCGGCATGGGCTCTGCGCCCGGTCCGCGTTCCTTGAGGCATCATGGCGCACCGGACATGCGGCGTACGCCTCCGCGGGCTGCCTGGCTGGCACGCTGGAGTGCACATGCACTTCTCGGTCAACCGGGGTCTTCTACTCATCACCGCAGGCACGGCGCTTTCGCTGCTGCTTCAGTTCGGGGAGCGGTAACTGGGGTCAGGGTGCGATTTCGCTGGAAACTGGGGTCAGAGTGCGATTTCGCGATGAGCGTGTGTCGAGGCGGAACTGTTGGCGGGCGGACGAGGCTACGGGGGTGGAGCTGGTCAGGAATGGCGCATTGCTCTCCCACCCTGATCACTGTCGAACAGATGCCTTGCGCTGTGGCTCGCCGGTAGATTCACTCTGACCCCATATCCGGTTCCGGTCGAAGCCGTCTAGTGGGTTGGCGCGGCTCAGTATCCAGGGCACCAGGGGAGGACACGAGGATGGCTGACAAGAGCGAAAAGCAGGTTGCTCCGGTGCAAGCCTTCATCGATGCGCTCGATCATCCGCTCCAGGGCGAGATCGTCGCCCTCAGGAAGCTGCTGCTCGAGGTGGATCCCAGGATCTCTGAAGAGATCAAGTGGAACGCACCCAGTTTCCGGACTTCCGAGCACTTCGCCACCATGCATCTGCGGGCGAAGGACGCCTTGCAGCTCATTCTCCACCTCGGGGCAAAGTCGAAGCGGGCGCTGCCACCGGGGGCCATCGCCGACCCGGACGGGTTGCTCAGGTGGCTGGGCAAAGACCGTGCATCCGTCACCCTGGAGGGTCCGGAAGACCTAGCGCGGAAGACTGACGCGCTGGTCGCGATCGTCCGGCAGTGGATCGAGCAGGTCTAGGGACATCGTGGGCCGCGACCCAACGATGCGGCAGGCCGACCCCGCTTCACTGCGCGATCTCCATGGCACAGAGGGGTACGTCGGCCGCGCCCGGGCCCCGTCGCCGGGAGCCAATCAATCGTGCGGCGGCCAGGGCGTGGCGGCGTAGTGCCCGGTTGGTGCCGTCGCGATCGCTCCCGGTGCCGCCGAGGGTCAGCCAGGCGGGGGCGACTGCAGCCGATCGCCGGAGAGAGGACGGGGGATCAGATTCAGTTGCCTGGAGCGGCGGAAGGCGCCAGGCCTCGGTCGCAGGGATCCGGCGAGCGGGCGAGGGCGATCCGACGGGGGCACCCGCGATGCGGGCGATCCGGGCCTCCACCCGCGCCCGGAGCGTGTCGCGGCAAGGGCGGTTTGCTGCAGGCAGGCGTGGTCACGGGCGCAGGTCAAGAGGCGTCGGCCGTCCTGTCATGCCATCCCCAGGCTGCTACATTGGCGTCCTCAGGGAAATGCCAAGGATCCACATGGACATGGGTGAGGCCGGCCGCAGGCTGGCGCTGACGCTGGCGGTCGGGCTCGCTCCGGCCGTGACCATCGCGGCCGAACCGGAGGTGCTCGCCCGCATCGGCCAGCCGGCGCCGGGCGGCGGCACCTTCTTCGTGTTCGACCCTCCGCAGATCAACGAGTCCGGCGTCGTGCTGTTCAAGGCGATCGTCGACCTGGGCGATGCGGGGCAGCAGACCCGCTGGTACCTGGTGGATACCTACGGCTCCGCGCAGCCGGAACTGGCCCTGGCCTACGGCCCGGGCCCGGATGGCGAGGGCATGGTGACCCCGGTGGTCGCGGTGCTGCGCAGCCAGGGCCGCGCCATCGACTTCTGGGGTTCGATCGACACGCCGCCGCCGCTGACCGGCGACGGCGCCTGGTTCGTGCGCGAGGCGGATGGCAGTGTCGCCGAGCGGCTGCGCCGGGGCAGGCCGATCGGCGACGGGGTGAGCGGCCCGCAGGTCGTCTGCTCGTGGCACCTTCGCATCCATCCCCAGGGCGACTACCTGGTGCAGGCCGCGCTGGTTGAAGGGCCGGAACAGTGCGAAGGGGAGGGCGCCGCGGGACCTCCGGTCACCTGGCGGATCGCGCCCGACCACACGGTGACGCGACTGGTCGGCGAGGGCGACCCGATCGCCAACCGTGCGGGCGCCACCATCGGCCCGACACGGTATTTCTTCCGTGCCCTGCCGCTGGAGCGGTTCTCCTCGTACTGGTTCGACGCCGGGGGCGATGCCCGCTACGGCATGTTCCGGCTGGGTCCGGACGGGCCCGAGCTGGAGATGGCCGATGGCGACGCCGTCCCCGGGATCGGCCTTGTCCACTTCGAGCCCGGTCTGGGCGTGATCAACCCGCCCAGCCAGCTCCACCCGGTCGGGGCGCAGGACTACCTGGGCCGGGCGCGGGTGCAGGCGGCGGTCGACCAGCCGCTGCGCGACGCCATCGTCCGGTTCGGCCCGACCGGCGGGGCGGTCCTGCTGGAGACGGGGCAACTGATCCCCGGGCTGGGCCGCATCGCCGCGCTGAATCCGCCCATGGTCGGACCCATCGCCGGCATGATCGTCCCCATCGGCGAGAATGGCGGCCCGTACACCGGGTCTGGGGCATTGTCTGTGGATGCCGAGGGGGGCATCCGGCTGGGCGCCCTTACCGGCGGCGACCTGCCGGGAGTGGGCATTGTCGATCACCTGCGGGCCTATCGGGTGCTGCCGTCGGGTGCCTTCGTGCAGTCGGTGCGGGTGCAGGACGGGTTGTCCTCGCAGGTGCTGGTTCGCTCCGACGCTTCCGGGCCCACGCCGCTGCTGCCCCCCGCCCTCGCCCTGGACGGGGTCCTCTATCGGTTCGAGTTGCCGATCGGCAGGACCGATCCCCCGGAACTGTGGCCGGTCAACAGCCGGGGCCAAGTCGTGGCGCTTGCCATACCCCAGGGCAAGTGGGATCCGAACCACCTGATCGTCTACTACGGCGGCAGTATCTTCGCGGGGGATTTCGAAGCGCACTGAGCACCGGAAGAATGGGGCCAGAGGGAGGCACGGGGCCAGGTTCGGTTCCCTGGCGTGGCGACAGGACGCGCCGGGCATCAGTCGCCCGGCGGCGGCACGTGTCGGGAGCGGCGTGACTGGAAGCGGGGTCAGATTCGGTTTCTTGGCATGGCGGCAAGGCGTGCCAGGCACCAGTCGCCGGGAGGCTGCGCGCGTCGAGGCCAGCGCGACGGCCGGGGGTCTGCGAAGCAGCCGGTCCAGGCCCTGATCCGCGCCCGGATGAGGTCGCGCCCTGGGGATGCCGGTGCTGCCGGCAAGGGCGGTTCCAGCGAATGGCGGGGCAGGCAGGCCGTGGTGGGATGGAGTCCGGTCGGCCTGGTCGCGATCGCCCGGATGTCGTCCAGGGCCAGCCAGGCGGGGGGCGACTGCGGCGGACCGCCGTGCCTGCCGGAGAGGGAGGGCGGCTCGACCTGGGATGGCGGTCCGGCTCGTCGATCATGCGGGACCGCACCCAGGCCCGGCAGGGCGCCCAGCCCCGGGACCGCCCCCTCTCGGCGCCGCCCGGCCCGTCCCGGGTGAGGAATGCAACCAACGGATTTGAAAAGAAATAATCTTGCCGTCAGGAGCCTGAAAGCTGCCGATCAGGCAGCGTCGACGGCTCCCCTCCAGATTGGCCGCCTCCGCGATCCCGCGGTCGTCATCCCAACCCTGGAGAACCTGCCCATGCGTCCGTCGTACCTGCCGCGCCAGCGCGGCGCCCTGTCCATCGACACCCCGTCCCGTCATTTCGGCGCCCCGGCGCAGCGCTTCGGAAGCGCCCGCCGCAGCCGGCGCGCAAGCGCGATGGCCACGGCCCCGTTGCCCGCCCACCCGATGCCGGCCAGCCCCCCGGGGTCCCCGGCGGGCCGCCGGCCGTGGAACCCGGCGCGGGCATCCGTCCTGGTGACGGCGCTTTCCTTGCTGGCCGGCCTGCTGCTTCCCCTGCAGGCCTCCGCGGCGCAGTACTGCGCGCGCAACGTCGACCAGCTCAACCTCGCGCTCGACCTGGCCCAGGCCAACAACGAGAACAACGTGATCCGCGTCGCCCGCGGCCTGATCGTGCCGGCCGCCCCGGAGGAGGGGCACCTGTTCACGTATGTCTCCAGCAAGGATCGCTCGCTGGAGATCAGCGGCGGCTGGGATCCCCAGGACTGCTCCAGCCAGGTGCTCGATCCGGCCGGCACCCGGATCGAGGCCGGTGGCTCCTTCGGCCTGTTCAACCTGCTGATCGGCTCGTCGGGCGGCAACGCCCTGCTGAGAATCCACAACCTGACCCTGTCCGGCGGTTACAGCGACTCCTCAGTCGCCCGCGGCCTGGGCATCAACGTCCACGGCTTCATGTACGTCCATGGCAAGGTCGAGATCGACCGCGTGGTGTTCGCGGACCACCACTGCGACCATGGCCAGAGCCGGGGTTGCGCGTTGAACCTGTCCCCCGGCCTCAAGGAGGTCACCATCAGAAACAGCCTGTTCCACCACAACAGCGCCGGCGGCGCCGCAGCCATCAGGGCCTGGGTCAGCGAGGGCATCCAGACGGTGTTCCGGCTGCACAACAACACCCTCGTCGACAATTACGCCCATGCGCCCGACCAGGCGGCGTCCAGCGCCATCGAGTTCACGGGCGACACCGACACGATCCTGATGTACAACAACATCCTGTTCCACAATCCGACACTGAACGCGCCAATCCCGCTGCCCGATCTCGCCCGCGACCCGGCCGGCGCGATCCTCGGCAAGAACAACACCATCGCCGCCAGCGCGGTCACCTGGACGCCGGACACCAGCGGCAACCGCTCGATCCCGCCGGTATTCGCCGGCCGCGTCGACGACTACCGCCTGCGCGGCGACTCGCCGCTGCGCGACAGCGGCTTCAACGCCGGCTGGCCGACTCATGGCTTGCTGGAGCTCGGTGGCGGCCCCCGTGTGCTGGGCCCGACCATCGACCTGGGCGCCTACGAGTCGGACGTGCTGTTCAACGCCGGCTTCGGGGACTGAGTGAGGGGGGCCGGGGCCGGATCGGCGCGGTCGCCGCGCGTGCGGAACGACCTGCGGCATGCGGGCGGTCCCGGACGGCGCACGGCACGTGCCGCGGCGCGTGAGCGGGCGGCACCCGGCGCCATCGCACCGCGTCCTCGCGGGGTCGCTGGCGTACAGGCGGGCTGGCCCCGTTCGGGGGGCCGGGCCTGTGCTCCACGGCGGCCCGCCGCCGCGCGCCCCCTTGCCAAGCCCCCGTCGCAGCGCCCAGCATTGCGGTTTGCCCGCAGCCCGGCCATCCCCGTGTCCTGTTCCCCCCTCCTTTCCGTGGCCGCCCGGGCCGGCCGTCGAATTCCGGGCCGGCCGCGGTGAGCGGCGGCCGCCCGCCCGGTCTGGACGCCCAGCTGGCCGGCCTGCTGGCCCGGCACGGCGCCCGGCTGCGCGTGCTGGTGGCTCAGCATTGTTCGGCAAATCAAGGACTTGACCCGGACGACATCGAGCAGGAGGTACGCATCCGGCTGTGGAAGGCGCTGGAGCGTGAGAACAATCCGGCCCTGCCTGCGTCTTATATCCAGCGGGTCGTGGTCACCACGGTGATCGACGCCCTGCGCCGCAGCAAGCCGGAACAGACCACGGCATTGCCCGAGGAAGGCCAGGAGGCCGGCATCGAGGCCCTGCTTGACCCGGTCGGTCCGGTGCGCAGCGCCCGCGATGGCCAGCACATGGACATGGTCCGTGCCGCCATCGAGGCGTTGCCGGGGCGGCGGCGGCAGCCGGTACGGCTGGCGCTGCAGGGCTTCACCCCGGAGGAGATCGGCGAGCTGCTGGACATGACCGCGACGATGGCCAAGAACCTGATGTACCGCGGCCTGTACGAATTGCGTGACCGCCTGCGGGCGGCCGGACTGGATGGAAGCGACGATGACTGAGCACAACCTGGCCAATCTCTACCAGGCGTCCTGCCGCGACGATGCCGCCGTGCTGGCCTCGGTGACGCCGGCCGAGCTGGTCGACCTGGCCGAGGGCCGCCTGGCCGGCCCGCGCCGCGCCGCCGTGGTCGAGGCGATCGCCGCCTCGCCCTCGCTGGCCCAGGCCTGGCGCCTGGCACGCGCCAGCCGCGCCGCCGCGGTCGAGCTGTCGCAGGGCATTGCCGATGCCCGGCGCGCGACGGCGCGGCCGCTGCCCGCCCGCCCGGCGCTGCGCCGCCTGGCGCTGGCCGCCACGGTCTCGGCGGTCGCCGTGGGCTCGGTGTTCATGGCCCGCCAGCTTGGCCCCGATGCCGGCCTGCCGGCCTTGGCCGAAGAGGACGCCATCGCCACCGCCGGCTTCGACGGCCGGGCCGACGACCGCATCTTCTCGTCGCGCACCGGCATGGAGCCGGACCAGATCTTCGGCCAGAGCTTCAACAACTCCTGACCTCCCGCGCCGGCCCCTGGCCGCCGGCGCCCTCCCCCGGACGAGCCGCCGGCAGCCCCGGCGGCTTTTTCGTTGCCGCCACGCCCAACCCGGCGTCGCCGGTTTCCCGATCCCGGCGAACCATCTCGCGCGCCGGTCCGAATCAGTCACCGGCGCCCCTGTCAGGCGACGACCCCGCGTGCCCGCAGCGCAGGAAAGGGGTGGCAGACAACAAGCGGCAGCCGTTACACACCCCGGGACGACCGGCGCGACGCAATCGTCGTATCGGTCAAGGGAGCAAGGCGCGGTCGCACCTGCGCTTCCGCCCCGGCCCTGCTCCCTTTCCCCGGGCCCCGGGCCCCGGCCCCACCTACCCCTGCGTCTCCCGCGTCGCCGCGAACACCAGGTCCGGCCAGCGTTCCTGGGTGAGCTGCAGGTTGACCCGGCTGGGCGCCAGGTAGACCAGCTCGCCGGCGGCGTCGATGGCCAGGTTAAGGGCGTTGCGGTCGCGGAACTCCTCGAGCTTGCGGGCATCGCCGCCGCGCACCCAGCGCGCCGTGCTGATCCCGACCGGCTCGAAGGCGGCGTCGACGCCGTACTCGTCCTTGAGCCGGTAGGCGACCACGTCGAACTGCAGCATGCCGACCGCGCCCAGCACCAGGTCGTTGCTCATCAGCGGCCGGAAGAACTGGGTGGCGCCTTCCTCGCTGAGCTGGGCCAGGCCCTTCTGGAGCTGCTTGAGCTTGAGCGGGTCGCGCAGCCGGGCGCGCCGGAACAGCTCTGGAGCGAAGTTGGGGATGCCGGTGAACACCAGCGCCTCGCCCTCGGTGAAGGTGTCGCCGATCGAGATGGTGCCGTGGTTGTGGATGCCGATCACGTCGCCCGGCCAGGCCTCGGCGGCGATCTCGCGGTCGGAGGCCATGAAGGTCAGCGCGTTGGCCAGCTTGATCTCCTTGCCGCTACGCACGTGGAAGGCCTTCATGCCGGCCTGGAAGCGGCCCGAGCAGATGCGCATGAAGGCGACGCGGTCGCGGTGCTGCGGGTCCATGTTGGCCTGGATCTTGAACACGAAGCCGGTCAGCCGCTCCTCGCCGGGTTCGACCTGGCGCGTGGTTGTGGCGCGCGGGCGCGGCGGCGGCGCGTGTTCGACGAAGAAGTCGAGCAGCGGCTGCACGCCGAAGTTGTTGACCGCCGAGCCGAAGAACACCGGCGCCTGGCGGCCGGCCAGGTAGGCCGCGCGGTCGAACGGGTGGCTGGCGCCCTGGACCAGCTCCAGTTCCTCGCGCAGCTCGGCGAGCATGGCCGGCCCGATCCGCTGGGCCAGCTCCGGCGCGTCGATGGACTCGAAGATGGTCGAGTCCTGGCGGGTGAAGTTGCGGCCGGACTCGTACAGGTGGACCTCGCCGCTGACCAGGTGCACGACGCCCTTCAGGCGCGAGCCCATGCCGATCGGCCAGGTCACCGGCGCGCACTGGATGCCGAGCACCGACTCGATCTCGTCGAGCAGGTCGATCGGCGCCTTGCCCTCGCGGTCGAGCTTGTTGATGAAGCCCATGATCGGCGTGTCGCGCAGGCGGCACACCTCCATCAGCTTGATGGTGCGTTCCTCGACGCCCTTGGCGACGTCGATCACCATCAACGCGGAGTCGACCGCGGTGAGCACCCGGTAGGTGTCCTCGCCGAAGTCGGCGTGGCCGGGGGTGTCCAGCAGGTTGACGATGCGGCCCTCGTAGGGGAACTGCATCACCGAGCTGGTCACCGAGATGCCGCGCTCCTTCTCCAGCGCCATCCAGTCCGAGGTGGCGTGGCGGGCCGCCTTGCGGCCCTTCACAGAACCGGCCATCTGGATGGCGCCGCCGAACAGCAGCAGCTTCTCGGTGAGTGTGGTCTTGCCGGCGTCCGGGTGCGAGATGATCGCGAAGGTGCGCCGGCGCGCGGCTTCCTGGGCGGGGGTGGTCATGGCGGGCAGGGGGTCTTCCGGGCAGCCGCCCATTGTACGGGAGTGCCTCGGGCCGGCCGCTTCCGGCGCTTGCGGCGTGCCCTCTCCCCCGCCCCTCCCCCGCAGGCGGGGGAGGGGAGAAGTGCGGTGCCGCAGCCAGCTCGGGACTGGGGACCGGGGACTCGGGACTCGGGACTCGGGACTCGGGACTCGGGACTCGGAACTCGGAACTCGGAACTCGGAACTCGGAACTCGGAACTCCGAACTCCGAACTCCGAACTCCGAACTCCGAACTCCGGGCTCCGGGCTCCGGGCTCCGGGCTCCGGGCTCCGAACTCCGGGCTCCGGGCTCCGAACTCCGGGCTCCGGGCTCCGGGCTCCGGGCTCCGAACTTGAAACTCCGAACTTGGAACCTGCAACACCTGGTAAGCGGAACGCGATCTGCTCCCCTCTCCCTCCGGGAGACCTGATCTGCGTCGTGTCTCAGCCCGCTCCCAGGCGGCGTCTCGCCAGCGCGACGGCACCGCACTTCTCCCCTCTCCCTCCGGGAGAGGGGCCGGGGGAGAGGGTCGGGGCTGGCCATGATCCGCATCGCCGCCGGTCCAGGGGCACGCACCGGCCGGGCCGCCAACCCCGCACGCGGGGATCATCCATGCGCCTCAGGGCGCCAGCCGCCAGCGCTCGCCGGCCTCCGGGGTCCAGGCGCCGTCCGGGCCGTCGAAGCGGAACGGGATCGAGACCAGGCGCAACCCCTCGTTGCGCTGGACGACGAAGTGCAGGTGCGGGCCGGTCGCGAAGCCGGTGGCGCCGGCCGCGCCCAGGCGCTGGCCGGCAAGGACCACGCTGCCCTCGCGCACCAGGACGCTCTCGAACGCCAGGTGGGCGTAGACCGCCATGGTGCCGTCCTCGTGCAGGACGCGGACCATGTTGGCGCGGTCGCCCAGACGCCGGTCCTGGCCGGATTCGAAGAAGTCGCGCTCGACGTGGATGACGATGCCGTCGCGGGCGGCCAGCACCGGGGTGCCCTCGGCGACGCCGAGGTCGACGGCGTGGTAGTTCTGCTCGTCGCCATGGCTGAAGCCGCCGCCGAAGGCCTGGGCGATCGCGTAGCGGGTGCCGGAGGGCAGCGGCAGGCGGTAGCGCGCGGTCGGGTCGGGGGCGCTGCGCGGATCGCCGGGCACGGCCACCACTTCCACCCGCCAGGCGGCGTCCTGGTAGGGATCGTGGGAGCGAACCCGGGTCACCTGGACGCTGCCGCGCGGCGCCAGCACCACCCGCCGCGGCAGTAGCGGCTCGGCCAGGGCGTTGCGGACCTCGGTCAGCGCCAGCTCCACCTCCAGCGGCCCGGCGAAGCGGCTGTGCACCCACACGGTGCTGGCCTGGCCGCCGTCGCCGCGGGTTTCCAGGCGCACCAGGGGCGAGGGGTCGACGCGCACGCGGGTGGCCTTGACCGGCGCGTCGGTGACCGGCGGCACGTCGGTGAAGTGGCGGATGCCGTGCTCGTCGACGTACTCGTAGAGCTGCTTGGCCGGCGCCACGCCGGTGACGCACAGGCCGGCGACCAGCGCCATCAGGGCGCCGCGGGCGCGCCCGGATCGATGCCGGCTGGCCTGCGCCGGGGTCATCTCAGGCCTCGCCCTATCCCGCACCGCCGGCCAGCGCGCGCGGCGCGCCTGCGCGGCAGTCCCGGATCGCGGCCGGTGCGGCCGGCGACCGCATTCGCCACGGTCGCCAGGCAGGGCGGGCCGGAGCGCACGGATCAGGCCCGGCGCAGGAACAGCAGAAGGAAATGGAAGAACTCCGCGCGCGGCGCCAGCGCGTAGTCGGCCACGGTCCAGCCCTCCTTGCGCGCCTCGCGGTCGTAGGCGGCGGCACCGATGCGCGGCGTGATACGGCGCTCGTCGGTGCCGTAGAAGACCGCGCGCCGGCGCATCTGCTCGGCGAAGGATTCCGGCGGCGTGCGGAAGCGCGGGTCGGAATCCATCAGGTCCGGGTCGGTGATGAAGTTCAGCGCCAGCACCGCGTACCCGGCATCGTCCTTGAGGTAGCGGAACACCGCCGGCATCGCGTCGAAGTGCTCGCAGAAGCCGGCGTAGACGCCGCCCAGGTTGTTGTCGAGGATGATCAGGTCGTAGCGGCCCAGGCGCGGGTCGCCCTGGTTCATCATCGCGAAGCTGTCGCCGTGGGTGGTGCGCACCTTCGGCCCGAGCTTGCCGGCGAGCCGGATGTAGTCCTCGTTGATGTCGCACAGGTGCGCGCTGTTGACCCGCTCCAGATAGCCGTGCGACATGTTGATGCCGGCCCCGGAGAACGGGTCGAGGATGTCCGGGTTGCGCAGCGGGTAGCCGTGCGCGGCGCACAGCCAGAACACGATGTCGATGTGGAAGCGCACGCGCAGGTAGTTGCCGACCGGCGGCAGTGCCCGGGTCAGGCCGGAGATGCCGCCGATGGCGGCGCGCCGCGTCCAGTAGTGCAGGTCGGTGGAAAAGCTGGCCATGCATGCTCCCTCGGAAAGGCCCGGCCGACCCGTCCCTGGGCCGATCGGACTCGCAGGCGCCCGCTCGCGGGCAGCACGAGCCATCCCTGGCTCGCGGGAAGGTCCGGTGTTCCAGCCCTTCCCCGAAGGCTGAGCCGGCAAGGTAGCCGGCAAGGCCTGGCCCGGCAACCCGGCTCACGCGCGGTCAACCCGGCGCCGGCTACCATGGCCGGGCATGGTCTCCACCCGTCTGCTTCGCTGGCTCCTGTTCGCGCTGCTCGCCGCGGCGGTCGGCGGCGCCCTGCTGCTGGCCCTGCTGGCGGTCGACACCTCGCTGTCGGTCTGGCAGCGACTGCAGGGCCTGCCGGCCGGCTTCCGATACCTGTATGGCGCGCTGCTGGGCGCCGCCGGCCTGGGCGTGGCCTGGCTGGGCTGGCGCCTGCTGCGCCGTCGCCGGCCGCGTCGCCGGCCGCCCCCGCCGCCGGTGACCCGCGCCGACATCGAGCGTCGCGCGCAACGCCTCGCCGAGGTCGGCGCCACGGCGCCCGAGGTCGCCGGGGAGCTGGCCGAACTCGACCGCCGGGCGGGTTCCGGCCACGTCTGGGTGGCGGTGTTCGGCGCCGTCAACGCCGGCAAGAGCGCACTGGTGCGCGCGCTGGCACCGCAGGCGACCACCGCCAGCGACGCCCTGGCCGGCACCACGCGGGCGGTCGAGCACGTGCACGGCGCGCTGCCGGACGGCCGCCCCCTGGTGCTGGCCGACGTGCCCGGCACCCAGGAGGATCCCGGCCGCGAGGCGCTGGCGCGCGACGAGGTGCTGCGCGCCCACTGGGTCCTGTACGTGTGCGCCGGCGACCTCAGCCGCAGCCAGGCCGCCGAGGTCGACTGGCTGAAGGCCTTCGGCAAGCCCTTCGCCCTTGTTCTCAACCAGGCCGACCGCTACCGGCCCGAGGAACTGGTGCAACTGCAGCGGCGGCTGCGCGAGCGTGTCGACGCCCCGCTGGTGACGGTCAGCGCCGGCGGCGAGGAAGCGGTCGAGCAGGACGGCGTGCTGGCCTGGCGACAACGACCGCCCGAGGTCGCGCCGCTGCAGGCCCTGCTGGCGCGCCGCCTGGCGGCCGGTCCGCAGGCGCTGGAGGCGGCGCGCAGCCAGGCGGTGCTGGGCGGCCTGGACCAGCGCCTCGCGCAGGTCGAGGCCGCCGACCGCGCCGCGCGTTGCGAGGCCGCCGTCGGCAAGTACACGCGGCGCGCCGTGGTCGGCGCCCTGGCCGCGGTGGCGCCGGGCAGCGACCTGGTCATCCAGGGCGCCCTGGCCACCGGCCTGGTCCGCGAGCTGGCGGCGATCCACGAGGTGCCGGTCCGGCAGATCGACATCGACGCCCTGGTGGCGCGCGCCACCGGCACCCTGCGCACCACCACGGCGGTGGTGCTGGCGATCGCCGGCAACGCCGCCAAGGCGTTTCCCGGCCTGGGCACCCTGGGCGGCGGCCTGGCCCACGCGGTCGCCTACGGGATGATCTTCGACAGCCTGGGCCGGGCGGTCGCGGCGACCCTGGCCGAGTCCGGGCGGCTGGACGCGCAGGCCGCCGCCGACGCCTTCGCCGACACCCTGCGCGCCACGCCGCGGCCGCCGGTGCTGGGCCTGCTCGGCGCGGTGCTGGCCGAGCGCGTCGTCGATCGCGCGCAGGCGCGCGAGGAGAGCCGGCCATGACCCCGCGGTTGCCTACGTTCGTCCTGCTGGCCGCGATGTTCGCCGCGCCGCTGGCCGCGCAGCCGGCCTGGTACCGCATCGACCCGGTGCACACCCGGATCCTGTTCTTCGTCGAGCACGCGCGCTTCTCGCGCAGCATCGGGCTGTTCCGGCCGGTCGAGGGCGGCCTGTGGTTCGATGAGGCGGACTGGACGCGCAGCCGGGTCGAGGTCTGCCTGCCGCTGGCCAGCCTGGACATGGGCGACCGCGCCTGGGAGAACACCCTGCGCCGCCGCGATTTCTTCGATGCCGGACGGCATCCGGACATCTGCCTGCGCTCGCGCCGGATCGAACGCCTGGACGCGGATCGCGGCCGCCTGCACGGCGAGCTGGAGGTGCGCGGCGTCGCCCGGGACGTGGTCTTCGACTTCACCGTGAACGATGTGCGCCGCTTCTCGCTGACCCTGAAGCGGCGCCTGGGCGTGAGCGCGACCGCGACGGTCTCGCGCAGCGCCTTCGGCATGACCCGCGATCCGACCCTGATCGGCGACGCGGTCGAGATCGTGATCGAACTTGAGGCCGAGCTGGCGCCCGCGCCGGCCGGCGACGACCCGGAGGAGAGATGATGGCCTGGCGCAGCGGACCCACCGACTGGAGCACCCCGATCAAGATCCTGCACTGGCTGCTGGCGCTGGCGGTGCTGGCGATGGTGGTTTTCGGCTTCGTGATGAAGTACGGCGACTTCAGCCAGGTCGAACGGATCGGCCTGTACAACCTGCACAAGTCGACCGGCCTGACGGTGCTGGTACTGGCTCTGCTGCGCCTGGCCATCCGCCTGGTCGACCGGCGCCGGCCGGTGCTGCCGCCGATGCCGGCCTGGCAGCGCGCCACCGCCGCCTTCACCCACGTGTTCCTGTACGTGGCGCTGATCGGCATGCCGCTGTCCGGCTGGCTGTACAACTCGGCCTCGGGCTTCCCCTTGCGCTGGTTCGGGCTGTTCCCGGTGCCGGCGCTGAGCGGCCGCGACAGCGGCCTCAAGGACCTGGCCGGCGAGATCCATTTCGCGCTGGCCCTGCTGCTGGCGCTGGTGGTGCTCGTCCACGCCGGCGCCGCCCTGGCGCACCACTTCCAGTATCGCGACAACGTCCTGCGCAGCATGTTGCCGCGCCTGCGCAGGGGCGCCGCCGGCGCCCTGCTGGCGGCCGCGCTGCTGCCGGCCTTGCTGGCGTCCGGCACCGCGCGCGCGCAGGCGCCGTCCTGGTTGCCGGACGGCGAGGCGGTGCTGGCGTTCCGTGGCAGCTACCAGGGCGAGGCCTTCGAGGGCCGCTTCGCGCGCTTCACGCCGCAGGTGCGTTTCGACCCCGACGACCTGGCCGGTTCCGGCATCGAGGTCGACATCGAGCTGGCCAGCGCCGCGACCGGCGTCGAGGACTACGACAGCACGATGCAGTCGGCGGAGTTCTTCGACAGCGCGAGGTTCCCGCAGGCGCGCTTCGTGGCCCGCAACCTGCGCGTCGAGGGCGAAGGTTACCTGGCCGACGCCGAGCTGACCCTGCGCGACCGCACCGTTCCGCTGGCCTTTCCGTTCGCCTTCGGGATCGACGGCGAGCGCGCCGTGCTCACGGCAAAGGTGACGCTGAAGCGCCTGGATTTCGGGGTCGGCACCGGCGAATGGGCCGACACCGCGCTGATCGCCAACGAGGTCGAGGTGCGCGTCGAGCTGCCCTTGCGGCGCGCGCCCGCGCCTTGAAGCTGCCCTGGCCACGCCGGCGCCGCGCGGCACCGGGCGGCGGGACGGCGCCGGCGCCGGGCGAGCGCCACCGCGACCGCGCCCGCGCCAGCCTGGCGGCACTGCGCGACGATCCGGCGATCCCGCCGGCGGTGCGCCAGCAGCTCGCCGCCGACTTCGCCGAGGTCGAGACCCTGCTCGGCCGGCTGGAGCGCGGCGACATCCACATCGCCGTGTTCGGCCGCGTCAGCGTCGGCAAGTCGGCCCTGCTCAACGCCCTGGCCGGCCGCGCGCTGTTCGAGGTCGGCGTCCTGCACGGCACCACCACCGTGCACAGCCTGGCCGACTGGCGCGAGTCCGGCGCCGGCAAGGTGGTGCTGGTCGACACCCCCGGCATCGACGAGCTCGACGGCGACGCCCGCGAGCGGCTCGCCTTCGAGGTCGCCGGTCGCGCCGACCTGCTGCTGTTCGTGGTCGAGGGCGATCCGGTGCGCGTCGAGCGCGAGGCGCTGGCGCGCCTGCTGGCCCTCCAGCGACCGCTGCTGCTGGTCCTGAACAAGGCCGACCGCTTCCCGCCGGAGACCCGCGCCCGGCTGCTGACCCGGCTGCGCGAGCTGGCCGGCCCGACCCTGCCCGCCGAGAACGTGGTCGCCGTGGCGGCGCTGCCGGCGCCGCTGGCGCGCATCGAGCGCGATGCCCGTGGTGGCGAGCGGCGCCATGCGCAGGCGCGCGAGCCGGAGATCGCCGCCCTGCAGTCGCGCCTGCTGGAGATCCTCGAACGCGAAGGCCGCAGCCTGGCGGCGCTCAATGCCGGCCTGTTCGCCGGCCAGCTGGTCGAGCAGGTCGCCCAGCGGGTTTCGGCGCTGCGCCGCGACCAGGCGGCGCGGGTGATCCGCGGCTACTGCCTGGCCAAGGGCGTGGCGGTGGCGCTGAACCCGGTGCCGGTCGCCGATCTGGTCGCCGCCGCCGGCCTGGACATCGCCCTGGTCGTGCACCTGGGCCGGGTCTACGGCCAGCCGCTGAGCCGGCGCGAGGCCGGTCGGGTGATCGCCACCATCGGGGCCCAGCTCGCCGGCCTGATGGCCGGGCTGTGGGCGATCAATCTCGGCGCCTCGGCGCTCAAGGCGGTCAGCGCCGGCCTGTCGACCGCGGTCACCGCCGGCGCCCAGGGCGCCCTGGGCTGGTACGCGACCCTGGTGGTTGGCCGGGTGGTCGAGCGTTGGCTGCTGCAGGGCCGGCAGTGGGGTCCGGACGGCCCCGGCCGGGTGGTCCGCGAGATCCTCGACAGCCTGGACCGCGGTTCGGTGCTGCGCGAGGCGCGCACCGAGATCCTGGCGCGCATCCGGCGGCCGGCGCGGCGCGGCTGAGCGGCGCTGTGGGTCCGGCGCGAGCTTGGCCCGGTCCGCGTTCTCGGTGTCGCGTGGCGCTGCACCGGCGGACCATCGAACGACGCGCGTGCCGGTCCTTCCTCATGGCGCCCGTCCGGCATCGATCCGGACGGACGGTGCGGCGGCGGCCGCCGGCGCAGCCGGTTCGCCGGGCGGCCCTCCCTGGCCGCGGCCGGCGAGCCGTCAGTCCAGGCAGGCCGGCTTGGCCTCGAAGTCGTCGCGGAACACCCGGTCCTCGGGCGCACCGGTGACGGTGACCGAGGCCTGCGCGCTGTTGTCGGCCGGCGCCGGATCGGGGTTGGCGGCCTGGACCGTGGCGGTGTTGGCCAGCTCGCCGCCCTTGTCCGGGGCCAGCACGGTCAGCCGGACCGGTGCGGGCGGCACGGCCAGCGGGCCGGCTTGCGCGCATTCGACGGTGTCCGCGTCCAGTTCGCAGGTCCAGCCCGGCGCGTCGATGGCCAGCACACAGGTGCCCGCAGGCAGCGGATCGGCGACCACGACGTCGACCGCGCCGGGCGCATCCATGGCGACCGCCAGCAGCCAGTCGAACGGCCGGCCGGCCTCCACCGTGGCCGTCGAGGCGGACTTGGCCAGCGCCAGGTCGCGGGCGCCGACCAGCACGTCGGCGCTGCCGGTGTTGTTGGCCGGATCGGGATCGGCGACGTCCGAGGACACGCCCGCGAGGGCGGTCAGCACGCCGGGACTGTCCGGCGCGGTGGCGTGGAACTGCAGTCCCGCGCTGCTGCCGGCCGGGAAGCCGCCATCGAAGGTGCAGATCACCGTGGCGACGACGATCTCGCACTGCCAGCCGGGCGGCGCCAGGGCCTCGGTGGCCGGCACCGGCAGGGTGGCGGTGACCGCGACGATGCCGGCGGCATCCGGACCCAGGTTGTCGACGCTCGCCAGCCAGCGGGCCAGGCCGCCGGGCTCGACCGGCGCGGCGCCGGGGACGATGGCCAGGGCCAGGTCGGCGCTGCTGCCGCCGGCCGGGGCGGCGACGTCGCCGGTGGCGACCACCGCGTAGCGCTGGCCGCCGTCGGCCATCGGCACGTTGATGCCGCGCACGCGCACCTGCCAGGTGCCGGCGGCGGGGGTCGGGAACAGCAACTGGTGCATGACGTTGCGGTCGTCGTGGCCGGTATCGGCGGTGCTCTGGGTCGGGTTGGGGGTGCCGGTGGCCGGCAGCTTCTGGGTCCAGACGCCGCCGTCGGGGTCCTCGACCTCCAGGCGCAGACGGTTGACCACGTGCGGATTGGCGCCGATCGCCGCGGGGAAGTCGCTCCACACCAGGGTGACCTTGAGCGGCTGGCCGGCGCCGACCTCGAGCGCGAAGCCGGCCTGCTCGCCGGTCGCCAGGCCGGCGGCCGCGTCGTGCAGCCACAGCCGGCGGGCGTCGCCGCTGAAGTGCAGGACGTCGTCGAGGTGGATGCGGCCCCAGCCTTCGACCTGGTTGGGCGCCGCGGCGGCGGCGCCGGTGCCGGTCATGTCGCGCGCGCCGTTGACCAGCAGGGCCTTGAGCAGGGCGGCGGAGGGTTCGGCGATGGCGTCGGCGGCGTTCTCGCTGCCGCCGGGGTAGAAGCCGCGGTTGAGGTACTCGCGCACCAGGGCGGCCAGGCCGGCGGCGGTCGGCGTCGCCATCGAGGTGCCGCTGAAGGTGCAGGTGGCGCAGCCGCCGGTGCTGGTGCTGCCGTCGCTGGCGGTCGAGACGATGCCGTCGCCCTGGGCCATGACGTCGGGCTTGGTGCGGCGGTCCAGGGTCGGGCCGCGCGAGGAGAAGCTGGCCGCGTTGGCGCCGCTGGCGCCGGCCCCGGAGGCGCCGACCGTCAGCGCGCTCTTGGCCAGGCCCGGCGAGCCGACCGCGCCGCCGCTGCTGGCGCAGCAGGTGCCGTTGTTGCCGGCGGCGATCGCCACCAGCAGTTCCGGGAAGTCCCAGGTCGCCTGGTCGGCGTCGCGCGCGAACTCGTCGTAGCTGGCCGTGCAGCCGGGCAGGCAGAACAGACCGAGGAAGCAGCAGCTGCCGCCCCAGGAGTTGGAGTGGATGCGGGCGCCGTTGGCGTGGGCGACGGTGGCGGCGTGGTAGATCGAGCCGCCCAGGTTGTTGACGTACTGCAGGCTCTCGCCCATTTCCTGGGCGACCAGGCGGGCGCCGGGCGCGGTGCCGTCGAGGTTGCCCGGCGTCGCCGCCAGCGTCCCGGCGGCGCAGTCGACCGGATTGGCCGGATCGCTGCCGGTGATCGAGCCGGCGACGTGGGTGCCGTGGCCGGCGCCGGTGCTGCTGCTGCAGGCGTTGTCGCCGAGCGCGTCGCCCGCGCCCGACCACTTGTAGTAGTGCAGGGTCTTGCGCTGCAGCAGGTCGGGCAGGCCGGGCGCGCAGGCGGCGCCGTCGCCGCAGTCGCTGATCGGCGGATCGCCGTGCACCGTGTCGTTGAACGCGCAATGGTTGAAGTCGACGCCGGAATCGAGCACGCCGACCACCTGGCCGCAGCCCAGCAGGCCGCGGTCGAACACCGGCAGCTGGCCGGGGCTGCCGCTCTGGTGCAGCCAGCCGGCACGCGCGTTGAGGAAGGCCATCTGCTTGCGCAGGCCGATCGAGGCGACCTCGGCCTGCGGCGCGATCGCGGCGAGCACGCCTTCCAGGCGCGCGCCGACCAGGCTCAGCACGACGCGCGGCGAGGAGGTGCCTTCGACCTCGAAGCCGTGCACGACGCCGTCGATGTCGAGCCAGCGCGCCAGCAGGTCGGCGGCGTCGGCGCCGGGGTGCAGGCCGACCGACAGGGGCAGGGCGGCCGGGCGCTCGCCGCCTTCGAGCAGCTCGGGCAGGCCGCCGCTGAGCTTCCAGGCCGCAGCCATCGGGCCGGTCCAGAGCGCGCCGGCGACCCGGCCGGCCGGATCGGCGTCGAGCGCCATGCGCACGCGCAGGGCGTGGTGCGGCAGGTAGTCCACGGCCTCGGCGCCGATCGCCTGCAGGGCGGCCCGTTCGGTCGCGCCGATCGGGCCGGGAAACTTGACCACCCACCAGCTGTGCCGCGCGCCGCGCGCCTCGCCCGGCAGGGCGGCAAGGGCATGGTCGAACAGCGCGGCGCGCTGCGCGCAGGCATCAAAACTGCCGGCGTCGAAGCCGAGCGTGCAGCGTTCATCGGCGAAGGCGCTGGACAGAACCAGCAGCATGGCGGCGGCGCAGGCCGCCCGGAAGCGAAGGCTCATGCAGGTCTCCCGTAGTGAAGAATGTCCGTCCCCACGGACGCCGGGACCTTAGCACGGCCGGCGCGCGGCGCGCCCGCGCCGGTCAGCGCGCGAACGCGACCAGCGCGCGCACCTGGGCGGGCGAGAACGGCCAGGCCAGCTCGGCGCCGTCGGCGCGCCGCAGCACCGGGATCACGGTGCCGTACCGCGCCTCCAGCGCCGGGTCGCGCTCGATGTCGACGCGCTCGAACGCGGCGACCCCGGCCAGGGCCAGCATGTGCTCGGCCTCCAGGCACAGCAGGCAGTACGGCCGCAGCAGCAGCTGCAGCGTCGTCGCTTCGGCGTCCTGTCCACGGCGATCGGCATTCATGGCGGCATTCTAGGCGCAAGTGCGCTGCACACCGCCGTGGCGCTCACAGCGGCCGCTGCCGCGGCAGTGCCGACTTGTGCGGGGCGCCCAGCGACGCCATGCTAGCCCTGCTCCCTGCTCCCTGCTCCCTGCTCCCTGCTCCCTGCTCCCATCATGGCCGTCAGCGTCTTCGACCTCTTCAAGATCGGCATCGGACCCTCGTCCTCGCACACGGTCGGGCCGATGCGCGCGGCCGCGCGCTTCGTCGAGCGCTGGCTGATCGAAAACGGCGAGATTGGGCGCACCGCCCGGGTCCGAGCCGAGGTGTTCGGTTCGCTGGCCCTGACCGGCCGCGGCCATGGCACCGACAAGGCGGTGCTGATGGGCCTGGAGGGCCACTGGCCGGACCGCATCGATCCCGACCTGATCCCGGCGGCGCTGGAGCGGATCCGCGCCGACAAGCGGATCCGCCTGCACGGCCGGCACGAGATTGGCTTCGACGAGAAGCACGACCTGGTGATGAACAAGCGCCAGAAGCTGCCCTTCCACACCAACGGCATGCGCTTCACCGCCTACGACCAGGCCGGTGCCGAGATCGCGACGCGCGACTACTACTCGGTCGGCGGCGGCTTCGTGGTCAACCAGGACGAGGCCGCCGAGGACCGCATCGTCGCCGACACCACCGAGCTGCCGCATCCGTTCGCTTCCGGCGACGCCCTGCTGGCGCGCTGCCAGGAGACCGGCCTGGCGATCGCCGCCCTGATGTACGAGAACGAGCAGGTCTGGCGCAGCCGCGCCGAGATCGACGCCGGCCTCGACGCGATCTGGGCGGCGATGCAGGCCTGCGTCGCCCGCGGCATCCGCGAGTCCGGCACGCTGCCCGGCGGGCTGCACGTGCGCCGGCGCGCGCCGGCCCTGCACGCCGAACTGTCGTCGCGCCCGGAAGCCGCGCTGCGCGATCCGCTGACCACGCTGGACTGGGTCAACCTGTACGCCCTGGCGGTCAACGAGGAGAACGCCGCCGGCGGCCGGGTGGTGACCGCGCCGACCAACGGCGCCGCCGGCATCATCCCCTCGGTGCTGCACTACTACGAGCGCTTCATCCCCGGTTCCACCGCGCAGGGCGTGCGCGACTTCCTGATGACCGCGGCCGCCGTCGGCATCCTCTACAAGGAGAACGCCAGCATCTCCGGCGCCGAGGTCGGCTGCCAGGGCGAGGTCGGCGTCGCCTGCTCGATGGCGGCGGCCGGTCTGACCGCCGCGCTCGGCGGCAGCCCCGGCCAGATCGAGAACGCCGCCGAGATCGGCATGGAGCACAACCTCGGCCTGACCTGCGACCCGATCGGCGGCCTGGTGCAGATCCCCTGCATCGAGCGCAACGCGATGGGCGCGGTCAAGGCGATCAATGCCAGCCGCATGGCGCTGCGCGGCGACGGCAAGCACAAGGTCTCGCTCGACAAGGTCATCAAGACCATGCGCGACACCGGCCGCGACATGCAGGACAAGTACAAGGA